>Ga0101944_10001086_pt1 | contig 63081 bp, 55 predicted proteins | sample DewCreD2012metaG_FD_75245 | JGI IMG/M metagenome (GOLD analysis project Ga0101944, IMG submission 75245) | Hot spring sediment bacterial and archeal communities from British Columbia, Canada, to study Microbial Dark Matter (Phase II) - Dewar... ...
AGCTCTATAAGAAGATCCAAAAAGTGGCCGATGAAGAGAACGATCCCACCACGAGGTTCATCTTTGAGGGGATATTGGAGGAGGAAGAGGAGCATCACGATTTCTTCACATCGGTCAAAGCAGGTTGGCCTAAGAAAAAGAGATGATCTCTAAACGAGTCTAGGTCGCAGCCCCCTCTTTTTTTTTCGAATGATATATATTGGAATTCAGACAGTCCTCTTTCTGATAAACTTGGTACAATTCCGCTCAAAGGCCGAACTGGCAGGGATACTTAGAAAGGCATTGGAGATCGAGAAGGGGTTTGAGAATCTTGCGCAATGGGAGGCATATGTCCAAGCAAAGAACGAAGGCTTTAGGAACATGATCTTCACGATGATATCGGAATCTGAGCACCATGCCACGTTGGTAGAAGAGATGTTAAAAAGGATAGGTTCAGGAAGGACGGACCAGTACGAGCTAAGAAAGCAGGTCTTCGATTTTACCTCCAGGGAGGAGAAGGAGATAATCGGAGAATTGGCGAGGACCGAGAAGCTAGCATTGGACACATATATCAACATCAAGCAAGGACTGCTCCTCTCTGATGTTTCGTCCTGGATCCCAGAGTCTGACAGAAGATTCTTGATCGAAACGTTGGACATTCTGATCGAAGAAGAGATGAAGCACGTGGAGATGACCTCGAAGAACATAGGGAAGGTCGAACGGATCCGTTGATTTTTATATGAAGAATGGGCGAGGTCTCAAAAATCATAAGAACCAGTATTACCTCCCCCTCATCTCGTCATATTCACGGGAGGAGGGGTCGTTCTGGTCGCGATCAAGGTTGAAGATCTTCGTAAAAGCTACGGTCATTTTCAGGCGGTCAAGGGGATATCTTTCGACGTAAAGGAGGGCGAGGTCTTTGGGATCGATGGCCCCTTGTTCTTTCAGGGATTCCATCCAGCTCAGAAGCCCTTGCCAGTACCCCCGGTCCAAGGCGAAGACGGGGAAGGGGTGGACCTTCTCCGTCTGGATGAGGACCAGGACCTCGGAGAGCTCGTCCAGGGTGCCGAACCCGCCAGGCAGGATGACGTAAGCCATCGCGTATTTCACGAACATGACCTTGCGGCAGAAAAAATACCGGAACCCCAGGCGGACGTTCGCATAAGGGTTGGGCTTCTGTTCCAGGGGCAGCTCGATGTTAAGACCGACGCTCCGTCCCCCGGCCTCGGCCGCACCCTTATTGGCGGCCTCCATGAGCCCCGGGCCGCCGCCGGTGATCACGGCGAACCCCGCTTCCACGAGCCTGCGGGCAAGATCCACGGTCTTACCGTAAAAAGGGTCCGCAGGTCCCATCCTCGCGGATCCGAAGATCGCCACGGCCCGCCCAATCCCTGAGAGCACCTCGAATCCTTCCACGAATTCGCTCAGAATCCGAAAGAGCCTCCACGTATCCTGGATTCTCCAGTCGTCAATCAAAAACTGCCCAGCGTGCGCGCCCGTCATTCGTTGTCTCCCCTTGCCCCCCGAAGGGACTGCGTTGAAACCGGCGCCCCAACCCGCGGCCGGAGCGAGCCCTCACGGGGAATCCTTCTTGCCGAGATCTTTGCGGAACAGAGCGTCCAGGGGACTCGGTGTTTCTTCCCGGCCTCCCTTGCGGAGCCGCTCCTCGATCTTCGCGTACCGTTCCTCCCGTTCCTTCCCGCTCTTTCCCTCGGCGAAACGTTTTTCCACCTCCCGGATGGCTTCGGATCTCTGTTCCTTCCATTTTTTCAGCTCCGCCTCGATCCCGGCGGGCTCATCGGCGCCCCGGAGGGCCTCGGCTTTCAAAGGGTCTCGCAGCACGATCCGATCTTCGAAAGCGCTCCGGATTCGCTCGAGAGCCCCGAGCTTTTCGAGCCGGTTGCACAGGTGATGGACCGTCTCCACCGAAAACCGGCTGCGCTCCGCCGCCTCGGCGACGGTAGGAGGCCGCTTTTCCAGATGTTGAAAGAGCCGAACCGCAGCCATGAGGATCTGCGCTTCTTCGTAAAGGGTATAGGTCGATTCCATGGGCGTCCCCTTCTCCTACGAAACCCGTCCTTCCGGCGAAGGGTAACACCGCCTGCGATCACGTGTAAAGCGGCGCCGATAGAGAACATTCTTTGGACCGCCCGTCGGCTGGCGCCCTTCAGCGCGGATTGAAAAGAAGCGCTGGCGGTGATATACTAAAACCTTTGGTTGGAAGGCCTAGCGACTCGGCTCTATCGTCACCAGAACCCGCGGGGTTCCGCCGGCTCACGGCGTCCAGCAATCTCGAGGCACGGATCATGTATCAGATCGTAGACCGCAAGAGGCTCGCACCGGGTGTCGTTCTCATCAAGATCCAGGCTCCGGAGATCGCCCGGGCCCACCGACCGGGACAGTTCGTCATTCTTCGGATCGACGAGCGGGGGGAAAGGATTCCCTTGACCGTGGCGGACAAGGACCCGCAGGCAGGCACGATCACCCTGATCTTCCAGGAGGTCGGCAAGACCACCTATCACCTTGCCCGTGTTCCCGTGGGCGCCGCCCTCAAAGACGTGGTCGGGCCCCTGGGCTCTCCCACGGAAATCGAAAATTTCGGCACGACCGTCTCGATCGGAGGCGGCATCGGCATCCCTCTTCTTTATCCGATCACAAAGGCTTTGCGGGAGGCGGGCAATTACGTGGTCAGCATCATTGGCGCCCGCACCAAGGAGCTGCTCGTGCTCGAAAAGGAGATGGGAGAAATCAGCCACGTCCTGAAGGTCTGCACGGACGACGGCTCCTACGGAATCCACGGGTTCGTGACACAGGAACTCCAGCGCATGCTGGACGCGAAGGAGAAGGTGGACAGAATCATCGGAGTCGGCCCGGTTCCCATGATGAAAGCCCTTTGCAACATGACCCGTCCCTACGGGGTCAAGACCATCGTGAGTCTCAACCCGATTATGGTGGACGGCACCGGCATGTGCGGCGCCTGCCGGTGCGAGATCAAGGGAGAGACCCGATACGCCTGCGTGGACGGGCCGGAATTCGACGGCCATGAGGTCAACTTCGACCTGCTGATGAAACGCCTGGCCATGTACAAGGGCCAGGAACTCATCAGCCTCGAAAGGTTCAAGCAGTCCGGTGGAGTCACGGCAGAGGAGTGACAAACGCGATGAGCGAGAACAAATCTCCCGAAAAGAAAGCACCCAAGAAACCGGCTCTGCCCCGCCAGCCCATGCCGGAGCAGGATCCCCAGGAAAGAGCCCACAACTTTTACGAGGTGGCCCTCGGATACACCGAGGAACTCGCCTTACGCGAAGCGGAGCGGTGCCTCCAGTGCAAGAAGCCTTACTGCATGGAAGGGTGCCCGGTCGAAATCGAAATCCCCAAGTTCATCGCTGAGATCCGCAAACGGGACTTTCTCAGCGCCGCCCGGGTGATCAAGGAACGGAACTCCCTTCCCGCCATCGCAGGCCGCGTCTGTCCCCAGGAAACCCAGTGCGAAGAGAAGTGCGTCCTGGGCAAGAAGGGACAGCCCTGCGCAATCGGCAGGCTCGAGCGTTTCGTGGCCGACTTCGAGCGAACGAGCGGCAACGTGCAGTATCCGGAAATCCCGCCTGCCACGGGGTTCCGGGTGGCGGTTGTCGGCTCCGGCCCCGCCGGGCTCACCGTGGCCGGCGAGCTCATCAAGAGGGGCGTGGCCGTGACCGTCTTCGAGGCGCTGCACGAGACCGGGGGCGTCCTCGTCTACGGTATCCCGGAATTTCGGCTTCCCAAGGAGATCGTTCGCGCCGAAGTCGACTATCTGAGGCGTCTCGGCGTGGAGTTTAAGACAAATTTCGTCGTGGGGAAAACCGCCACTGTGGACCAGCTTCTCCAGAACGGCTACGACGGGGTCTTCATCGGCACCGGCGCCGGGGCGCCGATCTTCCTGAACATTCCGGGCGAAAACCTCTGCGGCATATACAGCGCCAACGAGTACCTCACGCGCAGCAACCTCATGAAGGCCTACCAGTATCCCGAATACGACACGCCGATCGCCAAGGGGAAGAAGGTGGCGGTCTTCGGGGGCGGGAATGTGGCCATGGACGCTGCCCGCACGGCCCTGCGGCTGGACGCCGAGGAGGTCACCATCATCTACCGCAGAACCGAGAATGAACTTCCCGCCCGGGCCGAAGAGGTCCACCACGCGAAAGAAGAAGGTGTGAAGTTCCAGTTTCTGACCGCGCCGGTGGAATTCCTGGGCAATGAGGCCGGTTGGGTCAAGGCGGTCCGCTGCAACCGTATGCGTCTGGGCGAGCCGGACGCTTCGGGCCGACGCCGACCCATCCCCATCGAGGGCGACATCTTCGAAGTCGAGATCGACACGGCCATCGTGGCCATCGGCAACCGCTCCAACCCGCTCGTTCCGAGCACCACGTCGGAACTCAAGGTCAACCGGTGGGGGAACATCATCGCAGACGCCGAATCTGGGAGGACCTCGCGGGACAGGATCTGGGCGGGAGGGGACATCGTGACCGGTGCGGCCACGGTGATCCTCGCCATGGGAGCAGGGCGAAAGGCCGGTCTGGATATTCTCCGCCGCTTCGGGATCGCCGAAAAGCCTGCGACTCCTTCTTCATGACCCGTGGGCAGAGCAGAAAGGCGGCGGCTTCCAAACTCGGATGAAGCCGTTGAGTTGAGCCGATCCGGCAGCCGGTCAGGAAGCGGAAAGCGGCAGACCCCGGGCAGATTCGGGCATCTCCCCCAGAGCCAGGCGGCACAGATCGCTCACGGCGAGCTGCGGCATTTGATATTCGTCGCAGAGTTTCCGCAGGGTCTGAATGCACATGGGGCAGAGGAAGACCATGGCCTGTGCGCCGTGGGCCTTGGCGTCTTCGAGATTCCACCTGCCAATTTTGATCGAGTTTTCCCGGTCTCCTCTTGCCAAGTAAGGACCTCCGCAACACAGGGCGTGCCTCCGGTCGTAACGTCGGGCCACGCGGGTGACGCCGATCCTGTCAAGAATCTCGTCCAGCACAGGGTCCTTGTCCCGGCTGTAACGGGACGCGCAAGGCTGCTGGTAGGCGATCCGCAGGCCGATTTTCCGCACCTCGCGCTCATGGGCCTTCAGAAAATCGAGCAGGTACTCGAAAAAATGGACGGGCCGGAAGGGCACCTTGACACCGTATTCGGGGGCCTTCACGGCGAGCATGGCGTAGCAATCCTCATGAAAGCAGACGATCTCTTCCGCGCCGACGGCCGCCAGATTGCCCACAAGCCTGCTCGCTCCGGCCCGGATCGGTTCCTCCCTGCCGATGTGCAGGTATCCGATGTTGCAGAAATAGTCCCCGCCTTTCACCACGGTCAGGCCTTCGAAGAGTTTTCCCTGCAAGATCCCTGTGCTCAGGGACTCCATCATGCACAGGGAGAGGACCGGTCGGCCAGGCTCGCCCTTCTGGATCGCGCTCGGCGCCGAGGCGGCCATTTCGAACATTGCAGGCGCGCGTGGAAGAACGGGCAGGCAGCCGGTCTCTTCCTGCCTGCGCAGAATCAGGTCCCAGGGATTCGCCCCCTTGGCACAGTACTCGTTGCAACCGCAGCAGGTGGCGCAGGCCGTGAGGATCTCCGACTGTCCCGTTTCCACCAGGCGCCGGATTTCTTCGACGGCACGGTCGCGGTCCCAGTCCACGTACAAGCACTCAACGAAGCAGTCCCCGCATCGGTCGCAAAGGCTTTCCTTCCACATCGCTGGTCCTCCCTTGGAATGTTGACCCCGCTCCCTCTTTGCGCCTTTGTTGCCTCAAGCCGGATTCTCGTCTATGAAAACACTGGATCCCCCCGGCCGGATCGACCAGAACCAAACCCAAACAAGGGACTCGAGCCATGCTTCGCGCCCATTTGTACGCGGATCGAATCCCGCTGGAGGCCTATGTACAGGGAGAAGACTGCTGCGCCTGCGGTTTCTCCAGCCGGGAGGAGTTCCTCACCCGGCTGAGGGAGGGCTCCCTTCGGCCCGAACGATGCCCCAAGCTGGACCCGCAACGCCTCCTCGCCTTGCTCTGGGCAGCCAGGCCCGACGACCATCTGCCCGCAGTCGAGGTGCTTCAGATGCCGAGCCCGGGCCCGGTCGGGCCGGTGGCCCTTAACGATCCCGGCCCGGGCGCCCCAATCCTCGTCTCCGGCAATTCGACGCTGACCATCGAAGTCCTTTCCACCGTGCTCGCCACAACGGCCAGCCCTTTCTGGTACGTCACGGTCGACACGGCCGGGCACACCGTGGACATGGCCCTTCTCTACGAGACTTTTACCGCCGAAAAGATTCACAAGGCTCTTGACGAGAACCATTTGCTGGAACCGACCGTTCGCTCCGAGGTGATCCTGCCAGGCCTGGCGGCACAACTGGCAGAAGATCTGCGGCGCCGGATTGGCCCTGTGGTTCGGGTAGGCCCTGTCTGCGCCGCCGAACTTCCCCTCTTTTTCGGTCCGGATCGTTGGAAGTTCCAATCTCCGAAAGTTGCCGGCCCGCCTAGATCTTGAGCGTTTTGGAAATGATCTCCTTCATGATCTCGGTGGTTCCGCCGCCGATACTCAGGATGCGCGAGTCCCGGTACAGGCGCTCAACGAGATATTCCCTCGCGTACCCGTACCCGCCGTGAATCTGGACGGCGTCGTACACGACGCGGTCGCAGACCTCGCAGGCGAAATTCTTGGCCATGGAAACCTCGGTGACCACGTTTTCTCCGGCCTGCATGCGAGCCGCTACGCGGTAGTTGAACTCCCGGGCCACGGCGATCTTGGTCGCCATGTCCACGAGCTTGTGCCGCGTCACCTGAAACCCGGTCAAAGGCTTTCCGAAGGCCTGCCGGGCCTGGGCGTATTTGAGACTTTCCTCGTAAGCGATCTGCGCCACCTGGTGGGCCATGACGGCCAGGCTCAACCTCTCCCTCTGGAAGTTTTCCATGATCCCGTAGAACCCCATCCCCTCCTCGCCGAGCAGGTTGGCCCGCGGAACCCGGCAGTCCTGGAACACGAGTTCGCCCGTGTCCGAGGCGTGCCAGCCCATCTTCCGGATTTTCTTTGCCACATGGAACCCCGGCGTGTTCGTCTCGACGACGAGCAGACTCACGCCGCGGTATCCCTCCCCGCCCGTTCGGACCGCGACGGTCAGCACGTCCGCACGGCATCCGCTGGTGATGAACGTCTTGGCCCCGTTGACGACGTATACGTCTCCGTCCCGGACGGCCCGGGTCCGGATGTTCGCCACGTCCGAACCCGCGTCCGGCTCGGTGATGGCAAGAGCGGCGATCTTCTCCCCTGCAATGACCGGTGGAATGAACCTCTGCTTCTGCTCCTGGGTGCCCATGGCGAGGATCGGTGGAAGAGCGATTCCTTGGGAGCCCAGCCCTGCCACCAGGCCGACCGATCCGCAACGAAGGATCTCCTCGGTAAAAGCCACGACATGAAACACGTCGGCGGGCGTGCCCCCCAGTTCCTCAGGATACCCCAAACCAAGAAAACCGGCCTCAGCCGCCTTTCGATAAAGTTCTCTGGGAAACTCTTCTTTTTCTTCCCACTCCTCCACGTAGGGCAGGATCTCTCGCTCAACAAACTTCCGGACCGACTGCCGAAGAATGTTGTGGGACTCGTCGAAGTATTGTAGAGCCATTCCTCCGTCCTCCTCCTTCCCTGGGGTGTTCTTAACCTCAAGAGACCGGAACCCAAACCCGGAATCCTCCCGCAGCGGGGGCCTACTTTACACGGAATCGGTCCGCCATTCCAATCCTCCATTTGACAAAGCCACACATCTCTTTATAATCAAAGTCGAACCTCACGGGGCTGTAGCTCAGTTGGGAGAGCGCATGAATGGCATTCATGAGGCCAGGGGTTCGACTCCCCTCAGCTCCACCACCTAAACACGAAAGGGGGTGCGTTGCGCACCCCCTTTCGTGTTTTACACCCTCGATCCTCAAACGGAAAGAAAAAGGGTTCCAGCCCGCTTCGAGTTGGAACCCCAATCCCGCGTGACCTGGAAAGCCACGCCTCAGGACCTCGGCGTTACTTCTTGGCTTTCTTCGCTCCCTTCTTAGGAGCCGCCTTCTTCGCGGGCTTCTTCGCCGCGGGCTTCTTGGCTGCCTTCTTCTTCGCCGTTGCCATGGTTCCTACCTCCTCTCTCTTGTGGGTTGCGGGTGGACTGGGTATCTCCCGGCCTTTTATGCCTTTCCGCCTATACAAGGATCACAAGGAACCGATGGTTGAGACGCTCAATATTTTGCGTTTTGTCCTATTTACACATACGAGATGTAGTATGTCAAGAAAAAAATGCACATTTTCCCTCTCTTTGGTATTTTTTTTCTTCGGGTCTTCAAAATTTGGTTTGCCTCCGGGGCGAAAGCCTGGGTGGGGAGACAGATTGGAGACGGGAGCTATGAGTTGCCTGTCTGAAATCCAGGCAGTAGGCGGACGAGAGTGCCTGAAACCCGAAAAAAGAAGCCCGAAGCCCGGCGGATTCTTTCCGGTCAGAAGACAGCCAAACGCCAAGGCTTCCGGGAATCGAGTCTGTGAATTCCGCAACTCCTTGCGGCCCTCAGGGCATCCGCATACTCCTCGGAAGTGATCCTTCTGCAGAGGTCTGGAACCTGCCAAGCCCTTCCGCAAGGCCGATATTGGTCCATCACGTTGACGTACGTTTCACGGGATAAGTGGCGCGCAATCCAGCACATGGCCTCTTTCGTCCCGGCCAGGCCGTTCGGCAGGACCAGGTGGCGGACAAGAAGCCCCCGATAGGCGATTCCGGAGCTGTCGACGGCCAGGTCTCCCACCTGCCGGTGCATTTCCCGGAGCGCAGAGCGCACAACGTCCGGATAATCCGGAGCGGCCGCCAGCGCCTCGGCCACGTCCGATCGCGTGAACTTGTAGTCGGGCATGTAGATGTCCACGATTCCGTCCAAGAGCCCGAGAGTCTCCGGGAGGTCATAGCCGCCCGTATTGTAAACGATCGGAAGCCGGAGGCCCGCTTCCGCCGCCAGGCAGAGGGCCTCCAGAACCTGCGCCGCCACATGGCTCGGCGAGACGAGATTGATATTGTGGCAGCCTTGACGCTGCAGATCGAGCAGGATCTCCGCCAGACTTTTGGCGCCGATCTCCTCACCCGCCCCGCCCTGGCTGATCTCGTAGTTCTGGCAAAAGCAGCACTGCAAGTTGCAGTGTGTGAAGAACACGGTTCCGGATCCACGGCTGCCGACGAGGGGATCTTCCTCCCCGAAATGGGGGCCGTAACTGGACACCACGGCCTGCCTGCCGGTTCTGCAAAACCCCCTCTCGCCCGAGAGGCGGTCCACGCCGCATCGCCGGGGGCAAAGGTTGCAGGCCTTCAGGCGCGCCAAGGCCTGCTCGGCCTTTTTCTGCAATTTGCCGTCTTCGAGGGCGCGAAGGTAGGAGGGCAGAAACGTACCCGCTTGGATCATGGCGTTTTCCCGCGCCTCGGAACCCTGTCAACGTCCCGGCAAGCGGAATACGTCCTTCCAGCTCCGGAGCGTCGAAAAGATCTCGATCGGATCAGGATCCTGGCCCAGATGGGGGGCGCGTTCCCGCACGGCCCGGACGACTCGGGGGTCCAGGCATCGAAGAAAAAGGTTGGTCTCCTTCTCCGTTTTCAAGGTTCCGGGGACAGTAGGCATGCCCCGGCTCCTCATGCGTCTCGCCTCTTCCAGGCTCTCCAAGAGCCGAGGGTTGTCCTTTTCCACGTCTGCGCAGAAGGCGCGGCACTCCACGGTGTACTCGTGGCCTGGATAGATTTTCGTCCCGTCCGGAAGAGGCAGGATCCTTTCGTACAAGGAACGAAAAAGCTCCTCGGCCGTCCCTTCAAAGAGCCGGCCGCAGCCTCCCAAAAACAATGCATCCCCGCAGAACAGGCAACCTTCACAAAGATAGGCCATGTGCCCGCGGGTGTGACCCGGAACATGCAAAGCGCTGATCACGAGGTCTTGAAGTCGGATCGCTTCGCCGTGCCTCAGCCCCTTCGTGGCTCCGGGCACGCGGTCCAGGTCAGAGGCGGAACAGTAGACCGGCACCGCGCGGTCTTCGAGGAGTCCTTCGACACCCGCAACGTGATCCCCGTGATGGTGGGTCACAAGGAGGGCCTCGAGGTTCATGCGCCGCTCCAGGAGAAACTCGCTGACCCGGTCGGCCTCAGCCGGATCCACCACTGCGGCATGCTGCGTCTGCAGCCCCCAGGCGAGGACATACGAATAATTGTCCTGCAACTGGGGTAGCACGTGCACCGTTACGGGCATGTCTCGACGGCGCTCCCAATCCTTCCTACAGAGCCTTCACCTTCACCTTCACATGGCTCCGCTCTCTCAGGCCGGAGAGCCAGTCTCGATACACTTCAGCCTCTTTGCTCTTCCGGTATTCCTCCAAAAGGGATTCCTTCTTCGCCAACATCTCTTCCCGCGCCGGAATCATGCGGTCCTTCAGGCGGAAGACGTAGAATTTTTGGTTGACCTCAAACACCCTGTCCGGAACCGGATCCTTTTCGCTCAGGGAGAAAGCCGTGGCCACAACCTCGTCGGATTTGCCCATGCGGGGAACCATTCCCGAAAGACGGGAGAAGAAACCCGTTTCCTGAACCGCTTTACCGGACGGAGCCGCGATTTTTTCCAAGGGGGCTCCTCCGCGCAGTTTCTCCAAGGCCTGCTCGGCCGCTTTCTTGGCCAGATCCCGACAGGCGGAATCTCTGTACTTCACCTCCACCTGTTCCCGAACAGCTTCAAAAGCTGGGATCTCGGGCCCCCTGCGCTCCCGGACCTCCAGCACATAGAAGCCCCGCTCCCCCTTTACAACTGCGCTCCGTTCTCCCTTCTCAAGACCGAACGCCGCCTGGAGGACGGCCGGTTCCCTGCCCGCGTTCGGCAGGGGATCGTCCGGGCCCAAAAGACCGGAACTGGTGACCGGCACGGCCTCCCCATCAAGAAGGATCCCCTCCATCTTGCCAGATTTCTTGACCTCCCAGAAGAACTCCTCGGCCTTGCGCCTCGCCAACTGCCGCGCTTTCTCCCGAGCGATTTCCTCGCGGATCCTCTCCTTCACCTCGTCGAGCGTGTCCTGCCTGGCAGCCCTGACGTCCTCTGCCTTGAGAATGTGAAGCCCAAAGGGCGAGGAGACGATGTCGCTCACCTCGCCCGGCTTGAGGGCGAAAGCCGCGGATTCGACCTCAGGGACCAGCTCGCCCCTCTTGACATATCCAAGGTCCCCTCCTCGAATCGCCGTGGCATCCTCGGAATGGGCCCGGGCCAAAGCGGAGAAATCTTCCCCCTTGCGGACTTTCTCCAAGATCTCCTGCAGGGCCCGCCTTTTCTCTTCGAAGACATCCTCCTTGGCTCCAGGTTCCAGCTTGAGCAGGATATGCCGCAGCCGGACCTCCTCCGGATGAGAGAACTCGTCGAGGTGAAGCTCGTAGTATTCTTCAATGTCCTCTGGACGCACTTCCACCCGAGGAAGGTATGCCTCCGGCGAGAATCGGACGTAGGAGATCTCCACCCTTTCACTCGTCCGGAAGAGCTCTTCGTTTTCCTTGAAAAACTTCCGCAGAGACTCCTCCTCGACCCTCGCCGTATCGCGGTAGTCCGTGGGGTCGAACACCAAGAACTGCAAATCGACCTTCTCCTGCTCCAGCAGATAGTTCTGCCAGAGTTCGAGTTCCGAGACTTTCACCGCCCCCCGCACAAACTGATGGAGCCGCTCCAGGAGCATCTGCTCCCGCTGGTCGTTCTCGAAGGCGTCGGGCGTCAACTGATTGCGACTCAAGACCCGCAGGTAGACGTCCCGATCAAAGACGCCGTTGCGCTGGAAATACGGAAGGGAGCGGATCCGACCCTGGAGTTCGTCGTCCGAGACCTGGAGACCGAGCCGGGCCGCTTCCTGCTGTTCCAGGGCTCGGGTGATGAGGTTGTCCAGAGCCGTCTCCCGAAGCCGCATTTGTTTGACCATCTCCTGGGTGAGCGGATAGTTGTACATCTGTTGATAGAATTTCAGCATGTTCTCATAGGCGGCGTCCCACTGACCCCGCGTGATTCTTCGGTCGCCCACCTCGGCCACAACGAAGCCCGGGTCCCCTTCATGAAGAGTGGGCAGGATGCCGAAGCCGATTACGAACGACAAAGCGACTCCCACCAGCATAGCCTTGATGAGCCAAGATCCCGCGTTCCGGCGCATGTAACTCAACATCGGTCCCGTACTCCTTGGTATGGCGTGTTCTTCGGTCCGGGCGGGAAAACCCCTGCGACACTCGCAGAATCGCAAGACAGAAAAAGGGGTAACAGCATCGGTAGCTTTCCCTTTCGGGAATGGTAGAAGACGGTCTCGCAAAAAGCAACCAAAGCCCACAACCGCCCCTCTCGAAGCGGTCCGGTCGTGCCTCCCTTGGCTTTCGCAGCCCGGGGCCGGTTCTCCATGCTCTTTGACAAGATCGGGGTGTCCTTATAAGATCCTCAAAAAAATTGGAAGAATCCGCTTGTTTCTGCGGGCCTTTTCGGGGCCAAACCGCATGTTTTTCGACCGGCTCTTCGGACTTCTTTCGACGGATCTGGCCATCGACCTGGGGACCGCCACGACCCTCGTGTACGTCAAGGGCCGAGGGATCGTTCTTTGTGAACCTTCTGTGGTGGCCATCCGAGAGGAACCCGGAGGGGAGAAGCGTCTCGTGGCCATCGGCCGCGAGGCCAAGAAAATGATCGGCCGGACTCCGGACCCGATCACGGCCATCCGTCCCATCCGCAAGGGAGTCATCTCGGATTTCGAGGTGACCGAGGAGATGCTGCGTCAATTCATCCTGCGGGTGCACCGCAGAAGCAGCTTGGTGCGGCCCCGCATCATCATTTGCGTCCCTTACGGCGCAACGGACGTGGAGAGAAGGGCCATCCGCGAGTCCGCCCTCAGTGCCGGGGCCAGGGAAGTCTATCTGATCGAAGAGCCCATTGCGGCAGCCATCGGAGCCGGGCTCCCCATCTCCGAGCCCGGAGGGAATCTGGTTGTGGACATCGGCGGCGGCACCACGGAAGTAGCGGTGATCTCGCTCTCCGGGATCGTGTACACCCACCACGTCCGAGTGGCGGGAGACTCGCTCACGGAGGACATCCTGCAGTACGTGCGGCGGAAATACAACCTTCTCATCGGAGAGAACACGGCAGAGGAAATCAAGGTTGCCCTGGGCTCTGCATGGCCCGTGGAGGACGAACGGACCATGGAGGTCCGGGGGCGGGATCTTCTGGCCGGGCTGCCTCGAAAAGTGGTCCTGCGGTCCAGCGAAATCCGAGAGGCGATTCAAGAATCCCTCAGCACGATCGTGGAGGCCGTCAAGATCACCCTCGAACGGACTCCGCCTGAGCTTACGGTCGACATCATCGAACGGGGAATCGTGATGACCGGGGGGGGCGCCCTGTTGGCCCATCTCGACACGCTGCTAAAGAAGGAAACGGGGCTGCCAGCCCATGTGGCGCGAGACCCGATCGCGTGCGTGGCCCTCGGGTCCGGCATGGCCCTGCAGGAACTTCCCTTGCTCAAGCGAGTGGCCCTGTCCGAATAAGGAACCCGCCGGAGGGTCGCCTGAAGCCTGCACGTGCGGCCGTGCCAAGACTCTCGCGCTGAGGCAGCCCCTTTGGGGGTTGGAGGAAATGGGGAAGTGCTCGCACTCTTGCGAGGCCGAAGACCTCTGATTTTCTCTGTCCTGATCATCGCCCTTGCCGTCACCCTGTTCGCAGTGCGGCGGGACAAAGAACAAAAAGCCGGCCTCCTGCCAGCCCTCTTGCTCGAGGCCCTGGGCCCGTTTCAAAAGGCGCTGAGCGGAGCTTTGGCCTTCACGACAGGTTTGTGGCGCCACTACCTGGACCTCGTCGGCGTCAAAGAGGAAAACGAAATCCTCCGGGAAATCATTGAAGAGCTCAGAAGAGACAGGATCCAACTGCTCGAGGCCCAAAAGGAAAACGAACGGCTGCGGTCCCTGCTGGCTTTTCGGGAACGGATGGAGCATCCTGCTCTCCCGGCTCGCGTGATCGCCTGGGACGGCACCGGATGGTTCCAGACCCTCGTCCTGGACAGAGGGAAAAACGACGGCGTATCCGAGGGACTGGCCGTGGTCGCTGTTTCGGGCGTGGTGGGCCAGATCATGGAATGCTCGGCTCACTTCTCGCGGGTTCTCCTCATCACGGATCCGAACAGCAGTGTCGCGGCGATCGAACAGAACTCGAGATCCCCGGGAATCGTAGAGGGAGAGGGCCGAGACCGGTGCATCCTCAAGTACCTGCCGCCCTCTGAGAAGGTGCAGGAGGGGGATATCCTGGTCTCCAGCGGGCTCGATCGCATCTATCCGAAGGGAATCCCCATCGGAACCATCTCCAGGATCCGGCGGGAGGAGAGCCGGATGTTTCAGGACATCGAAGTCATCCCCTTTGTGGAGTTCCGAAAGTTGGAAGAGGTTATGGTTCTGCTGGCTCCGGCAGCCGGAGACCCGGAGGAGGAACCCAGCGCCCCATGAACGAGATCGTCTTGGTTTTGGTCGCTGCGGCGGGATGCCTTCTGCAGAGCACGCTGATCCGCGGAGGCCCCCTGGATCTCTTGACGCCGGACACGGCGCTGATTCTGGTCATTTCCGCCAGTTTTGCTCTGCCTTTCCTCCGGGGAATCCTCACTAGTTTTTGTCTCGGCCTGATGACAGACCTTGCCTCCGGTTCCCCCGAAGGCGCCAACGCGCTGTTTGCCACGGTCGTCTTCTTGCTGGGAAAAGGAATTCAGGCGAGAATGTTTTTCCGGGGTCCCCTGGCGGCAGGGGTTCTTCTGATGCTGGCCTTTGCGCTCAAGCCTTTTCTGTTCGCCGGCTTGTTCCCTCGGCTGCGGGGCACCTGGCTTCTCCTGCCGGCCCTCTGGACGACCTGGCTGGGAGAACTCGTGGCCACATTGGTGTGTATGCCCCTTGTTTCCTTGGTCTTGCCGAGGGGGCTGTTCGGCGAGCCCGGCCCCCTTGCCGGGATGGAGAGCCCGCGAGAATGATGGCGAGACTCCGGGATCATTCCATCGAGCCATTCCGCAAGGCCTTTGTTCTGTGCCTTTTGGGCTTCGTGGGTACCTTCGCTATCCTTCTGGCCTCCCTCGCCTACCTCCAGCTCTGGAGAGGAGACAACTTCCGGCTCCTTTCAGAGAACAACAGGATTCGGCTGGAAAAGGTCCGGGCTCCCCGAGGCAAAATTCTCGACGCGGCCGGCGCGGTCCTGGCCGATACCCGCCCCTGCTTCGACGTGCTCGCCATTCCCGAGGAGATTCGAGATTACGCCTCTGTTCAGAAGAGCCTCGCTGCGGTCTCGCCTCTTCCCGAATCCACCCTGGCGAGCCAGGTCGAGAATCTCAAAAAGCAGATTCCCTTCCGCCCCACCCTGCTGTGGCGGGACGCCTCCTGGGAGGCCGTGGCATTCCTGGAGGCCAACCGGATCCGGATCCCCGGCGTTTTCGTCCAGGTCAGTCAAGCCCGCCTGTATCTGCCGGGCGGGCTGCTCCCGCCCGTCATCGGCCATCTGGGCGAAATCAGCCGGTCAGAACTCGAAAGCAGCAATTACGGCGAATACCAGATCGGAGACTGGATCGGGAAGACGGGCATTGAAAAACAGTGGGAGCGGTATCTTCGCGGCCGGGACGGCGGGATCCAGGTCGAGGTGGACGCCTACGGCCGGCACGTCCGGTTCCTGAACAAGAAAGAGCCTGTTCCGGGCAAGAACGTGGTCCTGTCCCTGGACAGCAGGCTCCAACAGGCCGCCCGAGACGGACTGGAAGACCGGGCCGGCGCGGTTCTCGCCATGGACCCAAGAGACGGCCGCATCCTTTGCTATCTCAGTCAGCCCTCTTTCGACCCCAACGATTTCGTCCGCGGGATCAGCCTGGAGGCGTGGAAAGCTCTTCGGGACGATCCTCTGCACCCCCTTTTGGACAGGGCGATGCAGGGGCTCTATCCCCTCGGCAGTGTCTTCAAGATCGTCATGGCCGTGGCGGCTCTCGAAGAAGGCGTCATCAAACCGGGCGATAAGATCCTCTGCACGGGCTCGCACCGGGTGGGCGTCCGGGAGTTCCGATGCTGGAGGACCGAAGGGCACGGCTGGATGGACGTCCACCAGGCCCTCGTGGAATCCTGCGACGTGTATTTCTACCAAGTGGGTCAGAGACTGGGCATCCGGCGCATTTACGAGTATGCCACGCGCTTTGGATTCGGCCAGGAAACCGGGATCGGCGTGGAAGGAGAAAAACAGGGCCTCGTACCGAATCCGGAGTGGAAGAAGAAAAACACGGGTTCACCCTGGTACGAAGGCGAGACCGTTTCCGTCTCGGTCGGACAGGGAGCCCTGCAGGTGACGCCCCTGCAGGTTCTGGTGATGATCTCGGCCGTGGCCAATGGGGGCACGCTGTGGGTCCCGAGCCTCGTAGACAGAGTGGAATACCCGGACGGAAGGATATATCTTGAAAAGGAGCCGCACGCCAGATCAAACGTGCGCTTGAGCGACACCACCCTGCAAGAGATTCGCAACGCCTTGCGGGATGTGGTGGAGACCAGCAGGGGCACCGGCAAACGGGCCCGCCTGGAGTGCGCCGAAGTGGCTGGCAAGACCGGGACGGCCCAAGTGGTCCGCCAGGCCGAGCCAAAAGCTGCCTACAGGACCCTGGCCAAGGCCCACTGGGACCATGCGTGGTTCGCTTGCTATGCGCCTGCAGATGCCCCGGAGATAGCGGTCGTCGTGCTTGTGGAGAACGGGGGGCACGGCGGAGAGGCCGCGGCGCCGGTTGCCCGAAGGGTCCTTCAGAAGTACTTCGAGCTGACGGGCCGCGCGCCGCCTGAAGAGCAGCGCGTGGCCTCCTACGGCGCTGCGCCTGCGGACTGAGGGAGCCGGCTAGATCCGTTGGACGGGGATCCCCCGAAGGGATGAAACCTTGCCGAACCTCAAGAAAAACCGATTTAACCGTTTCGACTGGTTCGCCCTCATGCTGCTCCTGCTGATCGGCCTGATGGGGATTCTCACCCTCTTCAGCGCGTCCCGGGGGATCCCGGAGACGGCCGGCACCATTCAGGTGCACGGGAAGCAGGGACTGTGGTGGATCCTGGGCTTTTGCGGATTGTTCGCGGTGCTCCTGATCGACTATCGTCACCTGGAGCATTACGCCTACCCGATTTACGGCATCACGCTGGCACTGCTCTTGTACGTGCTCCTTTTCGGCCGAACGATCGCAGGGGCCCGCAGATGGATCGACCTGGGACTCGTCCAGTTCCAGCCCTCTGAAATCATCAAGCTCACCCTGGTGCTGGCCCTGGCCAAGTACTTCCAGGACCACCAGGACGGTCGCCCCTACAACCTCTTTCGACTGTGGAGACCGCTCCTGATGTTCCTCGTTCCTTTTACGCTGGTCCTGCTGGAGCCGGACCTCGGCACGGCCATCATCCTGTTGCTGGTTGCTTTCTCGATCCTGCTCTTCCTTGGCCTCAGCCGAAGGTCGATCGTGGTTCTGTTCCTTCTCGGCATCGCCAGTCTGCCGGCGGGCTGGCTTTTCCTCAAGGACTATCAGAAAGACAGGATCCTCACCTACCTGGATCCTTCGAGGGATCCCCTCGGCAGCGGATACCACATTCTTCAGTCCAAGATCGCCATCGGATCCGGCGGGTTTTGGGGAAAGGGGTTTCTGAACGGCACCCAGTCGAGGCTCCATTTCCTGCCCGAACAGCACACGGATTTCATTTTTTCCGTCTTCGCCGAAGAGTGGGGCTTTGTCGGCTCCATGGTGCTGCTTTTGGCCTACTTGGCCGTGATCCTTTGGGCGTTTCATCTCTCGACGCGGGCCAAAGACCTGTTCGGCATGATCGTCTCCCTTGGCGTCACGTTCCTGCTGTTCTGGCATGTGACCATCAACATCGGCATGGGGACAGGGCTGCTGCCTGTTGTAGGAATCCCGCTGCCCCTTTTCAGTTACGGAGGGTCTTTCCTGCTCGTGGTCCTGCTCTCCTTGGGCGTTCTCATCAACATCTACCTGAGGAGGTTCGTCTTTTGAAAAAGGTCCCTCTGGCCGATGTCCCTCGGCTCAGGCAGCGCATAGGGGAAACGGTTCGGGAAAGCCTGCGGGTCCAAGAGGCGTTCTTCTCCAAGAATGCGGACACCGTTCTCGAGGCCTTCGCGCTTTTACGGGACACGATCCGCAAGGGAGGAAAGATCCTCATCGCGGGCAACGGCGGAAGCGCCGCGGACGCCCAACACCTTGCCGCAGAGCTCGTCAATCGCTATCTGTGCGATCGGCCGCCCGTGCCCGCCGTGGCGCTCACCACGGACACATCGGTGCTCACCTCGATCGCCAACGATTCCGACTTCGGCCACGTGTTCTCGCGCCAGGTGGAGGCCCTGGGCAAACCAGGGGATCTTCTTGTGGCGATCACGACGAGCGGCAATTCCCCGAACATACTTCAAGCCGTCCGTGCCGCCCGGCGCATCGGGATTTCCACCCTGGCGCTGACCGGCGGGCAAGGAGGCTCGGTGTGCAGGCTGGCTGACCTCACCCTGCGGGTCTCGGATTCCTCCCACACGCCCAGGATCCAAGAGACGCTTTTGTTGCTCGAGCACATCCTTTGCGAGCTTCTGGAAGCAGCCCTGTTCCCTCGGCCTTGCAAGCGTTCCCACCGAAACCGGAACCCCCGGAGGACCCATGGCCGAAAAACCCCTTGATCCCGGCCGCCTGCGAAGAATTCCGCTGGATCGTCGCCCCTCAAAGGTCTCCATAGAGGATTTCGCCACCCCCGTGCGCGCCGGGATGTCTTTCCAGGAGTTCTTGGACAGCCTCCCCCGCCTTCTGGGCGCGCAAACCTTGCTGGAAGTCGCTCGTTCAATCGCCCGGGCACGCCGGGACGGCAGGGAAGTGATTCTCGCCATGGGGGCCCACGTGATTAAGGTGGGCCTCAATCCGGTTCTCGCCTCCCTGATGGAGGCGGGCGTGATCACCTGCCTTTCCATGAACGGGGCGGGCGTGATCCACGACGTGGAAATCGCGCTGCGGGGCCGCACTTCCGAGGATGTGGGGCCGGCCCTCGACCAGGGGATGTTCGGCGTGGCCGAGGACGCGGCCGAGCTGATCAACCAGGCGGTCGCAGACGGCGCCCGGCAGGGAGAAGGGTTCGGGGAAGCCGTCTCCAAACGCCTGGCGGCCCTCAGGCCGCCCCACGCCGACGCCAGTATTCTCTGCCAGGCGGCCGAGCGGGCGATACCGGTCACCGTGCACGTTGCGATCGGCACGGACATCATTCACATGCATCCGAGCGCCGACGGAGCCTCGGTGGGACAGTGTTCTCTTCGAGATTTCCACGTCCTGACTTCCAGGATCGCCCGGCTCGAGCATGGCGTTTTCGTGAACCTGGGCTCCGCCGTGATCCTTCCGGAAGTGTTCCTCAAGGCTTTGAACCTGGCGCGGAACCTCGGGCACAGGGTGGAAACCTTTACCACGGTCAACATGGATTTCATCCGGCACTACAGGCCCACGGTGAACGTCGTGCAAAGGCCGGTCCGCCTCGGAGGGAAAGGGTACGAGCTCATCGGCCACCACGAAATCAACCTTCCCCTTCTCGCTGGGGCCGTTCTTGAAATCCTTGCTTGCAGAAAGGCCGAGTCTTGACCGCCTTAAGGCGCCACGATCCGATCGTTACGCTCACAACGGACTTCGGGCTTCGGGATCCTTTCGTGGCCTCCATGAAGGCCGTGATTCTTTCCATCGAGAGGAGGGCCCGCCTGGTCGATCTCTCCCACGAGCTTCCGCCTCATCGGGTCTTGCCTGCCGCCCTGTTCCTGAGGGAGGCATGTCCCTGGTTCCCGGCCGGAACCATCCATGTCGCAGTCGTGGATCCCGGGGTCGGGGGGCCGAGAAGGCCCCTCGTGGCCAAGGCAGGCGGGCAATTGTACGTGGGCCCCGACAACGGGATTTTCAGCCTGGTGTTCCAGAGGGCCCTTTTCGAAGGCGCCTGGCAGATTTCAGACCCGAAGTACCTGCTTCCGAAGATCAGCCGCACCTTTCACGGCCGGGATCTCTTCGCTCCGGCTGCGGCACATCTTGCCAGGGGCCTGCCGCCGAACGTTTTCGGCCCTGAGATCGTGGATCCAACGACTCTGGAGATTCCCGGCCCTACGGTTTGCCCGGACCGGCTCGCGGGAGAGGTTCTCTGGGTGGACCGGTTCGGAAACTGCGCAACGAACTTGGAGGAGGACCAGGTGAGCCGATGGGCCGCGGGAGAACCCTTCACGATCCGTGCCGCATCCCGAAAGATACGAGGGATGTCCGAGTCCTATGCGTCCGTACCCGTCGGAGGCCTGCTCGCGATCTTCAACAGTTCCGGAGTACTGGAAATCGCCTGCAACCGAGCGAGCGCCCATGAAGCACTCGGCCTTAAGGAGGGGGACCCTGTGGTTCTCGAGAGGATCCGGAACCCACGCAGCAAAGGGAAGTCGTGAGACCTCATGGATTTGGAGAACAACCCGGCTTCGGTTCCCCCGCCCTGGATCGACTGCGGCGACTGGAGCCGCTCTTCGATCCCCTTCTAGCGGTCCCCCCTGAAACCCGAGAGGCGCCACGCTCCAGCCCTTGGCTGAATGTTGTTCTCTTTCTCGCCACGGTCTTGACGACCATGGCCGCGGGAGCCATCCAGAGTCAAGGCGAGCAAGCCTTCACCTCTCTGCGGAACTTTCTTCAGGGTCTCCCTTTTTCCGTTGCCCTCCTGGGCATTCTGCTGGCCCACGAGATGGGCCACTATTTCGTTTCGTGGCACCACAGGGTGCCGGCCAGTCTTCCCTACTTCATTCCCGTACCCACCTTCATCGGCACCATGGGCGCCATCATCCGAATGCGAACCGTGGTACGGGACCGCCGGATTCTGTTCGATATCGGAATCGCGGGCCCTCTGGCGGGCATGTGCGTGGCCCTTCCCGCAGCGGTTATCGGCCTGCTCCATTCCGAAACCACGAGCCTGGCGACAGCTGGCGGCGGGATCGAACTCGGGGATTCCTTGTTGTTTTCGGCCTTGACGCATCTGGTGGTGGGAGATGTGCCGGACGGCATGACGGTCGTGCTCCATCCTGTGGCCTTTGCCGGCTGGCTCGGATTTTTCGTAACCTCCCTCAACCTCTTGCCTATGGGCCAGCTCGACGGGGGTCACGTGACCTACGGGATCTTCGGCCCTGGGCACGGCCGGCTCTCCCGGATGACGTTTCTGGCCCTGCTCGCCTGGGGTGTCCACGGTGCGTTCCTGAACCGGGATCCCCTTCAGTGGGCCTGGGCCGCCCTCTTCCTCTGGACCGGATTCCGGATTGCCTTTTCCGCACGCCAGGTCCGGGGATTTCAGAGGCTTATAGCCGTCGTGCTCCTCGCAGTGGGCATCGGTCGGAATTTCGTGCCCGGCACCCTCCTCTGGGTTTTCTGGGCGGTTCTCATGACGTTCCTGCGGCTGGATCATCCGCCCACAAGGGACTTTTTCGTACCCCTCGACCGGAAAAGAAAAATTCTCGGCTGGACAGCCCTCCTCATCTTCCTGGTCACGTTCATCCCCAAGCCGTTCGTGCAGATCCCGTTTCATTCGCCGTAAGCGCTCAGAGCAACAGACCCGACCCCTCACGCCGTGGCCTTGCTCGGAACTTTCTTGGTCGAACTCTTTGCCTTTGCCGCAGCCGCCTTTTCCAACTTCTCCACAACAACCTTGAGGTTCTTGAGTTCTGCGGAAAGGGCTTCCACGTCCGCTTTGGTCGCGATCTTCAGCCGGGTGAGGCCTTTTCCGAGCCGGTCGTCCAGGCTCTGCCGGATGACCTTCCCGATCTGCTCGATCTCAGCGGCCCTCAAGACCTTCAATTTCTCCAGCCGCGCCCGAACGATTTCCTCCATCTGCTGCCTCATCTTCCGGTTGTAGTCCTCGAAGTCCTTGCGAGTCGGCAGGTTCAGCTTTTCGATCACCTTTCGGGTGTTTTCCTCGACGTTGCCGGGTATCTGCCCGAAAAACTGCGCCGCCTCCACGGCCAGCTCTTCGAGGTGCTTCCTCTGGCTTTCCGGGACATACCTCTCAGCGATTTCCACGAATCTCCGGACCAGCTTTTCACCCTCTTGCTCGATTCGACCGAGAGAGCGCTTTGAACTCTCCAGGCGCTGCCGCAGCACATCCGCCAACGAGCTTTTGACTTCTCCTGATTGCTGTTCTGACATTTCGATCTCCTCCGTTTGCGTTTAAAAAATCGCTCCGTCGCAGAAAAAATAACGCAGCGCGTTAAACATGTCAAGTCTTAAGGGAAGGCCCAAGCGCCCCAAACCCCAAGCACAAAGGAAGGAGCCCCGCTTTGCAAAACGGCCCGATTATGTTATCTGCATACGAAAAACAAGAGGACCCCACGCCGGGAGACCCACGAACATGCTCATTCGGGAAGAAAAAAAGAAATCCTTCCGCGCCGCTCTGCTCGTTGTCCTCCTTGCCGGGATCCTCGGCAATCTTCTGGGAGTGTTTCTCGGGTCCCTCCTGCCTGACGGGCTGGCCCACGACCTGGTCTCCCGCTATTACGGATACGGTCTGAAATCCCCTTTTTCCTTGGACCTCTGGCTGTTTTCCTTTTCCTTCGCTTTCCAGTTCCGCCTGAACAGTTGCGGCCTGCTGTTTATGTTGGTTGGCCTCTGGCTGTATCACAAAGCGTAACGCCGCTGGAAAAACGGACACGTCCCCATGATCTCCCACGGTCGACTCGGACGACTCCTCCTCGCACTGGCGCTCCTGGCGGCCGCTCACGCGTTTCCGGCAAAGGCCTGCGCGGATTTCTGCGTCCACTTTCTGCTGGACCGCTCCGGAAGCATGTGGGCGCCCCTGGGCAGCGTGCCCAAAATCCTTCAGGCCTCCGAGGCCGTCCGACAGGCCGCGAGAGACCTTCCTGCCGAGGCGAGCCTAGGGCTGCGGGTCTATCCACCCTACGACTGGGCGGTCGGCGAGGACCCGGGACTGAGGATCCCCTTGGAAGCCATGGGCAGGGAGCGGGTACCCGGTGAACTGAAGCTCCTCAATCCCAAGGGAAGCGCACCCCTTGCGGAAAACCTCGATCGCGCCCTCATGGACTTTCCGCCCGGCGAACACGTCCGGATGCTCTTTCTGATCTGCGACTCCGCGGACATCCGAGACGAGTCCTTCTGCGGGGAAAAGCAGTACCTGGACAAAGCCGAGGAGGTCGAGTTTCATATCTTGGCGCTGGGAGTGCAAGATCCGGCCGACAGGGAGGAGCTGGCCTGCCTGGCCGACCAGCTCTCCGGAGAGCTCGTCCACGTGTCCCCGGAAATGTCCTTGTCCTCTGTGGTGCTCGACAGAATCCGGTCTTCGTACCTGAACGAAGCCGAGCGCCAGCGGAAGCTCGCCGAGGAGAGGGCTCGAAAACAGGAGCTGTCCGAAAAGACGAGAATTCGATTGCAATTCCGCAATACGCTCGATCCCTATTTCGCAGAGGAGATCGAAGTCATCGAATGCTCCCTGGACGGGAACTCCTTCCCTTTGTCAGGCCTCCCCCGCCTGGGGCCGGGTGAAACGGCCGAGATCCTGGACACTCCTGTGCCGCCCGGAGAGCACGCCGTCTCGGTTCGCTACCGCAGGGGAACTGGGCCCAATGCACCTTTGAGCCAGTCAGGGACTTGGTCCTTCCAAGTGGCAGAAGGAGAGACACGTCACATCTTGTGTGTTCCCAAGGCCGCTCTGTTCCGCTGGGACTGCCGCTGCAAGGAGGCCGCGCCCTAGCGCGGCAGGCGCCAGGGAAGCAGCCAGCCCCTGACTTCGGCTTCCGTTTGGCTCGGTCTGATGGCTTTGGCATATCCAACATGATGAACGAAGCCGCATCACGCAACTCGCTCTTGACAGCTGGAGCGGTCGCCAGCCCCCCGATCGTGGCGGGTATCGGGCAGTGCTCTCTGGATTTTCTGTTTACGGTCGACCAATACCCGAAGGAAGACGTCAAGTGCGAATGCCGGGACTTTCGCGTAGAGGGAGGCGGCCCGGTGGCTACGGCTCTCGTGGCTCTTGCGCGCTGGGGCGTTGCGACCCGGTTTTGCGGGGTCGTATGCTCGGATGAGTTCGGCCGCGAAATCTTGGACGGGCTGGCGCGCGAGGGCGTGGACCCTCGCGGCGTGGCAGTCCGGCCCTCCGGGGTAAGCCAGTTGGCCTTTATCTGCGCGGTGCCCCGTTCCGGGTCCCGAACAATCTTCTGGCGCCGGCCCGAAGCCGCTCCTTTGGAGCCTCAGGAAATCCCGCCGCACTTCCTCCGCGACGCCAGCGTCCTTCACCTCGACGGCCTCTTTTCCGATGCCTCCCTTCACGCAGCCAGGCAAGCCAGGGAGATGGGCATTCCGGTCGTCCTGGACGCCGGATCGGTGCGCCCCGGGATGATGCCCCTCGTTACGCTTACGGACCATCTGATCTGCGCCGAAAACTTCGCCCGCCAGTTCGATCCTCAGGCCTCTGTGGGCGACGCACTACAAAGGCTCAAGGCATTGGGGCCTTCAGTCGTCTCCGTAACCCTGGGGAACAGAGGCTCGTTGAGCTTGTGGGAAGACATCCCTTGGTATCTGCCAGCGCTCAAGGTTTCTGTCCTCGATACCACCGGGGCCGGCGACGTTTTCCACGGCGGATACATCTGGGGCCTCTTGCAGGGTCTTTCGCCGGCGGAGTGCCTGCGGTGGGCGACTGTCGCCGCCGGGCTGGCGTGCCGTGCCTTGGGAGGCCGTTCTGGAATTCCCTCCGTGGAAGAGGTGAAGGCGGGCCTCGATCGGCTCGGCCCTTTCCAGCCCTGGTCGCCTTCTCAGGCGCAGTTGCCCTAGACAGGCCCATCCGATATTCTTTCTTCTTTGTAAAAGCCGGCCTGTGGAAGCAAGACTCGCAGGGAGGGAACCTGTCGGGCCTGCTGGGAAGTCGGGCCATGGCCAAATCATGCAAGGGGGGAGGAAGAAGATGCCTGTCGCGCGCGTAACAGAGGTGATCGGGATTTCGCCCATCGGATGGAAGGAGGCTTTGGACGAAGCGCTGGACCGGGCAAACAAGACGCTCCGGAACATCACGCACATCCAGATCCTTTCCCAGGAGGCCACGGTGGACAATGGCAAGATCCGGGACTATCGAGTCACGTGCAATATCACGTTCATTCTCGAAAGCTGACGGTTCTCGGTCGGGCCGGTTTCGATCCCAACGGGAGGGGATGCGAACATGGACATCTCCGTGATTTTGCTGGCTGCGGGCAAGGGTACCCGGATGAAGTCCGACACCGTGAAGGTGCTGCACCCGATCGCGGGCCGACCCATGCTCGCGTACAGCCTGGACCTTGCGTTTGAACTCGAACCCCGGGAGATTCTCGTGGTCGTCGGGTTCCAGGCCGACAAGGTTCGGGAGGCTTTTGCCGAAACCGGCTCCAAGGTGATCTGGGTGCTCCAGCCCGAGCAGAAAGGGACCGCCGACGCGGTCCGATGCGCCCTGCCACACTTGTCCCGAGACCCGGGCACCGTGCTCATCCATTACGGAGACGTACCTCTGCTGCGCAAGGAGACTCTGCTGGCCCTCTTGGAGGAGCACAAGAAGGGTGCGTTCCCGATCACCTTTCTCACGGCCTATCTCGAGAATCCCACGGGATACGGCAGGATCGTCCGGGACGGTGCGGGCGCGTTTGTCCGCATCGTGGAGGAAGCGGACGCCACGCCGGAAGAAAAATCTCTTCGGGAAGTCAACACCGGGATCACCTGCGTCGAGATCCCCTTTCTCCGGGAGGCCCTCGATCGACTGCGCGACGACAACGCGCAGAGAGAGTTTTATCTCACCGACCTGGCGGCCTACGCGGTGTCACGGGGCCTGCGGGTCGGATCCCTCGTCACCGAGGAAGCCTTCCGGGCCCTCGGCATCAACACGCGCAAGGATCTCGCAGAAGCGGAGAGATGGGTCCGCCGGTCGATCTGCGACAGGTGGATGCTGGCAGGGGTCACGCTGGAGGACCCGCGGCACACGTACATCGACGCCTCTGTCACCCTGGAGCCCGACACCCGCATCGGTCCCAACTGCCACCTCAGAGGGCGCACACGGGTGGGCAGAGGTTCTGTGATCGACACCGGCGCCGTGATTACGGATTCGACGATCGGCAGCGAAGTCGTCATTCGCCCCTATTCGGTCCTTCAGGAAAGCGAGGTCCACGACCAGGCCGTTGTGGGGCCCATGGCCCATCTGAGGCCGGGCACCGTGCTCGAGAAGGGCGTCCGGGTGGGCAACTTCGTCGAAGTCAAGAAAAGCCGGCTAGGAGAGCGCTCCAAGGCTGCTCATCTCACCTACTTGGGCGACAGCGAGATCGGCAAGGACGTGAACGTGGGTTGCGGCACCATCACCTGCAATTACGATGGCGTGGCCAAACATCGCACGGTCATCGAAGACGAAGCCTTTATCGGCAGCGACACCCAGCTCGTGGCCCCGGTGAGGATCGGCAGGGGTGCCTACATTGGATCCGGCTCCACCATCACACGGGACGTTCCGCCGGAGTCCTTGGCCGTAAGCCGGGCCCGTCAGAAGGTGATCGAAGGCTGGGCGGCGGACAAGGGCAAAAAGAGAAAAAAAAGCTGAAAGGAATCCCTTCATGTGCGGAATCGTCGGTTATGTGGGCCATCGGAACTCGGCCTCTCTTCTGCTCGAGGGGTTGAAGAAGCTTGAGTACCGGGGCTACGACTCGGCCGGGATTGCCCTTATGGGTGAAAACGACCGGATCGAAATCCGCAGGACCGAGGGAAAGCTCAGCCGCCTCATCGAGGAGGTTCAGGCCCATCCCTGCGACGGGACCATCGGGATCGGACACACCAGATGGGCCACCCACGGCAGACCTTCGGAAATCAACGCCCATCCCCATCGGTCGGGCTCGGTGGTGGTGGTCCACAACGGAATCATCGAAAACTACCTTGAGCTGCGCGAGCAGCTCCAGGCGAAGGGAAGGACCTTCCTTTCCGAAACCGATACCGAGATCATCGCCCACCTCATCGACCTGCATTTGCAGGACTCCTCCTCGGTGGCCGAAGCCGTGCGAAAGGCCCTGAAACTCGTCCGAGGCTCTTACGCCATCGGCGTGCTCTGCGAGAGGGAGCCCCGCCTGCTCATCGGCGCCAAGAAGGCCAGCCCCCTGGTCGTGGGGGTGGCTCCGACTGAGCGTTTTCTTGCCTCCGACGTGCCAGCCCTGCTCGACCACACCCGGGAAATGATCTTCCTCGAGGACGAGGAAATGGTCCTGCTGCGGGCCGAGGAGCACGAGATCACGGACCTGGCCGGAAGGCCTGTGCGCCGGGAGCCCACCTACATCTCGTGGACCTCGATGATGGCGGAAAAGGGCGGCTACAAGCACTTCATGCTCAAGGAAATCCACGAACAGCCCCGTGTCGTGACCGACACGATCCGGGGTCGGATCGGCGGCAGAAAGACCGAGATCCACCTTGCAGACATCGGCTTCGACGATGCCACGCTGCGCAAAACGAAAAAAATCCACCTCGTGGCGTGCGGAACCTCCTGGCATGCGGCCCTGGTCGGCAAGTTCATGATCGAGGCCTTGGCCCGGATCCCCACCGAAGTGGACCTGGGCAGCGAGTTCCGGTACCGGGATCCGATCCTGGGCCGCAACACCCTGTTCATCTCCATCTCCCAGTCCGGCGAAACGGCCGACACGCTCGCCGCCCACGAAGAGGCCAAGAGGAAAGGATGCCTGACTCTGGCCATCTGCAACGTGGTGGGCTCGAGCCTGGCCAGAAAATCCCACGGCGTTTTCTACACCCACGCAGGCCCGGAGATCAGTGTCGCCTCGACGAAGGCCTTTACCACGCAATTGACGGCCCTGTACTTGCTCAGTCTTCACCTGGCCAAGATCTTCGGTAGGATCCGGGAGCCGGCCCTCGAGCGGCACATTCAGGATTTGCGCAAACTTCCCCTTCTGCTCGAAGACGTGCTGGCTCGGGAGAAAGCGATCGAGGCCGTGGCCCGCAAGTACGCGCCTTACGAGGACTTTCTCTATCTGGGCCGTGGAATTCATTACCCCGTGGCCCTCGAAGGGGCTTTAAAACTCAAGGAAATCTCCTACATCCACGCCGAGGGGTATCCGGCGGGCGAGATGAAGCACGGCCCGATCGCGCTCATCGATGAGCATTGCCCGACCGTGGTGCTTCTGCCGCGCGACGATCTCTACGAGAAGGTTTTCAACAACCTCGAAGAGATCAAGGCAAGAAACGGAAGCGTCATCGCCTTGGTGCATTACGGGGATACAGAGGCGGAGAAACACGCCGACGATCTCATCCACGTGCCCGAGAGCAACCCGTTTCTCTCCCCCATCCTGATGGCCGTGCCTCTGCAGCTGCTCGCCTACAACATCGCCGTCATCAAAGGCACGGATGTGGACCAACCTCGGAATCTGGCCAAGAGCGTAACCGTCGAATGAAGACAGGCGTCCTCGGATGGACCTCGATCGGGATCTGAATCCCCAGCAGCGGGAAGCCGTCTTCCACGAAGGCGGTCCTTTGCTCGTGCTGGCCGGAGCCGGCAGCGGTAAGACCCGGGTTCTCACCTACCGAATCGCCCGTCTGGTGGGACGGACCGGTCTGGCGCCCTACCGGATCCTGGCCATCACCTTCACGAACAAGGCCGCGGACGAGATGCGGGGACGCATTCGGCAGCTCGTGGGCGAAGCCAGCCGGGAGATGTGGACTGGCACCTTCCATTCCATCTGCGCCCGCCTTCTGCGCCAGCACGGCGATCTGGTGGGCATCGAACGCAGCTTTGTGATCTACGACGAGACGGACCAGCTCCGGCTCGTGAAAAACTGCATCCGGAACCTGGGCCTATCGGACAGCCAGGTGCGGCCTGCTGCGGTCTTGGCCCTGATCGACCGGGCAAAGAACCAGGGCCTCGAGCCTCCGGCTGGCGTCCTGATGCCGACAGGCTCCAGGCGAGAGGAGATCGAAGCCGTCCTTCGGGCCTACCGGGATTCTCTTCGGCAGGCCGGCGCCTTGGACTTCGGGGACCTCATCTTATTCGCCCACCAGCTCCTGCGAGAACATCCGGCCGTGCTCGCCCGCCTGAGAGACCGTTTTCGGGCGATTCTGGTCGACGAGTACCAGGACACCAACCGGGCCCAGCACCTCTTCCTCAAAACCCTCGTGCCGGAGGGCGGCGACCTGTGCGTGGTGGGAGACGACGACCAGTCGATTTACCGCTGGCGAGGCGCCGAGGTCGAAAACCTCCTGCGCTTCGAGAAGGACTTCCCGGGCGCCCGGATCCTCGTGCTCGAGCAGAACTACCGCTCGACGGCGAACATCCTTCGAGCGGCCGAGTCCGTGGCTAGGGGCAACCCCGAAAGGCATCCCAAGAGCCTGTGGACGGCCAACGATGCCGGGGAGAAAGTCACGTATCTTGAGGCGGGCACGCCCGACGACGAGGCGCGGGCCGTCGCCAGAGAGATCCGCTCTCTCGTCCCGGCCCGGGGCTTTTCCTTCCGTGACGTGGCCGTGTTGTTTCGCACCAACGCCCAATCCCGGGCCTTCGAAGAAAGTTTTCTCCTCTTCCAGATTCCTTACGCCCTGGTGGGGACGACAAGATTTTACGAAAGGACCGAAATCAAGGACCTCACGGCCTATCTTCGGTTTCTATACAACCCCAAGGATTCGGTGAGCCTTCAGAGAATCCTGAACCGCCCGGCCCGGGGCATCGGAAAGACAACCGAGGAAGCTCTGGTCCGGCTCGCCGCCGAGCGGGGTGTCTCTCTCTGGGAGGGGATGGAGCAGGCCGTCACGGAGCCGGGTCTGGTTTCTGCAACCGCGGCCAGGAGAATCCGGGAGGTCGTCGGAACCCTCGTCGCTCTCCGGGAACGCGCAGCCGCGGCGCCGTCGCTGGTGAAGCTCCTGGAAGATGTGCTTGACCGATCCGGGTACAGTTCCTTCCTGGAAAGTCTACCGGACAAGGAGCGGCGCGTGGAAAACGTCGAAGAACTTCTACGCACCGCTTCTGCCTTCGAGGAGACCCAAGAGTCAACCTCCCTTTCGGAAACCCTGGGCGCCTTCCTGGAAAAGGTCGCCCTCGTGAGCGAGGCGGACCAGTACTCGGAAAAAGCGAACGTCGTCACCCTGATGACTCTGCACTGCGCCAAGGGCCTGGAGTTCGAAATCGTGTTTCTCGTCGGCATGGAAGACGGCTTACTGCCGCACCAGCGCTCGTCTCTCGACGCGGCGGGCCTCGCGGAAGAACGGAGACTCTGCTACGTGGGCATGACCAGGGCCCGCAGGAAACTCTACTTAACCCGCGCCAGGCTCCGCACACGATACGGCGAGAGACAGGAGGCGGTCCCGAGTCCTTTTCTGCTGGACATTCCGGCCGAGCTGCTCGAGACCGAGCAGCAACGGATCGAAACTTGGCCTGCAGCCGAGCCCAGGCGCGCCAGGCGACAACCCGCGGCGACCGCCGCCGAAAGCGGCGTCCACTTTGACTTCTCGGAAAGCCAGATCGATCTGCCAGCCCTGCCGGGGGTCCCGGCCGCCGGACGAAGACAAACGTACCGAGTCGGAGACCGGATCGAACACGAAGACCTGGGCAGGGGAATTGTGCGCAAAGTCGAGGGCGGCGGTGAAAAAGAAAAGATCACCGTCCAGTTCGAACACGGTGGCATCCGAAAGCTGATGGCCCGGCTCTCCCCTATCCGGAAGATCGAGAGGTAGCCGCCAGCCTTTCCAGAGCCTCGAGAAGTCCAGCCTCCTCGAGCGTCTTGCCGAAGACGACCTTCTCCGCGGTGGAAACGAGAATCTTCCTGCCGTCCGACCGGCGAAACATCCGGTAGTTGAGAAACAGCCGGACCGGACTCATCTCGGGCGTGGGGTGACCGGTAAGGAACGGATTCTCCATCCAGACGTCGATCCAGACCTCGATCGAGTCCGACTGGTGCGCATTGCCCAGGTAACCGCTCTCGCGGTGGCAGAGCGTTCTGAGATCGATCATTTCCTCGGATAGGGGCAGAAGGGTCTTCTCTCTCAGGCACCTTCTCTCAGCGATGTCGAGGATCATGGGGTAATTGGCGAAATACAGAAGCCCCACCCCGTTCAAGTCCCGGTCCGGCTCGATCGCATATTCGACCTTGGCCGTTTCAGGGGTGAGGCATGTATATCCTTCCGGAGGGGGACGGAAACGGTCGTCCCCATCCGCCTGCTTGATTTTCGCGTAGCTGTCCGGAACCTCCGCGAGCCGGGGGATGTCGTCCATGCCCTTGTGGGCAGGCCTGGACTTCTTGAGCCAAGAGGCCCCCTGAAGCATCTTCACGAAAATGTTCGAAGTCCTCACATAGGGAATTCCCATCTCCAGAGCCTGCTTGCCGTTCAGCAGAGGAACTTTTCTCTCTTCCGGCCATCCGGCCGGATAAAAGAAATGATATCCGTCCAGGATGGAGTTTCCGAAGGACTTGAGAGTGCTCACAACCGTGAACCGGTCGTTTTCCCCGAAGGCGGCCAGGGGCGTCTCCCGGGGAAAGCGGGTTTCCACATAAAAGAATGTCGCGTAGAGCCGCTCTCCGGTCTCGTCGCAGAGCTTCCGGCTGGGGATCCCAGTGAAATCAGAAATGTGATTCCACCGCAGCTCGCCCACGAACTTCATGAGAGGGGATTCGGCAAGGTGGTTCCTCCCGGTCATCGCCATTCCGATTTCCAGGTCGGTGTACAAAGCGCCGTCCGTGCCCACGCAGGTGCCTCCCCGCCAGTTGCCCTTTCTCTGCCAGCCGCCTCTGTCATCCGCACTCTGCCCGCCGGGCGACTGAGGAACCAGCAGCTCGGAAACGAGCGCTGCGCACGACCGTAGCGTGCTCAGCCTGTCCACTTCCGAGTCCGGGACCGTGATGCGGAATGCGGTCTCCAGATCGTTGCGGAACTCCAGGTATTGCCAGGAATCCGCTCCCAGATCCTCCATAATGTGCGCGTCCCGGTCTACCGACCGAAGGTCGGCGCCCAGAATCTTGCCCAGAATGGAACGAATCCGTTGCTCGACTTGCAGCGCATCCATCCTTCGTCTCCTCGGTGAAGGTCTGGTCCCGGGCTACCGCACCATGCCACCCCTGCTCAATTTGCCCAAAGAGGCCGCCCATTTCAACTCGGCTCGATAGTCCCAAAATTGACAACTCGCAAGCCAGAATTTATAGTAAGGCCCACCTGACCCCAAACCGGAGAGGTACAATGAGTGCAGACTGGCTCTCCAATGTGGAACCGATGGTTTACAAGAGCCGGATCAAGGTGCCCTACACTTGGTCCGTGGGAGAGACCGGAAGCCGCTTCTTCGTTGAAATCCGCGACAACAAGCGGCTTTTCGGAAAAAGGTGCGCCGGGTGCGATACCGTGTACGTGCCTCCCCGCAAGATGTGCGCCCGCTGCTTCCGGGACACCGATGACTGGGTTGAGGTGGGACCGGAAGGAACCTTGCAGACCTTCACGGTCGTCAGGTATTCCCATGAACTCCAGCCCATGGCCGCACCCTTCGCTTACGGAATCATCCTTCTTGACCGCGCCTCCACCGGACTGGTTCATCTCATCGGAGACACGGACCTCACCGCCCTCCGCGCGGGGATCCGGCTTGCACCCGTCTTCCGAGAGCAACGGTCCGGGACCATCCTCGACATCGCTTACTTCAAGCCCGTTGGAAGCCGCTGAAGAGCCTTTGGAAAGGCCGACCTCAATCAGGAGGTTCCCATGACCGAGCGAGTCGCCATCGTCGGCGTCGGGCAGACCCGACAGGAACGGAACAAGGTCTATGACACCTTTGCGGACATGGTGTACGAAGCCACCACCCTCGCCCTGGCAGACGCCGGCCTTTCGATCGACCAGATCGAAAACGTGGTATCGGCTTCCAATGACTTCTGGGACGGCCGCACGATTTCCTCCATGGCTATCAACGACGCCTGCGGCTCTTACGACAAGAACATTTCTTGCGTGGAGGGAGACGGTACCTTCGCGGCCTTTTACGGCATGACCCGAATCCTGTCGGGCGCCTATGACACGACTTTGGTCGTCGCGCACAGCAAGGGATCCGAAAGCGTCTCGTCCCACATCACGAACGCCATGTTCGATCCCCTCTACGTGCGGGCCCTGGGGCTGGACGCAATCAGCTCGGCCGCCCTCCAGGCCAGGCGGTACATGGATCGTTACGGCATCACCGAGGAGCAATGCGCCCTGGTCTCGGTCAAGAATCACGGGAACGCCTTCCGAAATCCTTATGCGCAGCTCCCCTTGCGGCTTACGGTGCAAGATGTCCTGCAAAGTCGGAAGCTCGCGGATCCGATCAAGCTGCTTGACGCCTCTCCGATCTCGGACGGTGCCTGCGCTATTATTCTGGCCCGCGAATCTGTAGCCAGAAGGAGCGCAAAACCGCCCGTCTGGGTACGGGGGGTCGGGTACTGCGCAGACGCCTACCACCTGGGCGACCGGGACCTGGCCGAATGCGCGGCCCTTGTCCAGGCCGCCCGCAAAGCTTACCAAATGGCCGGCGTGCGGGATCCCCGGAAAGAACTCGACGTGGTGGAACTCTATGACGCCTTCACTTATCAGGAACTCCTCTGGACCGAGGGGCTCGGCCTGTGCGGGCCCGGCGAGGGGGGAAGGCTTGTGGAGTCCGGGGCCACGCAGCTCGAAGGCGACATTCCCGTCAACCCGTCCGGCGGGCTCCTTTCGGCCCACACCGTGATCGCGGCCGGCCTCGTGCGGATCGCGGAGTGCGTGCTGCAGCTTCGAGGCGAGGCCGGCGAGCGGCAGGTCAAAGGGGCGCGAACCGCTCTGGCCCACGGCGTCAACGGGCCCTGCGGCCAATCTCACTGTGTCTGGGTCCTGGGCTTGTGAGGCGGGAGGAGGCCTCCCGTCGATCGAAGCCGGAGGGGGCTTCGTTGCAGTCGATCTTTTCTGTCACGAGGTGCTGAAGATGCCGAACCGAGTCGCCATTGTGGGAACCGGTCAGACCCATCATTGCACCAGGCGTCTGGACGTGAATGGAGTCGAACTCATTTACGAGGCCGTATGCAGGGCTCTGGAAGACGCCGAGCTCAAAATGAAAGACATCGACGGCGTCATCATCGGGAACATGGACCACTTTGAAGGGATCAACTACGTGGACTGCTGGAGCATCGATGGCTCCGGAGGCTTCGGCAAGCCCACGATGAAGCTTACAACCGGCGGCACGACCGGCAGTACCCTGGCCATCGGAGGGTACCACATGGTCGCCTCCGGCATGTTCGACAAGCTCATGGTCATCGGATGGGAGAAAAACTCCGAGTCCGACACAACCGGAGCCATCACCACGGCTTTCGACCCGATCTGGGACCGGCTGGTCTTTGCGGGTGCGATCTCGGGTCTTGCCGTCGAGGCCTCGGTGTACATGGCGACCTTCGGCGTGACCGAGAGGGACGCGGCACGAGTCACGGTCCGAGACCGCCGGCACGCGTGCCTGAATCCTTACGCCCACCTGCGCAAGGAAGTGACCATCGAGGAGGTCATGAACTCGCCCAAGCTCTCGGACCCTTTGAAACTCCTAGACCTGTGCCCCCGAACGGACGGAGCCTGCGCCGTGATCTTTGCCTCTGAACACGTGGCCGAGAAGATCTGCCCGAAGCCCGCATGGGTGCTCGGCACAGCCAACCGCCACCTTTACACCTATCTGGGCGATGCGGACCTCGTGAACCTTCCGTCCCTCCGAAGGGCCGCCCAGGAACTCTATAGCAAGACCGGGATCCGGGAGCCCTTGAAGCAGATCGACGTGATGGAGCTTTATCTTCCCTACTCGTTCGCTGGGTTGAGCTGGATCGAGGCTCTGGGCCTGTGCAAGCCGGGCGAGGCTCCCCGGCTTCTCTGGGATGGCGTCACAGACCTGGGAGGAGAGCTCCCGATCAACCCGTCCGGCGGCGTCATCAGTTGCAACCCCATCGGCGCCACAGGCCTGATCCGGTGCGCCGAGGCGGCCTTGCAAATCATGGGCAAGGCGGACAAGCGGCAGGTGCCGGACGTGAAAATCGCCCTGAGCACCGGGTTCGGCGGCTGCTTCTGGTCCGACATTCTGCTTTACGGAGCCAAGAAGCCTCAGTAGGAAGGCGCATCCATCGAATTGAGGCAAGTTTTCAACCAGGAGGGATCTCGAAAATGACGGCGGAAAACCAGGAGCTGCTCGTGATGCATTCCGGCGAAAGAGAACAGCCCTTCCGTTACGCCGTGGGCCGATACGGCAGCAAGTTCTTCATGGAACTTCGGGATCACAAGAAGATCCTCGGGATCCGCTGCCCGAAGTGCAAAAAGGTATACGTTCCTCCCAGACAAGTCTGCGGTCCCTGCTTCGAGCGGATGGTGGATCTCGTCGAAGTTGGCCCGGAAGGAACCCTCGTGGGCTTCACGATCCTGCGTTTTCAGTTCGTGGATCCTGAGACGGGAAAGCCCAAGCCGGTCCCTTACGGCTATGGCTTCATCCGCTTTGACGGGGCCGACAATGCGTTTCAGCACTTCATGGAGATCCGCGACGAGAGCAAAATCCGGATCGGAGCCCGGATGCGGGCGGTCTTCAACGAAGAGCGGAAGGGCACTCTGGCCGACATCCGACACTTCGAGGTCATTGGCTGAGCAACTCCCCGGGGCCTCGCTTTGAAACGAGACGGAATCCATCTCGTCGCCCAGAACAAGAAGGCCCGTCACGATTACGAGATTCTTTCCACCCACGAAGCAGGCCTGGTGCTGACCGGGACCGAAATCAAATCCCTTCGGGAAGGACGGATTCAACTCAAGGACGGATACGGAAGAATCGACAAAGGCGAAGCCTTCCTGCACGACGTCTACATCGCGCCATATCCCAACGCAGGCCCCTTTTTCAACCACGAGCCCACGCGCACCCGGAAGCTTCTCCTCCACAAGAGGGAGATCCTCAGGCTCCTCGGCAAGATCCAGGAAAAAGGGCTCGCCTTCGTGCCCCTGAGGGTCTATCTCAAAGGAGGGCGAGCCAAGGTGGAGATGGCCCTGGCGCGAGGCCGCAAGAAATACGAAAAGCGCGAGGTTTTGCGCAAGCAGGACGCCCAGCGGGAGATCGAGCGGGCTTTGCGCAAAAGGTGAGCCCGAGCCCGCGAGGCGCGGAATCCAGGTCAAAGGGGGAAAGATTTTTACGGCTCGCCCTGCTCCTTTGCTTGAGCCTGGGCAGCTTTCTTCTTCTCCTCCTCTTTCTGCTGCCTTGCGAAGATTAGGTATCCCTGGATCTGATCCGCGCCGGTCTGGAAGTCTCCCTTGACGAAGAGCTCGTAATCCACCATGTCCTTGGGGATCAGCGCGATGGGCTTGGCCGGCACCCCACCCACGGCCGTGTATGGAGGAACATCCTTGAGGACCAAAGCGCCGGGAGCGATCCCTGCTCCCTCGCCGATCGTGACTGGGCCGATGATCATCGCGTTCGCGCCCACCCTGACGTAATCCTCGAAGATCACGTGGGACTTTTCGATGAACCGCCAGGAAAGAAACCGATGGGTCAGAATCCGGCAGCCGGCCGCGATCCATACGGCCCTTCCGATGTAAATGTTTTCAGGAAGGCGTTCGTCGAAATTGATGTTGTCCCCCAGGAAAACACTTTTCGGATCCTTGAACCTAACGCCTCGCATCGCCTGGAGCCGCACGCGGAACTGCGGCGGCATGAGATAATGCATGGCAGCATACTGGAGCAGCTTGTTGTAAATCTTTCTCCGGTCGTGAAGCAGGATGTACCGCAGGCCCCGGGTGGAAGCGTGCTGAATCGTCTTCTCCAAAGGAATGACGTCCCGCGGACGGAAAGAGTCGGGTTTGTTTTCCCCTTGCTTCATTTCCTTTCCTCCTGGTTGTTTGCAGTGTCTGTGGGCGCAGGACACCATAGCAGAGGTCACGGGCGCCGCGCAAAGGCCAGCTTCGACTCTCTTTTGAATCGGCACCTTTCTTCCTGTATTGTAGAGAAAAAAAAGAGCGGCCCCGTCGGCTCGGCAGACTGGGGATTCAACCCAGGAAGCGCCCAAGGCCCGGCCCAAGACTCCAAAGGACGAGCCCGTCGATGAACGAAAACCTGGACGCCTCCTCTTCGACCGGATGGATCGAAGCCACAGTCCAGTTCTCGAACCCGACAGAGGAGTTTCTCGCCACCTTTCTGGCCGAGTGCTGCGAACAGGGAGGCGCCCTTGGAAGCGTTCAGCAAGAGGAGGCAGGCCCGAGAGGCCGTTCGCAGCCCCCTTGCGAGGCGTGCGCCCAATTCGCCGAGGCGCAGATCTACTTTTCTCCCTCCCTGGATCCGGAAGACATCATCAACTTTGTCGAAAGGACTCAGAGAACACTCCAGGCCATCTTTCCCGACTCGGCGGCCCGTCTCCTGGGGTTGCGGCACGTCCCGAACCGCAACTGGACCCTGGAGTGGAAAGGCTCCTTTCCGCCCCTGCGCGTATCGGAAAGGATTTGGGTCGTACCGCCGTGGGAAAGGCCGAAGCCTGCCTCAGGGGAGATCCATATCGTCCTCGAACCCGGCATGGCTTTCGGAACAGGCCGCCACGCCACGACCCGCCACTGTCTGGAATTTCTCGAAGAGCTCCTTTTGGATCCGGGCAGGCCGTCCGGACCGAACTCCGTCCTGGACGCCGGCTGCGGCTCAGGCATTTTGTCTCTCGCCGCGGCCGCCCTGGGCGCTCGCCGTGTGACAGCCCTGGACAAAGATCCCGAGGCTGTCCGCGTCTGCGTTCGGAACCTATCGCTCAACCCGGCATTGGCGGGCTCTGTGTCCGTCGCGGTCGGAACGCCGGATTGCGTGCGGGGATCTTTCGACCTGGTGATGGCGAACCTGGACGCGCCGACCCTTCTGACAGAAGCCTCCCGGGTCGCGCTTCTCGTCGCCCCGGGCGGACGTCTCGTCATTTCGGGTTTTCTCGTCGGGGAAGAGCGTCGGGTCGCTTCCCGATTCGAGAAAGAAAGCCTTCGGATCCTTTCGGCGAAACGGGATGCCGAAGAAGGTTGGGTCGCTCTGCTCCTCGCGAAGCTGGAACAATGCCTGATCAGCCGTAAGGGAGCAGGACCGGAATGACAGACCGAACGTCCCGGAGGCTCTTTGTCGAAACCCTGCCTCGCCAGGGGGGGGTAATTCCGCTTGGGAGCGCCGAAACGCATTATCTTTGCAACGTCCTCAGACTGAGGCCGGGCGCTCGCCTGCTCCTGTGTGACGGCTCGGGCAGACAAGCCGAGGGAGTCCTTCATGGCGTAAGAGAAGGCCGCGCCAGAGTCGCGGTGCAGAGGGAGATACCGGCCCAGACCGAAGCCCCGGTTTCGGTTCACCTGGGCATCGGGTTGCTCAAAGCCCCCAAGATGGACTTGGTCATCCAGAAGGTGTCCGAACTGGGCGCCGAGGCGATTCATCCCCTGACCACGTCCAGAACCGTTCCTTGCCTTGCACCCGAAAGATGGGAGGGGAGACTCGCCCGGTGGCGAAAAATCGCTCGGGAAGCGTCCAGGCAGAGCGGAAGAACCCGAGTTGCCCAAGTCGATCCCCCCACGACGTTAGAGCGTATCCTGGAGCGGAAGAATTCCTTCGACTTGCGATTTCTTTTCTCGCTTGGCCCCTGTGTGGCCCGGGGCGAGCTGGAGCCGCCGCCGGAACTTGCGCAACCGCGAAGCATCCTCGTTCTGGTCGGGCCTGAAGGAGGCTTTTCTGCAAAGGAGGAACAGATCGCACTATCGAACGGCTGCCTGCCCGTGGGTCTGGGCCCGCGCACGCTTCGCGCCGAAACCGCAGCGATTCTGGCCGTGGGACTGGTCCTGTACAGGTTCGGGGATCTTCGCCCCCCTGTCCCGCAACAGTCGGAAAACAGTTAACTTCCCATTGGAGGAGCCCTCATGGAAACGAATTCCACGATTGCCTGCCCGGTTTGCGGGCGGCCAACCCAGGCCGGTCGTCCCTGCGGTTTCTGCGGAGCGGAGCCGGGATCCGGTTCCCAGCGATCCTTTGAGCCGCCCCCTGCACCGTTCCCAGGCGCCGAGCCTCCGGTCGGCTCCGGACAGGGCTTCCCGACGAGCGGCTTCCCGTCCCCCTGGCAGCGTCAGACAATACAGGGTCCGTTTCTCGCGGGGTTCTGGATCCGAGCCGTGGCCTACATCATGGACTCTGTCCTCGTCGGACTCGCCACGAGGCTTCTCCAGGCTGCCTACTTCCGAGGTGCCCAGCAGGACCCGTTCGCGAATTCCTACTCGCAGTTGCTGGAATTCGATTGGACGCCTCTGGTTCCGCTTCTGCTGTTCGAGGTCCTGATGAACTTCCTCTACTTTACGTTTTTCATCGGCAGGTACGGACAGACGCCGGGCAAGATGGTCTGCGGAATCCGGGTCGTCACGGTCGACGGCAGGGAAGTCTCCTATGGGCAGGCCTTCATAAGGACAGCAGGCTATTATCTCAACCGCCTGACTCTGGGCCTCGGATTCCTCTGGGTCGCCATCGATCCGCGCAAGCAGGGGTTCCACGACAAGATCGCCGGAACTCTCGTCCTTCGGGTTTCCAGGTCAGAGGCAGGGACATGGCAGCCACCCTCGACAGGCAGCTTACCGGGGCAAGGATCCTTCGGAGGCTGACTTCGCCAGGGCGGCGCGTCGATTGAAGGGTGGTTTTCGTCTCCGAGAATCTTTCGCATCTCGGCGCATCGAGTTGACAGAATCGGCATTTTGGACTATTAGTTTCGGGTAACGTTTCTCGTGCCGAGGTAGCTCAGTCGGTAGAGCAGTGGACTGAAAATCCGCGTGTCGGCGGTTCGATTCCGTCCCTCGGCACCAAGGAAAATTAAAGGGGTTGGCGAGATCCATCGCCAACCCCTTTCGAGTTTTTTCTGGCGTATTACCGGCCGTAATGCGCCCTGACGATAGGGACTCCGGCCGGGCAAGTTCCTCTCCTTTCGCCCCCTACTCAAAATCTGCATATCTATCGCTTGATTCCTCAAATATATAGAATTAGAATCAATACCTTACACCTTGAATGGTAAACCAATTTCTTATGTTTTCCCGACCGCCTTCAGACGGTCTTCTTGCACTGCACCCATCTCAGGGCCATGAGTTCCCGTAGCCGCCAGGTCTTCTCCTCCTCGCTTCCTTCGGTCCTGCCCACATGGCCGACAGCTCGAGCAAGCTCCGCATCCCCACCACGGCTTCAAGCCATCGTTCCAGCCGTGCCAAGGAGAGATTTTCCCGGCCCTCGTGGGCCAAAGAGCAGGCAAGCATGCAGCTCAGACAGCCCTGGCACTTCCTCGTGTCCACGAGGACATACGCAGCGCTCGGGGGAAAGGGCAGCTTCGAGGGATCGATCGCTTCCGTGGGCGGAGCCGGAGGCTTTCGCGGCCTCTCGGGCGTGCATCCGGTCGCGGCAACGAGATAGACCGCGCCCGAAAACTTGAGAAATTCGCGTCTTTCAATCCGCCGGAATCCGCCTGGTTCCCTCTCCACCGCGGGTTCCTGTCGGGCTCGACTTGAACGGGAGGAGCACTCCGTTTCGCGGAACTCTAGGCCGACAATTTGCGCCTTGTCAAACCGGGACGTTCCCGATCGGGCCTGTAAGATTTTTCTTGTAATCCGGCCAACGAACGTTGTATTAAATGACTAGACATTCCGTTCAACGGGGAAAACGGAGGTACTCCCATGAGGGCAGCTCGACATTCCACTCCAGTCGCCCTAGTCATCTTGGCTGTTTTGTCTCTTGCCCAGTCGGCCCCTGCCGATGTTGCTCCCGGCGACGTGCTCGACCGAACCAACTGGCAGAAGGCCCAAGGGCTTCTGCCCGATCCTGTGGTCAACTGGATCAAGAACGGGGATTTCATTCTCGAAGTCGGAGAGCTCGAGTATAACCCGGCCGACTATTTCCCGCCTTTCGCCAAGGAGGCCATGAAGACCAACGTGGGCAAGTACGAAATCGGCAAGGACGACAGCATCGTCGAGGCAGCCACCGGTGAGCCCCCGGATCACATTTTGGGTCTTCCTTTCCCGAAAATAGACCCCGATGATCCAAAGCTCGCAGTCAAGCTCATGCAGAACAATCATTACATGCAATACTTGCCGGGGAATCTGAGATTTCCGTATCAGGGCATCTTTATCGATCGCCGGGGAGGGTACGAGAGGGAAACGGAAGCCATCTGGCTCCAGATGGCCATGGACGGGTATCCGGGCGCCCTGAATTTCCCCAACCCGAGCCGGATTGAGAAATACGCGATCACCGTGATTCTCAAGCCATACGACGTCGCCGGAACGGCCGTCATGCTCTGGCGTTACCTGGACGCCACCAAACAGGACATGAGTTACGGCTATGTGCCAGCCATCCGCCGGGTTCGCCGCATGAGCCCGGCAAACCGGTCTGACGCCTTCATGGGCTCGGATTTTGCCGTGGACGACGCAAACGGTTACGATGGGAAGATCTCAGCCTTCGACTGGAAGGTGCTCAGAAAACAGGAGGCCCTCCTCGCGTTTCTGGACAAGCGCCCGGTCCGGATCGTCCAGAACGAGCAAGGTGAATGGTACACCACGAAAGAAATCAAGCCCGTCATCTTCGGATACCAGAAACAGGGGTGGCAGGGTGCCACATGGGCCCCGACGAATCTCGTGTGGGTCAAGAGGCCCGTCTACGTTCTCGAGATGATCCCCAAAGACCCTTATTACAACTACGGGCCCCAGGAACTCTGGGTCGACACTGAGCTCTACGGAGCGGCCTTCAAAGTCATCCGGGACAAGAGCGGGGCTTACTGGAAAACCTTCTTCATCTCCAGCATGGGCTGCGAGAGCGAGGACAAAAAAATGATGTTCACATCCCTGGCGACCCAGCAGGTCGTGGACGACCGGGCGGACCACTCGACTGTCGTCGAGGACGCCAGCCCGCGCAATCTCTGGGGTTACTACGCGGTCATGGATCCCAATGATTTCTCTCTGAGCGGCTTTCAGAAGTTCTGCAAGTAGAATCGAGAAGCCAGGCAGCGAACCGCTCGATTTCGTCCGGAACGAAAGCCCGGAAGACCGGACCGAGTCCTTCGAAAAGCCAGGCTCCCATTGCCTCTCGGTCATGGGAGACCGCCCGTCCGGCGAGAACCCGCGCAAGCAGAACCGCCAGATATCGGTCTCTGTCGGCAAAAGGGCACAGCCCGAATTCCTGACCGAATCGCGCCTGGAATTCAGCGGGAACAGACACGAGCCGACGGTAGAGGAGGCGTCTCGTCTCCGAGGAAGTGTCCAGAAAATCCTCCTGGATCGATCGTCCGAGAGCCTGCACAGCCCGAAGAAACGGAAGGAAGGCGCGGGAACCTGGAAAGCCGGGCATCGCAAGGCGAATCAATCCAGCCACCCGCGCGATTGCCTTCGGATCCTCCACGAAACGCGCCTCCCTCTTGTCCGAGCCGACTTCCAGCCGGACCAAAGTCTCCCCTGACGCGCAAAGAGCCTCCCACTCGGCCGCCTCAGCCGCATAGCCTCTGGCTTCGAGGTCTTGGCGGACTCCAAGAACAAAACGCCTCGCAAAATCCCGTCCGAGACGCCCCGGAGCAAGATCCAGCGCCAAATCAGCGTGGTTTTCGGCCAGCCGGGCTGCCTTTCGGAACTCGGCGCTCCGCTCAGGAATCGGCCCGGTTTCTCCAGTGGCAGGCAGATCGGCCGGGACAATCCATCGGTCCAATCTCTCTTCCAGGTCCTTCCGCTCCGACGCAAGGCCAGCCTCGGGAAAAAGCTCTTCAACCGTTCTTCGAATGAGACAAAGCCCCCAAAGGATTTCGACCATCCGGTTCTTTCGGCGGCAACGGTCTTCCTCGGCGTCTCGTGGGAAAGGGCTCCCCCACAGCCAGGCACGGAGCCTCGCCAGCCGGTTCCTGACCGCTCGCTCGATCTGCCGCCATACGGCCGCCCTCTCCGCAGGCTTCTCCCTCACAAGGTCATCCTGCCGGCGCCAGAGCAGGTATTGGAGATACACATCGTTGAAAACCGAGAATCGCTGAGGACCTTTGAGGAGATCGGAGAGTCTTTCGAAGAACCGGCGACAGGAGAGAAAGGAGGAAGAAAAGAGAACCTCGTCCGGAAGAGCCACATTGACGGCCCAGTGGGTGAACTCAGGATATCCTTCGACCGAGAAGACTCTTTTTAAGATCGAGTCCAGGCGGCCTCTTGCCGCGAGATTTTCGAACAAGGCTGTGCCGACTGGCGCCAGGACAAAGGGGTTCGGATCGACAAGGAACCGGTCATACTCCCAGCTCCACTGTTCGAGGGTCACGATCTTCTCAAAAAGATCCGGCCAGCGGGTGTCGGGATTTGAAAGAAGAACAAAGTGCCGGTTCCGGATCCCCAGGGTGTCCAAGACGGACACGACCTCCCGAATCTCTTCAGGGCCGTACCCGGCGGGTTGCGCCTTGGTGAGCCTGTCCAGTTCCACTCGCGAGACATCGTCCGTGCCGATTTCGAAGGAACCGATCCGGTCTCGCCAATTCTCGAGGCAGGCCGCAAGGCCGCGATGAAAAAAACGTCCGCTTCCTTCCCGTCCGGCCGCAAGAAACGACGGAATGCCCGCAGGCACGGTTTCGAGGACGTAAGGGAACCGGGCTGCCTCGCGGAAGAAGAGCCTTGCTCTCTTCTGATCAAGGAGGAAATCGTCGTCCGTGATCCGGAGGCGATAAGCCTGGCGCCTTTCGGTCTCGGTGAGACCCTCTGCGCCGGCAATCTCTTCTATCCTTTTTTGCAGGGCCTCGAGGATCCTCCGGAGAGTCCTGAGTCCCAGCCTCCTGACCCTTGAGCCGTGCACCTTCGTGCAGAAAGCGCACCGGTAGGGACACCCTCTGAGCGTGTGCAGAGACAAGCCCCTCCGGAGATGTCTTTTTTTCACGTACCCCAGGTCGACCTGGGCCCGGAAGACCGAATCGAGATCTTCCACGTGGTTCGTTCTGTCGAAACGGCTTGCAAACAGAGTGGTCCCACAGCGGATCAAGAGGCCGTCCTCGGCCGACAAAAGGCGCACCGAACGGTCTCCAAGGTCCTGGGCGGCGCCTTGACCGGCAAGAGCCGAAAGGACCCGCGCAAAGGAAAGGTCGCCGTCGCCCCGGAGAAAAATGTTCGCCTCTGGAAGATGCGCGGCCGCCCTGGTTCCGTAAAGGGTAACCATGGGGCCTCCCACGGCCAGGAGCACATCACGGTCCCGGGTCCGAACCTTACGCAGAAAGGCCCTAAGCGAGTCCGCGTAGAGGTCCATAGCCGTAACTGCGATGCAAAAGGGCCTGCGGTCCAGAATTTCATCGAGAGCGGTCCAGACCTCTCTGCGGACGGCTTCCGGGCAAAGGTCGGGCTCGGCGAAAGGATCCAGCAAGAGGGTGTCAACCTCGACCTGAAACCCTTTGCGTAGAAGGGCGGGCGCCATGAAGAAGGCCGCGGGGGGGATTCCCGTAAACTCCTTCTCGCGAGATTCCGAAAGCGATGCCGGATTCACGAACGCCACAAGAACCCGGCTCTCTCGCCCTGGCCCGCGGGAGCGAGGGCGGCGGCCGGGCTTTTTCCGGTCTTCCCTCTCAGATCGGCCATCCACGGCGGCAAGAAGCCCTTGCAAGGTTTCTTCTTGAGCGCGAGAGGTCGACGAAAGGAAGGATTCTGGGACTTTCACCACCGGTGCTGGCCCAGCGCCCAGGGACCATGGAGTTGTCCCGACGGACAAAGGACTCTCGGATCCAAGGACGACCTCCACCCGGCCCACAGGCTCACCCGGCGCGCCGCAAAGCCCGAAGACCGCGGAGAGGCTCTTAAGCAAGCGCAGGCTCGATGCCATCCAGGCACCAGGCTCCATTCCGCCTTCGTCCGGCCAGGGCCGGCGCAGGAGCCATTGCCCGGAAACCTCGGGGTCGGCTCGTACCGGATCTTCCTCTGATCCAAGAGCCCTGCCTGGTCGGGTTTCCTCTTTGTTGCACCTTTCCATGGATTGCCTTTCGGCGGGGGCAAAATTCTCTTTCAGTTCCAGCCCCCAGAGGCTATTCAGGTCCTATACAAATTTTTGCTTGACAGGGCAATCCGGATCCTTCTATACAGAAAAGACCAACAGAGTGTCGAGTTCCACTTTCTGTTTTTTCGCTTTAACAAACCCTCCCTCAAGAAAGGGCCGATTCCCATGGACGCGAATTGCATACGCGATCTTGCGGGGATTGTCGGCGAGCCCTGGGTGGCTACCGATGACGAGCAACTCAAAGGGTACGCCAAGGACAACAGCTTCGTCCCTCCCCGCATGCCCCAGTGCGTGGCCCGCCCCGGCTGCGCGGAAGAACTCGAGGAAGCGGTCCGGTGGGCCAACCGCACCCGCACACCCTTGGTCCCGGTCAGTTCCGGCGAGCCCCGCCTCCGGGGGGACACGATCCCGAGGCTCGGGGGCGCTGTGGTGGACCTTCAGAGGATGAAGCGGATCGTGCGGATCGACCGAAGGAACCGGGTGGCCGTGATCGAGCCCGGCGTGACCTTTGGCGAGCTCGTCCCCGCCCTCGCCAGGGAAGGCCTTAGGCTGAACGGCCCGCTCCTGGCCCGACCGAACAAGTCCGTCCTGGCCAGCGTGCTCGAGCGGGAGCCCGGGCTCATGCCTCGATACCAGTGGGACATTTCGGACCCTCTGTGCTGCCTGGAAGTGGTCTTCGGGTCCGGCGACAGATTCCGCACAGGTGAGGCAGCCGGGCCCGGAGGACTCGAAGCCCAGTGGCGGATCGGCGGCGCCCAAAAATTCCCGCTGGGGCCTCACCAGGTGGACTACCACCGACTCGTGCAGGGAGCCCAAGGCACGATGGGCATCGCTACCTGGGCCAGCATCAAATGCGAGATCCTTCCGAAGGCCAAGAAGCTCTTCTTCCTTCACGCGGAGCGGCTCGAGGATCTCGTCCCCTTCGCGTACGAGCTGACCAAGAAGGGGTATGGAGACGAAGTGTTCCTCATGAACCGGGTGGAGCTCGCCGCACTGCTCAAAGGGGCGGGGATCCTGCCCGAATTCCAGGCCGCCCAGACCGGACTGCCCTCTTGGGTGCTCGCGTTCTGCATCTCGGGAGGCGCTTACTTCCCGGAAGAGCAGCTCGATGTCTTGGAAAAGGATCTCAAGGAACTCGCCCAATCCTTGGGCCACGTCTTTTCCCAGACCGCGGGCGACCTCTCAGCGGCCCGGATGCTTTCCCTCCTGGACCGGTGCTCGGACGAGCCATACTGGAAGTACGGCGTTCTGGGGCAGTTCAGGGAGATTTTCTTCATCACCACTCTGGACCGATCTCCCCGGTTCATCGAAACCGTCCGGCTCCTGGCCGGCGAGACCGGCGTGCCGGAGTCGAGGGTCGGCGTCTATCTCCAGCCTGTTGTTCAGGGCACTTCCTGCCATTGCGAATTCGATCTGTTCTTCGACGGCGAAGACCCCAAGGAATCCGCCAAAACCAGGGAACTCTTCGAGAGGGCCAGTTCCGCCCTGATCCGGCAGGGCGCGTTTTTCTCCAGGCCCTATCCTGCCTGGGCGGACGAGGTCTACCGCAGCCAGGGAACCTTTGCCGAAACCCTGAAAAAGGTCAAAGCCGTCTTCGATCCCAACGGGATTCTCAACCCGGGCAAGCTCTGCTTCTGAAAAGGGCTCACAAAGTCGCGAAACCCGGCGAAACAGGAGGCGACCCCATGTCCTTGGAGAGCTATCGGAACGACATGCTCCGATGCGTCCGCTGTTCGGTCTGCAAGTTCATCCCCCTTTCCTCGGTCATCAAGAGCTGGAGGTTCGCCTACGGGTGCCCGGCCAACGCCCGGTACCACTTTCACTCCTACTCGGGAGGGGGAAAACTCATTGCGGCTCTTTCGCTCCTCGAAGGGAGAATCGGATTCTCCGAGTCCCTACTGGACGTTGTATACAAGTGCACCATGTGCGGCGCCTGCGACGTGGCCTGCCGTCTCGGAACAGACATGGAACCGCTTCAGATTCTCAGGGAGCTGCGGTTCAAGGTCTTCCGGGAATACAAGCAGCTCGAGGCGCACAGGCGGATCATGGACAGCCTGCGCAATTACGACAACGTCTGGATGCAGCCCCGGGCCCGCCGAAAGAACTGGTCGCGAGGTCTCGACGCAAAGGACCTCTCGACAGGCCGGGAACGGGCCGACGTTCTCTACTTCGCGGGCTGCACGTACAGCCTCGACCCGGATCTTCAGCAGGTCGCGGAAAAGACCGTCCGCTTGCTCCGCAAGGCCGGCTTGGACGTGGGCATCCTCGGGCCTCAAGAAAAATGCTGCGCCAGCCCGGCATTCCAGATCGGGAACGAGGCCCTTTTCGAGAAGTACGCTTCGGAGAACATCGAAACCTTCAACCATCTCGGCGTGCGCCGGGTCGTCACCTCCTGCGCGGGCTGCTTCGGCCTTTTCAAGTCCCACTACAGTCTGCTCGGCAAGGAGATGAACTTCGAGGTGGTCCATGCCATCGAGCTTCTGGACGAACTCATCCGAGAGGGCAGGCTCGAACCCAAGAAAGCCGTGCCCCTGCGCGTGACCTACCACGACCCATGCCATCTCGGCCGCCTCTCGGAAACCCGAACGCCTTCGGAGGGCAAAGAGGAGAAGGTCTTGGGATGCCTGCCGGTCAAGAGCATCCCGAAAGTCCTGGGCATGAACGGGGTCTTTGCGCCCCCGCGGAACGTCATCCGGAGCGTGCCCGGCCTTGATCTGGCCGAGATGGAACGGGTGCGCGAATACAGCTGGTGCTGCGGGTCCGGAGGCGGAGTGAAATCGGCCTTCCCGGATTTCGCCCTTTGGTCCGCAGCCGAGAGAATTCAGGAAGCAAAAGCCACGGGCGCCGAGGCGCTCGTCACGTGCTGTCCCTGGTGTGAGAAGAACCTAAAGGACGGCGCGTCGATCCAGCCCGGACCGCCCATGCCGGTTTACGACGCGGTCGAGCTTCTGGCCCAGTCGTGCCTGTAAGCCCTTTTTTCAAGGAGGCCCACCCATGCCCCTCAAAGACAGCCACTACGCGCTCTTTGCAGACATCGTGGGACCAGAGTTCATCAGCCGGGATCCCCTGATCCTGGACGGATACACCTTCAACTGGCTTGCCGAGTTTCACCCCGGGGTCGCGCCGGGCAAGTTCATGCGCCACCGGCCCGAGGCCGTGCTGCTTCCGGCGAGCGTCGAGGAGGTGCAGGCCGTGGTCAAGGCCTGCAACCGGCTCGGGATTAAATACAAGGCCATCAGCACAGGCTACGGCAGCCATGGATTCCCCCAGCAGGAAGGCGTGATCCTGCTCGACCTCAAGCGCATGAACCGGATCCTGGAGATCGACGCCCGCAACAAGTACGCGGTCGTGGAGCCTTACGTGGTCTGGGCCCAGCTTGAGGCCGAGGTCATCAAGCGCGGCCTTTTCACGACCCCTGTCCAGGCGGGCTCACAGGCTTCGGTGCTGGCCAACGTGACTTCGGGCTGGGGCATGAACTGCATGGGAAACCACGGGGGCCACAACGGCCGAAACTGTCTGGCCGTGGAATGGGTGCTTCCGACTGGGGAGCTTCTCAAACTGGGCCCTCACGAGGGGTGGTTTACTGGCGACGGCCCGGGCCCGAGCTTGAGAGGCATCATGCGGGGCCACTGCGGGGCTCAGGGCGGTTTGGGCGTCTTCACAAAGGTCGCAATCAAGCTTCACCACTGGCCCGGCCCTCCTGAGCTTCGCACGGAATCCGGAGGCTTTTTCACCGGATACCGCCTGAAGGACAAGATCGACAACGTCAAAGGCTTCCAGCCCTCGTTCCGGACGTACGAGGAAATGGCCAATTTCCTTCAAAAGCTCGGAGAAGCCGAGATCGGTTACGCCGTCTTTCGGGCCGGAGAGCCGGATCATTTTCTGTCGATCATGCTCGGAGCCCAGAGCAACCAGCTCGTGCGGCAGTGGCACGAGTCCGGGTTCATTGAGGAAATGGTGAAAGCCATGCCTCACCCCGTAAGCGTGCTCCTGTTCGCCAGAAGCCTTCGGGAACTGGCTTACCAGGAGAAGGTCTTTTTCCGCATCCTGGAGGAATCCGGGGGCTGGCTGCCCGAGGTCACCCAGGAGGGAATTTTCAAGGATATGATGGGAAGCGAAATGCTGGTTACCCTCGTGGCCAATGACACGCACTTCATCCATCACGGAGGCGGGTTCGTCATCGCCGCCGGATACCAGGGAAGCACGGATGCGGTCCTTCGCCACATGGGCTGGCCCATGGAGCGTCTGAAGAAAAAGTACATCGACGAAGGCAAGATCATGGCCGACGGCCTGGACTCCACATACCACAACTCCTTCGACAACAACGCGTACGTCTATATGGAGCTCGAGTACCATTACGACGCCGCCGATCCGGAGTCCGTCCATGCCGCCCGGAGGCTGATCAGCGAGGAGAGGGATCTCGCGCGGGAAGAAAAAGACGGCTTCGAGCCCAACGATATCGCCCTCGTGGTGGGTGACTACACGAAGACCCTTCAGGAGCGGCTCTTGGACATGGGCCCCCACTACGGGAACTTCCACCTCTGGCAGGAGAAGATCAAACGGGCCCTGGACCCAGCGGACGCTTCGGACCGCAGCAATTATGGAGTGGGTCTTCTGGGAAGGGATTTGCAGACTGGCTCGTGAGGCCAAATTCTTGAGATGGCCCCGGGCGATCGAAACAAAAAAGGGGCAGAGCCATGAAGCCCTGCCCTTCCATCCTGGGAAAACCGCTTTTCCGGCCCTCAGTCGAGCCACGACGTCAAGTCAGGCTTTACAGCGATATCCGCCTCCCTCTCCTTCAGGAGCACAGCCTCGACCTTGTCGAACTGAGTCCGCCAGATATTGTGGTAGTCGGAAAACTCCTGGAGATTCGCCTCTCCGAGGCGCGCCGCCATGGCCATGTCAGCGCCGGCGCCGTCCAGATCGCCCAATTCGGACCGGGCGGTCCCCCTGCTGAAGTATGCGATCCCGTACCGCGGGTTGAGTTCAATGGCTATGGAAAAGTCCTCAACCGCCGCCTTCCTGTCTCCCCTGCCCAACCGGACGAGCCCCCGAAAATGATAGGCTCTGGGGTCCTTGGGCTTCGACTCGATGGCCATGGAGAAGTCGGCCTCGGCATCCTCCATTTTGCCCATTTTGGCATAGGCGGCGCCGCGGCCCATCCTGGCAGGATGGGAACTCGGATCCATGCGGATGGCCTCTGAAAAATGGGCCACGCTCTTTTGCAACTCGCCGAGGGCGAAGGAATGAAGGCCTTCGTGAATTTTTTCTTGGATTCGATCCTTGGTATGTGCTTTCATGACCATGGCACGAACTCCTTTTTGCCGTATATCCGAAAAAGCCCCTTGCGGAGCTTGTTTCCTCGTTTCTATGATTGGGATTCCCAGAATTCGAAAAAGATTCAGAAAAGAGCCGGGGCAGCAAACTGAGCTGAAACTTCAAGAAATTTCCATGACTTCACGATAAAAAGAGAAGAGCAAGACCCAAGGAAAACATCCTCCGATGATCGATCCAAACCATTACGTCCTGAACGCCTCGGTCCTGGCTCGGTTTCTGACGGCCAGTCTGGTCGCATTCTTCGCGGCGTGGGGCCTTGCGTCTCGCGCGCGATCCCGGCTGAACCAGACCTTCTTCCTCATGGCCCTCCATGCCTTCTGGTGGAACTTCGGAAGCGGTTTCGTCCTGGCCAGCACCGATCCCGGCAGGGCTGACGCCTGGTATCGTTTTGCTTACCTTGGCGTGGCTTTTATCGGCCCCGGCGCTCTTCTTTTCACATCCTCCGTGGCAGGAAGGTTTCGTCAGAACCTGCTGTGGATCCTGGCAGGCTACACGCTCTCTCTTGCCTGGGCCATAGAGGGTGTCTTCGGGCACTTCGTGATCCGGGGAGCTTGGGAGACGCCTTGGGGATACTACCCGAGATACGGACCGGGAGGCTTTCTTTTCGTGGGCTTTTTCCTGGTCTTCATGGCCCTCTCCTTCCGCGAGCTCTTCTTCGGCCTTCGGGCGGCCCGTTCGAGGTATGCAAAAAAGCGAATCCAGCTTACGGCCCTTTCTCTGGTCGTCGCCTTTCCCGCAGCATGGGATTTCCTGCCCGCCTTTGGCGTGTCCGTGTACCCCATCGGCTTCGTCTTTTTTCTCTTCTTCATCGCGCTGCTCTGGTGGAGCAACTATCGCTATCAGGTTCTCAACCCGACTGCGGAAAGCCTGGCCGGAAAGGTGCTTGCCACGGTCGGCGATGCGATCATCGTGCTTGACTCCGAGGGGTTCATCCGCATGGTCAATCCGAGAACCGAGGAGATTCTCGGATACAGTGCCGACGAACTCCTAGACAGGGCCGTGGCAGACATCCTGACACCGGCCCAGGCCGAATCCCTAAAGGATCTACTCTCCCGGAATCGTGGGGAGTTTCCGGACCGTCATACTCTGTCGTTGGATTTTATGGCGCAAGACGGATCCCTCGTGGCCACTTCCTGCACCCTGGCCAGCCTGCCCGGCTGGAGAAAGGAAGCCTTGGGCACAGTCCTTGCCTGCCGGGACATCCGGGAGGTGAGGCAAAAAGAGGAGGAGTTGCGCCGAAGCGAGAGACGTTTCCGCACGCTCATCGAGGACTCTTCAGATCTCATCACGGTCCTCGACGCCTCGGGAAACGTGACCTTCCAGAGCTATTCAAACGAGCGCCTGCTCGGTTTCGGGAACGACGATGCCCTGGGCAAAAGTCCCTTCCGCTTACTCCATCCTGAAGACGTAGAGCGGGTCCTGGGCCAGTTCCAGGGTCTTCTGGCCAACCCAGGAGGCAGCATCGTCACTGAGTATCGCCTCCAGGATCACCAGGGGTCCTGGCGGTGGATCGAGTCGATCGCGCGCAATCTGCTCGAAGACCCGGCTGTGAACGGCGTGGTCATCAACAGCCGGGACATCACAGAGCGCAAGAAAATCGAGGAAGAACTCCGCACACACAGGGACCGGCTTCAGGAAACCGTCGAGGAGCGAACCGCCGGGCTGCAAGGCGCCCTGAAGCGGCTCCAACAGGAAATGGAAGAGCGCAAGAGGATCGAAGAGGAACTGCGCAAGAGTGAGGAGAGGTTCCGCTCCCTGGTGCTGTATTCCTCAGACATCATCTTGGTCCTCGACCCGGACGGAACCCGAAGGTACGTGAGCCCGGCCGTGGAGAGGATTATGGGGTATCGGCCGGAGGATCTTATGGGCAAGAGCGCCATGGAATGGATCCACCCGGACGACGTGGAAAAAGCCTCAGCGGCGTTTCAGGAATGCCTGAGCCGGCCCGGCAGTCTCCGGACGATCGAATACCGGGTCCGCCACAAGAACGGCTCCTGGAGGACCTTCGAGGCCATTCTGAACAATTTGACCGAAAACCCCACTGTCGGAGCCGTGATCGTCTGCGCCCGGGACATCACGAAGCGAAAAGAATACGAGGCGGAAATCCGCAGACTCAACGAGGACCTCGAGAAAAGGGTCCGAGAACGGACGGCGGAGCTGGAAAAGGCCTACCAGGAGCTCCGGGAACTCGACCGGCTCAAGGACTCCTTCCTCTCCACGGTTTCCCATGAATTCCGAACGCCGCTGACCGCCATCCGTTCCTTTTCCGAGATTCTGCTCCGGTACGAGGACGTGGACGACGAATCGAGAAAGGAATTCCTTGGTATCATCAACTCCGAGAGCGAACGGCTCACGCGCATGATCAATGACGTTCTGGACCTGTCCAGGATCCGAGCGGGTCGGATGAGCTGGCAGGACGAGCCGTTCTGCATGGCCGACCTCATCCGGGACGTGGTCCGGACCCATGGTGGCTTGTTGCAAGAAAACGGCCTCAAAATCTCCGTCGAAGCCGCGCCGGATCTTCCTTTCGCCCTGGCAGATCCTGACAAAATCCGCCAGGTCCTCACGAATCTGCTCTCCAATGCGATCAAGTTCTCAAGGCCGGCAGGAGAAATCCGGATCCGTGCCGATGCCTTTGCCGGGAAACGCTCGGCCGATACAGGTTCGTGGGTTCAGGTGAGTGTGGCGGACGAAGGAATCGGAATCGATGAAAAACATTTCCAGCTCATCTTCGAGCACTTCCGGCAGATCGTAGACGACACCCTCACGGACAAGCCCAAGGGATCAGGCCTGGGCCTGCCCATCTGCAAGGAGATCGTGACCCACTATGGCGGAAACATCTGGGTCGAAAGCCAAAAAGGCAAGGGCAGCACCTTCTTTTTCACGCTTCCCGCAGCAACCCAGGACAAACAGGAAAGCCGCACAGAGGTCTTCCTGCGCCAAGCAGCACACAAAGCCGCCTGACGCTCATGAGGCAGGGCAGGCTCCGGGGAAAAGGGCTTCCCCAGAGCCTTGTTTCAACTACTGGTGTGATCCCAAGAGACCGCACCTTCCCGCAGTTTGCCCTCCTCTCGTCGCTTCTTCCCCTATAAAGCAGCCCGATAAATCTCAATCACCTCGGCCAGCGAGGGCGGGCGGGGATTCGTGAATCCGCAGGCGTCCTTCTGGGCGTTTTGAGCCATGGTGGGGAGATCCTGCTCCTTGACTCCGAGTTCCTTGAGGCCCCTGGGAATCCCCACATCGGCTGATAGAGTCTGAATGGCTTCCAGAGCTTTTTCCGCGGCGGCTCTACGCGAGAGCCCTTCGACTTTCTCGCCAAGCGCCACGGCGATATCCACAAACCGGTCCATCTTGGCGATCATGTTATACCGCTGGACGTGAGGCAGCAGAATGGCGTTGCAGACCCCGTGGGGTAGATCGTAGAACCCGCCCAGTTGGTGCGCCATGGCGTGCACATGGCCCAAGCTGGCATTGTTGAAAGCCATACCGGCCAGGTATTCGGCATAGGCCATTTGGTCCCGGGCCATCATGTCTTGGCCATTCGAGACCGCAGCTCGCAGGTACTTTGCGATCAGTTCCATGGCCTTGAGGGCACAGGCGTCGGTAACCGGGGTCGCAATCGTAGACACATAGGCCTCCACCGCGTGGGTGAGGGCATCCATGCCGGTGGCCGCCGTCAGGCTGGGCGGCATGCCAACCATGAGCAAGGGATCGTTGATCGCTACGTTGGGCGTGACTCTCCAATCCACGATGGCCATTTTCACCTTGCGGCTCGTGTCGGTGATAATGCAAAAGCGTGTCATCTCGCTGGCAGTACCGGCCGTGGTGTTTACGGCAATGAAAGGCGGCATGGCCTGGGTCGACTTGTCGATTCCCTCGTAGTCGTGAATTTTGCCGCCGTTGGTCGCCACGACGCCGATACCCTTGCCGCAATCGTGGGCGCTGCCTCCTCCCAAGGAAATGATCATGTCGCAGCCGTTTTTCTTGAACACCTCCAAGCCTTCGTGAACGTTCTTGTCTGTCGGATTCGGCACCGTATCGTCGAAAACCGTAGGTTTCGCACCGGCGTCCCTGACGACCAGATCCACGATTTTCTGCGTGATCCCGGCCTGGGTGATCCCCTTGTCCGTTACGATCAAGGGCCTCTTGGCCCCCAAGATCTTGATGCGGTTGCCTAATTCCTCGTGGCATCCAATCCCCATGAGCGTTACCGTAGGAATGTAGAATCCGAATACCTCTTTTCCGAGCGCCATGGCCTCCCTCCGTGCTGCGCGGATCTTGTTCCCCATCGAGTCCGCGGCTGGTTTGAGTGATCCTGAAATGCCTTCCGGACCTCAAGTCCTCTCAAAAACCGTGCCGCACTCGAAACTCCCCGCTTTTTCACAGCATTTCGGACAATTGGCCATACTGGGGTCGAGATAACGGGTGCCACAAGAAGGCGGGCCAATCTTTGCCAGAGAGAGAAAAGATGCTTGAGCGCCAGGGAGATCTTTTGGGGTTACATTCTTGTGGCGCTGTGATGAAATGTGGCACCCCCTTGGATCCACCAGCGCGCCCTAACCTCGAGATCGTTGAGGAAGAGCCAGTCGGACGTAAGGCGCGGCGCGACGGGACAGGAAAGACAAACTCAGCGCGGAACGGAAAAAGGTCGCGGGGGGATTGGGTCAATCCCGGGTGCGTCTGCGTTCGCGGGACAGGCGGTTGTTCAGGGCTCTCCGGCTTATTCCCAACAGGCTGGCAGCCAAGGTCTGGTTGCCCTGAGATCGTCTCAAGGCCTCCCGGATCAGAGCTCTTTCAGCTTGCTTCAGGGTGGGAAGGTTGGCCGGGAACGTCGTGGCATGCTGGCCATTTTCGGTCTTGCTATCGGATTCGCGGCAATGGCCTTCGCCTCCAGCAGACTTTTCCTTTTGCCCGGTGCGGTCCTTAAAGGTTTCTAAGGAGAGCGTCCCTCCCTTGTGACGGCTGACCGCATCGAACACCATGGCCTCAAGTTCTCTTACGTTCCCGGGAAACGGATACGACTGGAGCAGGGGGAACAGTTCCTTGGGCGCCGTGGGCGGTTTCTTGCCCAAGGTCCGGGCTGCGGCCTCCAGGAAGTGAGCGGCCAAGATCGGAATATCTTCCGGACGTTCCCTGAGAGGCGGAATATGAACATGATGGGCCTGAAGACGATAAAAGAGATCCTTGCGAAACGAGCCGGTCTGCTGAAGAGCCCGCAGATCCCGATGGGTTGCCACCACAATGCGAGCATCGGACAACTTGGGCATGTCTGCGCCGAGCGGATAGTATTTGCCTTCGGCCAGGAGACGCAGCAACTTGACCTGACTCTCGGGCCTTAGGTCTCCGATCTCATCCAGGAAGAGCGTGCCGTTCTGAGCCTGCTCGATCAACCCCTTGCGCTCCCTGTCCGCTCCGGTGAACGCTCCTCTTCGATGGCCAAAAAGGGTGTCCGAGAACAGATTATCGTCCACGCCAGCCACATTCACGGCCACGAATTCTCCAGACCGACCGCTAAGACGGTGAAGAGCTCTCGCGATCAATTCCTTGCCCACGCCCGTTTCGCCCGTGATGAGGACAGGCAGGGAGGTCCTGGCGATCGCCTCGACGTACTGGAAAATGGACCGCATGGCTCCGCTGGCCGTAATAACTTCGCGAAAGGCTTCCGGATGTTCCAGTTTGTCCGAGAGCAGGTAGTGTTTGAGGAGATCATTCTCCTTGCGCACTTCTCCATACTCGAGCGCCCTCCGGACGGTTGTGACCAGCCGGGTCGCATCCACGGGCTTGACCAGGTAATCGATGGCGCCCGCCTTCATACATTCCACCGCCGTCTCGACTTCGTTGAGGGCCGTGGTCACGACGACCGGGACCTGGGGCCAGCCTTCCACCATCGCAGCCAGGAGTTCCTGGCCCGTCACGTGAGGCATGACGAGGTCGAGGACCGCCAGGGAATACTTCTCGGCTGAGAGCAGGTCGAGCACCTTTCGGCTGTCCTGACAAAGGACGAGGTTGCTGATGCCCTCGGAGCGAAGCGCAAAAGAGGCGCTCGCCAAAAACTGTTCTTCGTCGTCGACAAGCAGAACGGGATGAGAAGGAAAAATCGCCGCTTTCATGAGCCCGCCGCCTCATGGGCTTGAAGGTTGGTTTCTGCCACCGGCAGGGTTAGGATCGCCCTCGTTCCGCAGCCGGGACGGCTGACATAGCGCAGGGTTCCCCCATGGTCTCTCACGATTCGGAAGGAGACCGAGAGCCCTAACCCCGTGCCCCCCGAGCTGCGCTTGGTCGTGAAGAACGGATCAAAGATCCGCGGCAGATCCTCGGGCCGAATCCCCTCTCCCTCGTCGACGACCTCCGTGACGACCGCTCGATCTTCTGAAAGATACCGGACCGACACCTCGATTCCCTGATCCTTCCCGGTAAGGGCCTGGCAGGCGTTCGTCATGAGGTTCACCACAACTTGCTCGAGCTGCTGGAAGCTTCCGCGGACCGGGGGCAATGCCGGCTCAACGGTCAGCGAAAACCGCGCGGCGGACTTGCGGATCAAGGGATCCAGCAGGGAGGCAGCCGATTCCACAACGTCCTTCATGCTCACCCACTCGTTACGGTTGCCCGGATCTTGCCGGGCAAAGTCGGTGAGGCTTTGAACGATCTTTTGGATCCGCTGCGCCCCCTGAACGATCCCCGTTACGAGGTGGCCCATTTTTTCTCTCGCCTCCTCGTAAGGCATGCCAGCCAGCACGAACTCGCCGTGCCTTGCCCGGTAGTCGTCCAGAGCCGGCAGAAGCTCCCGCCAGACCCGTGCCAGAATGCCGGCATTCAGCAGGATAAAGTTGTTCGGATTGTTGATCTCGTGGGCCACGCCGGAGACCAGCATGCCCATGGAGGCCATTTTGTCGGCCTGGATGAGTTTTTGCTCCTGGAGCCGAGCGGTTTCCTCAGCCTCCCGGCGCGCCGTGATATCCTCGGCCACTCCGCAGAGCCGGAGGGCCCTGCCCCGGCCGTCCCGGATCGGAAACGCCCGATCCCGAATCCAGCGGACCGAACCGTCGGGCCGAACGATTCGATAGGTCAAGTCGTAGCCTTCCATGGCCCCGGTCTTGAAGGTCTCCACCGTGCCGGGAACATCGTCAGGATGGACCGTCCGCAACCAGGAGCTGGGCTCTCTTAAAACCGAATCCCTAGGTCGGCCCCAGATCCGATCGAAGGCAGGACTCAGGTACTCGATCTCTGTTCGGTCGGGGGAGGCAATCCAGAAGACTTCATAAATGTTCTCAGCCAGTTGTCGAAACCGCTCCTCGCTTTCCCGCAGCGCGGACTCGGCCCGCACGCGCTCCGTGATATCACGGGCAACAGCCACTCCATACCGAGTCTCCCCGAATTGCACGAAGCTCAGGGCGATCTCCACGGGGATCCTCCGGTCGTCCGATTGGAGAAAAGCTGCCGTAAGAAACCTCCGCCGCAAGGAAGCTCGGCCGCTTCGGGAGAACGCTTTCCGGATCCTCGCAGATGCGGGCCGATCGAGCCTCTGGAACAAGGACGCCTCGAAAATGTTGACCTGCTCCGTCCCCAGGAGGCGCCTGGCCGACTCGTTGCAGTCCACCAAACGGCCCGAAGGAACCTCGACGAGAAAAATCGCGTCCTGACTGTGGTCGAGAAGAGCCTTGAAGCGTTCCAGTTCGTCCAGCCGCTTCTGGAGTTCCGGATAGTAGCTCTTACGGATGGAGCGTTCGCCCAGCCCGATGATCTTCCGCTGGAGATCCTTCCATGAATCGAGAAGCGAATCAGAGGGCCTCTTCATACATCCTCTCGATGTCTCTTAGGCTGAGCGCGCGCGGATTCGTCACAATGCACGGATCTTGCGAGGCTTTGCGGGCCAACGCCGGAAGATCCGATCGAACCACACCCTTTGACGCCAGGGTGCTCGAGACGCCGATCTGTCTCTTTAAGTCCCGCACCCAGGCGAGCAAGTCTCTTTTTAGGCTGGTCCAGGTGCCGCCCCGCGGCCGAATCCCGAGGGCGAGAGCGATCTCCCGGTACCGTTCCCGGGCGCCCGCAAAGTTGAAGGTGAGAACCGAGTCGAACAAAAGAGCATTGCACTCGCCATGGGGAAGATCCAGAAACCCGCCCAGACTGTGGGCCATGGCGTGTACCGCTCCCAAACTGGCATTGGAGAACGCCATGCCAGCATGGAGACTGCCCAGCATGATCTCGGCCTTAAGATCCACGTTTCCGGGGTCCTCTACGGAGGCAACCAGGTGAGAAGAAAGCCTCCGAATCGCTTCAAGCGCATGAACGTCCGTGAGAGGCGAGTGAGCATTCGACACGTACGCTTCGACGGCGTGCACCAGAGCGTCCATTCCCGTGCATGCCGCCAGGTGGGGGGACATCGAAGTGAGCGTCTCGGGATCGATGAGAGCCACGTCCGGGACAACGGCCTTGCTGATGATCGCGCGTTTCACTTTTCTTCGCGCGTCAGCGATGATCGCAAACTGGGAGACATCTGCCGACGAGCCTCCGGTCGTGGGGACGCACAAAAGCGGGGGCATGGGGACTGGGACCCGGTCCACGCCCACAAAAGAGAGAATCGGACGACCGTTGGAGCTTACGATGCCAATGCCTTTGGCGCAGTCCATGGGGCTGCCGCCGCCAACCGCCACAAGGCCACTGCAGCGTTCCTTCGTGTACAGGTCAGCCCCTCGGGCCACCTGCTCGGCGCGGGGATTGGGCGTCACCGAAGAGAACACTGCGTGGCCAACGCCATCCCGTTCCAGGCTGGCCAGGACATCTCCGGCCCAACCTGCCTGAATGACACCGGAGTCCGTGACCACCAGAACCTTGCGGATCCCGAAATTCCGCGCGTACCTACCCGCCAGATGCCTTGCTCCGGGACCGAACACGATCTCGGGCGCCACGAACTTGCGCAGGGGTAGATCCGGCACGTCTCTCATGGCTCGCCCCCTTCCACGGTCATTATAGACCAGGGAACAAACCCAAGGGAATGCCATGAGGCGGACTTGAGCAGAGGGAAGTCACTCCCCGTCAAGGGTCCAAGAGTCGACGGCTTCCTTTCGAAAAGGCAGCAGACCTGGCCGCTCCTGAGGGCGCAAACCCCAGCAGCCAGAGACATTCATGCTGCACCGCTCTCTTGCGATGTCTCTCACCCTCCCATGATCGAGCCGAGTTTCATGGCCAGGCCCATGTCCCCACTGACCTTCACCTTGCCCGTCATGAACGCCATCTGCGGGTTGAGGGTACCGGCATTGATGGCGCGCCAGTTCTCAACCGACTGGGTGACCGTCAGTCTCGGACTCTCGGCCTTGCCTTTGGAGGTCGAAAATGCGCCGTCCTGGATGGTCATGTAGTACTCGCCACCCCCCTCTCCAGTCAAAACGACCTGGATCACCGCATGGATTCCCTTTAGTTTGGCCGCCTGATCCGGAGCTGCCGCGGCCTGCTCAGGAAGCCATTTGAGGTAAAAATCGTCTGGGGTGATGTCCGCTGGAGGCTTCGGTCTCGCTGCCATGACTTTCTCTCCTTTCTGCTTCGTTGTTGCAATACCGGTCGTCGCCAGAACGTACTTCCTCCTATCCACGGATGACGAACACATTCGACAGAGTCCTGGCCGCATCCTGCCTGTAACGGCCGAGACATTCTGGACAAAAGTTTGAGTCTTTGCTGTCGAGGGAGGCAGCCTCTGGCTGCCGAAAGGAAAAACTCCTTCCGCAGTATGCCTTGACGGTATCGGGCCAGACAAAACCTCCGCAGCAGCAGTGGATCTCCATGTCTCCCATATCGCAGATGTGTGTCTGCATTCGCCCCCTCCGCTGCCCTCTCCCCACGAATCACCAAGCCCTCTACTGCAGGGGCAGAGGTCTTCCCACGTAATCGGACCAGCCGATCCCGTCGATTGTTTTCAGCAAGGTGCCGCAGGACGTACAGGGTTCCGCGCAGTTCTGGTCGCAGGAACTGCAGTCCCCTCCGGGCGACTTCTCGTAGAAGGCTCCCTCGAAATGCGAGATGAACTCGAACGTCACATTGTCCTGCAGGGGCCAGGGCAGATCCCAGAGGGCCTTTTCCATGCGGCCCGGGAGCCCTACCCAGTGCAAGCAAAGGTAGTGAGTATCGTTTTCCGCCGTGATGATCTCCTCGGTGGGGTGTTTCGCATGAAACTCAGGGTCCAGCGTCCAGCCAAAGTACTGAATCTCGATTTCAGGGCGATAGAAATCGTAAACCTCGCCTCCGCTATACACCCGCAAGTTGCCCGGTGTGCACTCGGCCCATCCACCTTGGCATTCGTACAGAGGCCCCGACGGCTTGTGCAATACGACGGAAAGGTCCAGATTCCCCGATTCGTCCCACTGTTTGTAGTCCAACCAGTTCCACCAAATGTCCGTGAACAGACATTCACCGTAGAAGCCGTCATGGTATCCCTTGGCGTTGACGATGTCGTAATCGACCCGCTCCTGGCCATCATCGGTCACGAAGGTTCCATTGACCCGTGCGCTGCTCATGTGCATGTGATAGGTCATCCAAGAAGGGCCGAACAGCCCCAAGACATAAGGCCAAGGCCAATTCTCCCAGGGCACCCAGCCCGGCGCCTCGAGCCGTTCATAGGTGAGATCCCAAGAGATCGTCTTGCCGTTCTCTGAAACGCTGCCGGCCGTCCGGTATGTGTTTGCAAGGACATCCCCCTCCGGGTCAGGGGGATCCAGCACATCGATGAAGCCTGCCGGGTTTCGTAGCTCGTACACGCCCGGGCCCTCACTGAAGGTCGGCGAACCGTAGAAATTTCCGGGAACGCTCAAGGGGAAGTGTTCGCTCCAGACGCGGAACGGTTCCCGCACGGAGGGGTTGGGAATGACCATCGCCATGGCGTTGGAGTAATTGGCCTGGCTTGCAAACAGCGGATTGTCCCCCTGGGCAAGTCCAAACGACACGACACCGGCTATATCGTTGGTCTCGTCCACGAAGTTGAAATACCACATCTGGCCGTAGAGAAAGTTGCTCCTATGGTTCAGGTTATAGTTGTAAGAGTCTGTGTTGAACTGGGTTGGGGTCGTATCCCCCAGAGGATGAGGCGGCGCTGAAGGCATGGGGGCACAACCCGCCCATCCGATCCAGAGGACGGCTAGAACGAGGAAAATGCGCCAGACTGGGCCAACGGATCTTGTGGGGTGTCTCCAGGGTGCCTTCATGGGCAATCCTCCTTTTTTCACGGTGAAGGATCCTTCGAAGCCATTGTCAATCATCCTTCTTCGTTAGAAGTCCCGACGCTCTCTCACCGGACTTTCAGGACGTGCTCGGGGAAGTAGATGTTCTCGTTTTCGATTCTTCCCTCCCGTGCCTGGTGCACCTGGATTTCCCCGGCAAAATATCGATCGAGCATGGAGTCGATGTTGTCCGGCATCCACTCGATGAAGTTCCAGCTCTTGGCGATCTCCTTGCCCTTGGAGGTGGCGACAACTCGGCCGAAGGTATGGGCCGGCCAGTCGGAGACGGTGTCTTGCTCCAGCTCGAAAAAATGATCTCCGAGTTCGATGCGGCTCTTCCACACCGTTCCCCGTTCGTCGTAGGTCGTAATCGTCCTCGAATCCGCAAGCGCACGACTGACGCCCCCTGTGATGAGATGGGCAGCCCGGAATCCGGTTTCTCCGCGCCCCTTCCATGCGAATCCGGCTTCTACCTCTCCATCCGCATACTCCACCACCCACATGGACCACTGCTTTTCCAGCTTGCGGATCAGCGGTAGATTGAAGTACAGAACGCCGGGTCGGCTGTAGCTGGAATCCAGGAACGTAAACCCCTCGACCGGGTCCCCATTGATGAAACCCGTGGCCTTGCCAATCTCGCTTCTGTGGAGGATCGGGTTCGGAATTCCCTCCTGCTCCGGGACCCAAAACGTACAAGCCTGTCCGAGTTGTTTCACGTGGATTTCGAACCGGCCTTTGGCGTCAGTCCAGTCGAAACTCCCCACCCGGACCTCCAGCCGCACATTCTCTCCCACATACTGGACAGCGTCTTCCGTCTCGATGTACGAGAACATCTCCATCTGGTCAATCGGCAGCTCAGGATAGAGCTGGGGGGAATTGTCGAACAGATTTCCCTCGTTTAGCTCGACGAAGATGTACGTATGCGCGTTGTCCAAAGCCAACTCGTCGAAGCCTCTCATGCCGTGGTAACGCTTGCCCGAAGCCCCCGTGAAGATCCCGCCAGGCCACATGCCCGCGAGCATGTAATCCTCCCTCGGGCAGTAGCTTCTCTTGTAAAAACCCAGATGCGGCTCCTCCGTCCAAACTTCGTACCGGATCATGAGAACCTCCTTCTGGAACGACTTCCTGCCCCGACCGCCCGTCATTCACCACGACCCCCTCCAAAACCGCACCACGGAGGGCATCCCGAGAACGAAGGGCACCATGCAGATCAGTCCCTCGACCGGATACTGAATCCCCGGAATCATCGTGTTCCACTGCAGACAGGTCTCGTATTTCCAGATCCGAAAGACGTGCAGTCCCAGCAGTTCCCCTGTCGTCAACAGCGGCACGCCGACCAGAACATCCGTGATCAGCAACCGAAAATCATTGCCCGGATTGGATCGGAAAAGCTTCCCGAACAGCCACTCCGACAAAAGCACCAGCCAGGTCATGTGTGCGCCCCATTGCTGTCCAAACTTTCAGGGATGGGCTCATCTGGTTCCTTGTAAATCAGCCAGTTAGAGGGGCGAAATCACGCCATGGAAGTTGAGGTTCCCTTTTTCGGCGGCCTGCTGCTGTCCA
>Ga0101944_10001088_pt1 | contig 62904 bp, 59 predicted proteins | sample DewCreD2012metaG_FD_75245 | JGI IMG/M metagenome (GOLD analysis project Ga0101944, IMG submission 75245) | Hot spring sediment bacterial and archeal communities from British Columbia, Canada, to study Microbial Dark Matter (Phase II) - Dewar... ...
TAGGTCCTGAACCTCTTCGCCATGGAACAACAGACGACGGGAGAACAACCTCCGTTGCAGGAATCTTAACGGGAAGAGGCGGTCTTTATTCCGACAGGCTCGTAGGCAGTCCCCCTTGCTTGAGGCAGAGTAGGCAGTCCCCCTTGCGCTTGAGGCAGAGGAGGCGGTCGCCGTTGCGCTTGGGGCAGAGGAGGCAGTCGCCGTTGCGGTCGGGGCAGAGGAGGGGGTCGGCGGAGAATCCGAAGGCACGGGCGCAATGACATAAAGTTCGAATTCGGGTTGACTTTCTCTCTTTATTCGCCCACAATGGAGAAGCGAACGATATGGCCCTCACTCCCAAGCAGAAGCAGGTGCTCGACTTCATCGCCGGATTCATCGAGGCGAACGGCTACAGCCCCAGCTACCAGGAAATCGCCGGCGGCCTGGGATTGGCCTCGCTGGCGACAGTTCACAAGCACATCCTGGCCCTAGAGGCGCGGCACTACCTCAAGCGCGGCTTCAACCAGAGCCGGTCGTTGGATCTTTCGCCGAAGTATCACCAGGAAGAGCGGCGCCGACGCGAAGGCGCCGAGATCTCGCTGGAGGTCCCGCTAGCGGGCCGGATCGCCGCGGGGGCCCCCGTGGAAGCGATCGAGGGCCGGGAGACTGTCAATCTTGCCGACTACGCCGGCGACGCGGGCGCCTTCGCCCTGGAAGTCCGCGGCGACTCGATGATCGACGACCATATCTGCGACGGCGACATGGTGCTGGTGGAGCGTGTGTCCGAGGTGCGGGACGGGGACATCGTGGTAGGGCTGATCGATGGCCAGGAAGCCACGCTGAAGCGCTTCTATCGCGAAGCCGGGGACATGGCGCGCCTTCAGCCCGCCAACGCGGCGATGCAGCCGATCCGGGTTCCTCTAGCGTCCCTACAGATCCAGGGTCGCGTCATCGCCGTCCTGCGGAAGTATACGTAGACCGCCCGCTTCGCCTTACTCCACCGGTTCCAGCGCCCGCTTGAACTTGCACTCGCTGTTGGGGCACTGCACCACCGGGCCACTCTTGAGGCGTTTCTCGACCAAATAGGGGCTGTTGCAGGACGGGCAGGTCTCGGCCACCGGCCTGGCCCAGGCCACAAAGTCGCACTCGGGATAGCGGCTGCAACCGTAGAAGGTCTTCCCCCGCTTCGACCGCCGCTCCACGATTTCTCCCCGGTTGCAGCCCGGGCAGGTGACGCCGATGGTTTTCTGCTTGATGTACTTGCAGGCCGGATAATTTCCGCAGGCGACAAACTCGCCGAAACGGCCCTGCTTCAGCACCAGGTTGTGTCCGCACTGGGGACATTTCTCCTCCAGAGGGACATCCGGCTTCTTTTCCTTCGCGCCCACCGGACGCGTCGTCTTGCAGTCCGGGTACCCCGTGCAGGCGTAGAACTGCCCGAAACGTCCTTTTTTGAGCACCATGCTCCGGCCGCAATTCGGGCAATACTCCTCGCCGCCCTGCTCGGAAAGGTCCGCCTGATCGACATCCGGCAGGTCCACGTTCAGTTCCCGGGTGTTGGTGCACTCCGGATAGCCGCTGCAAGCGATGAAGCTGCCGTGACGCCCCCACTTGATGACCATCGGCCGGCCGCACTTGTCGCAGATCAGGTCGGTGGGCTTCTCCATCCGCTTGATATCGGTCATCTGCTTTTCGGCGCGGCTGAGATCGGCGCTGAACTTTTCGTAGAACTCGGCCATCGCCCGGCGCCAGTCCAGCTTTCCTTCTTCGATCTCGTCGAGGGCGTCCTCCATGCGCGCCGTATAGGTCACGTCAAAAATATCGTCGAAGCTTTCCAGGAGCAGATCCGTGACCACCATGCCGAGTTCCGTGGGAATGAACCGGCCTCCCTCCTTGCTCACGTACTCGCGCTCCTGAATCGTCGAAAGGATGGAGGCGTAGGTCGACGGGCGCCCGACGCCGTCGGCCTCCAATTCCTTGACCAGCGTCGCCTCGGTGAAGCGGGGCGGCGGCTCGGTGAAGTGCTGTTCCGCATCCAGGGAACGGAACTTCAGCGCATCTCCCTTCGCCACCGGGGGCAGCTTGTGCTTGAGTTCTTCGTCTTCGGCGTCCTTCTGGTCCTTGCCCTCTTCGTAGACCGCCAGGAAGCCGTCGAACTTCATGACGCTGCCGGTCTCGCGGAGGAGGTATTGCGCGCCGTCTTTCCCCTGCGCCGCGATGTCCACAGTCGTCTGGTCGAACAGCGCCGGCATCATCTGCGACGCGGTGAAGCGCATCCAGATCAGCCGGTACAGCTTGAATTCGTCCTCGCTGAGGTGCTTCTGCACCGACTCGGGGGTGCGCATCGCGGATGTCGGGCGGATCGCTTCATGCGCGTCCTGGGCGTCCTTCTTGCTGCGGTAAATGTTCGCGCCGGGCGGCAGGTACTGGGGGCCGTATCGCTCCGAAATCAGGCCCCGCACTTCCTGGACGGCCTCGGCCGCAACGCGGGTGGAATCCGTGCGCATGTATGTGATCAAGCCGACGGAGCCTTCCGCGCCCAGCTCGACGCCTTCATAGAGCCGCTGAGCCAGCATCATGGTGCGCTTCACGCTGAACCGGAGCTTGCGGCTGGCTTCCTGCTGCAAGGTGGATGTCGTGAACGGCGGGACAGGATTGCGCTTCTTCTCCCTGGTCTCGACCGACTGGACCGTGTAGGCGGCGCCGGTCAGGGCCTCCACCAGTTTGTCCGCCGCGCTTTTGTCGGGGATTTCAACAGCCTCGCCGTTGCGGCGCATCAAGCGGGCGACGATTACCGGCGGCTTCTTCGCGCCCAGGTGCGCGTCGATCGTCCAGTACTCCTGTTTGACGAACGCCCGGATCTCGCGTTCCCGCTCGACGATGAGGCGCAGCGCGACGGTCTGGACTCGTCCCGCGGAAAGGCCGCGCCGGACCTTGTCCCACAGCAGCGGCGAAATCTTGTACCCCACCAGACGGTCCAGAACGCGCCGCGCCTGCTGCGCGTTGACCAGGTTTTGATCGACCGCCATGGGGCGCTCAAAGGCCTTTTGAACGGCGTTCCGGGTGATCTCGTTGAACATCACGCGGTAGATCGCGGGCTTTCCGTTCTTTTTCCCGCGCAGTTCCTCGGCGAGGTGGGCGCAAATCGCCTCACCTTCCCGGTCCGGGTCGGCCGCCAGGTAAACGGCGTCCGACTCCCGCGAGGCTTTCTTCAACTCCTGGATCAGCTTCTTCTTGCCCTCGATGACCTCATAGGTTGGTTCGAAGCCGTTCTCCACGTCCACGGCCAGGTCCTTCTTCGGGAGGTCCTTCACATGGCCCAACGAAGCCTTGACCGTGAACTGCTTTCCCAAATACTTCCCGATCGTCTTGGCCTTGGCCGGCGATTCGACGATCACCAGTGACTTGCTCATATCATCCACGCGCCTTGGCGACGGCCTGCCGAGGCCGCCATCACCAGACTTTCACAAAATTCCTTCCAGGCAATTGCCTTACTAAACCTAGCATCTCCAGCTCGAACAGGGAAGCGATCACCTCCGAGGGAGATGCGTCCTCAACCGTGGCCAACACCTCATCAATATGAATGCTGGCGTCGACTTTCAATAAATTCAATAATTTACGACCGATCTCGGCGGCTGGTCCCAGCGGCAGAGGCTGCGGCACCGCTGCGCCTTGCGGCGGAGCGCCGGCGCCGTTCTCTCCCTGAATCCGGCTCCGGCCGGCCTCGATCAGGCGCTGGCGATCCCGGTGTGGCAATTCCGAGACGACATCATTCCACTCCTGCACCAGCTTGGCGCCCTGCTTGATCAACAAGTTAGGGCCCCAGCTCATCTTCGACGTGATGTTGCCGGGGACGGCGAACAATTCCCGCCCCTGATCCAGCGCCAGCCGGGCGGTGATGGAGGACCCGCTGTATTGCGCGCCTTCCACGACCAGGACGCCCGCGCTCATGCCGCTTATGATGCGGTTTCGGATGGGGAAGTTTTGCGGGTACGCCGGCGCTTCCATGGGAAACTCCGACACGACCAGCCCGCGCTGCCCCAACTCCTCCGCCAGTTTCCTGTTCTCCGAAGGGTAGACGACGTCGACGCCGCAACCCAGCACCGCGACCGTGTCGCCGCCGGCCGACAATGCGCCTTTGTGCGCCGCCGTGTCGATCCCTCTCGCCATTCCGCTCACGATTGTCAATCCCGCCCTGGCCAGGTCCGCCGCCAGTCTCTCGGTGGCCGCAGTCCCATAGGGGGTGGGGCGCCTTGTCCCCACCACGCCCAGCATGACCGAGGAAAGGAGCTCCGTTCTCCCGCGCGCAAACAACATCAGCGGCGGATCGTAGATCTCGCGCAGCCTCGGCGGGTAGCGCGGGTCCTGGATGGGGACCAGCGAGACCCCCGCCTCCAGCATTTTTTCCTGCTGGGCGACCGCATCCTCAAACGTGCAGCCGCTGGCGACCGTCTGGGCGATGCCGGGCGCGCAGCCCGCAGCTTCCAGTTCGGATCTCGAGGCCCGGAAAATGGCCTGCGGCGTTCGAAAGCGTTCGATCAGTTGTCCGGCAGTCCGGTATCCAAGACCTGGGACCAGCCGCATGGCCAGCCAGTGGAGGGTCTCCTCCTGGTTCAAGGTGGTTGCAAACATAGACCGGCGGGGTGCCTGCGCGGGGCCCTGACTCTTTTGAGACTAGCAGCGGCTCCTGGCCGACTGCAAGTCAGGCCGCGACGCCCCTAAGTGGGAGATGTGCCCTTCATCCATCGCAACTCTCATCGGAAAACACCCTCCGTGGGTTACGCCGGACGAGGGCGGCATCTGCGCGGCGGGATCCCGTCTGATGTCCAACTCCCTCGTCCGGGCCCTGGGCTACTGGCTATGGATCGCTCATCGTTACGGCGGCGCTACATCGACTCTGACGCTCGTCCGCGCGGCAAGATTCTGCCAGTTCAGGCTGCCAATGAGACGAAGAGACCGGCCTCGGTTGCAGCTCGCGCCGTTCGGGTCCGCCGCAGTTGGATCGAAAGCATGACCACGGGTTGGTCGCGGCCGGAGAGGTCTGGGCGCGAGGTTCCGACTTGCGGCGCCTGGCGGCGTGCTCGTCTGTGAGGCGCGGCAGGAGTTGCAACTACTGGAAGCAGAAGTTGCATAATCAATTCATGGTGGAATCTCGGCGGTTCGGGGCTCGCCTTCGGCCGGAACCTAATACAATCCATCAGCGGCCCGGCCGGCTGTACTCCATTCGCAGGTTCCTTGGCCGGGCCCAGATGGAGGGATGAATCGGAAAGAGATGAGGTTTAACATTAATTTAGTGAATTTAGTAGCCTGTCACCGAAATAGAGGGAGAGTGGAAGAATGACACGAAGGACCTTTGCCGGCTCGGCAGCGGCGGCGGCGGCTGCGGCCACGGCGATTTTGCGCGGGGCCGCGGACGAATGGATCGATCTGTTCGATGGCAAGAGCCTCAACGGCTGGAAGGCCGCTGAGAGCGCATCTTCCTGGAAGGCCGAGAACGGCGTGCTGACAGCCGGGGGACCTCGTTCCCATTTGTTCTACACGGGACCGGTGCGCGGAGCGCAGTTCAAGAACTTCGAACTGGAGGCCGAAGCCATGCTTTGGCCGGGCTCGAACTCGGGCATCTACTTCCACACCGCATGGCAGGAGAGCGGATGGCCCTCCAAGGGGTTCGAGGTCCAGCTCGATAACACGCACAAAGGCGCGGGCACGTACCGGGAGAACAAGAAGACGGGTTCCCTTTACGGCGTCCGCAACCAGTACAAGTCTCTGGTCAAGGACAACGAGTGGTTCCGGATGAATCTCCTGGTCCGCGGCAAGACCATCCAGGTGCGGGTCAACGGGACGCTGGTGGTCGACTATACGGAGCCCGATCCCCCGATCACGGCGAGCGGGGACGGCAAAGGCCGCGTGCTTAGCTCCGGCACATTCGCCCTGCAAGGCCACGACCCGGACTCACGCGTCGCCTTCCGGAAAGTCCGCGTACGCCCCCTGCCGGACGATGCCGCCGCGGCGGGCGCCATCCCCGCGGCCTCCGACGAGGTGGCCCGGCAGTTGCTCGAGCTATCGGCGCAAAACTATCCGGTGGTCGATTATCACGCCCACCTGCGGCCCGGCATGGTCCTGGATCAGATTCTCCAGCACTCCCGCGCCACTGGCATCTTCTACGGGCTGGCTGTCAACTGCGGATTTAACTTCCCCGCTAAAAGCGACGAACCGCTGATCGAATTCGCCAACAGTCTCAAGGGCGCCCCCGTCTATACCGCCTTGCAGGCCGAGGGCAGGGAGTGGATCACCTACGTCACGCCCGCCGCCGTCGGCCTCTTCGATTACGTGTTTACCGACGCGATGACCTGGACCGACAACCGCGGCAAGCGCATGCGGCTTTGGATCGCCGAGGAGGTTGGAACCATCGCCGACGCGCAGGAGTTCATGGACACGCTTGTAGACCGCATCGTGGGGATTCTCGAGAAAGAGCCTGTGGACATCTACGCCAATCCCACTTATCTGCCCGCACAACTCGCGCCCCGGTACGACTCGCTGTGGACGGAGCAGCGCATCCTGCGCGTGTTGAAGGCCCTGAAAGCAAACGGTATCGCGTTGGAAATCAACAACAAACGGCTTCCGTCCGAAAAGATCGTCCGGATGGCCAAAGAAGAAGGACTCCTGTTTACGTTTGGAACCAACAATGCCGGGCCCAACGACATCGGGCGATGCGAGTACGGCCTAGAGATGGTCCGGGCTTGTAAACTGAGCTGGCAGGACTTCTGGACGCCACGCCCGGTGGGCCAGCGGGCCGTCGACCGCAGGGGCAGTGTCCTGAAAAGGGCTTGAAAACCAAACGGTTACGCGCATGTCCCGGTCTTTGCCCCCGGCGCTGCGGACGCTTGGGCCGGCCTGGAGCCGCGGCGCCCGCCCGGGCGCGAAGGCTCTCCAAGTTTTTCTTAATGGACGAATAGCAAGTTTCGGTAACCAGGGTTGGATGTATTGTAGTCTTATGTTGATAGGGTTGGCGTTGTGGCCCCCTCATACGAGATGATTCCGCTTCAGGCCGAACCCGCACAACCGAGAGTCGCTCCCCGGAAGCAGATTCTCAAGATCGCTCTATGGTTGGTATTGGGATTCGGCGCGCTTTACCTGGTTACCGCCGGTCTTCTGTTCCTGGCCGAGAAAGGGGCCCTGGGCGAGAGAGCGGAGCGCTGGGTCTACCTGGAGAGGACCCGCTCACAGTTTAATCGTCTGTACTCGCTTCCCGACCCGCCGTTTGAACAAGGCCCGAACGACTTCCTGGTTAAGGCGACCTCCTCTCTGCCGAGGGGCGAGGCGCTGGTCATCGCCTGCGGCCAGGGGAGGAATGCCGTCTATCTGGCGCACGAAGGGTGGAACGTCACCGCCTTCGACATTGCGGACAAGGGGCTGGAAATCGCCCGCCGGACCGCTCAAAGGGATGGGGTCCCCCTGAAGGCGGAGCTGGCGAGCGCGGAGGAGTTTGACTACGGGCGCAACCGCTGGAGCCTCGTAGTGTTCCTCTACTCTCCCATCCGCTACGACGATCCGGATTTATTGCGGCGGATCAAGGATTCGATCAAGCCGGGTGGATATGTGGTTGTCGAAATGCCCCTGGAGACCCGGAATGACCCGGCCGGGCGCCGGCGCCACCCAGGGGAACTGCTGCCGGGCGAACTGCCGGCGCTGTTCAGCGGATTCGAGATCGTTCAATTTCAGGAAGCTGTCGGCGTAAGCGACTTTTTCCACGACAGGACGCTGATTGGCCGCATGCTGGCGCGCAAGCCCTGACGCCCGCCGGCGGTCAGCGCAGCTTACAACTTACGGACATTCCGTCGCCCTTTTCCATGGAGGCGCGCAGGATGACAGTTTCGTAGTCCGGGCTGCGCCGGATGTAGTTCAAGAAGCCCTTCATCTCCGCTTCATGGACGATGACGTTGTCGGCGACCACCACAGCGCCCGCTTTCAGCTTGGGTTCGACCGCCTTCAAATACCGCAGATAGTCCTTCTTCACAGCGTCGATGAAAACGAAATCGAACTTTCCCCGCAAGCGGGGGAGCAACTCCAGAGCGTCCGCGCAAAGAACCTGCACCGTCTTCTGGAGCTTCGCCTGGCGCACATTGGCCTCGGAGGTTTTGGCCCGCGCGGGATCCACTTCGATGGAAATGAGCCGGCCGCCGGTTCGCTCGAAGGCGATTCCCATGTTGATCGCCCCGTAGCCTTCGAAGACGCCGATCTCCAAGCCGCGCCTGGCCCGCGAGGTTTCGATGAGCACCCGCAGAAGCATGGCATCGCCACGCGTGGTGCTCATGCTGCTCCTGGTGATCTTCCTCAGGACCGACTGGCGCCGCCTATCGAGTTCCCGCCGCACATCCCACCTCCGTTCCCTGCCGCAAACAGACTTGCCGCTCCACGGCGGCAGAAGTCACCAGTCTAGCAAGCGGAGGGCATCTTCCCGGGTGAAGCGCGTGTTAGATTGGTACCGCCATGAGACTTTCGAACCTGCTTTGGCTGTGCGTGCTTTCGATTGCGGCCGTCTCTGCGGGCGCGGCCGCCGATGACCTCGACGCTTCCATCCTGAAGAACCGCACGGGGGTGCTGGTTATCCGGACGGCGCCGGGCGCCAGGGTCAGCGTGGAACAGGTGCGCCACGAGTTCTGGTTCGGCGCCACGCTTCCGAACGGCATCTTCAGCGGGCGAGGCAACCCGGAGGATGCCGCGAAATTCAAGGAGACCTTCACGGAGCTGTTCAACGCGGGAGTCGTCGAGAACGCCTTCAAGTGGCACCAGGTGGAACCGGAGAAAGGCCGCCTGGATTTTTCGACGCTGGACAACATTCTGGACTGGGCTCAGCAGCAGGGCATCCCGGTGCGGGGACATTGCATCTACTGGGGCATTCCCAACCGGGTCATGAACTGGCTGAAGGCCATGGACGACGAGCAGCTTCGGCTTGCGTTGCGAACCCACGGGCGCATGGCCGCCGCCCGCTACCGGGACCGCTTCGCCGAATACGACCTCAACAACGAAATGATCCACGGGAACTACTACGCCGAACGTCTGGGGCCCGAGATTACCAAGCAGATGGCGCTGTGGGTGAAGGAGGGCGATCCGAACGCCAAGCTCTTCCTGAACGACTACGACATACTCACGGGCAACCGGCTTGCGGATTACGTCAAGCACATTCACGAGTTGCTGGATATGGGCGTGCCGATCTCCGGCATCGGCGTGCAGGGCCACCTGCATGGAGACAGCTTCGATCCCGCAGCGCTGCGGGGCGCGCTGGACGAACTGGCGAAATTCAAGCTGCCCATCCGCATCACGGAGTTCAACTTCCCCGGCCAGCGCTCGAAGCACTACGCGCAGGCGCAGAACCGGAAGAGCCAGCTCACGGAGGAAGAAGAGCGGGCCAAAGCGGAGGCGATCCGGCAGTATTACCGAATCTGCTTCGCGCACCCGGCGGTGACCGGTATCCTGATGTGGGGCTACTGGGAGGGGGCGAACTGGATTCCGCAGTCTTCGCTTTACAAACGTGACTGGACTCCGACGCCGGCCGTTGATGCTTACAAGGATCTGGTTCTGAAACAGTGGCGGACGCGCTGGTCGGGGGCCGCCGGAGCGGATGGGACCGCCGCGGTGCGGGTGTTTTACGGCACGCACAAGGTAACGGTGAACGGCAAAGAAGTCGTCATTCCATTGAGCAGGTCCGAGGGGGCGAAACTGTTGGAGTTGCCTTAATGGCAGGGAGTGGCCGAGTTTGGACGGCCGTCGCGGTTGCCTTTGCGGTGGCGGCGGGGGCAGTTTGCGCACAGGACAGACTCCAGCCAGGGGAAGTGATCGCCCGGACTCAACCCTACCTGCCTCGCTCTCCCTACACGTTCCGAACCGAAGTCCGGCTGGTGGAAGTCGGGGTGGTTGTGCGCGACAGCCGCAACCGTACGGTCAGCGGTTTGGGCCGGGACAGTTTCGAAATCCGGGAGGGGCGGAAGCGGCATCCCATTACCGCTTTCTCCGTGCAGACGTTCACGCCGGCCCCCGCCCCGACCGCGGCGGGCGCGAAGACCGCGCGCACGACAACGGGACGAGGCCGTTTTGTCGGGCTGCTGTTCGACGATCTGAACTCCGACCTGGCCGCGTTCCGGAACTCCCAGCTTGCGGCGGAGCGGTTTGTGAAGGAAGGCCTGGCGGCCGGCGATCAGGTGGCCATTTTCACCACGACCCAGGCGCAAGTTCTGCCCTTCACAGCGGACCCGGAAAGGCTTGTTCATGCCATTGAAGAGCTGAAGCTTCGGAAGAGCTTGATCGACAGAGGCATGTGCCCGGAGATGTCGCCGTACGAAGCGTACGTCATCGTGAACAACCTGGATTCTCAGACGCTGGAGACGAAGGTGGAGGAGACCAGGCGTTGCATGAACATGCCGGCGGCCGCAGGAGGACGGGGCGGCAATCAGGCCCCGCCCAATCTGCGCTCGTCCGATCCGGCTGTCCGGGCCGCCGTGGCTCAGGCGAATTCGGTCTGGCTTCAGGCCCGCTACACGGCGCAGAGCACGCTCGGGACCATCCGGAACATTGTGGACTATCTGGCAGGACTGCCGGGGACGCGGATGATGCTGCTCGCCTCGGGGGGGTTTCTCTCGGGGACGCTCGAATACGAGCAGGAGAACATCGTGACCCGCGCTCTGCGCGGCGGCGTGGTGATCAACTCGCTGGACGCCAAGGGCCTCTTCGCGACGCCCGCGGTGGAGATGCCGCACGCGGGCGATGTCCGCTCCATCATCAACCAGCAGTTGCTGGGAACCCGTCCGCTGAATGCGACCAACGACGCCATCGCCTATCTTGCGCAGTCCACTGGCGGCCGTTTCTTCCACAACAGTAACGATCTGGAAGGAGGGTTTCGCGAACTGGCCGCGGTTCCGGAGGTGACCTACCTGCTGGGATTCGCGCCGGACGAGGCTCCCGACGACAAGTATCACAAGATCAGCGTGCGCGTGACCTCAGGCCGCGGATATTCCGTACAGGCGCGGCCGGGCTATTTCGCCGCGATCGAGGACCCGGCGAAGGCGGAAGTGGAGCGCCGTATCGACCAGGAGGTTCTGAGCGGGAGCACGCTGAGCGAAGCGCCGGTGACGCTGGCCACGCAAGCAGGGCCTCTGGACGATGGAGGGCGCGGCGTGATCGGGCTGCTACGTGTGGATGTGCAGCGGCTGCCGCTGGTTGAGAAGTCCGGCGCGCGTCAGGCGCAGTTGGTCTTCATCGCAGCGCTGCTGGACCAGCAAGGGAATTTTGTGACCGGCAGGGAGGGGGTGATCGATTTCGCGCTGAGCGAGAGCACATTCCAGTGGCTGTCGAAGCAGGGGCTCACCACGCGTTTTCAGATCGAGGCCCCGCCGGGCAACTATCGGTTCCGGCTGGTGGCGGAAGAGCCATCCCAGAAGCGGTTGACCGCCCTGACGCAAGCCGTGGAGATTCGCTAAGCGGACGGTCCGCAGGCAGGATGGCTGTCAGCGGTCGCGGCCGCGTCCGGGGCGCACCGAAGCGGGCGCGTCTTTGATCGACGGGGGCGGCGCGAGCAGGCGGACACGATTATTCTGGGTGTCGGTGACATAGAGCCGCCCGGCGTTGTCCAGGACCACGGCGGAGGGGAAGCGGAGCCGGGCTTTGGCGGCCGGGCCGTCGTCGCCGCCGTAGCCTAAAACGCCGTCCCCGGCGACGGTGCGGATGACGCCATCGGGGCCAATCACCCGAATCCTGGCATTGAACGAGTCGACGATGAAGAGATTGCCGGCGCTGTCCGCAGTCACGCTCTTGGGGTATCGCAAGGCCGCCTTGGTGGCCGGGCCTCCGTCGCCCGAGAAGCCGGGCGTCCCGATTCCGGCAATCGTCGTGATAGTGCCGCCGGCATCCACCTTGCGGATGCGGTGATTAAACGTATCCGCGATATAGACCACGCCCCCGGCGTCGACGAAGATTCCCTGCGGCCGGTTCAGCAGGGCCTCCTTCGCTGGTCCGCCGTCCCCGGTGCTACCCGCGGTTCCCGTGCCGGCGAAGGCGTTGATCTTGCCGTCGGCGCCAACCACGCGGACGCGGTTGTTGCCCGTGTCGGCGATGTAGAGCTGGCCCGAGGAGTCGAGGGCCAAGCCGATGGGGTGATCCAGCACGGCCTTGGCAGCCTCTCCTTCGTCTCCCGTGTTGCCGATGCCGCCGGTGCCGGCGAAGGTGGAGATCGTGCCGGCGGATGTGACTTTGCGAATTACGTTGTTCGCCGTGTCGGCGATGTAGATGTTGCCGGCGGAGTCCACAACGAGGCCGCAGGGGTGGTTGACCGCGGCGCTGGTGGCCGAACTCCCGTCGCCGGTGAAACTCGCTGTTCCGGTGCCCGCGACGGTTGTAATCACGCCGTCCGAGGTGAGTTTGCGGATCCGGTTATTGAGCTGGTCGGCGATGTAGAGGTTTCCGGACGCGTCCAGGGCCAGGCCGAAGGGATTGTTCACTTTGGCCGTCGTGGCCTGAACTCCTTCTCCTTCGAAACCCTGCTCCCCCGTCCCGGCCAAAGTGGAGATCGTGTACGGGCCGGGCGCCTGGACTTGAGACAACGCCGGTCCAAGCATCAAGGCCGTGGCCGTCGCTATGGAGGCAAACGCTCGCTTCAATTCCTAACTCCTTCCGATGTCCGGTTCCCCGGGCTCCTGTGTAACTGAGCCTTGCTTAGCGGTAGACGGGGGGCGGAAACGCCAGGTTTCTCTCCCGGCTGGTTCCTGCCCCTTAGTCTATCAAGAAACGGCCGGCAATCTTGATTTTCAACCGGCCCCGCGGGAGGAGCGCCTGGGCCGTGTCCAGCGGACCCAAGGACCCAGGCGCCGCAACGGTGCGCGGCTTGTTCGGGAGGGCCATCCGGCCGCCGCGGTGTGTGGCGGCAAGGCGGAGGAGCCGGTTCCCGCGGCTTGCACGCGGCGGAGGGGAGCCTGACGGGGCGCCACGTCCAGTAGAATAATGCAGGAGGTTCGGCCTCCGGGACACATGCCTTCCTTGACAGTGGCGGTAACCGCCGGACGGAACTCAGAGAAGATTGCAAGTCTGCTTGGGCACCTTAGGCGGCAGACGATTGCCTCGGAGATGGAAGTGATTGTAGTCAGCCTGGCGTCGTCGATGCCGGACCTGAGCGCGCACGCGGATGGATTGGATCTCGTGGTGATTCATCATCCGGGGCGCACGGATTTTGGACATGCGAGGGCGGAGGCGACCCGGCGGGCGCGATCCCCGTTCGTCGCCTTTCTGGAAGATCACACAGCTCCCGCGCCGGTCTGGGCCGAACAGGTGCGCGAAGCGTTCCTGCGAGCCGGTCCGGAGATTACGGCGGTCACCTATGCTTTTACGAACGCCAGTCCGGATACGTATCTGTATCGTTCCGCGTTCATGGCGGAGTACGGCAATCTGGGGGATCCACTTCCGGAGGGTCCGCCGCCGTCGACGACGGCGAACAACATCGCATACCGCCGCGACGCCTTGCTGGCGGCGGGGCCGGAACTGGACGCGCTGCTGGAGATCGATTTCTTTTTGCAGAAGCGGATGAAGGACCGCTTTCGCTGCGTTACCGCTCCACGCGCCATTCTGGCGCACCAGACGAACACATTCCTGGGAGAACTGATTCGAATTCATTTCTCATACGCGCTGCTGTTCGCCAGCCGGCGTGTGCAGCACGAGGGCTGGAGCCCGGGGAAGAGGTTTCTGCTGGCGCCCATTGTGCCGTTCGCCGTGCCGCTTCTTCGCCTCCGTCGTTTGTTTCAGGCGGTTCGGGGCAGGCCGCCGCTGCCGGCGGAGGCAGGGAAGGCGCTGCCGCTGATTCTCCTGCTCTACTGCGCGGGCGGTCTGGGCGAGGCGGCTGGATTGGTTCGGGGCGCCGGCGTGAGCGGCAGGCTGCTGGTCTGGATGGAACTGGAGGCGGAACGGGCCTCGAGATGAGCGGCCCCGGCTCACCGAGCCTCTCGGTAATCATCCCGTGCTACTACTCCACGGAGACCTTGGGCGGCTGCCTGGCGGCGTTGGAGAGGCAAACCTTGCGGGAATTTGAGGTGATCGTCGTGAACTCCTCGGCGGAAGCCGCGACGGAACGACTCGTTCGGGAGCGGCACCCCGAAGTGAGATTTCTTCAGAGTGCAGTCCGGCTCTACCCGCATGAGGCCCGAAACCGGGGGGCGGAACTGGCGCGCGGAGAGTTGCTGGTATTTACGGATCCCGATTGCGAGGCGGAGCCGGAGTGGCTGGCCGTTCTGTGGGACGCCCGCCGGCAGGGCCACGAGGCGATTGTGGGCGCCATGGACCTGCTCCGGCCGTCGATGTGGGAGCAAGGCATCCACCTGCTCAAGTTTCACTGGCTGCTGAGGGGGCTTTCTCCGGGGCCGAAGTTCTGCGCCGCAACGGCCAACGCGGCTTACAGCCGCAGGCTTTGGGAGAGGATCGGGCCCTTTCCGCAGGGCTACTTCGCCGCGGACGGAATTCTGAGTTTTCGGGCGGCGCGAGCCGGAAGTCCCCCCTGGTTTGAGCCTGGGGCCGTGGTGCGGCACAGGCACCTCATTGGAGGGTGGGAACTGTGCGCGCAGCGATTTCAGCGCGCGAGGGACTATGCGCGCGCGCAATTGAAGTTGATGTATCCGGGGTCCTGGGGCGCGCGGCTGCGGTTGCTGTTCAGTTGGTCCGCGCTGCCGTGGGTGCTGATCCGGGCGGCACGCGACGCCTTTCGGTGCGGCTGGGGGAAGGCGTACCTGCTGACCCTCCCCGTACAGACGGCCGGGCACGCCCTGTGGGCGCTAGGGGAGAGTTGCGGCGCCCTTGAGACTATGGTGCGCAGGAACAAGGCGAGAACAGGTAAGCCGTGAAATTCTGCCTGGTCACGAGTTTTTTTGGGAGCCACAGCTTCGGCGGCGACGCCGTCTACGCGGATCTGCTGTGCCGGGCCCTGTTGAGGCGCGGCCACGAGGTCCACGCAGCCTTCAGCACCCGAGCGTACGAAGCGTTGCCGGACCAGCTTCCCGTGCGCTTCTACGAGCCTCCCCCCGGCCTGAAGCTTCACGATCTGGTCTCCGGCCTGGCCGGCTACTTGAGCGTCTTTCGGGCGCACCAGACCGGCCGGTCCCCGCGGATCCGGGAGAGTTTGAGGCGGCTGTTCTCCGAGCAGCAGTTCGATGTGATCCACGTTCATAACCTTTCGCTTCTGGGGGCGATGGACGTATGTTCCGTGATGCGAACACAAAGCGCGCTGCGGCTGGCTACAATGCACGACTACTGGTGGGCGTGCCCGCTCAGCCTGCTCTGGAAGCACGATTCCAGAGTGTGTGAGCGGCCGGAGTGTTTCACTTGCTGCCTCCGGGCCGGGCGCCCCCCGCAGTTCTGGCGGCGGGGGGAGTGGTTCAATGAGACCCTCGGTGGAATGGATGCGGTGCTGTTTCCGAGCCAAAGCGCCATGGAAATCTGCCAAGGAAGAGGGGTCAGGCATGATCGCACGTACGTGCTGCCGGGAATGCTGGCCGAGGGGTGGAGAAGCAGGACGGAAGATCCTCCGAACGCGGGACGGCGCTATTTCGCGGCTGCGGGGAGGCTTGTCAGGGAGAAGGGTTTCCAGACGTTGATTCCGTGCATGCGGCAACTGCCGGACGTTGAGCTGAGAATCGCCGGCGCGGGCCCGGCGGAGGGGTATCTGCGACGGGCGGCGCGAGACTTGCCGAACGTCCGCTTCCTTGGCGCGCTGGACCACCAAGAAATCCGGCGGCTGTTGCTGGGAGCGCGGGCGCTGCTGGTCCCCTCCCTGTTCCCGGAGACGTTCGGGTTGACGGCAGCGGAGGCGCTGAGCCTGGGAGTCCCGGTGATCGCGCGCCGGCGGGGCTCACTGCCGGAACTGATCCAGGCCACCTCAGGGGGGTTGTTGTATGACGAGGAGCCGCAATTGATCGAGCACATGCGGACGCTGGCCTGGGACGATGGGGCGCGGGAACGGCTGAGCCAAGCGGCGATTTCGGCGCTGCCGGGGATCTGGCTGGAGGATGAACACGTGAAGGAGTATCTGAGGATTCTGGCCGAGTGCGACGCGGCGCGCCGGGGAGGTCGTCCGGCATGAGCCTTCGCGCCCTGTATATGCGGGCGGCAGGGAGGCTGCCGGTGGCCTGGCGGCGGCGGCTGGAGTCGTTGCCTGTCCACGTTTTCCGGTGGCAGCATGAGATCCAGATCCGCAAAGCGTGGCGGTCCGGCCCGCCCTACAAGCCGACCCACCGGCGCATCATCATTGACATCACGGCGGACTGCAATTTGGGCTGCGTGGACTGCAATCGTTCCTGCGGTCCGGAGCAGGCGCCGTCGCGCGAGAACATGAGCCCGGCGCAGGTGGAGCGGTTCGTGGCCGAGAGCGTGCGTAGCGGGCGCCGCTGGGAGGCGATCCTGATCGAAGGAGGAGAGCCGGCGCTGCATCCGCAGTTCCGGGAGATTGTGGCGATCCTGGAGGAATACCGGCGCGTGCATTCCCCGGGGACCTGGATCCAAGTCAACACGAACGGCTACCGGGCTTGCAGCCAGCGTGTTCTGGCGGGGCTGCCGAAAACGTGGGAAGTTTATTCTTCGAACAAGCGAGGCCGTGTGCAGCCGGGACACCTGGCGTTCAATGTGGCTCCGGCCGATCTGGCCGAATTCGCGAGCGCCGACTTTTCGGGGGGGTGCATGCAGCCGGCGCAGTTCGGCCTGGGTCTGACGAGGCACGGCTACTACCCGCACCCGGCCTGCGGCGGGATCGACCGGGTTTTTGGTTTTGATATCGGAAGGAAGTCGCTGCCTTCGCCGGATGACGATTTGCGGGACCAGTGCCGCCGCCTGTGCCGGTATTGCGGCTGCTTCCGGCTCTTCAACCGGGCCTGCCAGTCCAGGTTCGACATGCGGCCCTCGCCGGAGGAGCAAGCGCGCCGGGGCGAAATGACCGCCAGCTGGCGGGAAGCATACCGCAAGTATCGTGTGGCCCCTCCCCGGCTGACGCTTTATTGAACCAGCTTCCGGGAATCGAACCCGAGCCGTGCCGCAGGAGGCTCTTTCATCGGTTTTTACGAAGTATACTCGTTATAAATTCAACAAAACCGATTTCCTGCCGCGTGCGTCTCAAGGTATAGAAGGAACTCACGAGGAGGGAGAAGAAATGTTGAAGAGAATTGGGGATGTGGCGAGCCTGGCGCTGATTGTGGCAGGCCTGGCGGCGTCGGCAGCGGCGATGGTAAGCCGGGAGATCGCACCTTTCGAGGCGTTGCTGTTGTGGAAGGCCGGCTTGCTGGGGGTGGTGTTCTTCGCCTTCCGGCTGTACGAGCTGGCGGACCAGGAAACAGTGACGATTTTCGGCCGGATGCGGAGGGCAGCCGGTGAGTAAGTCCTGCCGGCCGCGGCGCGGGTGGTTGCGATGAGGCACGCGCAGCCATTCGCGCCCGCGGCGTTTCCGGGGGTTGGGCGGTATGCGTCCCGGCCGGGGGTGCAAGCGGCAGTGCGCCGGATCGAATTAAGCCCCGTGCCCCACCACACGCACCGCTTCCAGGGGATAAGAACCGCCCCGGGTCCCGCGCGGTTCACCAGCCCATTTTGGACATCCGTTCCCGGATCTCGGCCGAGTAGTTGTCCATGTGGGCCGGCTTCCAGCGCAAGGGGTTGGGAATGATGGCCGCAAGGCGCGCGGATTGTTCCCTATTCAGCCGCGACGCCGGCACTCCATAGTAATGCCGCGCGGCGGCCTCCGCCCCGTAAATCCCCGGTCCCCATTCGATGACATTCAAGTAGAGTTCGAGGATGCGGTGCTTGGCCAGAATCAGCTCCGCCAGCGGCGCCAGCGTGAACTCCGCCCCCTTCCTGAGGAAAGACCGCGAGGTGGTCAGGAAGAGGTTCTTCACGAGCTGTTGCGTGATGGTGGATGCGCCGCGCCCAACCCTGCCTTCTTCGATGCTCTGGTCAACCACCTTTCCGAGCTCGAGCCAGTCGATTCCGTGGTGCTGGTAAAACCTTCCGTCCTCGGCAGCGATCACGGCATGTTGAAGATGCACTGAAATCCTGGCGAGGGGAATGAAGCGGTACTGCTTCGTGTAGCGCCGCCCGTGGACGATGGCCTGCATCCGCCGCTGCGCCTGCACTGCCGTAGTGGGGGGATCCGCCCAGCGGAGCAAAGTCAGGGACGCGGTTGCAGCCAGCAAGACAGCAAGCGCAGCCATCAGCAACAGGCGACATGCGGCGAGGATCCATCCCCGAACGCCCTTGCGCTTTGCTCCGTAGCTCCCCAAGTGTCTATTGTAGAGACCCAGAGCACAGAGGTTGGACTGGAGAGCCGCAAGCCGGAAGCCAGGTTCGCGGGTATATACTTGCATCACGCGGGAGGACATGGGAATGCGGTTTCGCATTCAGGCGTTCGCGATCCTTTTCTTTCTGGTTCTGAGCGGCGCGAATGCGGCCCCACTCACAGGGATTGAAAGAGGACGGCTGATCGCTCACCTTCAGATGACCGGGAGCTGGCTGGCGGACGAGGTGGCAGGTCTGACGGAGGATCAAATCAACTTCCACCCGGCGCCGGATGCCTGGAGCATTCTGGAGGTGGTCGAGCACCTGATGGTTTCGGAAGAGATTTACTGGCAGGACCTGCGGCGCGCTCTGAAGGATCCGCCGGCCGGACTGGACCTGAGAGCGTACGACGATGCGATCTTGTGGTACGGCATTGACCGGAGCAACCGGGAGAAGGCGATCCCGGCGGAGGATGTGAAAGGGAGGCTTCGAGAACCGGGGCCAGGGATCCAGGCCTTCCAGAAACTCCGCGCTCAAATGCTGCAATACGCGCGCACGACGAAGGACGATCTGCGGAACCACATCGTTCCGAGACAGCGCTGCGACGCCTACCAGTGGCTGCTGCTCATTTCGACCCACTGCCAGCGGCACATTTTGCAGATTCGCGAGATCAAGGCCAGCCCGGGTTTTCCCAAAGGCAGCGGAAACTAGCAGTCAGCGCGCGAGAGCGGAAACTGCCGGGGGAGGCGCGCAGGCCACAGACGGAAGCCGCCTGATTGCCGCCGGCGAGCGGGAGCGGTGTCTCGAGAGAGCCGTCAGCCGGGGCGGTGGCCGGGAGCGGGGCGCGTGCTGTAGAGTGTCACCATGAACAGGCGCGACTTTCTTGCGGGCGCGGGCTTACTGGCTCCCGCCCTGGGCACGGCGCAGCAGGCGCAACTTGGGGACGCGAGGGTGGAGAAGCTGACCGCACCGGCGACCCCGGCCATTGCCCTCAATCACGTGGGTTTTCTTCCATCGGCACCCAAGACCCTGATCTACCGGCTTACGGGAGGCCCAGTTCCCGGGGAATTCACCGTACGGGACATCGGGTCGGTTCCGAATCCGCTGCGCCTCACGCGGCCGTTGAGGCGGGTATCCAGCGACTTCGGCGACTGCCTCGTGGGGGAGTTCGGCGACGTGAAGGGCGAACTGCTCATGCTCCAGGCCACAGCGGGGAGCGAGCGTTCCGTACCGTTCTTCCTACGGCCGGACGTGTGGCGGCGCACCTTACCAAAGGCGGTGTCCTATCACAAGGCCCAGCGTTGCGGCGTGGCCGTCCCCGGGGTGCATCCGGTTTGCCACCTCGATGACGCCCGGCGGAGAGACAACGGCCAGCAGGTGGATCTGACGGGCGGCTGGCACGACGCCGGCGATCTGCGGAAATGGATGGATGCGACGATGCTGAACGCATTCGGCCTGCTGCACCTGGCGCGGAACCTGGGCGAGGATTGGGACCCCGCGGGAGCGGGGCTGGCGCCGATCCTGGAGGAGGTGCGATGGGGCAACCGGTACTTCCTCAAGATGCAGGACGCGGACGGGCTGGTGTGGGCGGATGTGGCGGGAGGCGTGAACGGGGACAACAGCGACAATCACTGGACGGATAACGTCCGCGGAACCGGGGATGACCGCTATGTGAACACCGGGAAGCCGGCCATGGTGCAAGCGATGTGGACTGCGCTTCAAGCCATGGTGTTTCAGGCGTTCCGGGCGGTGGATCCGGGTTACGGGCAGGCATGTCTGGACGCCGGCGTCCGCTGCTGGCGGGCGGCGAAACGCGAGGGCAACACAAGGGAGGTGAGCTGGTGGGCGATGGCCGCGGCGGAGATGCACCGGGCCACGGGAGCGGAGGAGTACGCGGACGCGGCCGTGTCGCTGGGGGCGGAACTGCTTCGCCGGCAGAGTACGGCGTTCGAGGGCGGGCAGAACCAGATCCGCGGGTACTTCTTCGCGCGAACCGATCCGCGCGCGCCTTACGCGGAGGCGGTGTATTCGGCGCTGCCGCCGCTGGCGCTTGTGGCTCTGGCCCGCCAGTTTCCCAAGCACCCGGATGCGCCGCGCTGGCGGGATGCGGTTCGCCTGCACCTGGACGAATACCTCCTGCCGATGAGTGCGCGGTCGGCTTACCGCATTGTGCCTTTCGGCGTGTTCTTCGGATCGCCGACGAAGGAGCGCTACCGGCCACTGGCGGGGGAGCTGACTTACCGGTATTTCCTGCCGGTACGGCAGCGATCCTGGTGGCTGGGGACGACGTCGCACCTGGAGTGCTACGCCGCGCTGCTGGGCGAGGCGGCCCATCTCTTCGAGAGACAGGAGTACCGGGATCTGGCATACCGGCAGCTCGAATGGGTGATGGGGGCCAACCCGTTTGGAGCGTGCCTGATGACGGGGGAAGGGATGCGCAATCCGTACCCGCACTCGCGCTACGTGGGGTTGATCATCGGCGGGATCATGAACGGCATTGCAGGCAATGTGGAAGACGAGCCGGTGCTGGACATGGAATACGGGTACGATTGGCGGACGACGGAGTACTGGAGCCCCCACAACGCGTTTTACCTGTGGGCCCAGTCGGTTTTGGAGCGGCGCTGAGACGCGGGCCGCGCTAGACTCGGTAGGTATGGCTGACAAAGAGGTCGTGATTCACGCGGAAGTACACGCGAAACCGGGGCAGGAAGAGAATCTGAAGCAGGCGATCCTGGCGCTGGTGGCGCCGAGCCGGAGCGAGCCGGGGTGCCGGCAGTACGATCCGCACGCCGACAACGACGATCCCGGACATTTTTTCTTTTATGAGCGTTGGGACTCGATGGCGGCGATCGAAGCCCATGCGGCTTCGGCGCATTTTCAGGCGTTCGCGGCGCGGGAGAAGGAACTGCTGAGGGGGCCCTTGCGGGTTGTCTTCGGAACGAGAATCGCGTGACCGCGTTTCGCGGCCGGGCGGCGGGACGCAAGAGCAGACAGGGGACTGACCCCGGTTGAGGGCGTTGCGCCGGTGGAAACCCCGGGGGGCGGCATCGCCCCAGAGGGACGGGAGAGCGCCGGGGGACCGAACAGCGCGGGCGCGCGCTTCCATAGAATGGTGGGGTGGCGGCAACCCGATTTGAGATTGTAGCGGAGTGTCCGGAGACGGGCGCGCGCGCGGGGCTGCTCCACACCCCGCACGGCGTGGTGGAGACTCCGGTGTTCATGCCGGTGGGGACGCAGGCCACGGTGAAGGGGGTCTTGCCGCGGGACCTGGCGGACGATCTTGGGGTTCAGATCCTGCTGGCGAATACGTATCACTTGTTCCTGCGGCCGGGGCACGATCTGATCCGGAAGCTGGGCGGGCTGCACCGGTTCATGAACTGGCCGAGGGCGATCCTGACGGACTCGGGCGGATTTCAGGTATTCAGTCTCAGCGGCCTGCGCCAGGTCACCGATGAGGGGGTGCTGTTCCGATCGCACCTGAACGGCGACGCGCACCTGTTCACGCCGGAGTCGGTGGTGGACGTGCAGGTTGCGTTTGGGAGCGACATCATCATGGCGCTGGACGAGTGTCTGGGGTACCCGGCGACGCACGAGACGGCGCGGAGGTCGGTGGCGCGAACGGTGCGCTGGGCGCGCGCGGCGTGGGAGCATTACCAGCGGCTGGGGGATGTGCCGCCGTCGCTGTTCCCGATCGTGCAGGGCTCGATGTACGGGGACCTGCGGCGGGCGTGCGCGGAGGAGCTTGTGGCGCTGGAGGCGCCGGGCTATGCGATCGGCGGGCTGTCGGTGGGGGAACCACGGGCGTTGAGCCTGGAGATGGTGGGGACGGCGGCGCCGTTGCTGCCGCGCGAAAAGCCCCGATACGTGATGGGAGTGGGGATGCCGGAAGAACTAGGGGAGTATGTGGCCCGGGGGGTGGACATGATGGATTGCGTGCTTCCGAGCCGCAATGCCCGCAACGGATGCCTGTTCACGTCCAAGGGACGGGTGGTGATCAAGCAGGCGATGTACAAGGAGGATGGGGGGCCCGTGGACGAGAACTGTTCCTGTTACACGTGCCGGAACTTCTCCCGGGCCTACCTGCGGCACCTGTTTCTGGCCGGGGAGATGCTGTTTTGCAGCCTGGCCACGCTGCACAATCTCCGGCACTACCTTGACATCATGAAGGATCTCAGGCAGTCTATAATGTTTGGTACGTTCCGAGACCGGGTACGCGAGTTGCGCGCGGTTTCGGGCGGGGAGGGATAGGAGAAGTTTTTCCACGCCAGCCTGGGCGTAATCCCTCGGCACAAATTACGGGCCCAATCACCGCCGATCATTACAGGAACAAGGAGGCCGTACGTGGTTCCAGCTTTGCTTCTCCAAACGCCAACTCCGCAGAATCCTCTGGTGAGCTTCCTGCCCATTCTGCTGATCTTCGCCATCTTCTACTTCCTTCTCTTTCTGCCCATGCAGCGGCAGAAGAAGAGGCAGCAGCAGATGCTGAAGGAACTCCAGTCGGGCCAGGTTGTGCTGACCTCGGGGGGGATCCTGGGGACCATCGTGGCTCTCGAAAACGACACGGTTGTGCTCCGGGTGAAACCGGACAACATCAAGATTCAGATCGCCCGGAGCGCGGTCTCGGCTGTCGTCCCTGAAAAGAGCTAGCAGGAAATCGAATTTATGAACAAGACATTGATGTGGAGGGCCATCACGATCGGGGTGGTGGTTCTGCTCTGCGCGTACGGGATCCTCGGGTTGCCGAAGTCGCGGCAGGACGTGACGTCCAACATGAGGAAGAATATCCGGCTGGGGCTGGACCTGCGCGGCGGAAGCCACCTGATCCTGCAAGTGCAGGTGCAGGATGCGATCAAGGTGGAGGCCGACCAGACCATGGAGCGGCTGAGGGATTCGCTCCGCAAGGCGGGGGTGGACTGGGCGGCGATGGACCGCAACGATCCGGGCACGATCGAGGAGGCGGACAACATCCAGATCAATGTCCGCGGGGTGCCTGAGGGGAAGACGGCGGATTTTCGCCGCATCGTCGGCGAGGTTTGCCCTCTCTGGGTGCTGACGCCCGTAAGCGGGACCGATTACCGTCTGACCATGCGGCCCACGGAGTTGCTGACGCTGAAGCGGGAGACGGTGGACCGGTCGATCCGGACGATCGAGCAGCGCATCAACGGGCTGGGTCTGACCGAGCCGGTGATTCAGCAGCATGGCCGGGCGGATGCAGAATACGAGATTCTGGTGCAGTTGCCGGGCGTGGACGATCCGGCCCGGGTGAAGAACATCATGCAGACGGCGGCGATGCTGGAGATCTGCGAAGTTCTTGGAGGGCCGTACGGAAGCCAGGAGCAGGCGCTGGCCCAGCACGGAGGGGTGCTCCCGCTGAACTCGAGGCTGGTGCGGATGGCGCCGGGACGGGGAGAAGACAACGCCTTCTACCTGCTGAGCCGCTCGCCTGTGATCACGGGCCGGGATTTGCGGAATGCGAGGCCGGGGCGGGATGAGTTTCAGCGGTGGGAGACCGATTTTCAGCTCACGCAAGACGGGGCCTCGAGGTTCCGGCGGTTCACCGGGGCGAACGTCGGCAACCGGCTGGCGGTGGTTCTGGACAACCAGATTCGGAGCGTGGCTACGATCCAGACCGAGATCGGCGATTCCGGGAGGATCACCGGGCAGGGCAGCCAGCAGGAGGCGTCGGACCTGGCGCTGGTGTTGAGAGCAGGTTCTCTGCCGGCCGGAATCGTCTACCTGGAGGAGCGGAGCATTGGCCCGTCGCTGGGGGCGGATTCCATCCACCAGGGATTGGTGGCAGGACTGGTGGGATTGACGGCGGTGGTCTCCTTCATGCTGGTCTATTACAGACGCAGCGGGGTGAACGCGACGGTGGCGCTCGTTTTGAACGCCGTGATACTGCTGGCGGCGCTGTCCTACTTCGATGCGACTCTGACATTGCCGGGGATCGCGGGGATTATTCTGACGATTGGCATGGCGGTGGATAGCAACGTCCTGATCTTCGAGCGGATACGAGAGGAACTGCGGGCGGGCAAGAGCATCCCGGCGTCGATCGACACAGGTTTTAAGAAGGCCTTCCTCACGATTATTGACACGCACGTGACGACAATCGTATCCTGCGCATTTCTGTTCATGTTTGGGACGGGGCCGGTGAAGGGTTTTGCGGTCACGCTGGTGATCGGCTTGATCGCGAACCTGTATACGGCGGTGTTTGTGTCGCGTACGATCTTCGATTGGGAGGTCAGCCGGGACCCCCGGATGGTCAGGCTGAGCATCTGAGCGGGGATTGGGAGTACTGGAGCGGGGATTGCGGAGCATTTTCCGGGTTAGATTAAAGAAGTCTCGAATTTTGATCGCAGGCGAGGGAACAAGGAAGGGCCGGCTGGTGTCTAAGACAATCGAGCACCGGCCCGTGGAGTCGCATGCAACTATTTGGGCAGACGAACTTTGATTTTTTGGGCTGGAAGAGGCCGTTTCTGATCGTCTCGGCGGTCTTGCTCCTGGCGGGAGTTGGGAGCCTGGTGAGCAAGGGCGGTCCGCTCTACGGCATTGATTTTCGCGGCGGCGCTTTAATGTACGTGAAGTTTACGAGCCAACCTCCCGTCCAGCAGATCCGGTCAGCGCTTTCCGCCAAGGTTCAGGGTTCCGTGACGGTGACGAGCATGACCGATCCCTCAAGCCGGAACGAAGTCATCATTGGGACGGAACTGCAGGACGAGAAGGCGCTCGACGACGCACGCCGCACGATGGTTGCCACGCTCCGTGAGACGTTTGCGCCGGGGGTAACGAAACTGGATTTCAATAACGCCGGGCAAGAAGCGCTGGTGGAACAGTTGCGAGAGCCGCTGCAAAGAGCGGGGGTGGCGCTGTCGGAGACGCAGCTTCAGGAACTGGTGCAGGCGATGCTGCAATTCCGGAACACTCCGCCACGCTCGGGCCTGATCCAGAGCTTCGAAGAACTGAGCGGAGTTTCGGGAGTCACGCCCACAGTGATTTCGGTTTTGAAAGAGGAACTGTCGCTGGCGCCGTTCGCCATCCGGCGGACCGAGGTGGTGGGTCCGAAGGTCGGAGCGGATCTGAGGTGGCAGGCGATCAAGGCGACGCTGTACGCGCTGGCAGGGATGCTGGTTTACATCGCGTTCCGGTTCGAATGGATATACGGCGTAGCGGCGGTTCTGGCGGTGTTTCACGACACGGTGATCACGATCGGGCTATTTTCGGTCTTCAACAAGGAGATCGATTTGACGGTGGTGGCGGCGCTGCTGACGCTGGTCGGTTATTCGATGAACGACACGATTGTGGTATTCGACCGCATCCGTGAGAACTTGCAGATCCTGCGGCGGACGCCGATGCCGGAGCTGATTAACATGAGCATCAACCAGACGCTGAGCCGGACGGTGCTGACATCGGGGCTGACTTTCCTGACGGCGCTTGCGCTGTTCCTGTTCGGGGGGCCGGTGCTGAACGGATTCTCGTTCGCGCTGGTGGTTGGGATTATCATAGGGACCTATTCTTCAATTTTCATCGCCAGTCCGATCCTGGTCTTCTGGCAGGAGGCCATGGAATCCAGGGGCCGGGGGATGCGCCCGGCGGTGACGGCTGGCAAGAGTGCCGATACGCGCAGTGAGCTGAGCCGGGGGGCGGAAAAGCCCAAGGCTCGGAAAGGGTAGCAGATTATGTTTGAGCAGACATTCGTGGAAGGGACGGGGAAGACCAAGACGCCGCTGGCCGTGGTCATCTCCTTCAGCTTGCAGTGCCTGTTGATTGGACTCGCAATCCTGATTCCTCTGATCTACACCGAGACATTGCCGTCCACGCAACTGACAAGCTTTCTGGTGGCTCCGCCCCCGCCGCCGCCGCCACCGCCGCCGCCGGCAGCGGCTCCGGTCAAAGTGGTGAAGGTGATTCCCCGGCAGTTCGACGCGGGGCGTCTGATGGCGCCGAAGCAGATTCCGAAAGAGATCGCCATCATCAAGGAAGACGAGCTTCCGCCGCCTTCAGCGGGAGGCGTAGGGGTTGTCGGCGGTGTCCCGGGCGGGATGCCGGGAGGGACTCCCGGCGGCGTGATCGGCGGGATCATCAGCAGCGTACCTCAGGCAGCGCCGCCTCCTCCTCCTCCACCGGTGAAGACGGAAGCCAAGCCGGCGGCTCCGCAGCGGATCCGGGTCGGCGGCAACGTGCAGGAGGCAAGGCTGATCAACCGGGTGATGCCGGTGTATCCGCCGCTGGCGCGGTCGGCCCGCATCTCGGGCATCGTGCGCTTTAACGCCATCATTGGAGTGGATGGCAGGATTCAGAATTTGACCTTGGTCAGCGGGCACCCGTTGCTGGTACCCGCGGCCCAGACAGCCGTTTCGCAGTGGGTCTATGCACCGACTCTGCTCAATGGGGAGCCGGTGGAGGTGGTAACGCAGATCGATGTGAACTTCACCTTGCAGTAGGAAATCGCTGCCAGGGGAAGCAATAAATTCAACTCGCAGGAGAGAAGAACATGTTTTTGCAATTGCAGATTTGGGCGTTCATGCTGCTCCAGGAAGGGGCGGTCGGTTGGGATGTCCGTTCGCTGTGGGCCCAGATGGGAATCCTGGCGAAGGCGGTTATCGTGATTCTGTTCATCATGTCAGCGTGGTCAATCGGCATCATGATCGACCGCTATCTGGCACACAGCGGCGCGCGGAAGCAATCGCGGACGTTCGCGCCGGCCGTGGCCGGAGCGCTGCGTGAGGGAAAGCTGGATGAGGCGATCAAGATCGCAGACCGGCACAAGAAGAGCCACCTGGCAAAGGTAGTTGTCGCCGGGTTGCAGGAGTTCCGGGCCCATCAGATGTCAGGAGAGTTACCCGGCGAGGAGATCGAGGCCTCGAAGCGCGCGCTGGAGCGGGCCGCCGCCATCGTACACGCAGAGCTGAAGCGTGGCGTATCGGTGCTGGCGACCATGGGCGCGACGGCTCCTTTCGTCGGGCTGTTCGGCACGGTGGTTGGCATCATCAACGCGTTCAAGGGCATTTCGACGGAGAAGTCGACCGGTCTGGGCGCGGTGGCAGGCGGCATTTCGGAGGCGCTGGTGGCGACCGCCGTCGGGCTGTTCGTGGCCATCCCGGCCGTCTGGGCGTACAACTACTTCACCAACAAGGTTGAGGCGTTTGACGTCGAGATGGACAACTCCAGTTCCGAGCTTATCGACTACTTCATCAAGCGGTCGCAGCGCGCGAGCGCCGGAAAGTAAATCCAATCCCGTCCCAAGGGAGGGCCGGGCCCGGCGAGTTGAATGTGGCGCAGTCCGGGCGGCGGCAAAGGCCGCAGCCCGGACGAGGCCTGCCGAGGGCTGGCCCCGTTAGGAGGACAGAATGGCAAAGAAGAAAGAGCTCGGCGCGGTCATGAACGAACCCAATGTGGTTCCGATGGCCGACGTGATGCTCGTGATGTTGATTATTTTTATGGTGGTCACGCCGATGTTGACGAAGGGCATCAGCGTGGACATGGTGAAGACCCAGAACCCCATCGCCATGCAAGCAGCGGACAAGGATGACGCGATTCTGGTCGCTATCACCCGTGAAGGCAGGACGTACCTTGGGACGAGCCAGGTGAATCCCGAGGAGATACCGGCGAAGGTGAAGGACCTGCTTGCCAACCGGATGGACCGGACATGCTACATCCGCGCGGATGCGCGGGCGCGATATGAGCGCGTGGTGGACGTGGTGGACAACCTGCGAGCGGCAGGGGTCGACCAGGTGGGTCTGTTAACGGAGCAGGTTAAATCGAAGACAGCTTCAGCGGAAGTCGAGTAGGGCGACGGCTGCTGCCGAACAGGAGTAACTTCAATGGGAATGCAAGTAAGTACCGGCGGGGGCCTTAAGGCCGACCCCAACATCGTGCCGTTCATCGATGTGCTGCTGGTCTTGTTGATCATCTTCATGGTTATCACTCCCTTGACGCCGAAGGGTTTGGACGCGCTGGTCCCGCAGCCGCCGCCGCCAGGACAGCGGGCGGATCCGGCCAGCGACCGGACGGTGGTCATCGTCATTAACGGCGATAAGACCATGGCGATCAATGCGGAGCCGACCGACATGAACCGTCTGGGTCCACGTCTGGAAGAGATTTTCAAGACACGGGCCGAGCGGGTGGTGTTTGTGAAAGGCGATCCGGGTCTGGAGTTCGCCCTCGTGGCGCAGGCCATTGACATCGCCAAAGGCGCGGGGATCGACAAGATCGGACTCATGACGGCCAAGGTCGAGGCCGGGGAGTAATGGCCGGCCTCGTTTGGTGAAGCGATTTGTCCTATTTGAGGAGAAAGTATGAACCGGAAATATACCTCCCTCTTGCTGGCGGCGGTTCTCGCGCTGCTGAGCGTAGCGGGCATGGGTTGCCAGAAGCTTAGGGCGCGGGATGAGCTGAACAAGGGCGTACAGGCATTTCGCAACGGGAGTTATCCGACAGCCGTGGAGCATTTCAAGCAGGCTGTGACTCTCGATCCGAACTACCCCGTCGCCCGCGCCTACCTCGCCACGTCCTACATGATGCAATACATTCCGGGCGCGGAATCGGAAGAGAACCTGCGGATGGCGCAGGCGGCCCACGACGAGTTTCTGAGGGTGCTGGAACAGGATCCCGGGAACTCGAACGCGATGCTCGCGATCGCGCAGCTCTATTTCAACCAGAAGAAGCTGGACGAGGCGCAGGAGTGGTATCAGAAAGCGATTACGGCCAATCCCAACGACAAGACAGCCTACTATACGCTGGGTGTGATCGCGTGGACGAAGACCTTCCAGCCGCGCATGAAGGCGCGGGCGGAGCTCGGGATGAAGCCGGAGGATCCAGGGCCGCTGCGCGACCGGAAGGTGCGTGAGAAGCTGAAGGAAAGCAATCTCCCGATCATCGAAGAAGGCATGAAGGCCCTGGAGAAGGCGCTGGCGCTGGACAAGGAGTATGACGACGCGATGGCCTATATGAACCTTCTGTATCGCGAGCGGGCCGACCTCCAGGATACCCCTGAAGCCTATAAGAAGGACACCGAAGCCGCCGACAGTTGGGTGGACAAGACGCTTGAGACGAAGAAGCTGAAGGCTTCGAGGGTACCCACCGGCGGCATCACATCGGGCCAGTAGCGCTTTCTGTCAGCCCCATACATCCTTCCGTTATAATGTCCATAGACGGGCGGTGAAAGACCGCCCGTCGTTTCCTGGATGCCCAAGCAACCCAGCGCAGCAGCGGTGTCTAACGAGGAGTATCCTCCTGTCCCCCCTGAGATTGAGGCCCGCTATCGCGAGCTGGAAGCACATGTCCGGCGCCTGAGGCCGAAAGACAATTTCTCGACGCTGGAGAAAGCCTTCCGTTTCGCCGCTTTGCACCACGGGCAGCAAACCCGCGTTTCCGGCGAGCCCTACATGGTGCATCCCATCGAAGTGGCCCGCATCCTGACCGAGATCAACATGGACATGGTCGGGCTGGTGACGGCGCTACTGCACGATGTCGTGGAGGACACGGGCGTCACGATCCAGGAGATCCAGAAGGCATTCGGCGAGCAAGTGGCCTTGATCGTCGACGGCGTGACGAAGCTGAGCAAGCTGGAAGCTTACAACACGGGGGTCCGGCAGGCCGAGAGCTACCGAAAGATGCTGCTGGCCATGACCACCGATCTGAGGGTGATTCTGGTCAAGCTGGCGGACCGGCTGAATAACATGCGGACGCTCGAGAATCTTCCTTTAGAGAAGCGCGAGCGCATTGCGAGGGAGACGCTGGAGATCTATGCCCCAATCGCGCACCGGCTGGGGATGGGCAAGGTGCGCGGGGAGCTGGAGGATCTGGCGTTCCGATATCTGGAGCCGGAAGCGTCGGCCGATCTGATGAAAGAGGTCGAGAGCCGGCGGCACGAGATTGAGCGCGTGCTGGAGGAGATCCAGCGCACGGTCGAGACGAAGCTGAAGAAGGAGGGCATCCCGGCGAAGGTATCGGGCCGGGTGAAACGGCTCTACTCGATCTACCAGAAGATGAAGCGGCAGAAGATCGGGCTGGACCAGATCTACGACCTGCTGGCGCTGCGGATCATCACGGATTCCGTAAAGAACTGCTACGCGGCCATGGGGGTGATCCACAACGAGTGGACGCCGATTCCGGGGAGGATCAAGGACTTCATCGCGATTCCGCGGGCGAACCTGTACAAGTCTCTGCACACATCGGTGATCGGGCCGGGGGGGCACGCCTTCGAGGTGCAGATCCGGACGGAAGATATGCACCGCATCGCGGAGCAGGGGATCGCGGCGCACTGGAAGTACAAGGAAGGCCATAAGGGTCCGGCGGTGGATGACCAGCGAATCGCCTGGCTGCGGCAGCTGGTCGAGTGGCAGCAGGAGATGCGGGATCCGGGCGAATTCATGTCCACATTGAAGGTGGACCTGTATCCGGAGGAGGTGTGCTGTTTTACGCCGCGGGGCAAGGTGATCGTGCTGCCAAAGGACGCGACGCCCGTCGACTTCGCCTATGCGATTCATTCGGACATCGGTCATGCGTGCGTCGGGGCGAAGGTAAACGGGCGGATCGTACCGTTGCGCTACGCCTTAAGAAACGGGGACGTGGTTGAGATCCTGACCCAGAGCGGGCACATGCCGAGCAAGGACTGGCTGGGGCTGGTCAAGACGTCGCGGGCGCGGAACAAGATCAAGCACGTCATCAATGCGGCCGAGCGATCCAAGGCGATTGAGATCGGGATCAAGCTGCTGGAGAAAGAGGCGCGCCGGATGGGGGTTTCGCTGAGCAAGGCGGGCAAGGCGGAACTGGACCGGGTGGCGAGCGAATACGGCTACAGCAAGATGGAAGACCTCCATGCGGGGCTGGGCTACGGGCGTTTCTCGGCGCGTCAGGTCTTGCAGAAACTCGCTCTGGGCGGCGAGGAGGCGCCCGCGGCAACGGAACCAGCGGCCAAGGTCCCCGTACCCGCCTCCACGGCGGGCCCGGCCGCCGCCGAATCCGCCGAGAACCTTGTTCTGAAAGTGAAGGGCGCCGACGATGTGCTGATCTACCGGGCCGGGTGTTGCAACCCGCTGCCTGGGGAAGCCATTGTGGGTTACATCACGCGAGGCAAGGGCGTGGCGGTCCATGCCGAATCCTGCTCGAACGTGCAGAATCTCTTGTACGACGTCGAGCGCCGGATCGAAGTGCAGTGGGCTCGCAGCGCCAGCGAGGCGTTCGCGGTCCGCATGCTGGTGCATACGGACGACCGGCCGGGGGTCCTCAACCAGCTCACGGCGATCCTGGCGGCCGAGCAAAGCAATATCAAGAACCTGGAAGCCGGGTCGGACCGGGCGCATGGGGATGTTGCCATCATCGACATGACCGTGGAAGTGCGAGACAAGAGACAATTGGAAAGGATTGTATCCGCGATGCGGCGCTCCTCGGGCGTGCGCGATGTTCAGCGGGTGCAGTGAAGCCGGATGCCTGCCCTGAATCCTCCCTCAACAGAAGCCGAGCACATTGCCGTATCCAGGTCCAAGGGGATTGGCATTGACTGGAAGGACGGACACCACAGCGATTTCGGCCTGGCCTGGCTGCGGGATCACTGTCCCTGCGCCACGTGCACGGGAGCCCACGAGGGAGGGGCGCGCAAGCCGGAAACGCCGTCACCCTTCCAGATGTACAAGCCCGCCTTAAGGCTCGAGGACGTGCAGCCGGTGGGGAGCTATGCGATCCAGCTTCACTGGAACGACGGGCACGCCACGGGCATCTACTCGTTCGATTACCTGCGAGGGATCTGCCCTTGTCCCGAGTGCCAGCGGGGCCGGGAACGGGAAGAGATCCTCACAGAAGACGGAAATTGACCTCGACCTGGGCCGCAACGGTCACAGGCCTGCCTTCCTTCATTCCGGGACGGAATCGCCACTTCATTACGGCTTCAATGGCCTTTTCGTCGAGGCCCAGACCAACGGCGCGGACGACGCGGGGGTTCTGCGGGAGGCCGCGTTCGTTGATTTCGACGTACAGGATCACTGTCCCCTGGTACTTGGCCTTGCGGGCCTCTTCCGAGTACTCAGGCTCGACCTTGAAGACCAGAGTCGGGGACGTGACACCGTTTCCGACACGATAAACACCGCCTCCAAAACCACCGCCTTCGCCAGGGCCGTAGCCGCCGCCGCGCCCTGAACCCACGCCGCCGCCGGAACCGGATCCGATGCCACCACCGCTGCCCGGGCCGCTGGAAGGCGGTCCGATTTTGCCCAGCGGGTCGCCGAACTGGGCCATGTTGACGTTCGGCACCTCAAGATCCACGGGGCCGATCAGGGTCGGTTCCATAATCAGCTTGGGATTGGGGTTGGTTTGCACGACCGTGGGAGGCGTGAATTGCCGGGGAGCAAATCTCGGAAGACGCCCCTTGCTGGCCGGAAGAGGTGAGCGGTCACCGCCTCCGCCCCCGCCTCCGCCCTGATTCTGCATCTTAGGGACGTAAGGCGCCAAATCGAGGGGAGCCACCAAGGTCACGGTGTCTTTGACCATCTGCTGCACGGCTGGGGTTGTGGCGAGGCTGAAGGCAAGCGCCACCACGCCAATGTGAATTAGAACGGAGGTAAGGCCCGCCGTGGGCCGGAAGCCGTACAGGCCCCACATGCTGCTCACCTGCACGGGCTTGGATGTGACTTGCAGGGGGGGCAACTTTGGCGGGAAGAGCGTGTCTTTGATATTGCGGTAGAGAGACACGAGGAACATCTCGCCCTGGGTTTCCACCAGCAAGCGATTCAGGTGATCGTCTGGGGTGGGGATTGGCAGGTCGTCAACGCTTTGGTTCAGCGCCGCCTTGGACTCACCTTCACGCTCGGACATTTCCGCCGTAGTCCTTTTCCAGCCTTTGGGCCGTCAGATTTTCATCCTCAGTTGATAGGATGTTCCTCGCCGCGCGGCCGTTACAGTTTCTTGGGGGTCCGGCGGCCGTCTCTATGAGAAATGGTAGCACAGGCCGGCAGCCGAGGGATCAAGTATTTCGCCCCCAGCAGACCGGTTTTCAGCCGAACCGGCCGAGGAATCCGAACGCCGCCGGCGCTGGCGCCGGTTCCGCCGCCGGCTGCTGTCCGCTTTGGCGCTCATTCCCGGTCTGGCCCATCCACCCTTCCAGCCCGTCTTGCGTGAGACAAGAGGGCGCACGATAGAAAAGTGACGTGAACGAGTCATGGTACCTTTTGGAGACAAGACTTTGATTTGACTTGCCGTGCGGGACCGCGGTATCGTCCGAAGAGAAGCTTCCGAATGGCGCGGTAGCCAAGTGGTAAGGCAGAGGTCTGCAAAACCTTTATTCGGGGGTTCGATTCCCCCCCGCGCCTCCAGCCGCAATCAGCAGGGCCCCCCGAAATTCCGGTGACGAAAGCAATGCCTCGTACGGCGAGCCTGGGGAGGACGGCGGCCGAGGTGGGGGCGGCTTGTACAAGCAGGGGCGGGAGCAGCGGGTTGGCCAATCCGGCTCAAGAGGCTGCCGAAATGGTTCGTTGGGCGTACCTGCACGCCGATGCGCTGTTCGCCGGGCGGCGGGGCGTGGGGGGGAATCGTATAGAATGACGCTGAGAGAATTCGGCGAGGAGGATCCATGCAGCTCCAGAGATTGGTGTTCGCCGCGACACTGCTGACGGTACTGGCCGGCGCGCTGATGGCGGCTGTGCCGCCGGGCATTCCGGATGGCTGGTCGGACGGGTACGTGTACGCGAACGGGATCCGAATCCACTACTATCGCGCGGTTCCGGCCCCCGGCAAGCCGGTCATCGTAATGGCCCACGGGGCGACGGATTACGGGCTGAGCTGGACGACGCTCACCAAGGAGCTTCAATCGGGGTACGACATCTACATGGTGGATGCGCGAGGTCACGGTTATTCTGATCCGCCCACAGCCGATGCGACGGGGGACACGGCGGTGGAAGACCTGGTTGGATTCCTGCGCGCGCTGAAGCTGGAAAAGCCGATTCTGATGGGGCACTCGATGGGAGCTGCCACGGTGGCCCGGTTGGGGGCCGCATATCCGGAGATTCCGCGCGCGGTGATTCTGCTCGATCCGGGGCTGGGCGCTTCGGGCGGCGGGCGGGGAGCCGGCGCGGCTCGCGGCGGAGCGGCGGGCGCGGCCGGGGCTGGCGGGCGAGGCGCGGCCGCCCCAGCGCTGGTGATGACCGGAACCGCCGAGGCGCTGGTGGCGCAGAACAACCGGCCATACGAAGCGCTGGTGGCTCAGTGCCGGCAGCAGACGCCGAAGTGGGACCTGCTCGACTGCCAATACTGGGCGGTGTCGAAGCGGATTTACCACGGCTCCTACGCGTCCGGAGGCGGCCGCGGGGTTGGCGGGGGCGGCGGCATGAGCACACTGGAAGCGCTCGGCAAGATCGCGGCGCCGGCGCTGATCTTGAAAGCGGACGCTCCGCCGGAGACCAGGAAGGCGAATGAGGAGGCGGCCAAATCCCTCAAGAACGGGAGGCTCGTTCACATGGACGGCGCAGGGCATAACCTGCACCACGATGAGAGGCGGAAAACAGTGGAAGTCTTGCGGACGTTTCTGCGGGGCATCTGACGGTTGCGGAGCTCCCCGAGCGGGGGAGCCCCGCGTGATGCGGACTGAGATTCCTCAGCGCCAGTAGCCTTCAATCCAGACGTAGGCGCCGCCACGAGGGGCGCGATAGCCGGGCACCCAGATCATGCCGGGGCGAGGCGGCTTCACCCAACGGCCCTTGATCCACTTGTAATGCTTGCCGGTCCAACGGTAATGGCCGGGGACCCAAACGAGCCCGGCGTGCCCACGCACCGCCATCGCTTCCCGAGGCGGGGGCGGCGGCGGAGGCGGGCCGAAGCGGCCGTAACCTCGCGGGGCGCAACTCGCCGTCGCGGAGAGCGCCATCGCCAATGTGACGATACCAAGCATTCTCTTCATTGCCTGCCTCCCTTCCGTCCCAACTGGACTCGCCATCAGAAGGGCACGTACTGGGCCAGAGGCGAAGTTGTTGAAAGCACGCGGCGGGAAGAACTGAACGAGGGCCGTCACCGTGGCCGAGGAGCACCAGGGTGATCGTGTTCGGCCAGGGAGCAGCGGCGGAGATGCAACGGCAGCGCCGCCGCCGATGTGCCTGAGGCACGTTCGGCCAAACGGGATCCGAACATCTCGCCGGTGGAATTGGCGATGGCGGCGCCGCACGCCGGTAGCACTGCAACCCCAATGGCGGTCTCCGCGTTGTCGACGATGCGAAGGGCGTGGACCTAATGGCAGCCGGGGACGGGCGTCCGGAGGGCTGCATGATTCAAGAGAATATCGCCACAGGGAGAGAGTTCCAGCCGGCCGCAGCGCCCGGACAGTGGCCGGCATTCAGCGGAAAGCGATTCGTTCCATGCGAAGGCGGTCACGCCTCGGGTCTTCTGCGGATGAGGTGATCCAGGCTGAAGCAACCGGGGCCGGCGATTGTGAGATAGAGAAAGATGAAGCAGTAGAGCAGAGCCAGTTCTCCGCCGTTGAGAAGCGGCCAGAATCCCCGAGGCGAGTGACTGGTGAAATAGGCCACAGCCATCTGACCGCACAGGAGGAACGCCACCGGCCGCGTCAGCAGGCCGAGCAGTATCAGAAGGCCGCCAAAGCACTCCAAAACGCCTGCAAACCAGATGAGCGATCCGAACGCCGCAGTCCCGCCCTCGCCCCCCAGGCCTCCCAGCGCGCCGAACAGCTTCTGGAAGCCATGAAGGGAGAAGCTGAAGCCTGCGACGATGCGCAGCAATGAAAGAGCTCTAGGCTCCAAGGACTTGAACATCTCAGCCTCCGGTGGAGAAACATACCACAGATGTGGTGCCCGTGGAGACAGTGCCGACCATTCGAGTCATGGGGACCGCGGAACCCACTGGGATGAAGATGGGGGATGGGCGGGTACGGGCGATGGCGCCAGGTTGGAGTGCAAGCCGCGGCCGCCGAACCGGGGTGGAAGGCGGCGCGAGGCTTCGGCCGCGCGCCGCCCTGGCCTTTAGAACACGAAGTGGACGCCGAACTCGATCCGGCGAGGATAGTTCGCCTGGGTCGAAGTCTGGATGGAGCCGAACACGGGGCTGGTCGGCGTCAGATTGGGCTGGCCGAACAGCGGATGGTTCATGGCATTGAGCCAGTCCATCCGAAACACGAGCTGCTTACCCTCGGTGACCGTGGTCTTTCGGCTTCTCTCCGAAGAGTCTGATTAGTCTTCGGCAGGCAGCGCGGCCGGGCACAGCAGTGATTTGAAATAATCCTTAAGCAGAACTAAAAGGTGGCCGCCTCCGGCCGCAGGAACCTGGGGGGCCCTTGGAGATCCGCCAGCTTCAGTCATTCCTGGCTGTGCTCGACGAGGCCAGCGTCAGCCGCGCAGCCGCAAAGCTGTGCCTGTCGCCCGCAGCCGTGAGCATGCAGTTGCACAACCTGGCGAAAGATCTGGGGGCGCAATTGTTCGTACACAGCGGGCGGAGGCTCATACCCACGGCGGCCGCCCACATTCTGGCGGACCAGGCGCGGCAGGTGCTGGAAGGGGTCCGGGGCATCCAGCGGACCTTTGCGAACACCCCCGAAAGGGATCACCGGCCGTTCCATTTTGCCGCGGGGGCCACCACGCTGATCCACCGGTTGGGCAAGCCTTTACGGCTGCTGCGGAAGCACTTTCCCAACAATGAGATCCGCGTGACCGTGGCGGCCACCGAGGAGATGGTAGCCGGGCTGCACGAGGGGCGCTTTGATCTGTGTCTGGTCTCGCTCCCGTATGACGAGACGGGGCTCCGCATCCTGCCGCGCTTTGAGGAAGAGCTGTTGGGATTGCGCCCTTCCAATCAGCGCGTCCGCAGTTCCAGCGTAATCACGCTCCAGCCTTCGGATCTGGAACGGGCCGCATTCCTTTTATATCCGAAGCGCAGCAACATGCGGACGATAATCGACCGGTTCTTCCAGGAGATCGGAATCGCCCCGCGAGTCGTGCTGGAAGCCGACGACACGGAGGCGATCAAACGCCTGGTGGAAGCCGGCTTCGGGTATTCGATTCTTCCTCAGTACGCCCTGCGCGGGCCGATGAAGTTCTATCAGACATTCCGTGTGACGGGCCGCCGGCTGGTGCGGCGGCAAGCCCTGGCCATGGCCCAGACACCGTATCCACGGGCGCTCACCGAGGCCATAGCGCAGTATCTGGTGCAATCGCTGGGAGAAAGCAGCTCATAGGCCGGCGGGAGCGACTTGCGGGCAAGGCCCTGCGAGCCGGGCGCGGGCACGAACGCCGGCGGAGCGTTCGCAAGCTGGCTCCAGCGTGTTCAGCATGGACCGAATCTTTCGGGTCGAGAAAAGCTGAACGGAGGTGAAGGCGCCCACGGCGGAGAAACCTCCCGGCTTAGAAGGAGGGTGAAGCGGTGGAGCCGCAGCGGCCCAGAAGGCGGCGGCTGGGTGCCCGAAGGGGACAGGAGCGAAGTGTGCAACTGTCTGTCGCGCCGCCGGCTCAGCGCATTCGTCATTCGTGGCGCGCTCGAACGGCCGCCGTGGAGGGGGTCCGCCACATTTTCCTCAAGGCGCCGGCGTCCTTTCGCACCGTCTGAAGGTCGAGCCCCGTTCTGCCGAATGCAAACAGCCCGATGGCCCACAGGGGAACGGTCAAGATCAGGAACACCACGAGGGAGAAGCCGGATGCAACGGTCTTATCCACCCCGAAGAGCATCAATCCGAGCACAGTGAAGAACTGATATGTGCCGACGTTGGACGGGGCGCCGGGGGCCATCGTCCCGAGGTGAACAATGAGGAAGACGGCTGCCCCGTGCCAAATCGAAAGGGACATCCCGTAGGCTTCCATCACGAGCCAAAACGACAGAATTTGCAGGCCCAGCAGGAGACCTGAGAGCGCAGCGGCCGCGTAGAAGGAAGAAGCGCCGCCGATCGACCGCAGTGCCGCGGCCACGGGCTCGATCCGACGCTGGAGAGGGCCGCCCGCGCCTGGCTGCGCGCCCGTTTCCATCTGCCGCTCCTTTCGGGCCACCAGGCAGATCAGCACAGCCGCGGCGGCGAAGATCACGAAGGCAAGAATCCCTTCGGCATCCACCAGGTACCGGGGCAGCGGCACAGCCAGAACCACTGCGCCGAACGCCAGGACCATCCAGACTCCGTCGAGGAAGCGCTCGACGAGGATCGAAGAAAAGACAGATGTCATCGGCAACGACGTCCACCGGCTGGCGAGGTAGCCCCGGAGAAGCTCACCGACGCGAAGCGGCAGCAACTCGTTCGTAAACAACGCGGCGTAGACCGCCTGAGTCGACTTGAAGATCGACAGCCTCCCCAGCGGGCGCAACAGCAGGCTCCACCGGGCGCCCTGGGTCAGGTAACTGCCGATGTCGGCGGCGACCGCCGGAACGAGCAGCCACCACTTCATCGTGATCACGCGGGCAAACAGATCGGCCCAGCGCACATCGTGGAGCACCCACACGAGACAGCAAGCGGCCACGGCATACCCGATCCACGTCTTGCCGCCGCTCTTTGAGGTTTCTGCAACCGGGGTCATGGCGCTACTGTTTCGGGCCCACTGCCGCGACCCATTCCAACGCTTGCCTGAGTTGCCGGTAGAACTCAGGATGCGCGCCATCGAATCGATGGTTCAGCGCCGGCACCAGGAGCAGGCGCCTCGGCTCCGCGGCCGCGTTGAACAGCCGTGTTGCTTCCTCCATTCCCACGTATTCGTCTTTCGTTGAATGCAACATCACCAGTGGCAAGGGCGAAATCCTGGACATGTATGGGAAGGCCGAAAAGGAGGGTTCGGCGGGCGGCCTTCTGGTTAAGTAGGTGAGGTTATCCACGAATCTCCAGCCCAACACGTTCCTGTCGCCGAGGCCCATCGTGATCAAACCCGTATAAGCATCCCTGGACGGGGACGCCGCTGCCAGCACCATGAGTCCCGCCCCTTCGGACCAGCCGAGCAGAGCCACCCGGCGCTTCCCTCGAACCGCCTCGGCAAGTGTCCGGATGTCCATAGCGACATCCGTTTCCTTGAGCGCCGTCTTGCCGGTGAAGCTGTCCAGGTAGGACCGGGTATCCAGACCGTAGATGTCGTAGCCCCATCCGGCCACCTGCGCGGCCACCGTGATGGCAAAGCCTCGCCATCCGCCGTCGCCTGGCGCGAACAGGACGCATGGTCTTTCCTGACTTCCGGCGCCGCCCGAATAGAAGTAGAGCGCCTGCGGCACGCCCCGAACCGTGACCGAGTTGGCGCCCGGGCGCAGAGGGACCTTCTGCGCCATGCAGCACGCAACGATGGGCAGAGGCAAGGCCCATCGGGCAAGCCGGAACCTAGTCATCATCCGCCTCGGACACCGAGCTGATTGCCATAGCCACCCGGGGCAGATCCAGGAGGTTCTTGTAGATCAAGTACCGTGGTTCCCAAGCAGTGGCGAATTTCGCCTTGTATGCAAGCAACCCTTTGAAACTGAACAGGAAATTGAGGTGCTGGAAGAAGACGTGAATGGCCCGCTCCTCCGGCGTGGCCTCTTCCTGCTCTTGAAAGCCTGACATGGGCGCCATGCCCAGGTTGAAGCGTTCCAACCCCTGATCCCTGGAGCGCAGGAACAGTTTCACGAACACGTAGTCCATGATGCCGTTGGGAGCATCGATGCGACGCCGCATCAGATCGGCGGTCGCCTCGCCGGGGCGATAAGAAGGAACGAGGTTGACGAAGGCCAGCACTCGGCCGCTCCCGTCCTCCGCTGTGAATACCGGCGTCGAGTTCAAGTACTCCTCGTCGAACATTCCAAGAGTAAACTGCCTCTCGCGCCGGCCAGGAATCTGCAACCATTCGTCAGAGACCTCCCGGATCTGAGCCATGAGGCCCGAAGAGAGGGGAGGTTCGTAGTACTGGGCGTGAACGCCTTCCTTTTCCAACTGATTTACTTTGGAGCGGAACGTCTTCGCCGTCTTGCCTTCGAGCGTGAACTGAGTCAGGTCGACGATGGCGTCATCGCCCACCTTCAGCTTTTTCAAGCCGAGGCGCTGGTAGAGGTCGAGGTAATCCGGCATGACCTGATGAAATGCGACGCCCCAGCCGTTGTCGTTACAAAACCGGGTGAAATCGCGCACTGTGCCTTCGATAGCCTCCGCTGGTCCAACCGGATCGCCCAGAACGACGGCGAGATTGCGGCCGACGCGATACGCCAGGAAGCATTGCCTGCCAGCCGAGAAGAAGTAAGACTTATCGGGGCGTGCTTTGAAGAAGTCCTGCGACGAGCAGCCATGCCGGCTCAAGATCCGGCGCGCCAGTTCCACCTCATGAGGATGCGTTCGGAACTGGTACAGGACAGGGCGAAAGACGGCGTAGAGAGAGTAGAGGAAGGCGGCCGAGGTCATCAGATAGAGGGAGTCGAGGAACCAGGCGGCGAAGCGCGTGTGCGGCTGCAAGGAGGCATCGCCGCGAAGGGCAAGGAACTCGAGGGTGTGATGGAGAGAAAGGCGCCAGTCGAAATTGACGCCGAATTCGCGCGGATCGAGAAACCAGAAGCCAGCCAGGCCATAGGCGATCGCGAGGGCGAAGGCAAGCCCCACTCTTCGAATCGCGCCTCGCCAGTTTGGGCGGCGGCTTCTGACCGTGAAACTGTGCCGGGAGAGAAAGAGGGCCGCCAGGAGCGCCAGCGACAGCAGCGCCTCCTCGTAGTCGAGGCCCTTGGCGAGGTGGAATACGACCGAAAAGGCGGCGGCCGCGGCTACGAGCCAAAAGGCAAGGCGTTTGCGCCTGTAAATATTGAGCGAGGCCACCACCAGGGCGAAACCCGTCAGCAGCGTGACAGAACGCGAAAAATGGACAAACTCCAGGGGGAAGATCGCGCGCAACCATTCGACTCGCGCCGGCTGGCCGCGGCCAATGACCGAGTAGACGTTTAGCAGGCCGCTGCCGAGCGTGAGCAGGGTGACGGCGACGACAGGGATGCGGCGGACGCCCGTCATGGTTGGCTGGACTGATGCGCGGGTGAGCCGGCGCGCCCGGGGCCGTCCCCACCGAGCCGCCGCAGCGGAACGTAGAGCACCGACGGGCGGCCGCTACCCGATTGCGGATAGAGGTCCATCAGAGTGTAAATGCTTGGCGGCATGTCGGTCGAAACAGGCAGCCCGAGCTGGCGAGCCGTTTCGACCATGATCGGAAAGTCGTGCGTGAAGCGGCCGTCCGTGAGCACGGCAGCCAATTCCACTGCCTTGTCTTTCGGCAGGTGCTTGAGCAGAACCTCCGCGACAAACGTGACGGATTGCAGCCGGGCTTTCTGCGCGATGTCCGCCAGTACCAGCATCTCATCGCCGACGTTGGGCGGTTTTTTCATTTCCACCATCCTCACAATCGAGGCGGCCGGCATGTCGCCGATCTGCGGGTCCACGGGTCCGAGCACCGCATTCGAATCCATCACGATCTCATCGGCCGCCAGCGCCATGAGCGTGCCGCCACTCATGGCGTAATGGGGCACGAAGACGGTGACCTTCCCCTTATGTTCCACCAGCGCCTTGGCAATCTGCTCGGCCGCGAGCAAAAGACCTCCCGGAGTGTGGAGGATGAGGTCGATCGGCTGGTCGGGAGGGGTCAACCGGATGGCGCGCAAAACCGCCTCCGAATCCTCGATGCTGATCGAACTGCTGACCGGCACGCCGAACAGGCTCACGGTGTCCTGGCGGTGGATCATGGCGATCACGCGGGACTTTCGCTGGTCCTGGAACTGATCCAGCAAGTTCATTCGCGCCGATTCGAGCCGCTTCGGCGCGAGGAATTGCATCAAGACGGCGTACCCGATCAGCAGCCAAAAGACGACTTTCGTCCACTTCCAAATCCGGTTTCTCCATCCAAGCTTTGCTTCCTCCATGGCGTACTCCTTCTGGTGATGACGCTAGCACACGGAGCCGCAGAAAGCACCGGGAGAGTCTTGTCTCATGCAAGATGAGCCTGAAGGCGGGTATGGATTCTCACACAAGATGAGCCTGAAGGGGTTGGGAGGCGAGATGCTGGGGATTGATCACCAGCATGGACGATTCGAAGTGGTTGAGCCTGGAGCAGATCCGGGTGTGTTTGGCGGGGGCCGGCTCAGAGGGCTCCCGGCAGGCCGAACACCAGAGGAACCGCTGCCATCCCGTGCCTCAGGCGGGCAGACCGCGCCGGTGAGGAACGGGCGAAGGGGGAACCGGCGCCTCCGGCTCGGCGGAAGGTTCCGCCGGCTTCCTGGGGCGGGCATCCAGGCGGGCGCGAATCAATTCCTCTTTGGCTCTCTTGAATTTAGCCGAACCCGTTTCGTGTCCGGCCGCCGCCACCACGCGGTCCGTCACCTCCTGGGATGCCGGGAGGTACTTCAGGAAATAGTTTCGGACGCGGTCCTGAACCAGGCGCAGCCCGGTATTCATGTAGAGGAGGATCACCGTCTCTCCGGGAGCATCGTGCAGAACTTCGTAAACCTGCGAAGCCTTCCGGATCTTGGGAGACTTCATGACCCGCTCCAATTGCTTGACGGAGGCGGCCAGTTTGGCCGGGGCGTCCGCCTCGGACTTGCGCATCGAAGTTGCGCGGCTGAGAGCCGCCCTGTCTTTCGGCGAAAGGTTTTCCGACAGCAGGTAGAGGAACAAGGCGAGGTTGTCCAGCGGGAAATCGGCGCCGATTCCCAGGGTCTGCCGCGCCTTTTGCAGCTTTGTGAAGCCCGAGAGGTCGAGCCTGGCCGCAGCGGCGGCGGGGAGGAACAGCCCCAGCAGATTCTCCTGCGCCAGCGCTTCCAGGACCTCGCCCGGGCGGGCCTCCGAGGCAATCGCCGCCAGTTCCTGGAACAGCCGCCTCCCGCCGACGTGCTTTTCCAGTTGCTCGAGCCGCGCGTTTTCGTACTGCTGCTGGGTGCGCGGCTCGATCGTAAACCCATGCCTCACGCGGAAGCGGATCAGCCGCAGGATGCGCTCCGGATCGTCGTAAAAGGCGCGGTTGTAGACGGCGCGCAGCTCGCGTTGTTCGAGGTCGGCGAGACCGTTCGTAGGATCCAGCAGCAAGCCCAAAGAAGCCCGGTTCAGGGAGAGAGCCATGGCGTTCATCGTGAGGTCCCGCCGCCGAAGATCTTCGTGAATCGTGGCCGGGGAAACCGATGGCTGGCCGCCGGGTTTCGCATACCGCTCATTGCGCGCCATGGCGATCCCGGCGGTGACGCCTCCGGGGAACAGGAGTTCGACGGAACGTCGCAATTCGTCGGAGGCGACGATTTTCGCCCCGCTTTTCGCCGCCACGACCTTGGCCAGTTTGAGCGCGTTCCCCTCCACAGTGAAGTCCAGATCCCGAATCGGGAAACCGCCCAACATGTCGCGCACGGCCCCGCCTGTGAGAAACAAGTTCACGTTGGCATGGGAAGCGGCTTGCTGGATTTCAGAGACAACACGGTTCTGACCAGCGCTCAGATGATTTTCCAGCATGAACATGTAATCGCTCATCGCAATTGCTCCCGCATCCGATATCCGGCCACCCCGGCCGCATGGCTCAGGCTCTGGGGTGATGTTCCTCCACTGTTTGTTTCAACCTAGACCGCAGAACGTGGGTGTAGATCTGGGTCGTAGAAATGTCCGCGTGCCCCAGCATGGTCTGGACACTGCGCAGATCGGCTCCGCCTTCCAGCAGGTGCGTGGCGAAGGTATGCCGCAGGACGTGAGGCGTAAGCCCATGGAAGATTCCGGCTTTCTTTCCCCAGTTGATGAGCAGCTTCCAGAAAGCCTGCCGGGTCAGCCTGTCCCCCCTGGAGGTGACAAAGAGGTAGCGGCTGCCTCTGCCTCTCAGGAGCGCCGGGCGGGCGCTTGTCACGTACTCCTGCACCGCCGCCAGCGCGGATCTTCCCGCCGGGACCAGACGCTGGCGTCCCCCCTTGCCCGTCACACGGAGCACCCCAAGCTCCAGGTTCAAATCCGACAACTCCAGTTGGCACAGCTCTGAAACCCGCAGGCCGGCCGCGTAGAGCAATTCAAGCATGGCGCGATCCCGCAGGCCGGTGGGCTTGTCCTGAGGCGGCGCGGCCAGGAGACCCTCTATTTGCTTCAGAGACAGGTATTTAGGCAGGGTTGACCAGTGCTTGGGGGCGCTCAGGAACGCCGTGGGATCGGCCTGGATGCTCCCTTGCCGGAGAAGGAACCGATAGAAGTTCCGCAAAGTGGTTACATGCCGCGCGATGGAGCGACTCGAGAGCCCGGAGCGATAGAGGGTATCGAGGTACAGCCCCAGTTGCTCGGCCCCAGGCGTCCGCCCGCCGCACTCCGCGACAGAGAACTCGCCCAGTTTCTGCAAATCGCGCTGGTAGGCATCCAAGGAGTTCTTCGCCAATCCCTTCTCAATACGACAATAATCGAGGTAACCGCGGATCTGCTCCACAACTGTCGCAGCGCTATACATCGTGCCAATGATACAATACCACCGGAATTGTTTGAAACCAAATCTTGCAGGAAAGAAAAGATTTGCCGTCTTCCACGAGCAAGAAAGTCCTGGTGAAGCGTTTTGAGCGGGAACCGGTGCCCGGATTCGTAAACCCGGCGACATTCCTGAAGCCAGACGGGGTTGAGGTGTTGAACACGGCCGGCGCCTTGTTGCTGATTCCGTACAGCGAAGTGAAAGTCGTTTGTTTTGTTAGAGATTTCCAGGGCCTGAGCCGCGGTCCTGAGCAGAAAGTCTTCCACGCCCGTCCCCGAATGGAGGGCTTGTGGGTCCGGATGCTGTACCGGGACGGGGAAACCATGGACGGGTTGCTGGCCAACAACCTCCTGGAGACCGAGCCGTCCGGATTCACGGTGATACCGCCAAACCCCTCCTCCAATAACCAGCGGCTCTTTGTTCCTCGCGCGGCGCTCAAGGAGTTTCACGTCCTGGCGGTGATCGGAAGCCCGCTCAAGGAACGGAAGAGAAAACCTGCGCCGGAGAAGCAGATGGAGATGTTCGAGTAGCCCGGGCGGAGTTACGCGGGTCCCAGCGGACAGTCCTCCAAGTCGACCCACCGGTAGAGATTGATGGCCTGCACAAAGGTGGCGCGGTCAACGAGGAAAGAATGCCCGTGCTTGTACTCGGCCCAGCGATACCGGGCATGTTCGTAGACGCCGGGCACCTGGTCGGGAGAGATCTGCTGGGCCAGCGTAACGTGAGGATGGTAGGGAAATGGTTCCTGGAACGCGGCGGCGCCGCTGTTGAGCGCGTCGTGGAGCTGCCGCAACTTCTCGCCGCCGGCGGCCAGTTCGAGGTACACCACCGAAGAGACGGTGAAGATATGCACCTGGTCCAGAAGCACCTCGAACGGCGGAACCCGGCGGAGGACTTCGCGAATGTGGCGGCTGGCAGCCTCGGGCGACTCGACCAGGGGCCGGGGCGGAAGCAGGGTAATATGCGCCCGAAGGCAGCAACCGGGCACGAGTTCATCCCGGAGACGGTCAATGAAGCCGGCCAAGGGATCCGGGAGGTACGTGACCAACGAAAAGAGATTGATTCTTGGCTCGGAGCCGGATTCTGTCGGTGTCATCGTCATTGTTGCGGCGGGGCGACGGAGGCGTTGCCGGTTCCGGGAGCTGGGGCCGCCGGCGCCGGCGTTTCCGGGAGAATCCATCTTGCCTCTTCGAAACCGACGTACTTGCACAAGAAGAGAGTTCCGTTTTCGGTCTCCAACAGATCTCCTACCTCCAAAGGGTGCTCGCTTGAGCGAAGGGCGGCCCACGCCGCATACGTGCCGGCGGCTTCCACAGAGCCTGCCGGTTCATAATCCCTGGGTCTGACTCCACTGACTCCGCTGGTGTGGGGGGCACAGCGGAACTGCTGTCTCTGCGCCGGTTTCAGGCGGTGGATCCGGAACGCTGGCATAACTCTCCATTTTCACGCAATTCGAATCAAAATCAACGGGCCGCTCCGCCGCATTCCAGATCTGCAAGAATGAAACCAGTGATCTCCTGACAACGGGGTGCTGCGATGAAGAGACTGTTGGCTGCGGCGGTGGTTGTTTTAGGCGTGCTCATATGGTTCGTGTTTCAGCGTGGAACGGCCGCCAAGGAGGCCCCATTTGCAAGAGTCGCCCGGGAAACGGTGGTGAGCGCGGTGACCACCAACGGCAAGGTTGAACCTCTGGATTGGATTTCGGTGACGGCAGAACGCGCGGGGGTTGTGGAGAAAGTCCGCGCCGAACGAGGGCAACGCGCCGGCAGAGGGGATGTGCTGGTTGAAGTGGATGCCGCAGCCGCGCGGACGGAATTGTCAGCGGCGGAAGCCCGCGTGTCCCAAGTGAAAGCGGAGCTGAGCATGCTCGCGTCGGGCGGCCGCGCCTCGACACTGGCGGAACTGGATGGAGAATTGGCCCGCGCCAGAATCGAACTGGAGGAAGCCCGCAAGGAGAAGTCGGTGCAGGACCGGCTTCTCGCGCGGCAGGCTTCGACCCGGCAGGAGAGCGAGGGCGCAGCGACACGGCTGTCTCTGGCCGAAGCGCTGGTGCAATCCCTGGAGAAGAGGCGGTCCTCCCTGGCGGGCGCCGCAGACATGGCCGCGGCCGAGGCAAGACTGCGCGAAGCGGAAGCCGGGCTGGAATCCGCCAGACTTTCCTTCGAGAGAGCCGTTCTCAGATCGCCGATCGCCGGAATCGTCTACGATTTGACGCTGCGGCCCGGCGCGTACTTGAATCCGGGAGATCTGGTGGCGCGGGTAGGACGCATCGACAAAGTGCGGGTCCGGGTCTATGTGGACGAACCGGAATTGGGCCGCGTGGGCCGGGGAATGCCGGTTACGATCACTTGGGACGGGCTGGCCGGCCGCCGATGGCAGGGTGAAGTCGAGAGCCTGCCCGCGGAGATCACCACGCTGGGAACGCGCCAGGTAGGCGAGGTCACGTGCGTCATTGAGAACCCGTCCGGGGAGCTGCTGCCAGGAGCGAACGTGAACGCGGAGATCCGGTCCCAGGCGGCCGAGAATGCGCTCTCCATCCCGCGCGAAGCGCTGCGCCGCGAGGCCGGTGAGGCCGGCGTTCTGGTCTTGCAGGGCGACACAGTGGCTTGGAGAAAGATCAAGACCGGCGTCAGCAGCGTGACCCGGGTGCAGGTGGTCGAAGGTCTCTCCGAGGGAGACAGCGTGGCGCTGCCCGGGCAGCGGCCGCTGGCGCCCGGGGATAAGATCCGCGCTGTCTGGCGATGAACGCCGCGCCGGCGGGAGGGCGGCTTCCGGCCTGGCGCATCGATGGGCGGCGCCGTCAAGCCAGGTCGAAGAGCAGGGCCTCCGACCGCGTGATCCCCTCGATTGCGATCTCACTCTCCCCGTCCACCGCCGCCCCGTCGCCGGCGGCAAGCGATTTCCCGTTGACGCGAACCTCCCCGCGGACAATTTGCACCCAGGCGCCGCGCTCCGTCGACAGGGCGTGCGCCACGCGCTGTCCCGGCATCAGGGCCGTTGCATAAAAGCACGCATCCTGCCGGATGGTGAGCGACTTATCCCGGCCGTCCGGCGAGGCGAGCAGGCACAGCCGTTCCCACATGTCTTCTTCCGGAAAGAAGGTCTTCTGGTAGGAGGGCGGCAGTCCCTTCTGAGAAGGCCGGATCCAGATTTGGAGGAAATGCACGGGCTCGGTCTGGGAGGGATTGAACTCGCTATGCGAGATGCCCGTGCCGGCGGTCATGCGTTGAATATCGCCGACGATGAGGGCCGAGCCGGCGCCGGTGCTGTCCTTGTGCGCCAGGGAGCCGCTCAGGACGTACGTCAGGATTTCCATATCCCGGTGGGAATGCTCCGGAAACCCTCCGCCCGGAGCGACCACGTCTTCGTTGATGACCCGCAGACTTCGGAAGCCCATATGGCGCGGGTCGTAGTACTGGTCGAAGGAAAATGTGTGACGGCTCTCGAGCCAGCCGGTATGGGTGCGGCCTCTTTCGGAGGCAGGACGGATTTGGATCATACAGAGCCCCTTTGTTTCAGGATCGCATAAAGCGCGGCTGAAGCTCGGGCCGGCGCAACGGCTCAGGCGGGGTCCAAGAGGGGCTACAGACGCTACACGCCACCAACCGGCGAGGGGTGGCGCCGGTTCTCGAGCAGGCGCGGGACAACGGAGCCACCCAGCGTGTTTCAGCAGAACCTCAGGCGAGCTCAGAAATGGGACGGCCCTCGATACCGGCGATGGCCTGCCGGATGAAGTCCGGTACGGGCAGCGGCCTGTTCGACTCGTACTCGACGAAGACCAGCACCGAGTCCGACTCCGCCACGATGGCGTTCTCCTTCAGACTCACCACCGCGTGTTCCATCCGGAAGCTGCTGTTGCCGATCTTCGTGACGCGGGCTCCGACCTGCACGGTGTCGGGGAAGGTGACCGGAAGACGGTAGTCGCAGTTGAGCGCCGCCAGGATCGGTCCTTTCCCCTCCTTCCGGATCAAGGGCCACATGCCGGCCATCTCCAGGTACACCACACGGACCGTCTCGCACCACTTGAGGTAGACGGTATTGTTGACGTGCTGGAAGCAGTCCTGATCTCCCCATTCGACGGTCAGGGACACGGCCACGGGGAACCCGTGGAGCAGTTGGTGAGGCTTCTCCAGAGCCATCGGGTGAACAGTCTTCATAGAATTCCAGAAGTAGCACAAGCGGCAAAAGGCAAGCGAGCCGCGCTGAAGCGGCCCGCCGGCGCGGCTCGTCTGTGATAGTGTGATGCGTGCAAGCGAGGGCGACCAGGACGGGCCGCCCGGACAAACGGAGGTACACTCCATGAGAAGAAGGGATTTCACCAAAGCTTTGACCCTGACTCCGATCAGCGTCCCGCTGGGGGCGGCGGCCGGCCAGAATCCGGCCTCCAGGCGCGGCGAGCTTTATTCCCTGCTGGGGGATCTGCCGCCACGGAACCGCGCGATCTCGGCACGCACGCTCAGCGTCACCGAGCAACCGGCGTATGTGCTTGAGAAGCTGGTTCTCGATTTGAACGGGCAGGAGCCGGCGCCGGCCTACTTCGTCAAGCCCAAACAGCTTCGCGGCAGAGCGCCGGCGGTCCTGTACAATCATGCGCACGGCGGCGACTACATGCTGGGCAAGCAGGAACTTCTCGACGGCCGCAGAGAGCTCACCAAGCCGCCCTATGCGGAATTCCTGACGAGCCTGGGGTACGCGGCCCTCTGCATCGACACCTGGATCTTCGGCGAGCGGGCGACACGCACGGAGATGGACGCCTTCAAAGAGACTCTCTGGAAGGGCCAGGTTCTGTGGGGAATGATGGTATACGATTCGCTGCGCGCTCTGGATTATCTGCTCACCCGCCCCGAGGTCGACGGCGCCAGGGTGGCGACTTTGGGCCTCTCGATGGGCAGCACGATGGCCTGGTGGACGGCCGCGCTCGACGAGCGCATCAAGGTCTGCGTGGATCTCTGCTGCCTGACGGATTTCGACGCGCTGATCGAAACGAAGGGACTGGGAGGCCACGGGATCTACTACTATGTTCCCGGGCTGCTCAAACATTTCAGCACGGCTCAAATCAACGCTCTGATTGCCCCGCGGCCTCACCTGGCTCTGGCGGGAAACCTGGACCCTTTGACGCCGCCCGCCGGCCTGGACCGCATTGATGCGGAATTGAAGAAGGTCTACGCGGCCGCCGGCCGGCCGGAGAACTGGCGGCTGGTCCGGTACGAAAGCGGCCACCAGGAACTGGACGAGATGCGGAAGGAAATCCAGACCTTCCTGACGCGGAACCTGTGAGGATCCGCCCGGCATTCGGATGCGGGCCCTCACAGGGGGCAACCTGGCGCCGAACCTAAGTTAAGGCCGGCACAATTCGGTTCCAAAGTATAATGCCCCCATGCGATGCGCCATCCTGGCCGTCTTGCTGGCCACAGCCGTTTCGGCGGCCGATCCCGGGCGGCTGCAACAGAGCTTTCAGAACCCACCCCCCGAAGCGCGCATCATGATGCGCTGGTGGTGGTTTGGGCCGGCGGTAACGAAAACTCAGTTGGAACGGGAGATGCGGCTGATGAAGCTCGGCGGCATCGGGGGCTTCGAGGTGCAGCCCACCTATCCGCTGGCCCTCGATGACTCGAGCACAGGCTTCCGGAACCTCCCGTTTCTCTCGGATGACTTTCTGGAGGCGCTGAGATTCACCGCCGAGAAGGCCCGGGAGTTGGGCTTGCGCATGGATCTCACCCTCGGAAGCGGCTGGCCGTTTGGAGGTCCAACCGTTTCGGTGGATCACGCAGCCGGCAGGCTGCGCATCGTCCGGACGCGGACGGTCCCGCTGGAGCGGCGGGTCCCCGTTCCCAGCATGGAAAACGGCGAGGATCTCATCGGGGCGTTCGCCGCGCCCTTGGTGGGAGGCAGCGCCGATGGGACATCCATGCTTCCGGCCAGCGACATTCGCGAAGGCGCATTGTATTTGCCCCCGGACATGGCGCTTCCCGCCGAGGTCCTCTTTTTCATCTCCAGCCGGACCGGGATGCAGGTGAAACGGCCTTCCGCCGGCGCCGAGGGTTTTGTCCTGAATCACTATGACCGCATCGCGCTGGACCACTACCTGCGGTCCGTGGGGGACCGTCTCATGTCCGCCTTCTCACAGGAACGGCCCTACGCGGTATTCTGCGACAGCCTGGAAGTGTATCAGTCCGACTGGACCGGCGATTTCCTGGAGGAGTTTTCGAAACGCCGAGGTTACGATCTCCGGCCCCATCTTCCGGCGCTGGCTATGGATGCCGGACCACAGACGCCGGAGATCCGGCGTGACTGGGGCAAGACGCTTACCGAGCTTTACGAGGAGCGCTTCGCGGCCCCGCTCCAGGAGTGGGCCCGGAAGAACGGCGTCAAGATCCGGATCCAAGGCTACGGGACGCCGCCGGCGGCGCTCTCCAGTTACGCGTTCGCCGACCTTCCCGAAGGCGAAGGGCACCAGTGGCGAGGCTTCAGCACGTCGCGCTGGGCCGCCTCGGCGGGCCACCTTCTGGGCCATCCCGTGATCAGTTCCGAGACCTGGACGTGGCTGCACTCGCCGTCATTTCGCGCGACTCCCCTGGATGTCAAAGCCGAGGCCGACCGCCACTTCCTTCAGGGCATCAATCAATTGATCGGGCACGGCTGGCCCTACACGGCGGAAGGCGCCGAGTATCCCGGCTGGCGATTCTATGCCGCCGGCGTATTCAACCACAACAATCCGTGGTGGATTGTGATGCCAGATCTCTCTCTCTACTTGCAGCGGGCAAGCTGGATGCTGCGCCAAGGGACCCCGATTCAGGATGTCTTGTTGTACCTCCCCGTGGACGATGCGTATGCCCAGTTCCAGAACGGCCAGACGGAGCTGAATCGCGTTCTGGCCCGGCTGGCGGGCGAGGACGTGATACCGCAAATCCTGGACGCGGGCTTCGATTTCGGCTTCGTGGATGACGGGATTCTGGAGCGGCGGGCCCGTCTCACCAGAGGCGCGCTGGTCTTCGACTCGGCGCGGCGCCGTGCCGTTGTGCTGCCCGGCGTGGAGCGCATTCCGGCGGCGACCCTTCGCACGCTGCACAATTTCGCCCAGCTCGGAGGAACGGTCATCGCCACCCGCCGCCTGCCGTCCCGCGCGCCGGGATTCACAGCGACGGAAGCCGATCACGAAGAAATCCGGGGGCTCGTGCGACGGCTCTTTCAGGGCGCGGACGCACCGGGGGTCTTTGTTCCATCCGAGAACGGCCTCGGCCGAGCGCTGGCGCAGAGAGTCCGGCCGGACGTGGTCTTCTCCCCCGCGGTCCAGGATCTTGGTTTCGTCCACCGCAGCACGCCGGAGGCTGAGATCTATTTCCTGGCCAACACCGGCAACGAGGGCCGCAGCGTAAAGGGCGTGTTTCGAGTGGAGCTGTCGTCGCCCGAATGGTGGGACCCGATGACGGGAGCCGTGAGCGCCGCCGAGGCTTCGCCAGGGGAAGCCGGGACTGTGTCCGTCCGAGTCGATTTGCCGGCCTATGGGTCCCGGTTTCTCGTCTTCACCAAGAGGCGGCTTCCGCAGGCATCCGCGGCGGACCGGAATCCGTCCCTGCCGGCTGCGCTGGATTTGAGCCAAGGCTGGCGCGTGCGCTTCGGGGAGAATTCGCCGGAGGTGGACATGGAGAACCTGCGTTCGTGGACGGATTCCGAGAGCACACGCTACTTTTCGGGCGTCGCCACCTACGAGAGGGAGTTCAACATCACGGAAGCATTATTAAGGCCCGGATTGCGGCTGTGGCTGGACTTGGGTGAATCGAAGCCCGTTGCAGCGCCCAGCGGCGCGGCGCGGATGCAGGCCCTCCTGGAGGCCCCGGTGCGCGAAGCCGCCGTCGTCTACATCGACGGCGAACGGATGGGAAGCGCCTGGAGCCCGCCGTACCGGGTTGAGCTGACGGGGCGAATGAGGCCCGGCGCGCACCGGATCCGGATCGACGTCGCGAACCTGGCGATCAATTCCATGGCGGCACGCGCTCTGCCCGATTACCGGCTGTTAAACCTGCGGTACGGAGTGCGCTTCGAACCCCAGGACATGAAGAACCTCCAGCCCGTACCGTCCGGGTTGCTGGGGCCTGTGAGGATTGTGGCGGCGGAACGTTAACCAGCTCTTGATGAGATGACCGAGATGACCCAGACACGGAAGCGCATTTGTTTCATTCTTCAGGTTAAGAAGGACCGCCTGGAGGAGTATAAGGACCGGCACAAAAACGTCTGGCCTGAGATGCTGGCGGCCCTGCGAAGAACGGGGTGGCGCAACTACTCCCTTTTTCTGCGCGACGACGGCCTTCTGGCGGGCTACCTGGAGACGGAAGATTTTGCCGCGGCGCTGGCGGGGATGGCCGCCACAGAGGTCAACAAACGCTGGCAGCGGGAGATGGCCGATTTCTTTGAAGATCCAAAGGGGCGCCAGGCGGATGAGCAGATGACGCCCCTGACCGAGGTTTTTCACTTAGACTGACCGGCAATTGGTTCAACGCGCCGGGGGAGGAAGAGACGATGAGCGGAATCATGACCAGAAGGAGCTTTGCCGCGGGAGCCGGCGCCGCGCTCTTCGCAGTGGCGGCGTCCCGCAAAGGCTTCACGGCGGCTTCGCTGGAGCAGAAGATGGAAGTGCAGGCCGGCGCCGAAATCGGCATCGTTCACCCGGAGTTGCATTCCTCATTTGCTGAACACCTGGGAAGCTGCGTGTACGGCGGGCTGTGGGTGGGGAGGAATTCGGCGATTCCCAATATCGACGGCTACCGCCTCCAGGCGGTGCAGTACCTCAAGGAACTGGGCATTCCGGTCCTGCGCTGGCCGGGCGGCTGCTTCGCCGACGATTACCACTGGCGCGACGGCATCGGCCCCGCGGAGAAACGGCCGAAGATCGTGAACATCCACTGGGGCAACTACGTGGAAGACAACAGTTTCGGCACCCACGAGTTCATCGGGCTGTGCCGTCTGATTGGCGCGGAGCCTTACCTGGCCGGCAACGTGGGCAGCGGAACGCCGCAGGAGATGCGGGATTGGGTGGAATACTGCAACTACCCTGCCGGCAGCAAGCTCTCCGACGAACGGGCGGCCAACGGATCGCCGGAGCCATTCCGGGTCCGCTATTGGGGGGTTGGAAACGAGAACTGGGGCTGCGGCGGCAACATGACCCCCGAGGAGTATGCCGCGCACTACCGCCGCTTCAGAACTTATCTGCGGGCGTTCGGCGGCACGCGGCCGTTCCTGGTCGCCTGCGGGCCGAACGGCGTCAGCCTGGATTGGACGCGCAGACTGATGGAGACGCTCGGCCCGCCCGCCATTCAGGGCCGGAATTATCCCAACGGCCTGGGAATGCATTTTTACTCCAACGGCCGGAGCACGGCCGAGAAGTTCACCGTGGACACCATGCGCGAGCAATTGTCCTCGTTCGCCAGGCTGGAGAAAGGGATCATCGACCAGCGCCAGCTTCTGGATACGTATGACCCTCAGCGGCAGGTGAGATTGATGGTGGACGAGTGGGGCGTCTGGGACCGCATGGTGCCGGAAGAAGAGAAGAAGTACGGGCGTCTCTGGCAGCAGAGCACCCTGCGCAGCGCCGTGGCGGCCGCGCTGGGGCTGAACGTGTTCCAGCGCCAGGCGGACAAGCTGTTCATGTGCAATATCGCGCAGACAGTCAATGTCCTCCAGAGCGTGCTGCTCGCATACGAGAACCACTGCATCCGAACAACCAGCTACTATGCTTTTCTGCTGCAAAAGCCGCACCGGTCCAAGACGGCTGTGCGGGCGGAAACGGGAGACTCCTCGCCGCTCGGCATTTCCGTCTCCGCCTCGCGCTCGGAAACGGAGCTTGCGCTGACCCTGGTGAATCCGCGCGAGGACGTCCGGATGCAGGTGAGCTGCGGGCTCACCGGCGTCAAGCCTGTCTCTGCCGCCAGCCAGTTGCTGTGGCACTCGGACTACAACGCCTGCAATACGTTTGAACGTCCGAATGAGGTTGTCCCAAGGGCCCACGGCGTGAATCTGAAAGACGGCCGCCTGACCCTTGAATTACCGCCCGTTTCTTTGGCTTCCGTCGTCGTGCGTCTGGCATAGCCCAGGCGGATTACGCGGGACACGCGTCCCGGATCAGCTTGTGCCGGGGGCCTGGAAGGAATAGACTTGCGACAATGGCGCGCGGCGCTGAGAGGCCGCGGCCGTGCACGGTTTCGCCAGGAGGCTTCCATGAAGAGCAGGGTTTTTTTTGCGCTTGTCGCGCTCTTGACGGGGTCCGCCATTGCGGCGCCCGCGGCCGACGTAAATGGGAAGTGGCTTGCCCAGGTGCCTGGGTTTCAGGGTGACACCATCGAGATCACGTTCACCTTCAAAGCGGAAGGGACGAAGCTGACCGGGACCATCGGCAGCCCGATGGGCGAGAGGGAGCTGACGGAGGGCAAGATCAGCGGCGATGACATCTCCTTCGCGCTGGTGTTCTCTCCTCCCGGAGGGGAGGGGACCTTCAAGATCAGCTACAAGGGCAAGGTGGCGGGCGATGAGATGAAGATCACCCAGACTTTTGAAGGAGGACCGGGCGGCGGCGAAGGTTTTCCGCCCGTGGAGTACGTCGCCAAGCGCGCCAAGTGAGGGGGTTGCCGAGGCAGCCGGGCTTGTGGCGCCGCGAACCAGTCCGGGCTGCAAGTCCGGCGGCGCACATTGAGTTCCCGCCGGCGGGTTGACCGGCAGCCGCCCGCCGACGGGCATCGACACAGGATTCACGGACCGGAGACCCTGAAGCGGGAAGATCCGCGGAGTGGTGTATACTGCCCGGAGACTGTAGTTTCAGATCCGATTTGCGAGAAAATCCCATGAGTTCTGTCATCACGCAATACAATGTTCTGGAAAATAGCGGGCTGGAAGCGCTGAAAGCGAATGAGCCTTCCCGTTTCGAGTACCGTCCGGAAGGCGCGGCTTACCTGAACCTGCGCGGCGCGCCGCTCGCTCCGCTCCCTGAAATCGACGAGCCGGCCATCGCCGGGCTGTGCCGCGTGGTGCGCGGACTTTCGTTTGCGGCTGTGGACGCGGCAAAATCGGGACATCCGGGTGGTTCCTCCTCCAAGACCGAGCAACTCGTGACACTGCTGGCGTGCGGCGCGCTGGGCTTCGATCCGTTGCATCCGAAGCACCCCGGCCGGGACCGTCTGGTCTGGTCGGCGGGCCACTGCTCTCCGCTGTTTCACTCAATGATTGCGCTGGTCTATCAGACGCTCAGAGCCAGGGGCGTGGCGCTCACGCCGGAAGCGCGAGCCTGCGCGGTTTACCCTGAGGACCTGGCCGCATTTCGGACCTTCGACGGCCCGAGCGGGCACGTCGAATCCCACTACGCTCTGGCGGATACGTCCACGGGTTCTTCCGGGCACGGGATCTCGGCCGGCCTGGGATTCGCCGTCCTGCACCGTTCCTGCGGTCTTCCGACGAAAGCGTTCGTCATCGCCGGCGACGCGGAAACCGAAGAAGGGATGACCTACGAGGCGAGGAACCTGGCCTCCATTCTGGGGGTCCAGAACCTGGTGGTCACGCTGGATTACAACCAGCACGGCATCGACGGGCCCATCTTTGACGCCATGCCGCCCCCCTATCTGAATCACTGGTTCGCGCTCGGGTGGAACATCATCGAGGTGGACGGCCACAACCCGCGTGAACTGGCGTACGCCTACCGGCTCGCGGAGCGGGGGTTCGGCGCGGCCGGTCCAACGGCTGTGATTGCCCACTGCATCAAGGGCAAGCATTACGGAAAGCTGGAGAACACCTCCGACTCCCACGGCACGCCGCTGCCCCATGCGGAATATGTCGAAGTCATGAAGAAGCTCGGCTTCGACATCCCAGGAAAGGAAGGCGACACGGCGGCCGATATCCGCGTGGTCGTGTCGGCCTTGTCCGAAGCACAGACGGGCTACTTTGCGTCGCGGCTGGATGCGGCGGCGGCCAAAATCCAGCCCGAGGCCGAACTGAAGCGGCGGATCGAAGTTGCGCTTCCCGGCCGCCCCATCGCGGACTACCGCAGTTTCCGGCGGCCCGGCACGCTGCCGCCTGATTTGGTCTTTGAAGAGGGAACGGCCGTTCCCACGCGGAAGGCCACCGAGGCCTGGTTCCACTGGGCCATGAAGCACACGGCATTCTTTTACGTGGGCGCGGGCGATCTTATGAAGTCGATCCTCACCGGCAAGGCGGAGGGTGTCTACGGCGTTCTCAGCAAGAGCAATCCGCTGGGCCGCGGCTTCCGCTTCGGCATCGCCGAGCAGAACATGGCCATGCTGTCCACCGCGATCTCACAGGACGTCCTTCCCGGCGGTTTCCGCCCCATGACGGCGTTCGCCACTTACGGCGTGTTCACTCCGATGATGGCCAATTCCGTCCGGATGACGCTCATCAACAACGACGTCAATCCCGGCGCCAAGGCGTTCTTCATCATGCTGGCCGCGCACGACGGACCCGAGACCGGAGAGGACGGCCCCACTCACCACGGCCTGTTCTGGATGTCTTTGTTCACCGCCTATCCGGGCATCAAAGTGTACAAACCGATGGACGCGAACGAGACCGTGGAGATGCTGTTCCACGCCGCCGAGCAGGGGGAGCCCGTGGCCTTCTCCGTCGCCCGTCCTCCCACGCCCGTGCTGAAGCGGGGAGGCGACATTCCTCCGGCGCGCGAAGCCATCAAGGGCGCCTACGTCTTCCGCCCGTATCGCGGCAACGGAAAGCGAAAGCTCGTGCTCGCGGTCTGTGGCGGCCAGGTGATGGCCAATCTGATGCAGATCCTTCCCGGCCTGGAGGAGGACAACGACGTCAAGATCATCGCCGTCACGTCGCCCCAGCTCTACGAAGACCTTCGCAAGACCGATCCCGGCGCGGCCCAGGAGATTCTCTCCGACGAGGAACGGCTTCACGCCGTGGCCCTGCACAACGGCTGGCCTGGTTTCCTGTATCCCTTCGTGCTTCCGGCCGATTACACAGAGCGCGTCTACGGAATGGACAAATTCTCACGCTCCGGCAGGCCGAGCGAGATCTACGAACGGGCCGGATTCCATGCCGAGGGACTGCGCGGCAAAATCCTGGCGGCGCTGAAGCAGCGGCGGAGCTGAACCTTGGAGGAAACGGGCGGGCAATGAAGAAGCGGCCCGGAGGATAGGCCGGGCCGCGTGCTGGGAATCTTCTTCTTACTTCTGGCGCAAATAGGAATCATCGCCGGTGATCCAGTCCTGCCGGACCGGCGAGAAGATTTCAATAATGATGGTGTCCTCGAGCGCCTCATTGCCGTGCGGCACGTCGGGCGGCACGTGGACCATGTCCCCCGCCTTCATGATGAATTCTTCGCCGCCGCAAACCATCCGGATGCAGCCGGATTGGACGGTGGTGATCTGGTCGTTGGGATGGTGATGCATCGCCACCTTGTTGCCCTTGTCGAAGCGGAAACGCGCCAGAGTGATCATCTTGCCGTGTAGCGCTTTGCGTCCGGCGAGGGGATTCATCACATCTTCTTTAATGCTGTCCCAAGTATGGATGTCCATGGCGGTATCGTATCATAGGCTTAAGAATCATCGTTCAACCTTTTTGGAGAGGAGCACATCAAGTTTTGTCTGAGAGGATTGGATTTGTCGGTCTTGGAATCATGGGCAGACCCATGGCCAAGAACCTGTTGAAAGCCGGACACAAGCTGGTTGTTTACGATATCGTCCCAGCGTTCGTGGAGGACGTGGCGGTTTCAGGCGCCGAGAAAGGAACGTCCGCCAGGGACGTCGCCTCGCGCGCCGGCACCATCATCACCATGCTCCCGGACGGGCCCGAGGTGGAGCAGGCCATTCTTGGGGCGGACGGGGTATTGGAAGGAGCGAGAGCCGGGTCCCTGGTAATCGACATGAGCTCCATCAGCCCGCTGGTTTCGCAGAAGGTCGCTGCGGCATGCGAAGCCAAAGGCGTGGATTTTCTGGACGCGCCGGTGAGCGGCGGAGAGCCGAAAGCCATCCACGGGACACTGGCCATCATGGTTGGCGGGAAGAAGGAGGTTTTCGACCGCGCCGTGCCGGTTCTGGAAGTGATGGGTTCGTATGTGACGCATACGGGTCCGGTGGGCGCCGGCAATGTCACCAAGCTTGCAAATCAGATCATGGTGGCCTGCAACATCGCCGCCATGGGGGAGGCGCTGGTGCTGGCGACCAAAGCCGGGCTCGATCCGGAGATTGTGTTCGAGGCGGTGAAGGGCGGATTGGCGGGAAGCACGGTGTTGAACTTCAAAGCCCCGATGGTGATCGCCCGGGACTTTCATCCGGGGTTCCGCATCCGTCTGCACCATAAAGATCTGCGGAATGCCCTGGCCTCGGCGGAATCCCTGGAAGCTCCCCTTCCTCTCACCTCCCTTGTCCAACAGATGCTGGTATCTTTGATAGACGAAGGCAAAGGCGAGTTGGATCACAGCGCGATCGTGCAGTACGCCGAGAAGCTTGCGAAGGTGGAAGTCAGGAAACCGAACTGACGGGAGAGTTCGCCGGATGGCGGTCCAAATCGAACACAGTGAAACCAGCCCGGGAAGGGCGGTGATCCGGGTAACGGGGCGCATCACGCTCGGAGAAGCGAGCGCCGAGATCGACGCCCTGGTGAAGCGTTTGATCGCAGAGGGCCGGATTCATCTCGTGTTCGATCTCAGCGGCGTCACTCACATTGACAGCACGGGCATCGGCCAGTTCATCGCCAGTCTGAACAAGCTCCGTTCTTCGGGCGGCGACCTTCGCATGGCCTGCGCAACCGGCCAGGTTCGGGATGCATTCCGCGTTACGCGCCTCGACACTATCTTCCAGTTCGACGACGACCTGGAAACAGCCCTGAAAGCTCTGGGGTGACCCCGGGGTTGCGGCGTCCATTCAGCGGGCGCCCGCCAGGCCCAGGACCGAATTCAGTTCCTCCGGGGAGAGGTCTGCCGCCACCCGAAGGGCAGCCCTCTCCCGGGTGATCTGAATCCTCTCGTAGATCCGAAGGAGCTCCGGCCGGTTCTTCGGCGTGCTGAGCTTCGCCAGCGCCACCAGTCCGCGCAGTCCGTCATGCACTCTGGCGGCGGCCTCCTCCGAGGAGTAGCCGGCGTTCGCCCTCAGCTTCAGACCTTGCGCCAGATCCATGCCCAGGGTGTAGTCCTCGATCCCCTCGGCGATGTTTCGGAGGTTGGCCAGGTTGCCGCTCTCGGGCAGCAGGTTCCCCAACAGGCCGTGAGGGCTCACGCCCACCGCCCAAATGGCATTCTGGGGCGGAATGGTTCGCATCCGATCCAGCAATGCCGGCGGAATCCCGGCTCGTCTCGGCGGCAGGGGTTGCTTGGAGTCCAACCGCTCCACCCCGGAGCGCGTCTTGGCGAACATCTGCGCCGATTTCCCGTCGGTGAAGGCCAGAATCTGGATTCCCTGTCCCGCCAGATCAGCGCCGTTCTCCTTCCCCAGTTGCTCGATCCGCGGCGCAAACCACTTCGTCCAGACAGGCGACTTGCGCAGCGCTTGCAGATCGACCCCGGAGAGGGCCACGGCGTCGGAAGAAACCAGCACCGCCAGATCCGGGTCCACCACCACCGACGCCGGCTTCCTGGGGCCGCACCCGGCCAGCACCAGGAGAGCGATGATCCAAAACCCAGTTTGCGATCTCATAGTTGTCCTGCCAACATACCAAGACGCGCCGGAGCCGTGTTAATTTCCGAATATGCCGGTTTTTCAGAGCAGTTTCCGCCTGTCCACCCAAGGCCATTGCGAGGTGCTGGATATCACCCCGGAAGTGGTTCGCGCCGTTCGCCAGAGCCGTCTCCGGCAAGGCATCGTGAACATTTCGGGCAAGGGATCGACCTTGGGAATCACAACCCTGGAGTTTGAGCCCGGCTGCGTCTCGGACTTGAAGCGCGCGCTGGAGCGGATCGCGCCGTCCAATTCGGACTACGCCCACAACGCCCGCTGGGGGGACAACAACGGGTTCGCGCACCTTCGCAGCGCGCTGATGGGGACCTCCAAATCCTTTCCGCTCGTGGACGGCAACCTCGGGATCGGGACGTGGCAGCAGATCGTGCTTTGTGATTTCGACGACGGCCCCAGGGACCGGGAGATCACGGTCACCATTGCCGGCGAATGAGGCCGGCCTGTTACATTGAATTCATGCACGATTTGTCCTTCTTTCGCGCTCATCTGGACAGCATCGCGGAGCGGCTGAAGACGAGGGGTTTCGAGCTGGACACGGACTCGCTCCGAGATCTCGACGCCAGGCGCAGAGCCGCCATCACCGAGTCCGAGCAGCTCAAAGCCCAGCGCAACGCGGAGAGCGCGGAGATCAGCAAGCTGCGCCGGGAGGGGGTGGACACCGCCGGCCGCCAGCAGAGAGTGCGCGAAACCGGCGAGCGCATTGCGGCTCTGGACGATCAGGTGAAGGCTCTCGACGAGCAGTTCCGGCAGGAACTGGCGGGGATCCCGAATCTTCCTCATGAGTCCGTTCCGCTGGGCGCGAGTGAAGCGGACAACGCCGAGATCCGCCGCTGGGGCCAGCCGCGGGAGTTCGACTTCCCGCCCAAGGCACACTGGGACCTGGGCCCGGCCCTCGGCATACTGGATTTCGAGCGCGCGGCGAAGATCACGGGCGCCAGGTTCGCGGTCTACTGGGGCGCGGGCGCCCGGCTGGAGAGAGCGCTGATCAATTTCATGCTCGACGTCCACACCCGCGAACACGGCTATACCGAAGTGCTGCCTCCTTTTCTGGTGAACTCGGACAGCCTGTTCGGCACCGGCCAGTTGCCGAAGTTCGCCGAAGACCTGTTCAAGTGCGAGGGCTACGACTTCTGGCTGATCCCCACCGCGGAGGTGCCGGTAACGAACCTGTTTCGCGAGGAAACGCTCGATGCCGGACGCCTGCCCCTGCGCCTTTGCGCCTACACTCCCTGTTTCCGCAGCGAGGCCGGCTCTTACGGCAAGGATGTTCGCGGCATCATCCGCCAGCACCAGTTCCAGAAAGTGGAGCTGGTGAAGTTCACGCGGCCCGAACAGAGCTACGAGGAACTGGAACGGCTGACCGCCGACGCGGAGGACATCCTCCAAAGACTCGGCCTGCCCTACCGCACCGTGGCCCTGTGTACGGGGGATCTGGGCTTCAGTTCGGCCAAGACGTACGACATCGAAGTCTGGCTGCCCGGGCTCGGCGCCTACAAGGAAATCTCTTCCTGCTCCAATTTCGAGGCGTTTCAGGCGCGGCGGGCGGGAATCCGCATGAAGTCCGGCAAGGCGAAGGCCGATTTCGTGCATACTCTGAACGGCAGCGGACTGGCCATCGGCCGCACATGGCTGGCGATCATCGAGAACTACCAGCGGAAGGATGGATCCGTGGCCGTGCCGGAGGTCCTGCGGCCTTACGTCGGCGAGGAACTGCTCACTCCCGGATCCGGCCTGCGCCCGTGAAGATCGGGAACCCGGTCCTTGGGGCCGCCGCGGATCCGTGACGGTTGGAGCCATGACGCCGGCCGCCGCCCGCGAGCATGGGAGCCGGCGGCTTCAGGAGAAGCGCGGTTTCCGGCCGATCTGATCCGGCGGCGTGCGGTAAGATTTGATCGCACGGCACCACGTGCCGGAGAAAGGATCTTCCTATGGGCAAGAACGTCACGATACTGTTGCTCTTTCTGGGCGTCACCGCAGGCGCCTTGCAATCTCCCGTCGAACCGCCTGACCCCGGAATGAGGACCCTTGTGCAGGTGGCGATCGTGAGCCGCAATGCCGAGGCCACGGCGAAGCAGTGGGCCGCTGTGCTGGGAGTCCCCGTGCCACGCATCACGCTGACCCGGCCGGGGCGCGAGGTCAAAGTGGTCTATCGCGGGCGCCCCTCGGATGGACAGGCCAAGATCGCCTTCTTTCGCGTGGGCCAGGTGGCTCTCGAGGTGATTGAGCCGGCCGGTCCGGACACGAGTTGGAGGGAATTCCTCGACAAGCATGGCGAGGGGGTGCAGCATATCGCCTTCCAGGTGACGGATCTGGAAGGCAGCCTGCGCCGGCTGGAGAAACTTGGGATGCCGGCGGCGCACCGGGGGCGCTACGACGCGGATAACGGCGATTACGTTTACCTGGACAGTCAGGGGGCCTTGGGGGTAACGCTGGAGCTGCTGCATTCCGACCCGAAGCCCTGACAGGGCGCGGGCGGCGGTAGACTTGGAAAGCCAGGTCATGAAGCCCGCGGCGCCGGAAGGCCTGTGGTTGGGAAGTTGAGCGAGAGCTGGCAGAGAAAAAGGAGATGGCATGGGTTATACGAGAAGGGAATTGGC
>Ga0101944_10001090_pt1 | contig 62781 bp, 43 predicted proteins | sample DewCreD2012metaG_FD_75245 | JGI IMG/M metagenome (GOLD analysis project Ga0101944, IMG submission 75245) | Hot spring sediment bacterial and archeal communities from British Columbia, Canada, to study Microbial Dark Matter (Phase II) - Dewar... ...
CCTGCCGCCACTCCGCCGCCGAATGGGCCACCTTGATCTGTAGGGCGCTCGCGCGCCCGGTTTCCGATTTGCCACCGCCATCACGCTGCGTTTTCACCAGCGTATTTGAACCTTTTCGAGGACGGATGTCTAGCACTTTCTTTTTTTCAACACTGGCCGTCCTTCGCTCATCGCCAGCCAAACGCCCTGAAGCCCGACCGAACGGCCCGGTTTTCAGGTTGAATTCCCTCCCGTCGAATCTAACCTGCTCCGCGCCGGGCAGGAGCGATGCCCGTCGGCTGTCACCCATGCGCAACCACCGCCGCACCTGGAATTCGCTGGAGGAAGTCCGCGAGGCCGCCGCGCGCCACGATCCCCAGGCGCAGTGCTACCTCGGTGTCTGTTACCAGACCGGGCACGGCGTGCCGCCCGATCCGGCGGAGGCGGTGAGATGGTTCCGCCTGGCCGCCGAGCAGAACGACCCCGTGGCGCAATGCTACCTGGGCTACTGCTACCAGGCGGGCGTCGGCGTGCCGCAGGAATACGGCGAGGCGGCCAAATGGTATCGCGAGGCGGCCGAGCAGGGCGACCCCGCCGCGCAATACAACCTGGGCGTGCTTTATGAGACCGGCGAAGGGGTGCCCCAGAACCTCGCCGAGGCGTTCAAGTGGTATCGGGCCGCCGCCGAGGCGGGCGAACCGCAAGCGCAGTTCAATCTGGGCGTTTTTTACGAATCCGGCCAGATCGTCGAGCAGGACTTTGCCCAGGCGGTGGAATGGTATCGCCGGGCCGCCGAACAGGAGTGCGCCCCCGCCCAGTGCAACCTCGGCCTGTGCTACCAGACCGGGCGGGGCGTCGAGGCGGACGAGCGTGAGGCGGTGAAATGGTTCATCCGCGCCGCCAAACAGGGGGACAAAACCGCCCAGCACAATCTGGGCGTGCATTACGCGATGAAGGAGTATCAGGCGGCCCAGGAAGCCGCTGAGGACGAGGCCGCCGAACCCAACGGCAACTGATCGGCGCAAGCCAGAGGACAGCCCTTCGAGGCGCGCCAGAGGGTTCCCGGCGCCCGTTCGCTCCGATTCGTCCGTGCTTCACGAACCCGCCGCACCGTTGAACGGGTTGCGCCCCGACGGCGGAAGTTCCGGCAGGCGCGGCAGAAACAGCGGACTGATGCAAGCGTAGAGCCAGCCGAGCAGGAAATGCAGCGCGAAGGCGAGGCCGAGATGGCCGAGGCCGAACACGCGCAGGCCATACAGGACCAGCGCACCCGACAAAAACAACGCGCCCGGCAGCAACGCCGCCGCCGCCAGCCGCCAGCTTCCGCCCCACGACAGCTCGCGATTGGTGTAAAGCCCGGCCAGCCACGCCAGCGGCGCATACACCGTGGCCAGCAGCCACCACGACGCCAGCAGCGCCAATCCGCTCACGCCCACGAACCCCAGCAGCAGGAACGGTTCGCGCGCCCCCCACCACGGCTCGACCGTCGCGCGGTCCAGCGGCAACGCCACCTGCGCCGGATAGCGCGTGTCGAGCGATTGCACGTCGAGCGCGCCCAGCACCGAGGCCACCTGCCAGTCCCGCTCGCCGAATTGCAGCCGGAGATGCGCCGTGGGGGTGAGCCGGCCGGAATGGGCCAGGTCCACCCCCACGGAAACAAAGCGCGTCTCGGCCAGCAGGACCGGCTCGGGCGCGGGCCACACGAGTCGGCCGCTTTCCAGCCGCGCGCCCTCCGGCAGCGCCGCCAGCGCGGTGCGCCACGCGGGCAGAAACGCGGTGCGGACCAGCCAGCCGCCCACGGCCATCGCCAGCAGGGCCACGAGCAGTTGGAAGAACACCAGCCGCCGCCAGCGGGCGCGGGCGAACGCCGCCACGCCCCGGGGCGTCAACGGCAGCCACGCAAAGCGGGGAGTGAATGCGGTGCCATTCATTGGCGGCAGCGCCCCGCGCCTCAGGGCGGCGGCGGTGGCGGAACCGGCGCCGCCCCCGGCGGCGGGGCCAGAATGAGCTGCACGGGATAGCGCACCTTCATCACGTCATCCACCAGCACCTCGACGTAATAGACGCCGGGCGCCTTGAACTCGACCTGGGTGAACAAGATGACGTTGGTGGCATGCACGGTCGGGTCGGGCAGGTTGAACTTCACCTCGCCCTTCCGCAGGACCGTGGTCTGGTCGGGCGCGAGCAGGCGGACGGTTTCGGTGAACTGCCCCACGCCCGCCACCCAGCGGGTGAAGACGTGGAGCTTGAGCGCAACGACGGGCAGTTGCGGGACGCGCAGGTGGTTGATGACCCCGACGAGGATGAAGTTGCCGGTGATTTCCTGGCGGATGTCATCACAGAGGAGGGAGCATTGGAGATCAGGCAGAATGCGGGCGGCGTGCATGCGGGTGGGAGGTTGAGGAGTTGAGTGAATGACAGAAAAGCGGGCGACAGCTCAGGCGGCGGCCAGTTCAGCGGCGCGGATGGTATTCTGCATGAGCATGGCGATGGTCATGGGGCCGACGCCGCCGGGGTTGGGCGTGATTTTGCCGGCGATGGGCTGCACCTCGGCGAACGCCACGTCGCCCACCAGGCGCGAACCGGACTTGGCCGCCGGGTCGGGCACGCGGTTCACCCCCACGTCAATGATCACCGCGCCCGGCTTCACCATGTCCGCCCGCACAAATTCCGCCACGCCCAGGGCGGCGATGAGAATGTCCGCGCGCCGACAGTGGGCCTTGATGTCGCGCGTGGCGGAATGACAAAGCGTGACGGTGGCGTTGGCGTGGCGGCCCTTCTGGCAGAGCATCGCGGCCATCGGCTTGCCCACGATGTTGCCGCGCCCGAGCACCACGACTTCGGCGCCCGCGGTGTTGACGCCCGAGCGGATGAGCAGCTCCCGCACGCCGGCGGGGGTGCAGGGCTGGAAACCGCCGCCATCGCCCAGCATGAGCTTGCCGACGTTGACCGGATGAAAGCCGTCCACGTCCTTCGCAGGCAGCACGGCGGCATAAACGGCCTCCTGCCGGATGTGCGCGGGCAGCGGTGCCTGGACGAGAATGCCGTGCAACCGGGCGTCGGTGTTGAGCCGGTGCAGCAGCACGAGCAAATCCGCCTCGGAAGTTTGCTCCGGGAGAACGTGAGTTTCGGAGTGAATGCCCAGCGCCGCCGCCGCCTGCTCCTTGCGGCCCACATAGACTTTTGACGCCGGGTCTTCGCCCACGCGAACGAAGGCCAGCCCCGGCTGGATGCCGCGCGTCGTCAGCGCCGCCACCCGCCCCGCGAGTTCCGCCAGGAGTTGCGCCGCGATGGCCCGTCCGTCTATGAGGTTGCCGGGGGCGGTCATTCCACCACCTGAATGCGCTGGATCGTGAGCACGGGCGTGTTGGGCCAGCGCGGGTCGAGCGATTCCTCGCCGGTGACGACGATGCGCAGCCCGGCGTAGCGGGCCAGATTCACGTTGGTGGAGGAGGTGTAGAGGTAGTTGATGGTGCGCCCGGTGTCGAGGCCGCGCAGGGCAAAATAACTCGGGGCCTGGATGCTGGTGTTCCCGCTCACCACGCCTTCGCGCATGACGATGCGCGGCGGCAACGGCTCCTCGGGTTCCTCCACGGGCGGGGTTTGCCCGCCCGCCATGCCGGCGAGGAAACCCGCCAGATCGTCGCTCACCGGGACCTGCGCGGTGGTGACGTCCGTGGTCGGCGGCATCGCCGGTTCCACCTCGGTGATGACGTTGGTGGAGGCCGGCTCGACGAGGGGCGCGCCCGTCGGGGGAGGCACGGCTCCGCCGGGCTGGGCGGCGGCCACGGACGCCGTGCCCTGCTTGAGGAAGGTGGCGGCGACGAACGCCGTGGCTTCGGCGGGCGCTTCGATGGCGACCCACTCGCCCTGCCGTTTCACTTCCTTGACGGTGGCGTTCCGGGTCAGGCGGCCGACGATGCTGTAATTCTCCCCGGGGCCGGCGCGGAGATTCAAGCGGTCACTGGTCACCTTGTGATCGGCCCCCACAAACTGGCCGAACACCCACACCGGCGTGCCGGCGGGGTAGGCGATGCGCGCCCATTGGCGGCGGTCGTCCCCCCGCACCACCGGGTTTTCGACCTGCTCGATCACGGTCACCACGTCGCCCTTGTTCAACTGCGCCACCACCTCGCCGATCAACGTGGCGCGCCCCCGCACGTTGACATTGCTTGCGTCCACCGTGGCGGGGCCGGGCACCAGGGTGACTTTGCGCTCGGGCGGCGCGGGCCGGGCGGGCCGGGGCGCGGCCGGTTTGGCGGCGGCGGGTTTGGCCGGCGGCGCAACGGCCGTCCCGGGGGCGGCGGTGGCCTGAGCCGGGGGCGCGACGGGCGCGGCGGTCAACCCGGCAGTTCCGTCGGCCGGGAGATTGGTTTGCGCGGAAACGCTGGCAGCCAGCGCCACCGCAACGGTCAAAGTGAGATGTCGTTTCATGGTTTTGAAAGTAGAGATTTAATCTCGGTGTCTGTCAATTTCCGCCACCGCCCGGCCCGCAGACCGCCCAGTTTGATGCCGGCCACCTGCGTGCGCAACAACCGTTCAACCGTCAGGCCCAGCGCGGCGCACATCCGGCGGATCTCGCGATTCTTGCCCTCGGTCAGTTCGAGTTCGATGATTGAACGACTTTTCGTGGCGGAAAGCAACCGCGCGCGCCGCGCCCGCAATTGTTCGCCCTCGTGGACAATGCCGCGCGTGAATGGCCCCAACTGGTCGGGCGTCACGCGCCCGCCGACCGTCACCTCGTAAAGCTTGGCCGCGCCGTAGCGGGGATGCGTGAGCCGCAACGCCAGTTCGCCGTCGTTGGTCAGCAGCAGCAGGCCCTCGGTGTCATAATCCAGCCGCCCCACGGATTGCACATTGGTCCACTCGGGGGGCAGCAACTCGTAAATGGTGGGGCGGCCCCGCTCATCCTGGCGGGAACAGACGCACCCGGCGGGTTTGTGCAGCGCCACATACTGCCGGGCCAGCCCGCGCACCACCTGGCCGTTGACCATGACGACATCCCGGGCCGGGTCCACCTTGGTGCCCAGTTCCCGGATGACGCGCCCGTTGACCGCCACCCGCCCGTCCCGCATCAACTGTTCGCCGCTCCGGCGCGAGGCGACACCGGCTTCGGCGAGAAATTTTTGCAGGCGGACCATGACGCACAGCAGGGGGACGGGGGCAAACAAGAAAACGCGGCCACGCGGGAAAGCCGCGCGCCGCGTTGAACAAACCGGGAGGCGGCCTAGACCGGCGGCTTGGTTTTGCGCAGGCCGGTGATGCGGTTGCCCTCTTTCCACTCCCCCGCCTTGCGGAGAAGTTCGACGCGCTCGTAGCGCTTGAGGACGTTGCGTTTGCCCGCCAGCGCGCTGGCGGCACGGAGACTGCGGTGCTGCGACATAATGGTGTAAATGGTTGTCCCGCCAACCGGCGGGCCGTTCTTCTAGCAGAGGCGCGGCCCCCTGCCAACCGGGAATTTGGCCGTCGGCTCGGGGGGGCGCATCTCACTTTCTTGCAAGTCCGTTTCATCCCGAATTCCGAAGCAGACCCGTAGCGGCGGGCATCCCTGCCTGCCGTAGAGCCGGGCTTCCCAGCCCGGCGGAAGGAACCGCCCGAACGGCAGGTGCGCACAGAACTATTCCCCCGGTCTTTGCCCGGCTGGCATTCGTTCCGGGCGGCAAAGCTGCCGCCCTCTACGTCAGGCAAAGATGCCTGACGCCACGCTGCTTCGGAGTTCAGGTTGAACGCGCTGGTCTCATTCAGCTTGAAGTTTTCCGTCAACCGAAGGTCGCGCGAGGAGGCGCCAACTTGAATCTGATACGTCCCCTGCTCGGCCCGGTGGCAACTGGTGAAGCGAGTCAGGCTCACGATGCGACCGAGCGGAGCATCCAGCAGGGCGGCGGGGTGCGCCGCTGAGAGCTTGAGAAAAACGCCGGCCCCGGCGGGGTCGCGGCGGACCGAGAATTGTGTCGGCACCGGATCGAGGACGTCCGTTTCCTCAAAACGCAACGCGCCCTCGCGGAGGACAAACCCGTCGGCGGCAACAAGGCCGCACCCGGCCAGCAGGCACGCAAGCGGGGCTGATCGCTTCATGGACGCGCCGTGGTTGCGGCGGACAGGACACCGCGGGGAAGACGGAAGGTGTTGAACGATTTCGCCGCCAGCGCGGCCCCAAAGCACCAGTTCCCCACCTTCACGGAAACCGTTTGCGGCGCGGTCTGCAGGTTGGCGGCGAAGACGATCACTTCGGATTGCGGTGTCACGAAGGCCAGCACGGAATCAAAGTTGCCCGTGCTGGCCAGCTTTGCCGACCCTGGCGGAACAAACTGACCAAAGTGTTTGAACAGATGAAACTCGGGCGTGTAGGTCACCCGTCCGGCCTTCGGGTTCACAACAATGAGCGCATTCTGCCGCCAGCCCCAGGTGCTGCGCCCTGAATCATCCAGCACCATGTTCCAGCACGTGTAGAGGTTCGCGCCGTGCGCAAAGTAATGTTTCATCAGGGTGAACGTGTATTCCGCCGCCCGCCAATCACAGGAACCGTCCCCGCACTCGGTTTCCGTTTGAATCTTTCGCAGCCCCGGATAGCGCGAGTGCAGCTCCGGCAGCGCATTTTTGCCCGCCCATTGCAGGCCCGCCGCCGCGATGTATCGCCGCGCCCGGGGGTCGGACAGGACCGCGTCGAAGGCGGCAAACTGATTGTTGTTGAAGGTGCCCAGCCAGATCTCTGCGCCGATTTTCTCCCGCCGGAAGGTGGGCCCCAGATGCCGGCCGATGAAGCGGCGCAGTTCCGCCGGCGACCACAGGCAACTGGGGAACACCTGCGACGCAAACGGCTCGTTCTGCACCGCCACGGCGCAGATTTCCACCCCTTCCTCCCGATAGGCCCGCACGTATTTGGCAAGGTAACGGGCGTAAGTGCTGAGATGCAGTTCGTCCTGGATCATCCGGTTTGTGCCCTCATGGTTGTAGGTCTGATTGACCTTGAGCCAGGCGGGCGGACTCCATGGCGAACCCCACACCTTCAGTTCCGGCTGCTGCCGCAGGGCGGCCTTGATGTAGGGCAGCAGCAGCGCACGGTCGCGCTCCACACTGAAATGCTGCAACGCGAAATCGCCCGGCGTGTCCGCCAGGGAATACCAGTTGGTCGCATAATCACTGGCGCCGACGGGCATGCGGCAGATGGTGAAATTCAAGCCCGCACCGGGAGCAAACAGGTTGCGGAGCACCTCCTCCCGAACGTCCGGCGCCAACGCCTGCAAGGCGATCCACCCCAGTTCGTTGAAACACCCGCCCCAACCTTCGATCGTCTGCCTGCGTTGATCAATCCGGACGTCCACATCATGGGGGGCGTCATCACGGTTCGCCGCAAGCGCGATGCTCTTCTGCGGCACCCAGGCCGCATCGGCGGTGCTGGCAACCCACTCGACAGGCTGCGCAAAGCAGCCCATCGCCACACCAAAAATCCCGCTCCATTGCCGCAGTGTTTTCATGTCAGCGCGTCGTCACTGTCCAACTTGCTTTTCCAGCCAGCGGATCGCGGGCAAGCTTCCAGACGGCGCCTGCTTTCGCCATCGTCAGTTGCCGCAACTGATTGTCCGTCGGCAAACATACCAGGCCCGCCGCGGTGGTTGCCTCCCCCGCAAACACCATGAGTTCGAGCTTGCCCCAATCCATCCGGGCGGTGGACTGCGCGAGCGCAATGTGCGGCAGCACCGTGCCGTCGCGCACAAGCATCACCAAAGGAATCTTGCCCGCCTCAATCTCGTGCCAGCCGCCGGCGTATTTTTTCCCGGTCTGATAATCAATCCAAGTTCCCGGCGGCAGATATGCCGCCCGGCTGGTCGCACCTTCGTGGAGCAAGGGCGCGACAAGAATACTCGAGCCAAACAGATATTCATCGTCCACCAGCCAGGAGCCCGGGTCGTCGGGAAACTCGACGAAGAGCGCCCGCAGCACCGGCAAGCCCCGTTCGGCGCTGTCCCTCGCCTGCGCATAAACGTAGGGCATCAGCCGATATTTCAATTCGACGGTTTCACGGAACTTGTCCAGCACGGCCGCGCCATAGGTCCACGGCTCCTTTGGCTTCATCCCGTGACAACGGCTGTGCGAGGTCAACATGCCAAACGCCAGCCACCGCAGATACAGATCGGGCGTCTCCTTGCCGACAAACCCGCCCACGTCATGGCTCCAAAAGGTGAACCCGCTCAAGCCGATGGAAAGGCCGCCGCGCAACTGCGCCGCCATGCCCTGGTCGGTGCTTTCCGCGTCGCCGCCCCAGTGCAACGGATATCGCTGGCTGCCCGCCCAGGCGGCGCGCGCCCAGGTGATGTTTTCGCCGGTGATTTGCCTGGTGATGTCCGCAACAGCCTTGCCATAGCGCAGCGGATAATAGTTGTGCTCGTAAAACCCGGTGCGACCGGAGGCGTAAAGGCCGTTGAGCGGCGCTGCTTCACCGAAATCCACCTTGATCGCACCAACCCCAAGCTTGAGCAGGTTGGCTACCTTGTCCTGATACCACTCGATCGCCGCGGGGTTGGAAAAATCCACCACGGCGTCCTCCAGGGGGAGGTTCCCCTTCGCGTCCTTGACCGCAAGACCTTTCCCGACGATTTCCGGGAACAGCGTGTTCTGGGGAACAAAATACGGCAGTTGCCAGAGACAGACGCGGAAGCCGTCGTTTTTCAAATCGGTGATCATGGCTGCCGGATCCGTGAAGCGCGTCTTCGAGAATTCGAAGTCGCAGCGCCAGTCCGTTTCGAACCAGCCGGTGTCGAGGTGCAGCACGTCGCAGGGGATCCTGTTCTCGCGCAGCTTCGCCGCAATTTCGCGCACCTGCTTTTCGTTGTCGTAGGTGCAGCGGCTCATCCACAGGCCAAAAGACCAGAGCGGCGGCATGGGGGGCCTCCCGGTCAGCGCGGTGTATTCGCCAAGAATTTCCTTGGGCGAACCAAGAAACACAAACAGGTCGAGTTCGTCATCACCGATGAGCAGCGAATTCAAGCCGCTGAAACTGTGCCCAAAGTCGCAGGTGACCGGCGTGGTGGTGTGGATGAACATGCCGTAGCCCGCGCTGCTCAGAAAAAACGGAATCGGCTTATACATCCCGGGATTTTGCACGCCGTTCGCGTCATCGGTCCAAAGCACGACCTGCTGTCCCCGCTTGTCGAGGCCGGTGAACGACTCGCCGCAGCCGAATATCTTTTCCCCGGGCGACAGCGTGAACACTGCCGCCATGCTGCGGGAATAATCCGCCGCCCTGCGCACGAAGGAAAACGGCAGGCGCGGCGTGAAGCTGCCATCATCCCCGTCGTGATAGCTGCGGGTGAGCAGCTTCCCCTGCGCGTCGCGAAACTCGATGTGCCACGGCTTGTCCGTAATCGTCACCGAGCCGAATTGGCTCGTGTAGCGATGGCCGCCGCCGATCTTCTGATGCCGCCACGATTTGTCCCGGGCCACCGGCCCGGCCAGCATGAGCGATTCCAACCGCTTGAAATTCGCGCCGCTGGCCATGCGGAGCCGCACTGTGCGGGGCGAGACAAATTCCAGGCTGAACGGCAGTTCGGGATTCGCGGCGTATTCGCGGCCGGGAAACTCATTGCCGGACACCGGCTTGAGCGTGGCCAGCATGTTGTCGAACGCCTGCGCCGTCTGCCAGGCGTTGCGTTGATATTGGATTTTGCCGACGGCCGTTGCGGGATCGAATTCGGCCAGCTGGTCCGCCGTGAAGATGTTGTTGGCGAAATCGCGGAAGTCGCCGCTGACATCCACGGGATCATTGAGCAGGAACGGCGCGGCGTGAACCGTCGCGGCCAAAGCCGAGGCCACCGCGACGGAGTAGAATGATTGCGTTTTCATTGAGTGTAAAATTCAGTTTGCGCCAGCCGCCAGCCACGCCAGCGCATAGACGAGCGCCGCATTCCAGTTGATGGCGATTTCGTTGGTGCGGTAATCCTCCCGAACGTCAAACCAGTCCGATGGCTTCGGGTGCGGCCCGCCGACCAAAAATCCCGGCCACGCCTCGCCGTTCCCGCTGGAAGCAGAACTCCGGTCATGCGGATTCAGTGGCGGCTGCCAGCCCAGACCCGTGACGTAGGAACGTCCGTGAACATTCCGGCCGAACAAATAGCCGACGGCATCCACCGCCGTCTGAAAATAATCCGGCTGCGGCGATAGCCGGTTGGCCGCGTGCAGCAACACCGCCTGCCGGGCCACTTGGCCGTTGAAACCCCAGCCGTATCCCACGGCAGTCGGACGGGCGTAACCGTGAGCTTTGGTCGCCGCCACCATCCGCCCGGCGGTGGTCAACAGATTGGTTTTCAATTCGGAGACCAGCGCGGCATCACGACCGGCGCGTTGCGAAAACAGATACGTCACGCACCCGAGCGGGCCGGGATTGTAATAATCCCACGTCACCGGAACCGCCACCTTGGCGGCTTTCAGACGCTGCTCGAAATCCCGCAGGCAATCCTCGCGGCCGGTGGCTTCCCACATTTCCGCCGCTGCCCACAGCCGCGCGCCTTCGTCGCCAACGTCGTATCCGCCGGTGATCAGCTTGGATTGATCGGATTTTTTCCGGGCCGGATGCGCCACAAGAAACGCATAACTCTTCTCCGCCGCGCGCAGGCACCGCTCCGCATACACCGGATCATACGGCTGATAAATCCGCGCCGCCGCCGCCAGCAGCGCGACAAAATTCGCCGTCGCCGCCGTGCTCCACGACGCAAAATAGCGCGGCTCGGTCTCCTGTTCCGGCTTGATGAAGCCTCCGAACGCTCGCGTGGAAACCTTGTGAAAGACCGAGCCGTCCGCATCCTGCATGGTGAACAGCCACTCCAATTCCCATTTCACTTCGGCGAGATATTCCGGCAAACGTCCCCCCGCCTCGGGCAATTGCAGCGGAATGTTTTCCAGCCGCGCGCCGAAATCTTCCCAGGCCCGCAGCAACACCCCGACTGTCACGCCGGCATTGACAACGTATTTGTTGTAATCGCCCGCGTCATGCCAGCCGCCCACGGAGGCGCGGTGTTCGTTGGTGCCGGTGACAAAGTCCAGCCAGGCGTCATTGGTGTGGCAGGCGGCGTGACCGGAGGTTCTTCCTGCGTTGGTAAAACTCACCGCCGTCCCGCAGCGCCACAGATAAAAAGCCCGCAGCGCCAGCACATACGGTTCGCGGTAGATGTCCGGGCCAATGCGAAAGGCCGGGGATTCGCCCGCGCCCGGAACCGTGATCCGAAAGGCACCGGCGTTGGTCAGCGGGGTGAAGTCCGCCAGAAACAGGGCTTCTCCCGTGTCGGCATTCGTCCGCGGGCCGGACAGCGCGCCAGAATACATCACCCGGCCATCGCTGATTTGGACGACGGAGAAATTGGTTCCCGGCACCGCCACGCTGGCCTGCTTGACTTGCCCCGGCAGGAAGCCCACCGAGTTGAGCCGAACCGGATTCTCCGCCGCCACAGCGTTGAATCCGGCCAGCAACCCCGGGATTGCCAGTGCGTGAACCAGCCTCATTTGAACGCGCTGGTCTCATTCAGCTTGAAGTTTTCCGTCAACCGAAGGTCGCGCGAGGAGGCGCCAACTTGAATCTGATACGTCCCCTGCTCGGCCACCCAAGACGACTTTTTGTCATCGTAATAGGCAAAGGCATCTTTGCCCAAGCTGACGGAAACGTTTTTCTTTTCGCCGGGCTTGAGCATCAGCTTGGCAAAGCCTTTCAGTTCCTTCACCGGCCGGGGCAGGCTCGATTGCTCCGGCCGCACATAAACCTGCGCGACTTCCGCGCCGGCGCGTTGACCGGTGTTTTTGATTTCGAATTGCGCCGTCACGCCGTCCTGCGTAGGAACCAGCTTCAATCCGGAATACTCAAACTTCGTGTAGCTCAAGCCGTGGCCGAACGGGAACAGCGGCTCGATGTTCTTCGTGTCGAACCAGCGATAGCCTACCAGAATCCCCTCCTCGTAGGTCACGGTGCCGTTCACGCCGGGAAAGCCTTTGGGGCCGAAACTGTGCGCCGGCGAGTCGGACAATTTTTTGGGAAAGGTTGCGGGCAACTTGCCGGAGGGATTCACGTCGCCGAACAACACGTTGGCAATGGCGTTGCCGCCTTCCATGCCGGAATACCACGACAGCAGCACCGCCGGAACTTGACCGAGCCATGCGTCCATCTCCATGGGCGAACCTCCGACGAGCACGACGACCATTTTGGGATTTGCCTTCGCCAACTTTTGGATCAACTCAACCTGCCCATACGGCATCTCCAGCCCCTTTTTGTCGCCACCCTCGCTGTCGTAGCCGATGTCGTGATTGATGCCGCCGACGTAAATGACCACGTCCGCGGCCTTGGCCGCAGCCACGGCGCGTTCCGCCAGCATGGCGTCGCCACCTTTGCGGTAGCCCTCGGAGTAGGTGACGTTCACGTTGGTGCCGATGCGGTTCAAGATGCCCGCCAGCGGCGAAATTTCATAGAACGCCTTCACGCGCGAGCTGTCGCCGCCGTATGCCTGAAGCCGCGTGGCGTTCTCACCAACGACGGCCACGGATCCGAGTTTGCGCGCGTCGAGCGGCAAAAAGTCCTGATCATTCTTGAGAAGCACCATGGCCTCCTCGGCGACGTGCCGTGCGGTTTCCTGATGGGCCTTGGTGTTCAAGGCGCCTTCCGGGCGGTGGTCGAGAACGCCGGTCCCGATCATGACGCGCAGGTTGCGGCGCACTTTGTCATCCAGCACGGTCATCGGATACTGGCCGCTTTGAACGCCCTCTCGGAACGGGCGGGCCAGGAAAAAATCGTCGTAATCCTTTTCCGTGCCCATTTCCAGATCCAGCCCGCCCAACGCGGCGCCACGGGTGGAATGAACTCCGGCCCAGTCCGACACGACCAGCCCCTGAAAGCCCCATTCGCCCTTCAAAATCCGGTTCAACAGATAGTCGTTCTCGCAGCAATAAACACCGCGCAGCTTGTTGTAGGCCCCCATGACGCTCCAGACCTTGGCCTCCTGCACCGCCGCCCTGAACGCGGGCAGGTGAATCTCGCGCAACGCCCGCTCATCCACCTCGACGTTGATCTGGTTGCGGTCTGTCTCCTGGTCATTGACCGCAAAATGCTTCACGCAGGAGGCCACCCCCTGCGATTGCACGCCTTGGATGTAACCCACGGCGATGCGGCCGGCGAGAAACGGATCTTCGCCAAAGTATTCAAAGTTCCGCCCGCACAACGGCGTGCGCATGATGTTGACGCCCGGCCCCAGCATGATGTCCTTGCCACGTTTGCGGGCTTCCTGGCCGATCACCACCCCCTCGCGCCGTGCCAGTTCGGGGTTCCACGTCGCCGCGAGCGCGATGCCGCAGGGCATCGCGGTGGCGAAATCATCCGTGCGTCCGGCCACCGCCCAGGTGTCCGGTCCGACATCTTCGCGCACGCCGTGCGGCCCGTCCGACAGCCACCGGCGCGGGATGCCCAGACGCGGAATGGCGGCGGTGGTGAATTTGGAATCCGCGTGGCAGAGCTTGATTTTCTCCTCCAGGGTCAGGCGGGCGAGCAAATCCTCGACGCGCGCTTCGAGCGGTTGTTGGGCGTCCCGATATTTGGCGGGGGCTTCTCCACGCAAGCCGGGAACCATGGAGACACATGCCGAGGCCAGCAGCAGCCAGCGCATTGAGCGACAGGAGAGATTCATGCGGATTTGTTTGTGCGCCCCTCGGTCAAGCCACTTCATCCCACCGAGTGCGCGCCTGTAACCTAATGAATAATTCCGGGCCGGAATACTACCCGACAGGGCAGGCCGTCCGTGCGCCCGCAACCCCGTCGCGCCCGGTCAAAGCCGCCACGGTTTGCGCATGGGCCTCACCCCCAGGCGCTGGTTTGCCTCGCGGTCCCCGACAAACTTTTCCGCTTTCCCGTCAAACCGCAGCTTGCGCCCCAGCCGGATGGCGATGTCGGCAACATGGCAAAACGCGTCCGATTGCACGGCGGATTCGATGGGTGAGGCGGTGGTTCCGCGCGACTTCACCGCCTCGATGAAGTTCAGAACATGGTCCGAACTGCGCACGAGCCTGGTGGCAAGCAGCTCAGGTGGAGTCTCGATTTCGACCAAACTCTCCGGCTGCGTCAGGATGCGTTCCCGGTCCACCACAATCCATCCCGCATCACCCTCGAAAGCAGTTCCATGCTCAATGATTTTTCCGTAGCGGGCAACCCACTCACGACCCAGTTGTTCCGTGAGCCGCCCCGGTCCCGGAGAACTCGCAAACTTCATGGTAAGTCCGGAGTCAAAGTTGAAATCAACGTTCCAATCCGTGGCCGTGTTACACGCCCCTTCCGTCGGGAACCGGCCCGTGCCGTTAACGCCCAGCCTGCCGCTCGCGAGTTCACCCGCGCCCCAGAGGGCAATGTCCATCGCGTGGATGCCCCAGCCAGCAATCCAGCCCAGCGCAAAATCCTCATTGAACCACCAGGTTTTTTTGCTCAGTTCAAACGCCGCCAGATCTTCCGTATAGGGTCGGAACGCTGCTGGCCCCAGCCAGAAGTCGTAGTTGAGGGTTTCCGGAGGAGGCACTACTCGTGTCGAACCCCCACCCCGGCTGCCGGGGGCCCACGCATTGATGTGCCTGAGCTTGCCGATGTGACCATTGCGGACCAGTTCACAGGCAAGCCGGAATTTCCTGCCGGATCGTTGCTGAGTCCCGAACTGAAAAACGCGTTTGCGCTTCTTCACTTCGCGCCGCAGCACTTGATCCTCCGCAAGCGTCAATCCTAGCGGCTTTTCAAGGTAAATATCTTTGCCCGTCCTGACCGCCGCCAGGGCGTGCAGAACGTGCCAGTGGTCCGTGGAGGCAATCATCACCGCATCAATATCCTTCCGTCCGGTCAATACACGGAAATCTTCACAGATGACGCAATCACTGCTGTCATAGGCCTTGTCCACCATCGTTTTGGCGGCCTGCAATACGTCCTGCTTCACGTCGCACAGCGCCACCACCTGGCACTGCTTCTGTTGGAGGAAATGCCGTAACACGGCCTGGCCGCGCTCCCCAACACCGATGGCACCCACCACGACCCGTTCGCTTGGAGCCACAGCGCCATCCTTGCCCAGCGCCGACGAAGGAATGATCGTCGGAAACGCTGACGCCGCGAGCGCAGCCAGCAGGTTGGATTGGATGAATTGACGACGGCTGAGTCCGGTCTTGGTTTTCATGATGAGATAATTGCCATGGCTTGGTCGGCTCGATCAACGGGGCGCCTGGTTTGACACTTTGCCGGTGGCGGCCCATTCGGTGCCACGCCGGAGCAGTTGCTGAAAGCCGTCCGACTCCATGGCGCGGGCGTCGTGGCCGAGCAACAAAGTGAATGACCGTCCGCGGCCGAATTCAGTGGCAAAGGCGACCGGCTCCGGCTTGCCCGAACCGCCGAACTCCCGCCCCGGTGTCACCGTGGCCAGGGGCCGGGCACCGGGCACAACCTGCGCATTCTGCCAGAACTCGTCGTAGGTTTCAAAGTTTCCGAACCCCGCTGTGATTGGATGCACCGCAATCAGAACAACCCGGTTGGTGTGCATTTTGCCATGACTGGTTTCTTTACCCCAAACAGCTCCCGCAAGCTGCTGATACTCGGGCCAGTCGTAAAAGGAGGAACTCCCGCCATGCACCGCCACGACACCCTTGCCGCTGCGGACGAAATTCACAAACGCCTCACGCATCGCCGGCGGCCAGTTGGTCACGCTGGGCTGGCCGAACGTGTTCCAGTTGCTCAACAGCACGTCGTATGGGGCCAGCAATTCGGCGTTGCACTCTTCCGGATGCTCGGTGACGTCCACTAAAAACCGCCCGCCCGCCTGGAGGATCTGCTTCAACCTGGGGGTGGTTTCCCGCCAGTTGTGATTGTTCTGCCCCGAAAGCATCAGCACACGCACGGGCTTGATGTCATCGGCCTGAACCGACCCGTGCCCGACGGTGAGGAGCAAAAACAGACTGAATGTCAGGGCCGACGCTTTCATTTCGCGTCCCATACGCGCAGGCGCTGCGCCGAGGTTTTCACCGCCGATTCACCGGCGACTTCGAGTGTCGTTGGCCCGCTGAAGCCAACACGCTTCAATTCACGGAGGACCGCCTTGATGCCCACCACCCCATCGCCCAGCGGAATCAGCCCCATGCCACACCCGAACTGTTTGCCGCGCTGCGGAATCATGTCCGCCGGCATGTCCTTCCAGTGAACGTGCTTGATGCGCCGGCCAAACACCTTCACAAATTCCAGCGGGTCGCCGCCGCCGAGCCAGGAATTGCCGGTGTCGAGATTCACCCCCACGGTCCGCTCGTGGCCCAGTGCATCAAGAATCCTAGTCATGCCGGGCACGGTGTCCGTCAAAATCCCGTGCGGTTCCAGCAGCAGTTCGATGCCAAATTGCTCCGCCCAGCGGATCGGCTCATGCAACTTTTCCCGGATGCTGAACAACCTTTGATCCTCGGTAAGTTGATGCCCGAAATCCGTTTTTGGATCGCCCTCCGTGGTGATGACCTGTTTGACGCCGAGAAAATGCGCCAGCTTGATGGCTTGGATGATCTGGTGCGTGCCGTAACGATCCGGTGCCGTTGGATCCAGCAGGTTCGCGTGGGCGCAAACGCTGGTGAGCGTCAGGTCGAACTCGCGAGCCATGTTCAGAATCGTCGCCGGGTGCGAATCGAGGCTGAACGACGCGGAAAAGCCGTATTCCGTCCCCAGCGTCGCCCCGTTGTGGTTGTCGGTGAGATCGGCGTAATCAAATCCCAGGCTGCGGATGAGTTCAAACTGCGCCCGCATCGGCGAGAACGGCTGCATGAGCGCGAAGCATCCAATAATCATGCTGTAAGCCTGGCAGCGGTGCCGCCAGCCCGCTTGCCCGATTGACCACTGGTAAATTTTACAACTACCCTGCACCATGTCCGACCGCCCCCGCAAACCACGTCCGGCAATCTATCACAGCCCTGAGACCGTGTATCGCGCCGACACCTGCGACCCGTTGAAACAGGCGGCCACACGGGGGGAACTGCGCCTGGCCGGGTTCGGACGCCGGGGCTATCCCGGAACCCTGCTGCCGGCGGGCGTGCTCGAGGACGTGGCGTCAGCCGGCTTCTGGGACGCGCCGCGCACCCAATCCTGGGGCCTCAACTGGCACCGAAACGAAGGCATCGAACTCACCTTCCTCGCCCGCGGCAAACTCGACTTCGCCGTGGATGGCACGGCCCATTCGCTCACCGCCGGGGATCTGACGATCACCCGCCCATGGCAGAAACATCGCGTAGGCACCCCGCACATCCACGCCAGCCGGCTGGTCTGGGTCATTCTGGACCTGCATGTGCGCCGCCCCGATGAACCCTGGCAGTGGCCCCGCTGGCTGGTCTTTTCCCCCGCCGACCGGCAACACCTGACCAATCTGCTCCGCCACTGCGAACGCCCGGTCTGGAAAGCCACCCCGGCCCTCCGCGCCGGTTTCGAAAAACTGGCGGAACTGCTCGGATCGGCTGATCCGGCCACCGTTGAAAGCCCGGTGAAAATTCTGCTGAACACGCTTCTCTTCGACCTGCTGCAAATGCTCAAGGCCCGGCGCATCCTGCTGCAACCCGACCTCAGTTCCACCCGGCGGATGGTGGAACTGTTCCTGCACAGCCTGCCCGAACATCTGGATCATCCCTGGACGCTGGCCACGATGGCTGAACATTGCGGGCTGGCTCGCAGCCGTTTTGCCCATTATTGCCGCGAAATCACCAACCTCTCCCCCGCCCGCTATCTCATGCAATGCCGACTGGAGGCGGCCATGCGACGGTTGGAGGAAGCGCCGGAGTTGAGCGTGACCGACGTGGCGCTCGCCTGCGGGTTTGGCTCGAGCCAGCATTTTGCCAACCGCTTCCGCCGCGCCTTTGGCATCCCGCCCTCGCTGGCGTCCAGCCGGGCGCGGCACCGGGCCGCACTCACCGGGGCAGCAGCGCAGCAAGATCGTTATGCGGGCGCGCGATGACATGGGCGGCAATTAGCTTGCCCAACTGACCGACCGCCTTCGCTCCGGCATCCACCGCCGCCGTCACCGCCGCCACGTCGCCCTTCACGATCACGGTGACGTAGGCCGCGCCAATCTTCTCCCTGCCGACCAGCGTCACGTTGGCGGACTTCAACATCGCATCCGTCGCTTCAAGGATGGCCGTCAGGCCCTGTGTTTCGAGAATGCCGAGGGCTTCTTGTTTTGTGTTCATAGTCTGATCTCTGGGTTGCGGATAATCGGTCGGCAGAAACTGGTCGCGCCCGCCGTAAAGCGGATTCTGCGAGTTGGGAAAATGAACCATGCCGTCCAGGCCCTCGGCCGGGCGCGGAATGGTCCGGATTACGGCGGAACTGCCCAGTCGCGCGGCGGTTTCGTCCGCCGTGGCGAGCGCCGCTTCGACATCTGCCACGCCCCCCGCCAGCCGGATCAGGATGTTCTCATTGCCGGTCGCCTCGAAACCAAGGACGGCAACGCGCGCCGCCTTGGCCGCCGCATCCGCCACCACGGCAGCGATGCTGAGGAACGGAACTTCGATGAAACCCAGCGCATTCATGGCTTATCGCTTCAACGACTGCAGCACCGAACGGACCACCGCGTCCACGTCCACGCCGGAACTGGCCGTCGTGCCGCGCTTGCATTCACTAGCCGCCTCCGCAAAACCACAGTCCCCCAGCACGCACGCCAGCTTGCCACGCATCTCCGTGATGAGCTGTTCCTCGCGACCCGACAACGGAAACCGCGCGTGACCCGCCTTGAATCCGCGCAACTCGTAGCCTTGACGAAAGCCCTCTGGAAAATTTGGCGCACCCACCATCAGCGAGAACAGTTCCAGCAGTTTGAACTGTGTCTGCTTCGCCTCATCCCAACGTCCAGCACGCGCTTCACCATAAAGCTTCATCACCACTTCCGGCACGACGCCACCGCTCGAAAGCGTGCCGCCATCCGCGCCCATGAACATCGCGGTGCAGAGCAATTCCTCCCAGCCAATCAGCACCGAAAAATCCGGCCGCTGCGGTTTGATCTCCAGCAGCGTCTGCTGGAAGCGGCACATGTCCTTGCTGGTGTCCTTCGTGCCGATGATGCGCGGGCAATCCAGCGCCAGCCGCTTGAGCACGGGCACGGAGATTTCGTTGGCAAAGACCGGGATGTTATAGACCACGATGTCAATCGGCGACTTGGCGGCGATCTCGCGGAAGTATTCCTCGATGCTCTCCTGCGTCAGCCTGTAGTAATACGGCCCGGTGATGGACACGGCCCGGCAGCCGAGGTCGGCGCAGTGGCGGCACATCTCCAAGACCAGGTCCACGTTCGGTTCGGCCGCGCCGGCGAGGATCGGTTTGCCCGCCGCTTCTTCGACGACGATTTTCAAAACGAGCTTGCGCTCCTCGTATGTCAGGCGGATGAACTCGCCCATGCTGCCGTTCGGATAAAAGCCGGTAACGCCCTTGCTCACCAGCCAGCGGATAATGCGGCGCAATTCGTCCTCGTGGATGCGCCCTTGCGCATCGTAGGGAACGATGTTCGGAACAAAGATGCCAGCGAGTGCGGCCATAATGCTTAGATACGATAAATTCTTTCCGCGTTAGATTGAAACAGTTTCTTGCGGTCGGCCTCGCTGGCGTCCGCCGTTGCGGCGGCGACCGTATCCACCCAGCGCTGATACTCCGTCGCCAGCGTGCAAACCGGCCAGTCACCGCCGAACAACACGCGGTCAAAGCCGAATGCCTCCCGCGCGACCGCAAAATACGGCTGCAATTGCCCAGGCTGCCAGGCCTGCCAATCCGCCTCGGTGGTGAGGCCGGAAAGTTTGCAGACGACGTTGGGCAGTTGCGCGAGTTTCTTCAACTGCACGGCCCATGGTTCGAGCTGGCCAGCCTCGACCGGCGGCTTGCCGAAATGGTCGAGCACGAATTGGACTTCGGGCACAAGGCAAACCAATTCCGTCGCCGCCGACAACTGCTCGTGCCGGATGCAAAGGTCGAAGGTGAAATCATATTTCGCGAGCAGTCGCACTCCGGCGACAAAACCGGGTTGGAGGCAATAATGCAAATCGCTTTCGCCTTGCAGAAGGCGGCGCACACCTTTGACGAGCGGAAATGCTGCCAGGGCTTCCAAGTCTTCGCGCACGGCTACGCCCTTTTCCACCGATGCATGCGCGACAATGCCACGCAGGCGCGGTTCGGTCTTGGCGAGTTCTAAAATCCATTCCACTTCGGCCAGTGCTTGCGATGCGTCCCGACCGCACTCGACGAAAATCATTTTCTCCACATTGGTGCCCGCGCTCGCCGCCGCGAAGTCGTCCGGAAGGAATGGCCGGTTCAATTGCGGCAAACCGTCGAGCCACGGGTAACGCAGCCTCTGCGGATTCCAAAGGTGAACGTGGCTGTCAACGATGGCGTGCACGGAAATCGTTCAATCAATCCGCCGGTAGCCGAGTTCCGCGCCGCCACTGACGTGCATGATGTGGCCGGTGACGAACCGCGCCTTGTCCGAGAGCAGAAACACACAGGCATCGGCAATGGCATCGCCCTCGGGACAATAGCCGAGCGCGTGAATCTCGTTGAGGTAACGTTCGGTCGTTGCGGGATTCGGCTGCTCCTTGCACCACTGGCGCAGCATCGGCGTCCACGTGCCCGCGGGGCACACGGCGTTCACGCGAATTCCGTGCTTCGCGTAATCGAGCGCCATGGATTTGGTCAGCGCGTTCATCCCGCCCTTGGTCGCCGTGTAAGCCGCGTGGATTTCCTGCCCGATCACGCCGACGAGCGACGAGGTGTTGAGGATGCAACCTTTGCTCGCCTTCAATTCCTCAAACGCGTGGCGCGTGGTGTGCAGGACGCTTTTCAAATTGATGTTGAACAGCGCGTCCCACTCGGCGTCCGTGGTTTCGTGAATGGCCTTGGCGGGCGAGCCGATGCCGGCGTTGTTATGCACGGCGTCGAGTCTGCCGTAGCGCATCAGCGTGGTCGCGATGGCCGTTCTTACTTCCACATCCTTCGACACGTCACACACCAGACCCAGGTGATCCGCGCCCAGATCGGCGGCCGCCGTGGCCACGGCGGCTTTCCCGCGCGCGACCAGCACGACCTTCGCCCCCTCGGCCGCGTAGGCTTTCGCGCAATCCAAACCAATCCCGGTCGAGCCGCCCGTTAGAAAAATAACTTTGTCTTTGAGAAGCATAAAATTCAAAAGCCAACCGCCGCGCCGCCGTCCACCGGGAGCGTCACTCCGGTCAGGTAATTCGCCGCCGGCGAACAGAGATAAACCGCCGCCCACCCGACGTCCTCCGGCTGGCCCATGCGGCCCATTTGGATGCGCGAGAGCACTTTGGCTTTCCGCGCCGGATCGTTGGCCAACGCCTTGCGCGACATCTCGCTGACAATCCAGCCCGGGGCGATGGCGTTCACGCGCACGCCTTTGGCCGCGAGTTCAGCCGACAGCGTGAAGACCATTCCAAAATACGCGCTCTTGGCCGCCGCATAAGCCATCACCTGCGGCACGCCCATGAACGCGGCCATCGAAGAAGTGAACAGCACCGAGCCGCGCCCGCGCGCAACCATGCCGGGGATCAGCGCCCGCGTCAGCGCGTGCGCGGCGAGGACGTGCGTGTTGAGCACGGACTGAAATTCCTCGGGCGTGATGTCGGCGGCGAATTTCTTGAGATGAATCCCGGCATTGTTGACAAGAATGGAAACCGGCAGCCCGGCCACCCTTTCAGCGCGCTGAGCCAAGTCCGGCATTTCCCCAAACTTCGTGATGTCCTGCGCCACGAAGGTCGCCGCCGCGCCAAGCGCCGCGCACGCGGCGGACAATTCCGCCTCACGTCGGCCAACGAGAACCACCCGCGCTCCCGCCCTGACCATGCAGTGCGCGATGCCCAGACCGATGCCTGTGCCACCGCCCGTGATGAGCGCCGCTTCGCCGTCGAGCCGGAATGGATTGTCTGCCGCCATTGCTCACGCCTTGTTGATGGTCTTGAGCGCCTTCTTGCTCGGCGTCATGCCTGCGCCCGGCGCGTCGGGCGCGACGTATAAGCCGTCCACGATCTTCGCGGGCGCTTCCATCCAGTCGCGCAGCCACGGGATGTATTCAAGCAAGCCGCACGCCGGATGCGCAAAGCAGACGTGTTGATGCACCTGGCACATGTCGCCGACGTGCGGCACAACCGGCAGGCTGTAACACCGCGCCAGGTCCGCCACCTGCCAGAACTCGGTGATGCCCGCGAGCCGCACCACGTCCGGCTGGACGTAATGCACCGCGCCCGCGTGGATGAAATCCCGGAAGTGCTGCGCGGTGTAAAGCTGTTCGCCCAGCGCAATCGGCGTCTCAATCGTCTCCGCCAGCCGGCGATGCCCCTCGACGTCATCGAAATATATCGGCTCTTCAATCCACACGATGTCGAAGTCCTTCAATCGCCCCGCCGTTTGAATCGCCTGCGGCAACGTCCAACGTCCGTTGGCGTCGGCCATGATGCGGATGTCCGGCCCGAGCGCCCTGCGCACGGCCTCGACGCGCCGCAAATCCTCCTTCGGATTCGGCCCGCCGACTTTCAACTTCACCGCGCGGTAGCCTTCCTTTTCCACGAGCCGCTTGCAGTCGGACACCACGGTTTTCAACGGCCAGTTCAGCCAGCCGCCGTCGGTGTTGTAGGCTTCGACTTTTTTATTCGCAGAGCCGCCGAGCAGTTTCCAGAGCGGCGCGCCGGCTTCCTTCGCCTTCAAATCCCACAGCGCAATGTCAATCGCGCCGAGCGCCAGATGCGTGATCCCCGCGCGGCCCACCCAGTAAATCTCCGCCTGCTTGTGCAGCTTTTCCCAGAGCGCCAAAACTTCGCGCGGGTCTTCGCCCAACAGCAGCGGGCCAAAGCTGTGGATGATACAATCTACAATCAGCCGGTCGGTCGGGAGATGCGCATGCGTGCCGGAAAACCCGTAGCCGATGTGCGCGGTATCCGTGTGAATTGCCACGCCAGGCGCACCCCAGTGCGAAAGTTTGTGCGTGCTGTCGGCAATGCCGCCGCGGGTCACCGGCGCGTGCAGGATGATGGGCTCTAGTTTGGTGATTTTCATTTGGAAATCCTATTCGTTGTCGAAATTAATCATGGCTTTGACCAGCCCCGGTTCGCGATGAATTTGCGGCAGCCGTTCCGCTGCCTCGCCGAAATTGAACCGGTGCGTGACGAGCGGCAGCACGTCCACATCCCCCGATTGCATCAGGTGGATGACGTCGCGGAACGTGCCGGTCAACCCGGCGCGGCTGGCCATCAGCGTCAGTTCGCGGCGATGAAAATCGGGATCATCAAACGCCAGTTCGCCGATAAACAGGCCGAGAAAAACAATCCGGCCGCCATGTTCGGCCAGTTGAAACGCCCCGCGCATCGAAGCCGGATTGCCGGTGGCATCAATCACCACCGACGGCAACTGGCCAAAATGTTTCCGGAGATTTTCAGCAAGTCCCGCGTTAGCCGGAATGGCTTTGCCAAGCTGCATCGTCCCGCAGGCAAAGTTCAAACGGTCGCCCAGCATGTCCACGCAGACTAAATTCGCGCCTGCCGCCTGGGCAAAAATCGCGGCGGCGAGCCCGATCGGACCGAGGCCGATGATGACGGTCGGCTCTCCCATTTTCGGCGCGGCGCGTTCCACGCCATGCGCGCCAATGACGAGCGGTTCGACGAGCGCAATCTGCTCCGGCAACAGTTTGGCGGCGCGATGCAATTTGTCCGCCGGCACAGTCATCAGGGGCGCGTGACCACCGTCAATGTGAACGCCGAGCACCTTGAGATTTTTGCAGCAATTGGTTTTGCCGACGCGGCAGGCCGGACATCCGCCGCAAAAATAATACGCCTCGACCGCGCAGAGTTCACCGGCGGACAAACCGCTGTCGGCAGGCGCGGAAACAATTTCCACGCACAGTTCATGACCGAGCCGACGCGGATAACTGAAGAGCGGCTGCTTGCCCGCGAACGCGTGCATGTCTGTGCCGCACACCCCGCAGCGGCGCACGCGCACGAGTGCTTCACCGGGCGACGGCACAGGCGCGGGAACTTCCGTCCACCCCAGCGCACCTGGCTGTTGCAGCACGAGCGAATTCATTTCAGAAAATAAACTTCCTTGGTCTCGCTCCAGATTTTGCCCTTCGCGGCGGCATCCGGCAGCGGCGACTGGCAGGGATCGGTCTCCTTCCACCAACGCTGCGTCTCCGGATCTGCGGCCATCTTCTTCATGTCGGCGTCAAAATCCCTCCCCGTGTATTCCAGATAGGCAAAGAGATAGAGCTTGCCATCAATCTCGCGCTCGTGGATGGAGAAATTCTGGATGTTGCAGGCCTTGATCGTCTGGTTGACCGCCGGCCACGGCTGCGCGTGAAGCTGGCGATAGTAATCGGCCTTCTCCGGTTTCAGCCCGGTGACCCAAGCGTAGCGTTGCGGCGGCTTTTGCGCCACGCAACCGGCAAACAGAACCGCCACGAGCAGGTGAAAGAGGCGGACAAGGATTCGTTTCATGGTGTAATTGGGTGCAACCGGCCGGTTCACTCGTTGAATCTGATTTTGAAGACCACGGCGTGCTGGCACGGCCACTGGGCGACGGGTTGAATGGTCAACGCCGCTCCGTCCTGCTTCCAAGCCAGTCTGGCTTCGGTGCCCAGCAGCATGATGGAGTCAATCTTTCCAGCAACGGAAGCGAGCGAAGCGATTTTTACCTCGCCTTGCGGCACGCCGAGCGCGATGGCGTAAAGGGTTTCGCCTTTGGTGGTGAAACGGATGTCCTTGGCCGAGTAATTCACGTCCTCTTTGAAATGGCCTGCCTCCGCAACCTTTTCACTTTCGCCAAAAACGCGCCAGGGCCTCGTGCCGTGAATCGCCTCACCATTTACACGCATCCAAGCGGCCAAATCTTTCAGCAGTTCCTCCGCCTGCGGATCAAGAGCGCCATCCGGTCGCTGCACGACGTTGAGCAGCAAGTTTCCGTTCTTGCTCACGATGTCCACCAGCATGTGAACCACCCACTTCGCGGGACGATAACCCCATTTTGGATTGTAAAACCAATCGCCGATAGAGGTGTCGGTCTGCCAAGGGCGCGGCTCGATTTTTCCCAAGAACCCGCGCTCCATGTCGCGCACACCGACGCCTTCCACGTAGTCGCCATGGTCGCCTTTCCTGCCCCATTGCATCTGCTTCAACGTATAGACGGCTTCAAGTTTGCCCCCGTTCCGCTGGATGCTTGCGTTGTAAAAATTGGCCACCACACTGCGGCCCACTTCGCCGAAAGGAATGCCGCCGTCGGTATAAAGCAAGTCCGGGTGATAGCTGCCTACGAGATCGTTGATGCGGTCACGCCATTGGTGCATCCACCATTCGGGCGGGTTGACTGGATAGGTCATGCTCTCGTCGTCGTGCGGCGGGAAGTAGAAATCGGCATGCTTGGGATCGTTGCCGTCGTAAGGAACACCCGCCAGCGGCCCGTTCGTGTCGGATCGCTTGTTCGTGTTGAACCAACTGTAGGAACGTTCCAGATGTTCGCTGACGCCGAAGCGCAACCCGTGCTTCCGCGCGGCCTCGGCCCAGATTCCGACAATGTCTTTGCGCGGCCCCATGTTGACCGAATTCCACTTGTGGAACTTCGAGTTCCAAAGATCGAAATTGTCATGATGCACGCCCATGGAAACGAAGTATCTCGCCCCGGCCTCCTTGTAGAGCCGCATCAACCTGTCCGCCAGGGCCGCGTCAAACCTCTCGGCCTTCCACTGCGCTATCACGTCCTTGTAGCCGACCCGGCTCGGATGCCCGAACTTGGCGAGGTGCAACTGATAGGCGGCATGTCCCTGAACATACATGTTGCGCGCATACCAATCGCCCCCTTCAGGGACGGACTGCGGTCCCCAGTGCGACCAGATGCCGAACTTGGCATCCCGAAACCAATCGGGACATTGATAGTTGGTCAAAGAGCTCCAAGACGGTTGAAAAGCGCGATGGTTGTCGTCGTCGCCCGCGTTCGTGTGTGCCGAATCCGCAGCTTGAGTCTCCGGCACCATGCGCACAATCAAGGACAGAACGACGATGGCGAAGAATTTGAGCGAGGGTGGAAAAAATTGCATGCGAGCCCCAAGCATTTACCGGAACAAGAAATAGAGGACGGTGAAGATGAGAAAGATTACCGCCGACATGACGCGGTAATCGGACAACCCCGAGCCGCATTGGGCGCGCAATGGCTCGGTCCAGTTTTCCCAGACGAGGATCCGGGCCTCCTCCTTCAGCGGCGCGGGGAACAGGAACGATGTCACGACCATGACGACGAGGCAGACCACGAGCAGGCCGAACGCCACCAGCATGAAATCCTTCAGCGCGATGTTGTAGATGAAATGCAACAGCGGCGACGCGGCGATGCTCGCCTTCGTCGCGCCGGCGCCCACGATGCCGGCCTTGAAGAAATCGAGGCCGAACGTCACCGCGCCCAATCCCATGCCCGCGACGAGCGTGATGTAGGCGGATTTGGCGGACGCCCTTTTCCAAAACACGCCGAGCAGGAAAACCGCCGTGATCGGTGGCGCGACGTAGCTGATGAGTTTGTTGATGCCTTCAAAAATCGTCGTGTAGTGGCCGAACAGCGGCGAGGCCACAATGGCGAGAATCGTGCCGATGACCGTGGTCCACTTGCCGATGAGCACGAGCGAATGGTCTTTGATCTCCGGCTTGTGCCGCTTGAAGATGTCGTAGGCCACAAGGGTTGCCGTGGAATTGAGCGCCGCGGAACAGGTCTGCATCGCGGCGGCCAGCATGGCGGCGGCGACCAGGCCCTTCAACCCGACGGGCAGCAGGTGCGTGATGAGGAACGTGTAGGTGTCGGCGGCCGTTGGCGGCGCTGCGCCGCCAAACGCACCCTTCTGCACCAGCGCAACGCAGATCACGCCGGGCAGCACGAAGAAGAACACCGGCCAGATTTTCAGGAACGCGCAAAACAGCGGGCCGAGGCGCGCGTGCTTCTCGTCCTTCGCCGCCAGCACGCGCTGCACGATGGTCTGGTCGCAACACCAATACCAGATGCCGAGCACCGGGTAACCCAGCAGGATGGAATACCATGCAAGGCCCGACGGATCGCCCGGCGTGCGCGCCATGCTGAGGAAGTTGCCCGTGCCCCAAGTGACGCCGCTCCCTTCCACGCCGGCGAGCGGATGCGGGTTCGTCGCCAGCGTGTTCGCCAATTCCGTCCAGCCCCCAATCTTCAGATAGCCAACGACGGTGATGACGACCGCCCCGACGAGCAGCAGCACCGTTTGGACACTCTCCGTCCACACGACCGCGAGCAGACCGCCCAGCATCGTGTAAAGTCCCGTCAACACGCCGAGCACGATGATGAACAGCATCAGCGCATCAATGCCCATGATCGTCGCGCCGGGCGCAAGGCCGAGAATCCCGCGCAGCACCCACGCCGCCGTGTAGAGCGCGACGCCCATGTGGATCACGATGGCGGAAAACAATGACACCACCGAGAGCACATCGCGGCAGCCGCGGTTGAAGCGGCGTTCCAAAAAATCCGGCAGCGTCGCCACCTTCGAGCGCAGGTAAAGCGGCGCGAAGAACAGCGAGAGCAGGATCAGCGTGAAGCCGGCCATCCACTCGAAGTTGCCGAACACGAGGCCATATTTGTAGGCCGCCTCGGCCAGACTGACGAGGTGGACGGTGGAAATGTTCGCCGCGAACATCGCAAGCCCGATGACCGGCCACTTGAGCGTGTTGCCCGCCAGGAAGTAGTGTCCGCCCTCGCCGCCGCGCTCCCCGCGTCGCCGCAAAAAAGCCGCCGCCACACCAAGCCCCACGACCGCCACCAAGTAGGTGACGATGATGCCCCAGTCCAGACCGCCCATGGGTGCGTTCATGCGATGCTCATTTCTCGATGAGTTCGATGTCGTTGAGGGTCGGCCCGTCGGTGGCGTCGAGAATGTTGAGGCGGAACTCCTGCGCTGTCACCGGCTGGTCGAACTTCTTTTGAAACCAATGGCCAATCTTCTGGCCGGTGAAAATCGTTTTCCACTCCTGGCCGTCGCGATATTGGAACTCAAACTTCTGGACGCGCTCGCCCAGGGCTTCCTCGATGCGGACGCGCTGGATGGTCAGCGGCTTCCCAAGATCGGCGGCAATCCACGCCTGCTTCGTCCCGCTGTCCGTGGCCCAGCGCGTGTGTGAATCATTGTCGAAAGCCTGTTGCGGTCCGTATTGCCCATTCTGCTTTTGAAAGACATTTGAGGCCGAGGCTTTGATGCCTGAAGCCACGGAAATTGCGGGCACATCCATCGCCGAGCCGTCCAGTTCGAGCCGGATGATGGTGTCAATCGGGTCAATCGCGGCCTTGTCAAAGGAAAGCCGAAGTTTGCCGTCGCTTTGCTCGTATTTGACCGCGCCACCGCCCAGCAGCGACGCCCTGGTCACCTTGCGGGACAGGGCGGGCAATTCCACCGCGCCATCATCCTCGCGCAGCAGATGCAAATACACCGTGCTGCCCTTGCGCGTGCTGGCCACGGACGGGGTCGGCTTCCATGGGCCGCCCCGGGTTCCGTAGATGCTTTCACCGTTCTTTGCCAGCCAGTCACCCATCTCCTTGAGCCGTGCAACCTGGCGGGGCTCGATGACGCCGTCGGGCATGGGGCCGACGTTGAAAAGCAGATTCCCGTCGCCCGCCGCGCAGGTGACGAGGGTTTGCAGGCACTGTTTAAGCGACTTCATGTCGTCGTTCGGCTTCCACGCCCATTGCTGGCAGAGCGTCATGCACGTTTCCCACGGGCGGTCGTCCTGGTATTTGCCGACACGCTGCTCGGGGGTGCTGTAATCGCCGCCGTCGCCGGTGCGGTCGTTGATGAGTATGTCCGGCTGAAGCTCACGGACCATCCTGATGGTGGCGGCGCCGCGCCCTTTGAACTCCTGCGGCACGTCGTTCCAGATCGTGATGAGCGGACCGTAGTTGGTGATGAGTTCACGAATCTGCGCGAGCAGGAAGCGCTGGTAGGAATCAATGTCCGACTTCTCGCGCCGCACCCTGCCCCCGGGACTGGTCAGCGGAAAATCGGGGTGATACCAGTCGCAGGTGGAATAATAGGCGCCGAACGCGATGCCCTGCCTTTTGCAGGCTCCGGCCAGTTCTTTGACCACGTCCCGCTTGAATGGGGTGTTCATGATGTTGTAGTCGGTGTGCTTCGTGTCCCACAGACAGAAGCCATCATGGTGTTTGGTGGTGAGCACGATGTATTTCATGCCGGCGGCCTTGGCGACGCTCACCCATTCATCGGCGTTGTAGTTCGTCGGGTTGAATTGCTGGTAGAGGTTGTCATAAACCTCAATGGGCGTCTGGTTGCCGCCCCGCGACCAGCCAATTTCCCGGCCCGTGAGGCTCACTGGTCCCCAGTGAATGAACATGCCGAAGCGCATGGCCTGCCAGCGCGCCACGGCGGCGGGATCCGCCTTGGGCCAGGACGGCGCCGCATTCGTGGCGGCGAGCGAAGTTCCGACCCCGCAAGCAAGCGATAGCAGCCATATTTTGGTCTTCATGGTTTGAACGCAGCATGCCGCCTTGCCCACCAGCCGTCTTGCACTAATCTTCGGCGAAGAATATTGAACATCTGTGAAGCCGCAGCTTGCCCCCATTTACCGCGCCCGGCGCACACGTTACGAGATTGACCGGTGCGTGCCGCAGTTGCGCGCGGTGCAGGACGGCAAGATTGATCTCCACGCCTTGAGCAAGGGGCACTACCCCGGCCGCCAGATGAAAGCCACCGCCCTGCCCGGCTTGAACAGCATCGGCTATTGGGATGCCAGTCACCCCCAGGATTGGGGGCTGGATCCCCACCGGAACGAAGGGATTGAAATCACCTTCCTCGAAACCGGCGCGCTGGACTTCACCGTGGACGGGCGGCGGTTTGAACTGCATGCGGGTGATTTCACCGTGACGCGCCCGTGGCAGATTCACAAGCTCGGGGCGCCCAACATTGGCCCGGGCCGTTTGCACTGGCTGATTCTCGATGTGGGCGTGCGCCGCCCGAACCAGGAGTGGCGCTGGCCGGCGTGGATTGCGCTCACGCCCCAGGATCGCGCCGAACTCACGCGCAAACTGCGCCACAATGAAAACCCGGTCTGGAAATCATCCGCCGAGATCGTTGCGACGTTTCGTGGACTGGCGGAATGCATCCGGCGCTGGAATCAGCCGCACACGGAATCCCGCATGATCAATCTGCTGAACCAGCTGCTGCTCGGAATCCTGGACGCCCTCTCGCAGCAACAGGCCCGGCAGAATCCCGAACTCACCTCGCGACGCCGGACCGTGCATCTGTTTCTGCGCGACCTGGCAGGAGCCTCCAGCGCCAGTTGTTGCGAGCCGTGGACACTCGGAAAGATGGCCATGCAGTGCGGCATGGGCATCACCGCGTTCAGCAAGTATTGCCGCGAACTGGTGAATACCGGCCCCGTGGAATATTTGAACCAATGCCGGCTGGACCGGGCGGCGAGGCAGATGCGGGCGCAACCAGACCGCCCGATCACTGAAATTGCCTTCGAGAACGGCTTCAACTCCAGCCAGTATTTTGCCACCGCCTTTCGCAAGCGCTTCAAAACCACCCCGCGCGGCTACCGTTTGCAACCATGATCACACCGCCGCATTCATCCGGCACCGGCGAAAGCTCCCCGCCCAGATAACTGCGCTTTGACCGGAGGAATGGTCGCGGGCGTGGCCCGGTTAAGCAGGCACATTTCAGGCTCCAGCCATCACGCTTTGCGCACGCCTTTGCATGTCTATTCCGCCTGCGTGCGGAAGAAGCTCGTCGGCGGCACGATGGTGTTGGTGAAGGAAAACCGGCCCGGATTCGCGCTGTCAATCGCCCCGGCCGTGTTCGTGGCGACCGGCGTCCAGGCAGCCGGCGGCGTCAAGTTGGTGGCGCGTTCGCAAACGTAAGCCCGCCCGGGAATCCCGGCGTAAGTGAGATATGCCAGGCCCTCGCTCGCCGTGGACGAGATCAGGTTCGCCCCTTCCGCGCTGCCGATGTAAACGGTAATCGTGTTGGTCGCCGCGCCGCCAAAGCCGTCGCTCACGGAGTATTGGAAGGTGTCGGTGATGCCCGCCGCGTTGCCGGTGCTGGCGTAGGTGAAGCCGTTGTCAATCACGCCCACGGTGCCGTGCGCCGGGCCGCTGACCACGGCGTAGGTCAGCGCGTCGGCATCCGCGTCACTAACGAAGGGTTTTTTGCCGGGGTTGTTGGTGATGGTGACCGAACCGCCCTGGGCAACGTAGCAGGTGGCCGCGCTGGCTGTGGGCGCATGGTTGACGTTCAGGTAAAGTTCTCCACCGACGATTTGCAGCGACACCGGGGCCGCCGCGCCGCCGCCGGTAACGCTGACGGACGGCACGCTGCCCGACACGGCTCCGCCGCCGGTCTTGGCGATGAGCTTGTAGCTGCCATGCGCCAACTGGGCACCGGCGTTGTGAACCGTGAAGGTCGTGCCGCTGGCGAGCGTGAAAGCACCGCTCACCGTCAAAGAAGGCGTGCCCGCCGAATTGGTGAGGATCACCGCGCCCAGGCCGGTGTTAAAGTTGCCCGCGAGGCTGGCCGTGGTGGCACCGCTGTTGATCAGCGTCTGGCTTGCACCCAATGCGAACGGCGATGAGATCAGTCCAGACACGTCAAACGTCGCTCCACCCGCCACGGTAATGACCGGCGTGTTCGCAATGGAACCGCTGCCGCTCAACGCGAGCGTGCCGCCGTTGATGGTCGTGTTGCCGGTGTAGGTATTCGTGCCTCTGAAAATCCATTTGCCGGCGCCTTGCTTGACGACGGACAGCACACCGCCGCTTTCCGTGATCGGCCCACTGACGGTGTTGTTGCCTGCGGATGCGCCGCCGAAGTAAAGCGTCCGGGTGGTGGTCGAGAGGTTGATGCCGCCGGAGAGCGTCAACGCCCCTGCGGCGCTGGAGAAGTTCAGCGCCGGATTGCCGGTGGTGAAATTGACGAAGCCTTTGATCTCATTATCCCCATCAACACTGGCAACGCCCGCGCCGTCGCCGGAGTTGGAGGACAGATGGAGCGTGATGTTGGTCCCGAGGGTGATGCCGCCGGAGAGTTGCAGCACGCGGCTGATCCCCTGCATGAGCAGACCAATGGCGTTCGTGCCGAGGGCATGGGAATGAGCCAGCTTGAGCGTGCCAGCGGTGATGGTGACATTGTTTCCGAACGAGTTGCTGCCGCCCAGCGTTTGCGTGCCCGCGCCGGTCTTGACCAACCCCAGCAACGTGCCGCCGCTCAGGGTTCCGCTGTAAGCTGGCGTCTTGCCCGAACCGGGATTCAGCGTCAGAGACGTCACGGTGGCGGGCAGCGTCAGAGCGCTGGAGCCTTTCAATCCACCGAACGTCGGCGTCGTTACGGCAGCAGGCAGGGACAAAGTGCCGGCGCCCGAAGTGTCAAAGGCGCTGTTCGTGAGTGCAAAATTGTTGCTGACCACCAGCGTGCCCGCCGAAACCAGCGTGTCACCGGTGTGGAGATTTGTGCCGGTGAGCGTCAGCGTGCCCGCGCCGATTTTGGTCAGATGGCCGCCGCCCAGTGTGGCGGCGGACTGAGTGATGTTGGTGGCGAGCGTCAGGTTCCCCGTGGCTTCGGTGATGTCGAAGCGCGCAGTGTTGTTATCAATGATGTAAAAGGGACGGTCGGTGGACTGAGCTGTCGTGGCGGTGTATTGCAGCGTGGCGGTGCGCGTCTGAGCTGCTTCGCCGAACTGGATGCGCCCCGAACCGCCCAACGTGCTCCGGCCACCGGAAACCGTGACCGCAGCCACACTGAAAGTGCCCTGCCGGATGGTGAGTGCATTTCCATCAGCATCCGGCCCGCTGTAACTGCCGGTGCCGGTCATCTTCACGGTCCCGGCGTCACTGACCAGAATGCTGGTGGTGCGACCAGCAGTGGAAGCATTGTCTATGACCTTCCCGCTCGCAATCTCGATGGTGCTGCCGCCGGCTGGCGCAAAGTTGAGGCGCATGTTGCTGTTCGCAACGGAATTGGCATTGAAGCAGGTGCCGATTTTCAAGAGTCCCGAGCCTTGATTGATGAAATTCACCGTGCCGTTGGTCAGTCGAACGAACTGGATGCCGCTTAAATCCTGAGCCGTTGTCACCGAATTATTGATGGAGATGCCCCCGCCATCCGGCACCGCCCAAGTTGTGGTGGCCCCGCTAATCGTGTAAGCGGCGCAACTCGCGGAATCGAACAGGTAGGAGTAGAGGCTGGCCGGTGCCGTGGTGATGGCGGTCTTGCTGTTACCCGCGCCGTTGAACGTGGCCGTGTCGCCCGCACCCGGCACAGGCGAGGTGCTCCAGTTGCCGGTGGTCGTCCAGGCGGAATCCGCGCCCAGGCCCGTCCAAGTGGCGCTGGCGGCCAAGGCATTGTTCGCCAGCGTGAGGCCCAGCGCGAACAGGATGGCCAGTGAGACTGCGCCCAAGCCCGAGGCGGAAAGCATCCGCGAAAGCCGTCCGCGCGTGGAGGTCACGAACGGCATCCAACGCAGGCCGGTTTGGCTGGCTTGGGTGTTTGGATGGAGCGGACTCACGTCCGCTGCTACGAGGTTCATCGCGAGGGTCTTCATGGCGGTCGCAGTTGTTACAGGGTTGTTTGCGGTTGGGAAAACCAACGGCCCGGCGTGATTTCGCGATGGCCGAGGGAATCGTTCTTCCAGTGTGCGCCTGGTCCGGATTGCCGCAACCGTCCCGCCATCATCCTTTCGGATGATGGCGGCCAAGGAACCACCCGCTCGCTCACGGTTTCATGGCGGCCCTGCTGTCCGCTCCCCCTGCATTTCATGAAACCATGCACGCCCAAAGCCGGTCGCAGACCGGCGCTCCGGCGGGAGTCTGATTACGGTGTGGACAGGCGGAAGAAGACGCAGCCAGGGGCCACGCCATTGGTCACGTTGACCGGGCTGATGCCGCCGCCGGGATAGTCAAACCAGTTGGTGCCGAGGCCGGTGTTCAGCGCATTGGTCTGCGACTGGAGCTTGAAGCTGCCGGTCCAGGAGAACTGCAAATTGCCGCCGCCGGTGTTGGTGTAGTTTAACGTCGGCGCAGGCACAACGGAACTGGCAAAGGTCAACGTGCCGTTCGTCGGATTGAAAGCGGCGACCAGTCCGGACGCCGGCGGGGCCACCAACAGGTTTGTAAAGTTGCCCGTCTTCGTGCCCGAGGCGCTGAAGAGCACAAACGCATCGCCCGCCGCAAATGTCGCGCCGGTGGCGTTGGTCACAATCAACATGCCGCCGTAGGTGATGTTCGTCACGCCGACCACGCGGTCGCCGACCGGGGTCGCACCGGACTTGCCGATTTGCATGAGCGCGGTTCCTGCCATCGTCAGGTGGTTGTTGATGGTGAGCGTTTCGCCCAGATCCGCGGAGACACCCGGTTCGAGGGTGGCGGCGTTGATGACGACGGGGCCGTTGATGACGCCGGTGCCCGACAGTTTTCCGGCGCTGACGGTGACGGCGGTGTTCGCCAGTGAACCCGCCACGCGCAACGTCCCGGCGTTGACCGTGGTGGTGCCGGTGTAGGTGTTGCTGCCAGAAAGGGTCCAGGTGCCGTTGCCGTATTTGCGCACGTCGGTGATCACGGCGGACGGGAGCGGTTTGGCGAAAACACCGTCGCCAGCCCCCAGCAAAGTGAGGGTGCGACCCGACGCGCCGGTCAACGCGTTGCCGGCAATGGTCAGCAACCCCGCCTGCGATTCGAAATTCAGGCTGGCCCCATTGGCGATGACGTTGATGTCACCGGAGAGGGTGTTGCTCCCGGCGACACTGCTGATGGCGGGATAGGTGAAACCCTGCCTTCCGTAGAACGAGATCGCATTGGTGACCATGATGTTCCCGGTCAGTTCAATCCGCCCGGCCTGATAACCGCCGTTCACCACCAACGTGCCGACACCCGCAGCAGAACTATTGGCAAGCCGCAAGATGCCGTCGCTCACGTAGGGTGACGAACTCAGGTTGACACCCAGAATAGTCGAACCGCTGTGCGCGTTGGAGCCGGCCAGCGTCCAGGTGCCTGCGCCCTGCTTCTCCACAGTGATCGTCCATCCGTTGGTCTGAACAATGGCCCCGCCGACCTGGTTGGGGCCGGTCGAGGTGCCGCCGAGTTTCAAGGTGCGGCCCGCGAGCGGAGCCGTGACGTTGCCCGCCAGCGTTAGTGATCCGCCGTCGCTGGTGATGAGGGTGTTGCCGGCGCCCAAGGTCAGGTTCAGCGGCCCGGCGATCAGGTTGCTGCCGCCGACGTTGTGGAGGCGTCCGGGCGCGGGTTCGCCGCTGGTGTTGAAACTGACTGACGCCGGGATGACAATGCCGCCACCTTCCAGCCGCAGCGTGCCCCATCCGGTGGTCAGGCTGACGGACTTGTCGCCCGTGCCCAGGGCCGCACCGTTGGTGATGCTCAATATGCCCGCCGTAATCTGGACGCCCCCCGTAAAGGTGTTGGCCCCGTGCAAGGCAATCGTGCCGAGCGTGTAGGGGCAGTCCACGCGCAGGCCACCGGTGCCCGTGATGACATTGGAGACGGTCACCGTGCCGGTGCGGTCGAAGCGGAGCGTGCCGTGGTTCGTGATGTTGGCGGGACTCAGCGTGCCGGTCGCGCCGTCATCGCCGATCTGCAAGGTGCCGTTGCTGATGGTGGTGCTGCCGGTGTAGGTGGAGTCGCCGGCGAGCACGAGGGTTCCGAGGCCGGATTTAACAAAGTGGTAATTGTTGTCGTTAGCGCCGGAGCCGCCGAGCTGGCCGTTGAAGACATTGGTGTCCGCATCATTGGCGACATTCACCGTGAAGGTGCTGGTGGCGGGGTTGCTGTTGATGACGCGGTTGTTGGTGCTGGTGCCGCTGGTCATCAATCCCCCGACCTCCTGGCTCCGGGAGTTCATCTGGAACGTGCCGCTGTTGGTGCCTTCACCGAGAATCAGCCGCGTGCCAGTCGGCAGACGGTTGTTCGCCGCACCGATCAACAGGATGCCCTGCTGCACGCGCGTGTCGCCTTGATAGCGGTTGGCCGCGCGCAGTTGCAGCGTCGAGGCGCCGGTCTTGGTCAGTCCGCACGCGCCCGCAAGCACGGCCTCCGACTGGCTCATGCCGCCGCCGTTGACGGAGAACGTCGCATTGCTGCCGTTCAAAATCAGCGGGCCGCCCCAGAGGATGTAGCCCGCCGTGTTGATGGTGACGTCGTTCACCACGATGCCTGCTGCATCATTCGTCACGTTGCCCGCCGTGCCGCCGAAGATGGCGTTGTCATCCGTGCCGCCCGGCGCGGGCCAGACAACATTCGTGGCGCCGTCCCACCAGTTGCTGGTCACGCCGGAATTCCAAATGCCGGCACCACCCTGCGCGCCCGCCGTGCCGATGCCCGCGCCGTCCCATTGCAACGTCAACGGCGTGACGGCTGGCGGAGCCAGACGCCGCGCGAGCTGGGCCTCGTAGAGATTCGTGGGAAGCAGACTGGTCGGCGTGATGGCTTCCACCCAAGCATTCACCGGATCTTTGGAAGTAGCGAGCGTGGTGGTCATGCCGATGACGTTCTGCTGCGGCCAGTGTCCGCGTGGCAACCCGCTGGGCAGATTGGTGACGGGGCTGGTCGAGGTGATATTCCAAAATGTTTCACGCGCACCGGCGGCCGGCACGGCGCTGCCGCTGCTCGACCAGTGCCTTGTGCCGGCACCGGCGTTGATTTCGGTGAAAAGATTTTCGTAAGGAAGATAGGTGTGGTGATCGAAGTTCAGGTCCACGCCGGAGCCTTTCATGCACACGCAACCCGTCGCGTCCTCCACGGTGAGGTCATGGTAATGGCGCGTGGCAACGGTGAAATTTCGCACAAGGCAATCGTCCGAGCGACGGAACTGGATGCCGTGGTGGCCGGTGTAGTAAGTGCCGGAGATGTTGAGGCGATTGCCCACGCCCGCCGTGAGCGCCACCTGCTCCAGCGTGCAGAAGGCCGAGCGCTCGATCAGGAAACCGTTCTCGGAGTTCGTGATGGTCACGTTGCGAATCCAAGAGTTCCACGCGCCATCCATCCAGATGCCGTTGAATCCAACTTCGTTGAAATGCCCGGGATACTGCTTGGTGGGAAATTCGATGGTGAAATTTTCCAGCCCGACTTCATTGAGCTGGCCGGTGACCGATTGAATCTTGGGCTGCCACGCCGTGCGCACGTCCAATCGCAGCGGTCGCTCCAGCGTGATTTGATTGCCTGCGATAGCGGCAATCTTTGACGGGAAACGCACCAACTGCCGCCCGACGAGCGCGGGATTGGCGGAGAGCTGATCCGCGTGAATGTGCCGTCCGAGCGAACCGTCGGGATCGGTCATCGCGAGGCGAATCATCATGCCGACGGACAAACCATTCGTCGTGGAAACCGTCAGCACGCTCGTGCCACGCTTCGCGTTGGCCGTGACATTGGCGAGCGTCGTATTGGTTTCCGTGCCTTCAACCCAGATCAATCCCCCGCCCCATGACCAGCTTTCCAAGCCATCGGTTCCCGGCGGCGGGCCAAGCAATGCCGTGAGGTGATTGGTAAAAACCAGCGTCGTTGAGCCGGTGCCAGCGCCGCGCAGGACGACGTTGCTCTTCCGGATGTAAAGCACGTCCGTGATCTTGTAGCGCCCGGCGGGAATCAGGATTGCGCCGGAATCCACCGCCTCAATCGCCGCCACAAAGGCCGCCGTGTCGTCGGCAATGCCATTCCCCACCGCGCCAAAGTTCATCACGTTGGTGACGACGGCAGGCGCAGGAATGGCAGCCTCACCGGACTGGTAACCGGCGAAGGAGAAATCCGGCAAACGACTCGAGGGGCACCAGAGTTCACCGTTCTGCCCCCAGAGCTCGCTGGTGGTTGCGCTGGCGTTGGCCGCCACACATAGCAAAACCAGTTGGACCAGGCAGGCGAACATTCGCATACGAAGGATTCTATTCATTCAATCAAAGTCTCCAAACGAAGGCAGGAACCGCACCCCTGCGGTTCCTGCCACCAACCACCCATACCACCCAAACTCATGTTCTCCTATTGTGACAGCCGGAAAAAGACGCTCGGATTTGCGGTGCTCACCGGCACGCTCACCGGACTCGTGCCGCCGCCGGGATAATCCGACCAATTGGTGCCGAGACCGGTGTTCAAAGCGTTCGTCTGCGACTGGAGTTTGAAGCTGCCGGTCCAGGAGAAGCTGAGGCTGCCGCCCGTGTTGGTGTAATTCAGCGTGGGCTGCGGCACCACGGTGCTGGTGAACGTCAGCGTGCCGGTGGCCGGATCAAAGGTGTTCGTCAGCCCGGAAACCGGCGGCTGAACCACAATGTTGGTAAAGTTGCCGCTCTTGGTGCCCGACGCAGTGAACAACACAAATGCGTCGCCACCAGCGATTGTTGCGCCCGTGGCGTTGGTCACGATGAGCGTGCCGCCGTAGGTGATGTTCGTCACGCCGGCCACGCTGTCGTTCACCGGCGTGAGGCCGGACTTGCCGATTTGCACCAGCGCGGTGCCGGCGAGCGTGAGGTCGTTGTTGATGGTGAGGACTTCGTTCAAGTTGGTGGAAATGCCGGGTTCGAGCGTGCCGCCGGTTACGGCGACCGCACCACCAAGGTGGCCCGTGCCACTCAACCTGCCGCCGGCCACCGTGACTGCGGAGTTGGTAATGGCACCGGTCACCCGCAAGATCCCATTGCTGATGGTGGTGGCACCGGTGTAACTGCTGGCCCCGCCCAAAGTCCAGGTGCTGGCGCCGCTCTTGACCAGCGAAAGCGGCGTCGCCGTGCCGTCAGTGATCGCTCCCCCCAGAGTGTGTCCCGCGACGGTGTTATCGCCTTCCAGGAAAAGCGTCTTGGGATTGGCCGCGCCGGAGGCGGTGACCGCCCCGGCGATGTTGACCTGCGCGGTCGTGGGATTCAGCGCAATGTTGCCCCCCACGCCTCCGCTCAGGGTGGCGGCGGTGAAGTTGAACACGGGGTTGCCCGCAGTGACCTTGTTGCCCTTGGTGAAGTTGACCCGCGAATGACTGCCCAAGGCCATGCTGCTGAAGGCCTGAGTGAGGGCCGCACCATCCGTGGCGCGATTGCCGACGAGGTTCGCCACATTCGGAGTGGCGAGGCTGCCGCTCGAGGTCCAGAGCTGCCAGGCGTTCACCGGCGTGTCCGTGGCGAGTTCAAACGTGCTGCTGGCGGCAAAGCTCATGGCCTTGCCGGCGGGACCGAAGGCGTGGGGATGCGCCGCAACGAAGCGTCCGCCACTGGCGGTGATCGTCGTGTTGGTAAAATTGTTTGAGGCAGTCAGGGTCCAGGTGCCATTGCCGAACTTGCGGATTTCACTCGCGACATTCGTCGTCACTGGCTTGGCAAAAATTCCGTTCCCGGCACCTAGCAGTGTCAGCGACCGGCCCGCCGCGCCGGTCATCGGGTTGCCGGAAATCGTCAGCAAACCCGCTTGAGATTCGAAGGATAAGGTGGCTCCGTTTGCCGTCACACTGATGTCGCCCGTCAATGTGTTGCTGCCGGAGTAGCTGCTGATGGCAGGATAGCCCACCCCTTGCCGTCCGTAGAGACTGATGGCATTTGTGATCGTGATATCGCCGGTCAATTCCACGCGCCCGGCCTCGTAGCCGCCATTAACCACCAAGTTGCTGGTTCCAATGGCGCTGCTGTTGGCAAGCCGAAGGATGCCGTTGGTCACATACGGAGCAGCTCCCGTATTCACGCCCAAAATGGTCTGGCCACCGTAGGTGTTGCTTCCGCTCAATTGCCAGATATTCCAAGAATTGGCGGATTTTTTCACCACTCCAGTGAGAGCGCCATTGGCGGCGTTTGAAATCACCCCACTGACGGTGTTCACGGCGCTGTTGGTGCCCATAAGAATCAAATTGCGCGCGCTGGAACCGACGTGAATCGGGCCGGCCAGTGTGAGCGACCCGCCGTCGCTGATGTAGCCGGAATCACCCACCCCTGTGGTGAGCACCATTTCGCCGCTGATGGTGTTGCTGCCGGCCACGTTGCGCACCACGCCATTGGGACCGCTGGTCACAAAGGTGACATGATCGGGAATGGTGATGTCGCCGCCGGAGCCATCGAGTTCGAGGCGGGTGCCATCCGCCCGGATGACGATCAGTTGATTGGTGCTGCCATCTGGTTGAACGACATTGCCGCGCACGCCCAGCGCGGCGGCCTGGGTGATCCGGAGCACGCCGGAAGCGGGCCCGCCAAAATCAGGAATACCAAGTTGCACATTGCCGTAGAAAGTATTGCTGCCGGTGAGGATCAACGTGCCCGTGTCATACTTGTTGAACCCGTTCGTGCCCGCGATGACCGCGCTGATGGTGGTGGTGGTGGCCGGTGCCGTCAGCAGGATGGGTTTGGTGAGGGCGGCATCCAGCGTCAGCGCGTCACCCTGAATCAGATAGCCACCCACGTTGAAGGTCAGGTCATTGGCAATCACGCCGCCGGGCGCGATGGTGACCGTCCCGGCCGTCGCGTCAAAGACGGCGTCGTCATTGCCGCTGCCCGGCGCGGCCGGCCAGACGACATCCATACCACCATCAAACCAGTTGGTGGTGGTATTGGCGTCCCAGGTGCCGGTGCCGCCGGCTCCCGCCGGCCCCCAGGTGAGCGAGGCGGCATTCAGTGGGGCCAGTTGTCCGACCGCCAGCAAAATGACGGCACCGCACCCGAGGGTTGTTTTGAACATTTTGAGCTGGTTTGTCTGTTTCATGAGTTGATGAGTCTGGTTGTTGGCGACAAGCGGGTTATTGCGAAACGATGGTGTTCAGGTTCGTTCCCTTGAAGGATTTCACATGCCAGTCGAAGTAGAGGCGGTTGCGGGTGGTGCCGTGGGTGGAGGTTGGCGCCACCGCCGACCAGTTGCCGGGCCAAAGCTGGGCATCCACGTCGGACACGGCAAACACCTCTGATACCGGGCCGAGTGATCCGACCATCGAGAGCCGGCTGGGGTTGATCGGCGGGGTCTGCGGGTAACCGAACGGCACCGTGGCCCACGTTACCCTGACCGGACCGTTCACATACGGAACCGTGACCATGTAATTGACCCGCATCATCGCCGCGTTCGGATCCTCCTTGGAGAACTTGCCGTAACCGGGACAGAACATGGCGCGGAGATAGGAACGCTCGCCAAAGGCCAGTGAGGACGGAGCCTTGCCGCCCAGGTAGGTTGCCAGATGCCAGGCCATCTCCGTGTTCGGCTGGATGTCCCGAAGATAACCGGACGCATGACCGGTCGCCAAAGGCCCGGGCAAGGTGTCGCTGTTGTCGCCGGCATACATGTTGATGGCCAGCCCCACCTGCTTGAGATTGGACACGCACTGGATGGACACGGCCTTCTGCTTGGCCTTGCTCAAGGCCGGCAACAGCATGGCGGCCAGAATCGCGATGATGGCGATGACGACCAGGAGTTCGATCAAGGTGAACGCCACCCGGACGTGCGACTGGGGTGCTCTTGAAGCAGCGGGACGGGAGTCGGACATTCTTTTCATAATGTGCGTCGCGGTGGATTGCGCCCTGAGCATCCCCCCGGGCCGCTTCCCCGTCCACCTTTCCAACATCATCCTTTAGGATGATGGCCGCACCGGCAAATCAGCGTTGCGCGGGCAAATGGCAGGCGCGAAACTTACGGCATGAAATCGCCCTGGCTCATCGCCTGCCTGATCACCGGAACCCTCGCGCCTGCCGTTCCCGCCCAGAACGCCACCACTACTAACACCACCGCCGTCGCGGCCAAGCCCGCCATGCACTGGGCGGATGACTCGTCCGGACGCCCATTTTCCAAAGATCCATCGGTGATCCGTTTTGGCGGACGTTACCTGATGTATTACTCCCTGCCGGGTGCGGCGGGCATGCAAGGCTGGAGCGTCGGCATTGCAGAAAGTCAAAACCTGACGGATTGGAAAAAAACGGGCGCAATCAGCCCGGCTCAAGAGTGCGACAAAAAAGGGCTCGCCGCCCCCGCCGCCTGGGTTCACGACGGCAAAGTGCATCTGTTCTACCAGACTTACGGCAATGGCCGGAAGGATGCCATCTGCCACGCGTGGTCCACAAACGGGCTGGACTTCGTCCGCAACCCCGAGAACCCCATCTTTGCCCCCACCGGCAACTGGACGGCGGGCCGGGCGATTGACGCCGAGGTCTTTCCGATCGGCGAACAGTTGTTCCTCTATTTCGCCACGCGCGATCCGCAGATGAAAACCCAGATGCTCGGCGTGGCCTCCGCGCCGCTCAAATCGGACTATGGTCGCAAGCAATGGACGCAACTTGTGGACGGCCCCATTCTGAAGCCGGAGCTGCCGTGGGAGCGCGACTGCATCGAGGCGGCTTCGGTGACGTCGCATGAAGGCAAGCTTTGGATGTTCTACGCCGGCGGCTACAACAACGCCCCGCAGCAAATCGGCGTCGCGGTATCCACCAACGGCATCCACTGGACGCGCATCTCCAACCAGCCGCTCGTGCCGAATGGTCCGCCCGGTTCATGGAACTCCAGCGAGTCCGGCCACCCCGGCATCTTCAAAGACGCCGACGGCTCATTCCACCTGTTCTACCAAGGCAACAACGACAGGGGAAAGACTTGGTATCTCTCCAAAGTGCGGATCGTCTGGAAGGACGGATTGCCCGCCGTGGCGGACCAATGAGGCTCGCGAATTGAGTGACCGGAACGCGGCATTTATGCCGCTTCACCGCGGATCACGGTTTGGTTTTCGTGAATGACCGGGCGGGCGGAAGGTGAAGCGGCATAAACGCCGCGCACCGCATCCGATTCAACCGTTCCTCAATTGCCCGGATTCGGCAGGTGCCTCACGGCCCAAGCAGCACGCGATACAATCGCATCGGAAAATTCGTAGCGCCCGCGTCCATCCAACTGAACGGCACGGCGGGCGGGTTCATTGTGAAAAGCGTGTTCCTGTCCGCAAGATTCGTCGAAAACCGCACGGTGTAGTCCGGCCCAACATCGCCACCCGCGCTGAACTGAAAGCCGCCATTCGTGAATTGCGCCCCGGTCAACGCAGGCTTCGCCACCGGATTCGCGAGCACCTGGGGAACCTGCGTCGCGCTCAAGCTCGGCGTGCCGTTGTCGGTCACCCGCACCGTGGGCTGCGCCAAACCCGCGCTCGCCGCCGTGGGCCGCCAGGAGAAAATTCCGTTCGTCGCGTTCACCGTCGCGCCGGACGGCGGGTTCACCAGGCTGAACGTCAACCGCTGCGCCGGCACGTCGGGGTCGCTCGCGGTGTTGATGGCGGACAAAGAAATGCCCACGATGCGACGTCCAACTTTGGCAGGATGAGATATTGGGAGATTCAGGCCGTGAGAATCGCATCAATCCTGGCCGCTGTCAGCCAGCCCTGCATCATCCTTCTGGCTGACTCCCGACCCCGTCGCCCGCCGGCCCAATTATATTCGGTGTATTTCATCAGACGAGACGGGTGGGTTGCGCGCTTCAAGGTGCCTCGATGGTTTCCAGTTTCAGAACGGTGGTGTGATTGTCCCAGACACCTTCCGGCAGCGTTACCGCGAAAACACCATTGGCATGTTGGAAGTCGAGGGGCCGGCGTTGTGGGTCAGCAAGCAGTGTGACTTTTTTCACCTTTTCCGCGATCCCATTCAGGCGGATCAATCCGTTGGCCGGACGGTCAAAGAGGTGGAGATAAATACAGCCGGGTTTGCTGGTGGACCGCCAGCCTCGTGGCAGCGACACATCGTGGGATTGGGCCGCGCCGCCGGCTTCGAGATTCTTCTCACTGCCGTCCGGGTTGATGTCCTGAAAGACGATGCCTTGTTTTCCGCCGCTGGTAATCCGGGAGGCGGTCGTTCCGCGTATGGCTTCTCCGTTCACGCGCATCCACTCGCCGAGCGCGTGCAGCCGCTCGACCGATGGTGTCGGCACCACGCCCTCGCCGGTCGGGCCGATGTTGATCAGGAAATTCCCGCCCTTGCTGGCGACATCCACCAGACAGCGGATAAGCATCTCCGGTGATTTCCACTGGTCATCGTTGCGGTCGTATCCCCAGCGCCGGTTGATGGTCAGGCAGGCTTCCCAGGGCCGGTGGATGGCGGCGGCGGGAATCTTCTGTTCGTGAATATCGTAATCGCCAAGACCGTTGCCGATGCGGGCGTTGATCAAGCAATCTGGTTGCAGGCTGCGGATGTAGTCGCGGATTTCCTCGCTGTGCTCCTTGGTTATTTGATCCGGCGTGTCGAACCAAACCGCGCCGATGGGGCCGTATTGGGTGAGCAACTCGCGGAGCTGCGGTTTCACCTTGTTCTGGATATAACTTTTCTGCGCGTCCGCGGGTGGCTTGGGGAAATCCCAATCGTTGCAGCGTTTGCCGCCACGCGGCACACCGGGCACGCTCCAGTCGCGTCCCAGCGAATAGTAAACACAGAGCACCAAGCCGTGCGCCTGGCAGGCCGCCGCGAGTTCCTTCAGCGGATCCCGCCCAAACGGCGTGGCGGCCACCATGTTGTATGGGTTGGATGGCGAGTCGAACATGGCGAAGCCGTCGTGATGTTTGGAAACATAGACGAGGTAGCCAAGGCCGGCGTCCTTGGCCAGTTTCACCCAGGCATCGGCATCGAATTTCACCGGATTGAATTCTTTAACCAGCTTGGCGTATTCGGCCATGGGAATGCGGAACTCGTTCTGCAAATGGGCGTCGCGGCTGCCCCGCTGGCCCTGCCACTCACCTCCGGCCACCGAATAGGGGCCCCAGTGGATGAACATGCCCGCCTTTGCGGAAGTGAACCAATGGAACCGGGTGCCCGCATCAGCGGCCAATGCGCTGGTGGCGGAGACGATGCCGAATGCCAATGTCAGCAGAGTTGCGGGTTGGGCGAATCGTTTGGCAAATATCATGTTGATGAAGTTCATTGGTCGCTTGTCAGATTCAAATTTCACCGCGCCAGCGTCACCGCCATCAGGCCGATGATCAGTTCGTTGCTGAAGGTGCGCAGCGTGAGTGATTTCAGTTCTTTCGCGGGATTCAACGGTAAATCCAACACCGTGGCCGCGCCGCCGGGAATGAGCCTCCCCTTGCCATTGCATTCCGCTGGCGTCAACACGCGCACCGCGCCGGTCTTCAAATCCACGCGCGGCGGAATCGGCTCGGGCCGGGCGAACGCAAACTCGTCAATGTGATAATCCTGCTCGATGGGCCACCATGTGGTCGGACTGTGCAACACGAGCCGCTCGCTCATGCCGTCGGTGTAGGTCGCCACCACTTCGCCGTTGTCGAACCGGCATTGCATGGCGTTTGCCGAACCCGCCATAAGTAAAACAGCACGGGATGCGTGGCCATTCAGCGGCACGGTGGCTTCGCGCGGGTAATTGTCCCATTGCGAGGTGAACAGGATGTTCTTCGCCTGCGCGTCGCCGGGCGTCTGGAACGGAATGCCCAGCGCCGTCGGAAACACGCCGTTGTTGGTCGCCGCGATGGCGCGCAAGCCGGCATCGTCCACCTCGAACTGGGTGTTGTAATAGCACCAGCCGCCGATGCCCTGCTTGGGAATCGCCAGCGAACAGAACGGCGAGCGCGGCGAGCGATATTCGTTGCGGAAAATTTGCGTGACGCGGTCGTTGAAGAACGGCGCGAGATTCACCGTCTCCCACCGCACCGTGGCGCGAAGTGGATCGAGCTTCCAGTTCACCACCAGACCGTCGGCCTTGCCGTCGGCAAACGTCACACTGACGGGATGCGAACCGGGCGGCAGGCCGGCGGCGGGCAAAACAATTTCATCCGAGTCGCGGCCGCTCCGCGCGGTCAGCTTTGCCTTCACCTTCCGTCCGTTGAAATGAATCACCGCGTCACCTTCCACATCACCTGCGGTGTTGTTACGCACCCGGAAGCGCAGCGACGCCGCGTCCTGCATTTGCGCGGCGATGATTTCCCAGGCTGGCCGCAATTCAAACACCACCGGCTGCCACCAGTTCAAGTCGCCCTGCTCCACCTGCGCGAAAACCGTCCGGCGTCCCAACGTGCCCGCCGTCACTGCCTCGAAACCATTTCCACGCAGCGTCAGATTTGTCAGCGCGCCTTGCGGATCGTTCACTTGAATTACCCGGGCCGGGCCGAAATCAGCCTTGATCCCCCGCCCCAGCGCACGGACTGATTCCGGCGCAACCATCACCGGTGCTCCGCCGCGCCACTCGATGACCACTTCATGCCGCGCCGCTGCTGGCGCGGTGATTTCGATGCGGGGCAACCCCACCGATTCCGTCACCGACCGCCAGCGCGCCGGCAGCCCATTCACGCGCACACTGGCGACCGCATCGCGCAGGGCGACGACCTCCAAGTGGAGTTGCATGGGCTTGGGCAACCGTGACTCGACCGCATACGATTCTTTCAATCCGTCGCGTTGGAACGAAAAGCTGATCCCGGGATGCCGGATGCGGGCGTGATTCCATTCCGGCGGGAATCCGGGCCGAATGAGCAGTTCGCCCGCGAGTTGATCGGGCGCGAGGCCGAAAAGGCCTTCCACCAGTGCCCGCGCCGTGATCCCCACGGCATCCGCAAAGTCGCGATAACGCTCGCCGGAAAACGCGTCCAGTGGCGTGGTCATGCCGGCGTTGCCGGGGCATGCGCCGAGGAACATGCTGTCGAGCAACGCGCCCTTCAGCAGCGGAAACGCGCTGTCCGCGCGCCCCGCCTGCCACAGTCCCAGCGCCGTGTGCGCCGATTCCGCCAGCGCGACATTGTTCACCGACCAGCGGTAAGGCATCCAGCTTGTGGTCGGCAGTTGGTAGTTGCCCGGCGGCACGCCGCGACCGGTCAGCGGAATGTGCGCGAGCTGCGTGTCCACGAAGCACGACATCTGCCACGCTTGCAGCGGCGTGGCCGCCTGCGAATCGAGCGTGTGATAAAACGTCCACGCGGCAGCATTCGGATGAACGGACTGCAAGCCGAGGTAATCCTTGAACTCGCCAAACCAGCCACGGTCCGCCAGCCAAAGCTCGCGCTGCATGGCCTGGCGGATCAACTCCGCCTCGCGTTCGTAGAGTGAAGCATCCTGGCCGAGCCGTTTGGCCACGCGGGCCGCCATCAGATTGTGCCAGTAGTTGTAAGCCGTGGCGTGCGTCGCCCCGCCGCCGTGGTAAATCAGTTCATCGCTCGCCCAGATGCAGGCGTAGGCTTCGTAGAGCGGAAGTCCATCCGGGCCAAACGGACGGCGAAAGAGCCGCCGTTCCCAAGCCAGATGCCGTTCGATCACCGGCCACATCTGTTCCGCAAACTCCAAGTCACCAGTCCAGAGCAAATGGCGGAAGAACGTGTCCACCGCCACGAGGTTCATGTCGTAGTGATGCGGGTCGGTGTAGGACAGATCCCCATTGCTGATGAGCGCGGTTTCGTTACGGGCCAGATTATATTTCTCGTCGGCAGGCGGCAGCCGGTCGGGAATCGCATTGGTATTCTGCCGCGCGGCGAAACCGGCGAAGTGCCGACGCGTGCGGTCGTGCCAGCCCAGCGCGTCGCCCGCGTATGCCGCGCGCCAGCCGAGCAGTTTCACGCGCCAGGAATTCGCCCCGTGCATGAACGCGCCCTGCGACTCGTCCCACACGGCATCCGCTGCCACGCTGACAGCGGCAGCGGCGGCGTTGATGTAGTCATCAGGCGTGTCCACGCCAATGCGTTCGCCCAGTTCCTGCCGTCGTTTTTCCGCCGCCGAAAAAACTTCAGTGAGTCCCGTTCGCCTGAGCGTCGGGAGCTGGCCCGGACGCACGAGATGAAAGGCGAGCAATGCCGGAGTGTTGGGCGTGAGCGCCATTTCACCATACAGCACCGGCGTGGCCGTGGCCCGCCCCACCGAAGCCCGCAGCTCGCCGGGCGAAGCCCATTGCCCGGCATCCGCCACGGCAGGCGCGTCGCCGCCCGAGGTGATGCCCATGACCGTGCCGGCTTTCAGCGGCAACGTGAACCCATCGGGCCGCAGCCTGAAGACATTGCTCCGGCAGTCGTCCGGCTTGAGCGCGAAGAATTGCGCCAGCGGGACGCGTTCGCCGCCCAGATCGCCGTTGCGCCGACCACGTTCCTCATTCGCGCCGCCGAACGCCCAGAGCAATTTGACTGGACCATTGTTCGCACTGGTCTCCACGCGCACCACCAAACCCTCCGTGCCCGCGAGTGGAATGGCGGTCACCGTCCACGAGCCATCACCGATCAATGGATCGCGAATTTCATAGACCATCGCGCCGGGACGGTAACGGGCCACGATGGATTTTGCGTCCTGCAACCAGATCGCTTTGCTGTTGGTTTGGTCCAGGCGCAGACCGAGACGGAGGTTCCCACCACGCCCCGGCAGGAAGAAAGCAAACTCCGGACGGTCGCCCGCCTCCACGCGAAAGCCGGCATTCCCACCGTAGAGCGGACGGTTGAAAACTTCCGCGCCGTTGGTGATGACAAAGTCCGTGCCGTCCGGCGTGTAGCGCAGCGGGCGGTTGGCCGGCCCATCAGCCAATACGACCGAACCAGCAGAGAGAAGCACCAAACCAGCGAGGCCGCCGCGCAGGAACTGGGAGAATTTAAGTCGTTGCCGTTTGCCGGGCAGTTTCATGGTCCTGTGATATCGCTTGTGTTGCCGATGGCTTTGAGAAAGCGAACGGCCTTGGGCGGGGGCGCGCTGTTGGTGATCGTTGCGCCCGTCACGTCCTTGAACACCAAGACCGGCTCGCTGCCGGCGGATGGGACGCGGACGCCATCGAGCAGGAGATTTCGCACGTCGTCGGCGACCAGCGCCGGGCGGTAATCCTTGGCCTTTACCTGGAGCGTGATGTTCTCAAACCTGATCCCCTCGGCGTGGCGCAGATAGAAACCCCAAGCCGGCAGCACACCAAACATCGTGGACTCCGGGTAACTGTCCGCCCGCTCCGGCACGGCGGCGAGGTTGTCCCAGCGATGGTGATTCGTCTGCGCTTGGCCACCGATGCCGCCATAGAGGATGGAAATGTCCTTCAACGTGACATCGCGCACGGGATGCCCCGGCACGCCGGTGATCGAAGCCGTCACGAGCGTCAGACAACGATGCCGCCAGGCGGTCGGGAACTTGTTCATCGCGGAGCGCGGCCGGTCGGGAATGACGGCCGTGATGTTGCTGAGGGTCACATTGCGGAGCGTCCCCACCGGCCCATCGCTGTTGCGGTGGCCGAGGCGGATGAAAATGGGATTGCTGGTGTCGGTGATCTTCACGTCGGCGACCACGACATTCTCCATCAAGCCGCCATCCACGAGTTCCAGCGCGATGGCCGAGAGGTAGGTGTCATAAATTTCCAGTTTGCGGCAGATGATGTTCTTGAAACCCACGAACGAGGCCGTGCCGAATTTGAGCGCATTGCAACTGGAGCGCACGCGGCAGTTCTCGATCAGAATGTTCTCGCAGGCGCGGCGGGTGGACTTGAGGCAGATGCCGTCGTCCTCGGAATCAATGTCGCAGCCGCGCACCACCACGTTCTTGCAGCCGTCGAGGTCCAGGCCGTCATTCGTGATGGCCGCCATGGTGCGCACCTTGATGTTCTCAATGAGAACGTCATCGCAATCCCGGTAAAGTTGCACCCAGCACGCGCTTTCGCGGAGCGTGATGTCGCGCACGGTGATGTTCCGGCAGTTGCGGAAGTTGATGATCACGGGGCGTTCGGCTTCCCGGGCATCAGGCCACTTGCCTTGGGTGACGGGCAGTTCGTAACCGACCGCCAGCTTTTTCCCCTGCCCATCAATGACGCCCGCACCAGAGATGCCGATGTCCGTCGCGTTGTCGGCCCAGACCAACGCATAGAAGTTCAACTTGCGATAGTCCGATCGGTGCGGGCTGCCCAGCAGCGTCGCGCCCTTGTCCAGGTGGAGTGTGACGCGGCTTCTGAGCTGGATTGAACCGCTGAGATAAGTGCCGGGCGGAAAAACCACCGTGCCGCCGCCCGCCGCAGCCGCCGCACCAATGGCTTTCTGGATGGCCATAGTATCCTTGACCCGGCCATCGCCGACTGCACCGAACTGCCGGAGGTCAAACCTCTCCCCGCCCGGCGAAGCGGAAGTGCCCATCACGAGCACGGCGAAAATATGGGTCACTAGCAGCACCGGAAACTGATGGCGGCTGGTCTGACCAGTAGCCGGGGCGCGGGCTTCAGCCCGCTTTAACATCCATGACAGAACGGTGCTGGAAAACCCCCGCCCGCTGCCGCATGGTGAATCGAAGCGGCGTGAACGCCGCGCTCCGCTCGCGCCATTAAGATGGCAACCGATTGGATGGGTGGAAACAGACTTCATGGCTGCCCGGTGGGTTTGGCCAGCCAGCCGTTGAAGCGCAGCCATTCCACGCAGCGCGTGAGCCATTCCGCCGTGGGGCCATACTTGGGATCAAGGCTGTTGCCGTGCGAGCCTTGCGCATAGACGTGCATTTCCGCCGGCACACCCGCGTTGCGCAAGGCCTGATAGAAGCTCAACGAATTTTCCACCGGCACGGTCTGGTCCGCCATCGTCGCGGCGATGAACACCGGTGGACTGTTGGTGCGGACGTGTTTTTCCACTGAAAGCTTCTCCCGCAATTCCAGCGGTGACTCCCTGCCCAGCAGCGCATCGCGCGAACCTTTGTGCGTGAACGGCTCCGCCAGGCTGATGACCGGATATATCAACACCGCGAAATCCGGCCGCGCGCTGACCGCGTCGAGTTCCGCCCCCGTCTGGCCTTCCGGCGAATCCCACAGCGTCGCGGCGCACGCGGCGAGATGACCACCCGCCGAAGCGCCCATCACGCCGAGGCGGTTGGTTTCAATTCCAAATTCAGCAGCGCGCGACCGCACGGTTCGGACTGCCCGGAGCACATCCTGCAAGGGCGCGGGGTGGCCGTAGTCGGAAAGCCGGTATTTGAGTGCAAAGACCGTGACGCCGTCGGCATTGAGCCGGCGCGTGATGGCGTCGCCGTTCGTGTTGACCGCAATCCGCACATAGCCGCCGCCGGAACAAAAAATGACCGCCGTGCCATTGGCATTCGTTGCGTCTGGTCGGAACACCAGCAGCGACGGCTGGTGGATGTTGCTGATGCGCCCGTCCACGATCTTTTCCGGCGACGCGTTGGTTTTGAGATCCGGCACGCCTTCGGGCCAGAGCGGGATGGTGCGGGGTTCCGCCGCGCTGGCGTTCATGAGCACCGACAAGAGCAAGGTGAAACAGCGCAATATCCGGCAACCCGCCAAAGCCGTAGGGCAGGCTTTCCAGCCTGCCGGTTCACCGGACTTTCCAGTCCGGTGTGACCAGAAACGGGCGACTGGAAAGTCGCCCGCACCGGCGGACAGGAATGTCCGCCCCACAATGATTTTACTTCGGATGATTTCAGACATTTTCATTCCATTTTTCTCACATCCGCAACAACCCGCGTTCCATGGCCGCCGTCACCGCGCGCGTGCGGTCGGGCGCGTCAAGCTTGGTCAGGATATGGGCGATGTGCGTCTTGACCGTGGGAATGCTCAAGCCGAGTTCGTCGGCGATTTCCTTGTTGGCCTTGCCGCGGGCGATCAGCCGCAACACCTCGACTTCGCGCCCGCTCAAGGTGGCGTGCAGGTTGCGCTCGGCCAGCTTCCGGGCAAGATGCGGCGGCAGGTAGCGTTCCCCGGCAGCGACCGCGCGGATGGCACGGACGATGGCATCCTTCTCACAGGACTTGGGCATGTAGCCGCAGGCTCCCGCCTCCAGCGCCTGATGAACGTCCTCGGCCGTTTCGTTGATGGACACCAGAATGATGCGCGCCGCCGGATATTGCTCCAGGATGCGGCGGGTGACTTCGACGCCGTGCATGTCCGGCAAAATGCCGTCCATCAGCGTCACGTCGGGTTTGATTTTGGCAAACGCGGCCACCGCCTCCGCGCCGTCGCGCGCCTCGCCGGCCACCACCATGTCCGGCACGCCCTCGAACGCGCCAATCCAGCCGATGCGAACCATGAAATGGTCGTCCACAACCAGGATGCGAATGTGCGATTGTTTCATGCTGATGGGGCCGGCACCTCGACCGGCAACACGACACTGATGGTGCAACCCGCGCCCGGCGCTGACACCACGTTGAGCCGGGCCTTGATTTTGGCGGCGCGTTCCCGCATGCCGAGCAGGCCGAAGTGCGGCCCGGGCGCTTGTCCCTTCGCCTCGGGATCGAAGCCGCGCCCGTCATCTTGCACCGTGAGCCGGGTGGCTTCCCGCGCGTAATCCAGCCCGATCACAAGCTGGCGAGCTTCACTGTGCTTGATCGCGTTGGCCAGGGCTTCCTGCGCAATCCGGAGCAGATGAAATTCCACGGCGGCGGGTAATGCGCGTTCCTCCCCGGACACCTTCACTTCCACGGCGGGGCCGGCCGGGCCGATTGCCGTCTCGGCCATGACCCGGAGCGCGGCCACCAAACCGTCCTGCTCCAAAACCTTCGAGCGCAGGTCCCACACCGAACGCCGCGCTTCCAGCCGGGTGAAACGCAACATTCGCCGGGCAATGGAAAGCGATTTGGCTGCCGACTCCGGGTTGGACTTGATCGCATCATTCAGACCATCGAGCTGAAGCGCGACGCCGGAGAGCTGTTGTTCCAGCGTGTCGTGCAGATCGCGCGCCATGCGGTCGCGCTCCTTGCCCACCGCCTCGGCTTGCAGAGTGTCACTGATGATGGCCATCTGGCGCTGGACTTGTCGGCGCAAGGCCCAGGTGCCAAACAAGCCAAGCGCCGCCACAATGCTCATCGCCCCCAGCGCCACCAGCAGCCGCTCCGGCGTCCACCACGGCGCGCGGGAGATGATCTTGACGCCGCCGCGTTCCGGCAGGTGCAGCCGGAAGCCGTCCACCCAACTGATCCGGGGCAAGGCATGCGTGGTGGTCAGTTCACATATGCCCGTCAGCCGCAGACGGTCGCCGACGGCCAGATCAGGTAGCTTGGATTTGCCGCCGGGCAACAACGCTTCAAAAATCTGCGACCCGGCCCGGCATTGCAGGATGCTCTCCGCCAGCCCTTCCCGGCGCGCCAGTAAATCCGCCTCCAGCGTGACGAGTTCGGCGTGCATCATCGGCAGGTCAGACTTTTCAAAATCAAAGGACACCGGCACCGGCGTTTCGCCCGACTTCTCCTCGACCACCCGCGTGGCGCGCAACACCGGACGGAACGGGGCCACGTCGCCCACGCCCTCAACCTCGACCACCAGGCCCGGCGCATAACGCCCCGACCGCGCGGCATGAACCAGCGTGCTCCCGCTCTCGTCCCGCAGATAAAAGCCTCGCGCGTCAGTTTGGGTTACGACGCCTTTCAAGCGCACCGGCGTCTGCGGTCCAAGGCTGCCGGTCAACAGTTGCGCCACGGTGATCAAGGGCGCGCTGTCACTGTTTGCCGGCGGCAGCGTGGGCACAAGCGCATCGAACGAGGGCACGAAGAAATGCCGGTCGGTCATCTGGCGCTGGCGGTTGAAGATGGTCCCCAGCACGCCGCGCAGCCGCACCGGACGCTGCATCAACGCCGCCGCGCGTTCCTCGGCCCGTTCTTGCAGCGGCAGCTCCGCCTTGAACAAACGGCCATGAACATCCACATCCAGGGTGTAACGCTGGTCCTTCGACTCATAACCCACCACCACGGCGGGCACCTCCACCCACGCGGAATCGAACTCCGGCAGAAAAAGCTGGTCCGCCGTCAGCCGGACAGGCACCGGGAGATCGCCCTGGCCCAGCACCTTCACCCGCGCGCGACCGACGCTGGGATAATAGCCCAACGGCATCGAAACCCCATCCACACGCAGACGCTGGCCGGGAACAAATTTTGGCGGCGTGTTCGTGCCGGGCAGCAGTTTCACATAACACCCCGCCGTCCCATCGTGCAGAAACAGGCTCCACGGCGAGGCCGGATCCACTCCCAGCACCACAGCCTCGGCGCGCACCGGCACACTTTGCGCGGCTTCCTCCTGCGACAACGCCCGCACAGCGGTGAAGCTGCCCAGCGGCTCCGCCGCCAGCAGCGCCAGCGGACACAGCCAAACACCTGCGAGGAGCCGTCCCAGTCGGCGGAGGAAAAAACTCGGATGCGGTGTCATGTGTCAGTGGCACAATCCGCGCCGCGCCAGGAGCGACGCGGCAGTGGATGTTGACTGGAAGAGCATACGCGAAACCGCCGCCGAGGTGAACCGCGATGTTGCCAAGCCCACGGGAACGAACTCCCATACCCCGCTATTCATTCCGTGCCGTGGTGGTGGAACGGCGCGGCTGCCCGACTGGTTGGCCGGCAGGCTTTGCGCCCTCAAGACCGATGGCAACCGGAAAGAGCAATACGACCGGCCCCAGCAGCCCCGATTCTTTGAGCGGATCGTCTTTTTTCCACAGCGGAAAGGTCACAAAGGAACGTCGCCCCACCGGGCTGGTCTGCCCGGCCAGCACCCAATCCGGCCAGCTTGCCAGCCGCCCGTTTTTGTCACGCTCGGCATCCTCCGGCAAGGCCGCGTCGCCAATGAGCCGGTTCACCCAGAGATTCACCACTGCGATCTCCAGGCTGTTCGCCCCCGGCTTCAACGCCTCGGTGATGTCCACCCGATACGGCGGTTTCCAAAGTATCCCCAGCGGCTGGCCGTTGATTGTCACGTTGGCCATGACTTCCACGCGCCCGAGATCCAGCAGCACACGCGACTTGATTGTCGGCAGGTCAAAGGTGGTCCGATAAACGGCGGTGCCGGAAAAATGTTTTACGCTGTCATCCGGGTGCCGACTCCAGGAGGCCAATGCATCCAGCGTGAGCGGCCCGTTGACACCGCTGTCAGCCGGAAAAGTCAGGGTCCACGGCCCGGTCACCGGACGAGGTTCGGGAACCCGCACCTGCTTGAATTCCTGTTGGCCGCCATCGGCGAACTGGATTGCATAATCTCCCGAACGATGCAGCAGAGCGCCGCGTTCCGCGCCTGGCAGTGAGGTGAATTCAACATCGGAATTGCCGCCAATTTCCGGCGCGGCGGGAAATACCGTCGTGCCGTCGCGGCGAATGGCGGCGATGGGGCGCGTCACTGGTGACTCCGTGCGAAACACGACGAAGGCCGAACCGTTCGGCCCGAGTGGAAGCTGCGCCCGCGTGCGTCCGTCCGCCGTCGGGAAAATATCGAGCGGACGCATGGCGCCGGTTTCTGGATTCCACAGCTCCGCTGACTTGCCGTGCATTCGGAATGTGGCGGTGATCTCAACCGGTTGATCAGAAGCGGAAGCGATGAAATAAAAATCTCCCTCCCGGCTCGCGCGGTGAATCCACGTCACATTCGTCGGCCCGGCAAAGTCCGGTTGCACCCCGAGACGGGCCAGGGCATCCACCGGCGAGAGACCACGAAAAACGCGGCCCTTGCCGAAACGCCGTTCTGTTTCGCCGTTCGTCCCCCAGATTTCAGCGGCGAGCGCCCGCAATTGTTTGTCCGCCGCCGGCCCGCCTTCCAAACCCGGCGTGGCTTGCGGCGGTTCGCCCAGCAGATTCGCCCCGTCGGCAACGAGTTCCCGCAGTTGCTTGAGCCGGCCCAGCGTCATGGTGCCCGTATGCTCCACTTGGATCAGTTCGTAACGCGGACCCTCGGGCAAACCCGGCTTGCCGTCGCAAAGGCGAATACGTTTGAACATGTCCGGCCCGCAGGCATCGTAGTCATAGCCCGGCATTGGCTGATGCTCGAACCGGTAAAGCGGCTCCTCCGGCACAACCCGCAACACGTCCGCCACGATCGGTCCCTGCCGCAGCAAAAACTGGCAGCGCGCAAGGTAGTCGTGCCACGGCTTCGACCATTCCCACCACGTCTGCGTGCTGTCGTATTGCTGTCCCCAGCCGCCCATCATCATTCCCGGCTTGAGCTGCGGAAACCGCTGCATCGCGAACCGGTGCATTTGCAGCCGGTTGGCCCCAAGACAAAACATCTGGTCGCCCAGCGCCTTGAGCGTGGCCGGATGCGACTGCCAGCGTTCCGCCGCCGTGGAGGTGAAGGCTTCCACGCCGACGATGGATTTGCCGTTCAAGTTGGCAACGGACGCGGCGGACTTGATGGTCTGGCGATAGTCGGTGATGGGGCCGTTGGGGATGGCCCAACATTCGCCCATCGGCTCATCGGTGAAATTCGCGGCGTCCAGATCGTTGCCAGTGGTGATGTAAGGTTCCACGGCCACCTTCATCCCGTGCTGATGACACAACCGCTGCATCTCAGCCCAGAAATTTTCCGCGCACAACTCGGAAACCGTCTGCCGCAGATCGTAGAGAAAACGTTCGGACGTTTGCAGATCCCCGATCACCCGGCCCGTCAGCACCGGCAGGAACGGGATGATGTCGTAACCGCGCCGCCGCTGAAATTCCTCCGGCATTTTCTCCGTCCAATTCTGGCCGCCCGCCTCCCAGCTATCCACAAACAGCGTGTGAAAAGTTTTGCCCGCCTCCGGGCCGGCCAGTTCGATCATGCGCTTCATCACATGGCTGAAGTGCGCCTGTATGCCTCGCTTGTCGAGCTTGTCACATTCCGGGCCGAGGCCGGCGGGCGGTGCGGGCAACGTGTTCTGACCAGTCCAAGTGTGGCCGAAACGCAAAATGGTCCAGGTGCCGGCGGGCACCTTCCAATCCAGCGAACCATCCGGCTTCATCCTGCCGGTGAGATTCACGATGTTGCCCGGCGGAATGCAAACGTCCGGCGGCGCGACCGCCTCGATCGGCGCGCTTCGCGTGCCGGTCCATTTGATGTAATTGACCCAGACCAGCCGCTTCAAATCCAGCCCCTCGATCCGATAATCCGCCTGGGCGTCGGTTTCCCGGATCGCCAGCACGGCGACATCACGATAGAAATTCCCATTGACCGGCGGCAGCGGCAGTTGGCCGGTGAAGCGTCGTCCGCCCGGGATCCGCGTGGCGCTCTCCACGATTTTTTGCGAAGCCAGCTCCGGGGTGATCCACGGGCCGCCGTTGCCCGAATAGCCCGCGCCGTTCGCGCTCATCACTTCCAGCCCCAGCCGCTTGGCCTCGGCGATTTCGTGCGCGAACAGTTCCTGCCAGCCCGCATCGAAATAGCCATGCGGCCCGGGCGGAATGCCGGGTTGCGAGACATCAAACAGCGTGACCCCGCCCAGCCCCGCACGCTGGATCGCCTCCAATTGCGTGGTGATGCTTTCCTTGCTGACATTGCCATTCAGCCAATGTCCCCAGACCCAGGGACGCGCGGAGGCCGGCGGCTGGACAAAGTTCCGCTCCAACGGATCATTTACCTCCGCCGCCAGGCAATGCCACCCCGCCAACAACAGGCCGAGCATCAGGGTCGGGAACCGGGTGCCTGCCGGGCGCGGGCGCATGAGGATTTTCGAGGACAAGCCATTCATTCGATAGCGGGAATTTGTTTGAATGGCAGCATGCCACCATGGAGGCCGGGCGCTCCACGCCGCTGCCATCATCCTTTCGGCTGATGCGCTCCAGGTGGAAGAATGGCCGGACGCCCAAGAAACGGACCCTCAAGAAGCAGGCAGGGCGCGCGAATGTTCATCCAGAAGATTGCCGCCCGTGATTGTTGTGCCAGATGCGCAATTACCTAAAGCCTGCGTGGAAATATGTGTCCACTCTTGTCGGGCGCTCGATGGGGCCCCAGCGGCGTTCAAGCGAAACGGAAAGCATTTCCTCATCGGCTCAGGTTGCACCGGGTGGGAACCAAACGCCTCGTGCTCAGCCCCCCAGGGCGGGGGAATTGTGGGAGTTCCTGCCTGAACTTCATGCCGAGCGGCTGATGAACTACTCGTCAACAAAACCGCTGATCCAGTCGGAGCCCCACGCAATCGCCCTGGCAGGGTTTGGCGCTGACACCAGAGTTCGCGGCGAACGCAGACGTGTATTCCCTGGTGCTGATTCAATCGCTCCACTGGCTCATCGGGTGGGCTGTCGTCGAGCATTTGGCGGCGCAGCAGCAGGCCAATTTGAAAAAATCAAGGCGCTGAGGCCTGATTGAGCTTGCGTGACCGCGACGTGAAACTCTTCGACTTGGAAAGTAGATCAAACCTCCACACGCTCCCCCATCCACCAAACTGCGGCGAGGCCATCATGAGAAAGCCTCGAAAGCTTCCGCTTTGAGAAATCGCCGCCACCCCGGGTTGAGCCAGAGCTTGCCATCGTGTTATCCACATCCCCAACAAACCCGCTCATTCGAATGCTACCGAACTCGGGTTACGACAAGGACTCCGCAAAGGCTCATGCTCTGTTCCGCTCGTAAACACGGCCTTGGCTTCGACGAACGAAGCGCGGCGTGATTATCCGCGCAGTGGGGGGAGGCAGGTGTGCCGAATCTGGAGCACAAATTCGATGGTGATGATCCTGACGAACAAAGCTGACAGGTATCGCAAGATTATAACCGACAGATGATATCCGAACAGGTGTTGATTCGGGAAAAGCTCCCGTTTCTGCATTCGCGCCTTATGGACGCCGGGAACGCCTGCCGTAGCCTTCAGACTGTCCAGAAAATCGATGACGTGATTGACCACCTGCTCCCAAGTGGCCCGATCAGGATCTATCTGCGAAACAAAGGACTCGGCAATGATGCGGTCTGCCGTGAAGAACACGAAGCGGGCCACACCGTCTTCCTCGTGGACAAGGAATCCCAAGGGATGCTGGGATCGCCGAATTCGCCCCCACCCTGCGCAAGGCAACACTGGGCGGTTTGGAACGAGTCTGGTGGCACCGGAGGATGACCGCTTTCCCACCGCGTGATCTACGAAGTGATCGAATCCGACAACACAATCGTCGTCGCCGCCGTCGCCTTTGGCCCCATAGGGCGGGCGCGTGACATCCACCACGGCTGATGATTGCGGGTAGCGTTGCTCCACGGCGGGCCAGGGTTCCACCCCGGCCGCGAGGCCCGGCCCGGCCATGCCGCCCACGAGCAGGACAATCGCCACAGATTGCAACAGGATGCCACGCATTGAAGTCGTCATCGGTTGCATATTGTAGTCGTCATCCTCCCGCGTCCAGCACCAGCACCCAATCGTGGAAACTGTCAGCGGTTTTGTCCGGCGGCGTGAACTCGCGGCGACCAGTGTTCGATAGGGGCCGGGGTGCCGCCGCGCTCCAGGCGCCCGCGCTGGGATCAAACCGCCGCGCCCGCAGCGGGCCGCGGAACTTGCCCAGGTCCACCTCCGCGGCGCTGCCCGGCGGCAAATTCGTCGGCCCTTGACAGATCGCCGACCCCGGCCAGTTGCGGGGCATTGATTGGGCGGCACTGCCACGCGCACGCGCGGGTCGCCCGCCATTGCCGTTGCCGGGTTGCAGCCCCGGGAGCCGCGTGATAGCTTCGCCGCGTTCATGTCTGACCAGCCAAAGTCGAATCCGGAGAAACCGGAAGCGGGCAAGACCGGTGAGTTTCGCGTGCCCCCGCGCACGTGGATTGTCTGGGCCATCATCATCGGCGGCCTCGTCACCCTCATTTCCTTCCGCGAGCGGGGCAATCCCCCCGGCGAGGAGCTTTCCCAGCCCGCCTTTTTCCAGAAGTTCAACTCGAACCAAATCGCCACCGCGACGCTGGTCTTCAGCCCGCAGACCCTGCCCGCGGCGGAGATCAACGGCAAATACCTCAAGGCCGACGAGAACGGCAAAATCGTCACCGCCGACGGCAAGCCCGTGGAAGTGGCCTTCGTCGTCAAAAACGCCCTGCTCACCGAGCGGATGCTCGAACAGTTGATGGAATCCAAGGTGGTGAAGACACACCAGCCAAACACGCTGATGTTTTCCCTGCTCCTCAACCTGCTGCCCATCCTCCTCATCGCCGTGCTCATCTGGTTCTTCTTCATCCGGCAGATCAAGATGGCCGGCAAAGGCGCGTTGAGCTTTGGCAAGAGCCGCGCCCGCATGCTCGCCAAGGAACGCAACAAGACCACCTTCAAGGACGTCGCCGGCATCGAAGAGGCCATTGACGAAGTCAAGGAACTGGTCGAGTTCCTCAAGGACCCGCGCAAATTCCAGCGCCTCGGCGGGCGCATTCCCAAGGGCGTGCTGATGGTCGGCCCGCCCGGCACCGGCAAAACCCTCCTCGCCAAGGCCATCGCCGGCGAAGCCGACGCCGCCTTCTTCAGCATCAGCGGGTCGGACTTCGTCGAGATGTTCGTCGGCGTCGGCGCCAGCCGCGTGCGCGACATGTTCGAGCAGGCCCGGAAAAACACCCCGTGCCTCATCTTCATTGACGAGATTGACGCCGTGGGCCGCAGCCGCGGCCAGGGCCTCGGCGGCGGCAACGACGAACGCGAACAGACCCTGAACGCCCTGCTCGTCGAGATGGACGGCTTCGACACCACCGACGGCATCATCATCATCGCCGCCACCAACCGCCCCGATGTGCTCGACCCCGCCCTGCTCCGCCCGGGCCGCTTCGACCGGCAGGTCACCGTGAACCTCCCCGATGTGCGGGGCCGCGAAGCCATCCTCAAAGTCCACGCCAAGAACATCAAACTCGAGCCCGACGTGGACTTGTCCGTCATCGCGCGCGGCACGCCCGGCTACTCCGGCGCGGAACTGGCCAACCTCCTGAACGAAGGCGCGCTGCTCGCCGCCAGCCTGAACAAGAAGGCGGTGGGCATGAAGGAGCTTGAAGAGGCGCGGGACAAGGTGCGCTGGGGCCGCGAACGCCGCAGCCTCGCCATGACCGAGGACGAAAAACGCTTCACCGCCTGGCATGAGGCCGGTCACGCGCTGCTCACCGTGCTGCTCCAGCACACCCATCCGCTCCACAAAGTCACCATCATTCCGCGCGGCCAGGCGCTCGGCGCCACCATGTCCCTGCCCAAGGACGACGTGTTGAGCCACCGCCGCAAGCAGATGCTCGACACCATCGCCGTCATGATGGGCGGACGCATCGCCGAGGAACTGGTAGCCAACGACATCTCCAGCGGCGCCGCCGGCGACATCCAGCAGGCCACCCACCTCGCCCGGGCCATGGTCATGCAGTTCGGCATGAGCGACCGGCTTGGCATGGTCCAATACGGCAGCGACGACGAATACGTCTTCCTGGGCCGCGACCTCGGCCGCAACAAATCCTACAGCGAAGTCACCGCGCGGGAGATTGACGACGAAGTGCGCCGCATCATTGACCAGGGCTACCAGCGGGCAAAAGACCTGATCCTGCAACACCGCGACAAAGTGCAGCGCATCGCCGAGTTGCTGCTCGAATACGAAACACTGGACGGCACGCAGGTCGCGGAAATCGTCCGCACGGGCAACCTCAGCACCCCGCCCACGCGGCCCAAAGCGGATGTCGGCCCGCTACAGGGCGCGCCCGCCGGTGAAACGCTGCCCGAGCCGCCTCCCAAGCCCGCCTCGCCCCCCATTCCTGGCCTCGGCGCCCCCGCTCCCTCGCCGGCCTGACCGGGCGGACGTGGCGGGCGCAAACCGGCGTCCGGCTGAATCCTTGCGACATTGTGTGGGGGGCGCAGGCTGCGATCTGCTTGACCGGCCAAATGTCCTGGCCCGGATATTTCACACGGTTGTAGCGCGGATTTCCCGTCCGTTATTTCGCCGGGCTGACAGCCCGCGGCGTGGGGATTCCCCCAGCGCCAGAGGCTTGGCGACTCCCGGCCAATTGGAAATCGGCGATCCGACAGGTTGGCAACCAACGCTCCGGCGGTGCGCCAGCCCATCCGTCCAGAACGGTTGTGAAAGCTCCGGGCGAGGCGCGCCAACACAACACCCCAGCCCGTTGATGGCTTGTGAGTCGAAGCGGCCGACGCCACCCGTTTCCCGGACATCCTTCCGGCAGCGGCGGAATTCCCAAATCACGCGGCCAAAACCTGGCGCACGAATTTCGCGTTTGACGCCGGGCGGGCGGCGGCTTCTGCTGGGCGGGTGAAAATTCCGCCTCGTTCCGCACTGCTCCTGGCGTGCCTGCTGGCCGGTTTGACCGGCTCCCCGTTCCCGGTCCACGCGGACGAGTCCGCGCCCGCTCCGGTTCCCGAGGCGCCGGCGTGGGAGCCGCTCTTCAACGGGCGCGACCTGACAGGCTGGACGCCCAAGTTCACCGGGCATCCGCCCGGCTCGAACTACCTCGACACTTTTCGCGTCGAGGACGGGCGGCTCCAGGTGAGCTACGCGAACTACACCAATTTCAGCGGGCAGTTCGGGCACTTGTTCTGGCGGGAACGGTTGAGCAACTACGTCCTGCGTGTCGAATACCGGTTCGTCGGCCAGCAGGTGGCGGGCGGCCCGGGCTGGGCATTCCGCAACAGCGGCGTGATGATTCACGGTCAGGACCCGGCGGGCATGGAGTTGAAACAGGATTTCCCCGTCTCCATCGAGGTCCAGTTGCTGGGCGGGGCCGGGCCGGGCCGTCGGCCCACCGCCAACGTCTGCACGCCGGGCACGCACATCGTCATGGACGGCGAACTCATCCAGCGCCACTGCACGGAATCCACTTCGAAAACCTATCACGGCGACCAATGGGTGACCGTCGAGATCGAAGTGCGCGGCAGCCGCCTCATCCGGCACGTGGTCGAGGGGGAAACCGTGCTCCAATACTCGCTGCCGCAACTGGACCCGGGCGATGCCCACGCGCGCGCCCTGATTCGTGAGGGGCGGACGGTCCTTGAAGGCGGCACGATCAGCCTCCAGGCGGAGAGCCATCCGGTTGAATTCCGCCGGGTCGAATTGCGCCGGCTGCCGGACTGACCGGGCCACTCCGCCAGCAACGGCGGTCGGCCACCGGACCGCGGACGAGGTGTTACAAGCGGGGGCGCATCTCCCTTTCTTGCAAGTCCGTTTCATATGTGTGCGGTGGTAGCGTCGGCAATCCTTGGCTGACGTGGAGCCGGGCTTCCCAGCCCGGCGGAAAGCAACGCCCGCCCGCACGGG
>Ga0101944_10001092_pt1 | contig 62608 bp, 31 predicted proteins | sample DewCreD2012metaG_FD_75245 | JGI IMG/M metagenome (GOLD analysis project Ga0101944, IMG submission 75245) | Hot spring sediment bacterial and archeal communities from British Columbia, Canada, to study Microbial Dark Matter (Phase II) - Dewar... ...
AGCCGTCCCAGGCGCCGACGACGAGGCCGATGGCGAGGGCGCGGGCGACGGCCGGGCGGGAGGCCGGGTCGGGGGCGGGGCGCCGGCGAGCGAGGCGATCGCGGAGCAGGAGGACGGCGAGGGCGGCGGGGACGAGGGCGAGGACGGCGGTGTGGACGGCGGCGGGGCTCAGGTGGAGGACGGCGCGCGCGCCGGCGGCGGCGCCGGCGGCGGCGGCGAGGGCGGCGGCGAGGCCGAGGCGCCAGTGGAGTTTGCCGGAGGCGGCGTAGCGGGCGGTGGCGGTGAGGGTGCCGAGGAAGCCGGAGAACTTGTTGGTGGCGAGGGCGGCGTGCGGAGGGAGTCCGGCGGCGAAGTAGGCAGGGAGGCTGATCAGGCCGCCGCCGCCGGCGATGGCGTCGACGAAGCCGGCGACGAAGACGAGGGAGAAGAGGAGGACGGCGGCGGCTGGTTCGAGGTGCATCGGGTGTGCGGGCGGGCCTGTGTTCCGTGGGACGGGGGGTTACGGGCGGCAGGCGGTGGCGGCCGCCACGCACGTTCCGGTGTCGGGGCCGGAGCGGCAGCAGTGGGGCGTGGCTGCGGCGCAGGGCCCGCCGGTGGAACCGCAGACGCAGGTTCGTGGAGTGGTGGAGTCGCAACGGTCGGTGCGGGGGTCGGCGCGGCAGGGCTCGTCGTTGCAGCAGTTCCAACCGGTCCGGCAGGTGCCTGCGCAGCAGATGCCGCCGGAACAGGCGGAGTTGTCGGGGGCTCCGGCGTCCGGCGGGCAGGCGGCGGTCCCGCCCGCGCAGACCTCCGGCACGTCGCACGGTTCCGTCGCCGGCCGGCATACGTAGCCTGCCGACCGGAACCCGTCGGTCGGGCAGGCGGCGGTTCCACCGGCGCAGACTTCCGGCACGTCACACAGCCCTGCCGCCGCGCGGCACTCGTAGCCGGCCGATCGGAACCCGTCGGTCGGGCAGGCGGCGGTTCCACCGGCGCAGGTCTCCGGCACGTCGCACAGCCCTGCCGCCGCACGGCACTCGTAGCCCGCCGGCCGGAACGCGTCTCTCGGGCAGGCGGCGGTCCCGCCCGCGCAGACTTCCGGCACGTCGCACAGCCCGGCCGCCGCGCGGCACTCGTGGCCGGCCGGCCGGAACACGTCGGTCGGGCAGGCGGCGGTTCCGCCCGCGCAGACTTCCGGCACGTCGCACAGCCCGGCCGCCGCGCGGCACTCGTGGCCGGCCGGCCGGAACACGTCGGTCGGGCAGGCGGCGCTCGAGCCGGTGCAGGTTTCGGCGACGTCGCAGGGGCCGGCCGCGGCGCGGCATTCGAACGAGGACGAGCGGAACTGGTCGGGCGGGCAGGCGGGATTGCGACCGTCGCAGGTTTCCGGCCGGTCGCAGGGGCCGGCCGACGGGCGGCATTCGTAGCTGTTGGGGCGAAGGAGGTCGCCGGGGCAGGCGAGGCTGGTACCGTCGCAGTATTCGGCCGGGTCGCAGGGGCCGGCCGATCGCCGGCACTCGGTGGTGTTCGGTTCGGGGACGCAGGCGTCGGTGCCTTCGTCGCAGCCGTTGATGCAGCCGCCGATCGGGCAAGGCCAGATGCCGGGGGAGCAGGTTCCGCGGCCGTCGCAGGTTTCGAGGCCGTTGCACCAGAGGCCGTCGTCGCAGCCGACGCCGAAGGGAAGGTTGGACCAGCCGTAGGGATCGACCGACGGCAGGCATCCCTGGCAGCGGTTGGCGGGGTTGAGGGCGCGCGGGTCGGGGCTCGAGGGGTTGAACTCGGGGATGCAGGCGTCGCCGATGATGCAGAAGCCGGGATCGAGGTCGCAGGTGAACATCGACTCATTGCAGGTCTGGCACGGGTAGGTGCAGCGGTCACCGCGGCCGACGCACTCGGTGCCGGAGCAGCGGTCTTCGAGGGTACAGAACCGGCCGTCGTCGCAGAGAATGCCGTCGCCCTGCGGCACCATGTCGCAGGCGCCGGTGGCGGGGTCGCAGGTGTTGCGCCGGCAGGTGGTGTCCCGGGTCGAGTCGCAGACGACGACGGTGGCGGAATCGATCTCGCAGTGCCGGTCGACGCAGGCGAGGGTGCCGTTGCAGAGGTTGCCGTCCTCGAACGGGCGGCACTCCTCATCGCGGTCGCAGATGCACTCGTTGGTGCCGCCGACGCAGCGTGCGATGCCGCCGTCGGTCAGTTCGCAGTGATCCTCGCTGTCGCGGGTGCACGGGTTGCCGTCGGTGCAGGCGAGGCCCGGGACGAAGACGTTCATGCAGTCCTTGCCGGCGCCGAGGGTCTGGCAGGCGTCCCGGGTGCACTGGTCGCCGTCGTCGCACTCGTCGTCGCGGTGGCAGGAGAACAGGCAGCTCGACTCGCAGCCGTCGCCCGGCACGCGGTTGCCGTCGTCGCATTCCTCGGCGCCTTCGACGCGGCCGTTCCCGCACAGCGGCGGTCCACCCTCGGCATCCCCCGCGTCGCCGGCGGCGATGCCGCCGGCATTGAGTCCGCAGCCCCAGCCGACGGCCGCCAGGACGACCAGTCGCCACCGCGTGGTTGCCGTCCGCATCATCATCGATCCCGTCCCTCCGCCGCGCGGCCGTGGCCGGCGCGCCTGTCGTCCATCCGTCTCGTCGCCGCCGCCGAGCCGGCGGATGCACCTGTCTGTCATGTACCGCGCGAGCGTCGCGGAGTCAAACAGCCCGGGTGGTGAGCGGCTTTGCAAGGGGGGGCGGGTGGAGTAGCGTCGGGACGGGCGGCGCGGAGCCGGCCGGGGTTGTCCGCCGCTCGTCCGGCGGCGGGCCGGCGTGGGGCCGGGCGGCCGGTGTTCGGGGCGGGGGGCGGGGTGTCGCGGCGAGGTTCGGGATGGACCACGATCTCTGCACGCTGTCGGGGACGAGGTTGGCGCGGATGATCCGCGAGCGGCGGATCTCGTCGCGGGAGGCGGTGGAGGCGCACCTCGAGCGGGTCCGGCGGGCGAACCCGGTGCTCCGGGCGGTCGTGGCGGAGCGGTTCGACGAGGCGCGGGCGGAGGCGGACGCGGCGGACGCGCGGGTGCGGCGGGAGCCGGCGGAGTCGTTGCCGCCGTTCCTCGGCGTGCCGTGCTCGATCAAGGAGTGTTTCGCGCTGGCGGGGATGCCGCAGACGGGCGGGCTGGTTTCGCGGCGGGGTTTCCGGGCGGCGGCGGACGCGACGGCGGTGGCCCGGCTGCGCCGGGCCGGGGCGATTCCGCTGGGGGTGACGAACGTCTCCGAGTTGTGCATGTGGATGGAGTCGGACAACCGGGTCTACGGGCGGACGAACAACCCGTACGATCCGTCGCGGACGGTGGGGGGCAGTTCGGGGGGCGAGGCGGCGATCGTGGCGGCGGGCGGCGCGCCGTTCGGTCTCGGGTCGGACATCGGGGGTTCGATCCGGATGCCGGCCTTCTTCAACGGCGTGTTCGGCCACAAGCCGACGGGCGGGCTGGTGCCGGGCTCGGGGCAGTTCCCGGACGCGGAGGGGGCGGCGCGGCGGTATCTGACGACGGGACCGATCTGCCGGCGGGCGGAAGACCTGGGCCCGCTGCTCGGGATCCTGGCCGGTCCCGATGGCATCGACGACGGCTGCCGGCCGCTCCCGTTGGGCGACCCGGGCGCCGTGGACCTGCGGCGGCTGCGGGTGTTGTCGGTGGAGGGGAACGGGGCGGTCCCGGTGGCCCGCGAGCTGCGGGAGGCGCAGCGGCGGGCGTGCGGGTGGCTGGCGGAGCGCGGGGCGCGGGTGGAGCCGGCGGAGTTCCCCGGACTGCGCGACTCGCTGGAGATCTGGTCGGCGATGATGTCGGCGGCCGCGACCACCTCGTTCGCCGCGCACCTGGGCGGGGGGCGCGAGGTGAACGCGTGGGTCGAGCTGCTGCGCTGGGCGATCGGCCGATCGGACCACACGTTGCCGGCGATCGGCCTGGCGTTGCTGGAGAAGGTGCCGCGGTTCTACGAGGGGCCGCGGCGGGAGTTCATCGCGCGGGGTCGCGCGTTGCGGGAGGAACTGACCCGGCGGCTCGGGACCGACGGGGTGATGTTGTACCCGTCGTACCCGACGGTCGCGCCGAGGCACGGGCGGCCGCTGCTGCCGCCGTTCCGCTGGGTGTACACGGCGATCGTGAACGTCCTCGAGCTGCCGGCGACCCAGGTGCCGCTCGGGCTGGGTTCCGAGGGGTTGCCGCTCGGAGTGCAGGTGGTGGGCGCGTCGGGCAGCGACCATTTGACGATCGCGGTGGCGCTGGAGCTGGAGCGGGGGTTCGGGGGTTGGGTTCCGCCGCCGCGGTGGGGTTGAGGTCACTCGATGTAGCCGAGGGCACGGAGGGCTTCGAGCCGGCGGCCGGCGGCGGCGTCGAGGTCGAGGCCGCGGCCGGTTTCGGCGGCGGCGTCGGACCCGGCGCTGCGCGCGTCGTCCGCGGGCTGCGGGAGCTCGCGTTCGAAGGCGGCGACGGCCTCGCGCAGGCCGACCGGGATCTCCTCGGCGCGGAGGGGGTGCCAGGACGTGCCGGCATCCCCGGCGGCGGGGGCGAACCAGGCGTCGTCGCGGACGAGGTGCAGGACGTCGAGATCGGCGGTCCGGGCGCGAACTCCGGTCTGCAGTCGCGGGTCGGCGTCGGGTTCCGGGCGTACGTAGGAAAGGGTAGCGGAGCAGACGACGGCGGGGGCTCCGGATTCGATCTCGGCGAGGGTCCGGCCCGCCATCTCGTCGGGCACGGGGATGCCGGCGAGGTCGAGGAGCAGCGGGGCGAGGTCGGCGAGCGAGACGGGTTGGGGGATGCGGCGCGGGGCGCCGGGGAGGGGTCCGGCGAGGAGGAGCGGCACGCGAACGGCGGCGTCGTGGAGCGAGAAGCCGTGACCCAGGTGCCGGTCCTCGGCGAACTCCTCGCCGTGGTCGGCGGTGACGGCGATGATCGTGCGATCGCGGAGGACGGCGTCGTCGAGGGCGTCGAGCACGAGGCGGAGCTGGTCGTTCCAGTAGCGGATCTCGCCGGCGTAGAGGGTCTCGAGCCGTTCGAGCAGGGCGGTGCCGATCTCGGCGCGCGTGCGGGCCCGGCGGGCGTTTTCTCCGAAGGTCGGGCTGGGATCGACCGGCAGGCCCTGGAGCATCGCCTGGGTCAGGACCTGGGCCCAGGGGTGCTGCCAGCTGGTCCAGGTGTTGCGGACGACGCCGCCCGCGTAGTCTGGGGAGAAGCGGTCGTACCACGGGTCGGGGGCGGAGTAGGGGGCGTGGGGGTCGAGGTAGTGAACATAGAGGAGGAAGCGTTCCTCGCGGTGCTCGCGGATCCACTCGGCCGCCCGTCGGCTCACGTCCTCGGCGGGGCGGAAGGCGACGTCGAAGTACTCCTCGAAGCCCTGTTCGAAACCGATACCGGGGGCGAGGAGGGCGTTGGCGACGAAGGCGGCGGTGGTCCAGCCGTTGCGCTGGGCGGCCTCGGCGATGGTGACGCGTTCGAAGGGCAGGCGTTGCTGCTGGCCGCAGGGAATGTCACGGGAGAGGGGGCGGCCGGTGAAGAGGGCGGCGGTGGAGGGGCCGGTCAGGGGGGCGGGGGCGCGGGCGTCGTCGAAGACGATGCCGCCGGCGGCGAGGGCGTCGAGGTCGGGGGAGGTGGGGCGGGATTCGCCGTACGTTCCGAGGCGGTCGGCGCGGAGGGTATCGACGAGCAGGACGACGATGTTGCGGCCGGATCCGTCGCGGCGGGCGCGGGGGCGATCGATCCGTCGGACGAGGAACAGGGCGCCCAGCGCGGCGCGCACGCCGGGCGGAGGGTTCGACCCGCGGCCAGCCAGTTCGATCTCAATTTCCGACCCCGGGTCGCCCGCGAGGTCGAGGTCGACTTGGTCGAAGACCGTCTGGAGGCCCTGGGCCCCGGGTGCGAGGGTGGCGAGGTCGATCGAGCGTTCGGCGAGGGTGTGCCAGGGAGCGGGGTTTCGGGCCTCGCGGACGGAGCGGGCGCGCAGGACGAAGCCGACGCGGCCGGCGGCGGGCGGGGCGTCGGCGGAGCGCGCGACGTGGAAGCGGAAGACGAGTTGGAGGCCCGGGAGCAGCGGTTGTCGCCAGCGGGCGAAGGCGCCGGGGGGGACGAGCGCGGCGGCGGGGAGGCGCGGGTCCGGGATTCCGCCGGGGTCGAGGCGTCGGACGGAGCCGGCGGGGCCGGGCGAGAGTTCGGCGGCGTCGAGGTCGGCGAGCAGGTCGCGGAGCCGTTCCTCGGCGGTGAGGCGGCGCCGGTCGCCGGGAGCGAGCGTGCCGGCGGAAACGATCTCCGGCCAGGCCCAGGCGGCGCGGACGAGCGGGTCGCCGCCGAGGGTTTCCAGTTCGAGGGCGACGCGGGAGTTGCCGGCGGCGGCCTCTTCGAGCGGCACGTCGGCCTCGCGCCACGGGTCGAACTCGCCGCTCTTCGGTTCGACGGCGCGGCGGAAGACCTCGGTGGTCCGGCCCCCGGCGACAACGCGCACGACGAACACGACCGGCTCGGCGGCGGCGCTGACGATGCGCCCGGCGGCGAAGGCGAAGCGGAGGCGGGCGCCGGAGTGGACGGGCAGGTCCTCGAAGCGGACGGTGGTCGGGGGGCAAGCGACGAGGGACTCGCGGATGTCGTCGTGCAGGACGGCGAAGCCGCGCCGGGGCGGATGGGCGCCGGTGACCCGGGCGGCCGGCAGGCGCTGGAGTAGATCGATACGGGTTTCGACGATCGGCGCCGGCAACGGCGGGGGTTCCCGCCCGCCGGCGGCGCGGTGGCAGCTCGCGGCGAGCAGGAGAGCGACGGCGGCGAGGTTCCGGCGCATGGTGGGCGGATGATAGCGCGGCGCCGGGGGCCGGCACCACGCCGGTCGACCGCTCCGGATTCCGCCGCAGCGGGCTTTCGGCGTCGTCGTGGCGGGGACGGAGTCGTCGGCGGGGCCATGACGACGACGACGACGACCACGACGACGACCACGACCACGACCACGACCACGACGACGACCACGACCACGACCACGACCATGACCAAGAGGGGGCGCGGGGGCGGGGCGAGCTTGGCGGGGGCGCCCTGCCCTTCTAGAATGCGCGGCCGATGCGGCGGGCGGCGTTCGGGTGGTTGGCGTTGGCGGCGTGCGCGGCGGCGTGCCGGGCCACGCCGGGGGCGACGCCGCGGGACGGGTTGGACGGTTCCGCCGCGGTGGGGGAGGAGGCGGCGGACGGCGGCGGGGAGGTCGGGGAGGCGGAGCCGGTCGCGTGCGAGGAGGGACGGGTCGCCGAGGCGCCGTTGCCCGGGGTGTCGGCCGAGCAGCGGACGGCGGCGTACTGGATCGAGCGGACGCGGGCGTGGGCGGATCCGGACGAGGTGCTGCTGTCGGCGGAGCGGATCGCGGACCACGATCGGGCGTTGCAGCAGCCGGTGGAGGGCCGGGGGCTCGGCCGGGCCGATCTGCTCGCGCCGATCGACCCGGCGGCGCTGCGGGCGGAGGTGAACGGGCGGATCGCTTCGCTGCGGGCGTCGTTCGCGCGGGGCGAGTTCGTCGATGCGCGGGGCCGCCGGTTCGGCGAGCGGGCGTCGGCGGCGCTGGCGCCGCGCGAGGGGTCGTGGGAGCTGCGGGTCGAGCTGCGCGCGGCGCTCGAGCCGCTCGAGGTGCGCTGCGGTCCGACGCGGGCGGGCTACTACACGGTTCCGCCGGACGAGGAGTTCGACCGCAACATCTGTTCCGGCGTGCGGCCGCAGGAACCGGTGCAGGTGTTGGCGGACTGGGACGACGAGTTGTGGCTGGTGCGGACGGCGACGGTGGTGGGTTGGCTGCCGCGGGAGGCGGCGTTGTCGCCGCCGGTGCCCGAGCGGTGGCGGGCGGCGCTGGCGGCGGGGCCGCGGGTGCGGCTGGCGCCGGGGGTGCGGCTGGCGGCGGACGACGGGGCGCGGCTCGAGGTCAGGGCGCGGACGACGTTCGCGGAGGCGCCGGGGGAGGCGGGGGCGGTGTTGTTCGCGGACCGGGCGGGGTTTCACGCGGGGCGGCCGGAGGACGGGTCGCCGGTCGAGCCGGCGGAGCGGCCGTTGACGCGGCGGGCGGTGTTCGAGGAGGCGTTCGGGCGTCTGGACGAGCCGTACGGTTGGGGCGGGCGCCGCGGCGGACTCGACTGTTCCGGTTTCGTGCAGGAGGTGTTCGGAGCGTTCGGTCTGGTGTTGCCGCGGCATTCGGGGCATCAGGCCCGGGCGGGGACGTTTTCGATCGGGCTGGAGGGGGTGGTGGAGCCGGCGATCCGGCTGCGGCTGATCGAGGAGGCGGCGCGGCGGGGGGTGGTGTTGCTGCAGTTCCCGGGTCACGTGATGTTGTACCTGGGAACGACGGAGGACGGCGTGCCGATGGCGATCCACGCCTTCCACGAATTCGCGGAGCGGTGCGGGGGGGCGGAGGTCGACGGCGCCTCGCGGGAGGTGTTGCGGCGGGTCGGGCGGGTGGACGTGAGCACGCTGGAGCTGGGTGCGGGCACGTCGCGCGGATCGTTTCTGGAGCGGCTGACACGGATCGCGGTGATCGGGGGGGAGGCGGGCGAGCTGCTGGCGGGGGTGGCGGAGTACCGGGCGGCGGCGCCGGTGGCGGCGCCGCGAGCGGCGGAGCGGGGCGGCGGCGGGCCGGCGGCGTGCGACGACACGCTGGACGTGGCGCTGTTCCGTTCGCCGCGCGTGCCGCATGCGGGTCATCGGCTGCGGGTGATCGCGACGAGCGTGCGGCCGTTGGAGCCGGTGGAGCTGGTGTTGTTCGGTCCGGACGGCACGCGGTACGTGCCCGCGGTGCACCGGTTGGGGGGGCCGCCCTGGGCGTGGTGGGTGGAGCTGGACGACCCGGCCGCGGGGGAGTGGGCGGCGGTGTTGGGGGACGGGACGCGGGTGGAGGCGTGCGAGACGTTCCGGGTGGCGCGGCACGCTCCGCGGGCGGCGCCGCGGGAGGCGGGAGCGCCGCCGTGGACTTCGCCGCTGGCGTGGGAGCGGGACACGGAGGCGTTGTACGCGGCGTTCGTCGAGCAGTTGTTCCGGGAGCCGGTGGGGGAGGAGGCGACGTGGCCGGACCTGCAGGCGTTGTTGTCGGACCCGGCGCGCAACCTGTTGCACGACCATCTGGGGCTGGGAGAGGACGAGACGTTGCGGCTGGTGCCGGACTGTGCCGACCTGCCGTACTTCCTGCGGGCGTACTTCGCGTGGAAGCTGCGCCTGCCGTTCGCGTTCCGGCGGTGCACGCGGGGGCGGGAGGGGGCGCCGCCGCTCTGCCCCGCCGTGCCGTACTCGAACCTCGACCCCGACGGTTCGCGCGCCGCGGCGCTCGCGGCGGGGGCGGCCGGAGGAGCGGGCGCGGAGGGGGCGGCGCCGCCGGCGGAGGAGCGGGGCGAAGGGGCGCGGGCGGAGCGGGAGGCGGGGACGGCGGGGGGGAATGCGGCGGGGGCGCCGCGGGACGACGTGGAGGCGTTCGCGGAGTTCATCGGGCGGGTGGCGCGGTCGGTGCATTCGGCGACGGCGCGAACGGTCCCGGGGACGGACGCGTCGGACCTCTATCCGGTGGCGCTGGAGCGTTCGGCGCTGGCGCCGGGGGCGGTGTTCGCGGATCCGTACGGGCACGTGCTGGTGGTGGCGGCGTGGATCCCGCAGCCGGCGGACGGCTACGGTATGCTGCTCGGGGCGGAGGCGCAGCCGGACGGGACGGTGGGGCGGCGGCGGTTCTGGCGCGGGTCGTTCCTGTTCGACCCCGCCACGCGGTCGGTGGGGGCGGGGTTCAAGGCGTGGCGGCCGGCGTCGGTCGACCGGGCGACGGGGCTGGTGGTGACGGCGGGCAACGCGGAGTTGACCGGTTCGGCGGACCACCCGGCGTATTCGGAGGAGCAGTATCGCGGGAGCGCCGAGGCGTTCTACGACCGGATGGAGGCGTTGATCCAGCCGCGGCCGCTGGCGCCCGCCCGGGCGCTGGAGGCGGTGCTCGACGCGCTGGAGGAGGCGGTGGTGCGGCGGGTCGTGTCGGTGGACAACGGCGAGCGGTGGGTGCGCGAGCATCCGGGCGTGGTGATCGCAATGCCGGAGGGGCATGCGGTGTTCGAGACGGAGGGTCCGTGGGAGGACTACGCGACGCCGTCGCGCGACTTGCGATTGTTGATCGCGATCGACGCGGTGCTGGGATTTCCGGAGGGGGTGGGTCGGGCGCCGGAGCGTTACGGGCTGGCGGCGGACGAGGCGGCGGGGGTGGTGGAGGAGTTGCGGGCGGGGCTGGAGGCGGGGTTGGCGGGGCGCCGGTTCTCGTATGTCGGGACGGACGGTGCGCGGCGGGAGTTGACGTTGCGGGACGTGGTCGAGCGGCGGGCGGCGCTGGAGGCGGCGTACAATCCGAACGACTGTGTCGAGGTGCGGTGGGGGGCGCCGGAGGGATCGGCGGAGGCGGCGGCGTGCGGGCGGCGGGCGCCGGAGGAACAGCGGTTGCGGATGGAGGAGTACCGCGCGTGGTTCCGGGCGCGGAAGCGGCCGCCACGGTGACGGGGGGCTACCGCACGTCGGTTCAGCGGTGTGTCGGGGGGGGTCGTCGCGGGTCGGATCCCGATTGACCGTCCTGCGCGATCGGGTGAGAATCCGGTTGTTTCGCGCGGCGCTCCTGCGGAGCGACCTCGAATCGTTCGAGCGGAGGAGGTGGCGAAGTGTCCAGAAGCGACGGTCGCAAGAAGACGTCTTCCGAGTCCCATGTTCCGCCCCCCGACGACGAAGGGTTGACGGTGAAGAAGGGTCGTGCGGGGCGTCCGTCGGCGTTCGACGACGCGCTGAAGGATTTTCTGGGGGAGGGTTCGGACGACGCGCCGCCGGCGCACTTGTCGGAGCAGCCGCCGCCGCCGATTTCGGAGGACGAGATCTTCGAGGAGGCGTGGCAGGAGGCGGGGCTGGACAAGCAGGCGGCGGGGGAGGCGCCGCCGGCGGCGGTGGAGTTCGAGGAGACGGTGGAGGAGGGCGGGGTCGGCGCGCCGGAGTCGGCCCACGCGGCGGGAGGGGGTGCGGCGTCGGCGGCGTTCGAGGAGGAGGTGGTCGAGGAGTCGGCGTCGCCGCGGTTCGGTGACGAGGCGGCGACGGAGGAGCGCGCGGCGGACGAGTTGGCAGGGCGGGCGGCGGAGGCGGCGGGGGAGGCAGAGCCGTCGGCGGTGTTCGAGGAGGAGATCGCGGAGCCGGCGAAGGAGGCGGGTGCGGCGGGGGAGGCAGAGCCGTCGGCGGTGTTCGAGGAGGAGGTCGTGGAGCCGGAGCCGGCGCGGGCGCCGGCGAAGCGGAAGAGTCGTTCGGTGCCGCCGCCGGTGGAGGCGGAGGCGCCGGCGGGGCCGTCGCGGAAGAGTCGTTCGGTGCCGCCGCCGGCGGAGGCGGAGGCGACGGCGGGGCCGTCGCGGAAGAGTCGTTCGGTGCCGCCGCCGGCGGAGGCGAAGACGATGCCGGCGATGGACCATGCGGCGTACCGGCGGGAGGCGCAGGGTCTGGCGCGGCGGGGCAAGTGGAAGGAGTTCGCGGCGCTGACGTCGCAGGTGATCGAGGAGGCGCCGTGGGCGGCGTTGCCGGAGGCGCGTTCGTCGTTGTTGAGCGACCTGGCGCGGATCTACCGCGACCGGTTGAAGGACGTCGAGGCGGCGACGGATGCGTACCGGCGGCTGGCGGCGATCGACCCGGCGAACCACGACGCGCTGGAGTACCTGGCGGCGCGGTATCGGGAGCGGGAGGATTGGAAGGCGTTGCACGACCTGTACGGGGCGGCGGTCGAGGCGACGTGGGATCCGGACCAGCGGCTGGAGTGGACGCGGGAGGCGGCGTCGATCGCGACGGAGCGGCTGCGGTCGGTCGACCTGACGATTGCGGCGTGGGAACGGTTGTGGCGGCTGGGGGACGGGGCGGACGTGGCGGTCCGGGAGTTGTCGGACGTCTACCGCAAGGCGCGGCGGTGGGACCGGCTGGCGGGATTCCTGGCGGAGCAGGCGGAGCGGCGTGAGGGTGCGGCGCGGATCGTGGCGTGGCGGGAGTTGGCGGAGGCGTACCTGTCGGGGTTGCGGGACCACGAGCGGGCGGCGGAGGTGTTGCAGAAGATCCTGGCGGGGGACGGGAACGACGTGATCGCGCTGTTGGGGATGGCGCGGGTGCTGGCGCGGCGGAAGGACTGGCCGGGGTTGGCGGCGTTGGGGGCGTTGCCGTTGGCGGGGGTGCAGCGCGCCGCGGCGCTCGATTTCCGCCGGCTGGTGGCGGATGCGCTGTGGTCGGCGGGAGAGTTCGACTCGTCGATTGCCGTCCACGAGCTGGTGTTGGCGCTGGACCCGGAGGACCCGGACGCGTTGCGGGCGAAGGAGGAGTACTTCACGCGGACGGGGCGGAGCGAGGCGTTGGTGAAGTTCCTCGCGGCGCGGGCGGAGGCGGCGGCGGAGGAGGCGTTGCGGGCGGAGCTGCTGGCGCGGGCGGCGCGGCTGGCGGAGCAGACCGACAACGTCCGCGAGGCGGCGGCGTTGTGGGAGCGCCGGGCGCAGCTGGCGGTGGGCCGGCTGGAGACGTTCCAGGCGTTGGCGGAGTTGTACGAGCGGTTGGGGGAGCCGGAGGGGGTGGCGCGGGCGCTGGAGGGGCAGCTCGCGTTGACGCGGCGGCCGGCGACGCGGGTCGAGTTGTTGCGGCGGATGGGGGAGCACTACGCGCACCGGCTGGGGGACGACACGCGGGCCGAGGCGTGCTGGAAGGACGTGTTGTCGTTCCTGCCGGACGACGCGAGGACGCGGGACGAGCTGGTGGCGTTGTTGCGGCGGCGGGGGGATTTCGAGGCGCTGGACCGGGTGTTGGCGGCGCAGGCGGCGCGGGCGGCGGACCCGGCGGTGGCGTTGGAGTTCTGGCGGGCGGCGGCGCAGAACATCGAGCAGAACGTCTACGACCCGAAGCGGGCGGTGCGGGCGTGGTGGCGGGTGTTGGACCTGACGCCGAACGACGGGGCGATGTGGCACGGATTCGCCGGGCACCATCGGAACCTCGGGTCGGTGCGGGAGTTGATCGCGGCGTTGGAGGCGGAGCTGCGGGCGACGCCGGAGGCGGGGGGGCGCGCGCCGCTGGCGCTGGAGCTGGCGCGGTTGTGGGAGCAGGAGCGTTCGGCGGCGGGGGCGGCGGCGGTCTACGAGCGGCTGTTGCGGTGGAGCCCGACGGAGGCGACGGCGCTGGAGGCGGTGGCGCGGTTGTGCGGTGCGGCGGAGGCGGGGACGGCGATCGGGGCGTTCGACGTCGCCGCGGCGTCGCTCGAGGCGCCGGCGGTCGCGGAGCGGATCGCGCTGTTGCGGCAGGGGCTGGCGTTGCTGCCGCCGGAGGACAAGCTCGGGCGGTTCTACGGCCTGCGGCGGATCCTGTGGTTGTCGGGGGGCGACCCGCAGGTGTTGAGCGAGGCGGCGCGGGCGGCGGAGGAGGCCGGCGCCTGGAAGGACCTGGCGGCGGTGTATCTCGAGCTGGCGGCGGAGGCCACGGATCCGGGGGTGCGGGCGGGGTATCAGCGGGAGCTGGCGCGGGTCTACGAGCAGCGCGAGCGGGACCTGGTGCGGGCGTTCCTGGTCTTGCAGTCGGCGGATCTGCAGGCGCCGCGGGACGCGGGGCAGCTCGAGGAGTTGGCGCGGCTGGCGGAGGCGACGGGGCGGCACGAGGACCTGCTGGCGCTGCTCGACGTGGCGGCGCGGGCGGGGGCGGAGCCGGCGGCGCGGCGGGAGGCGTTGCGGCGGCGGGCGACGGTGTGCGAGACGCGGTTGGGGGATCCCGAGCGGGCGTTCCACGAGTGGGTGCGGATCCTGCGGCTCGACCCGCGCGACGCGGAGGCGTTGGAGAACGCGCGGCGGCTGGCGGCGGCCAAGGGGCTCTGGCGGCCGCTCGACGCGTTGTACGCCGAGCTGTGGGACCGGGCGGAGACGACGGCGGAGCGGATCGCGCTGGCGCGGGCGCGGCACGCCTTGCACGCCGAACCGCTCGGGGATCCGTCCGGGGCGCTGGACCAGCTGCTGGTGATCTACCGGCTGGACCCGGAGCAGCCGGGGCTGTTCGAGCAGCTCCAGGCGGCGGCCGACGCGTTGGGGGCGTGGGGGCGGCTGTTGCCGGTGCTGGAGGGGCGGGTCCGGGCGGCGGGGGCGGCGGCGGACGCGGAGCAGCTCTGCCGGGTGGCGGCGTTGCAGGAGGAGAAGCGGCAGGACCGGGAGCGGGCGTTCGAGCTGTACGCGGAGGCGTTCGTGCTGCGGCCGTCGCGGACCGAGCTGCGGGAGGTGCTGGAGCGGCTGGCGCAGGCGACGGGGCGCTGGGACTGGCTGGCGTTCGCGTTGCGGCTGGCGGCGGCGCGGACGGAGGATCGGGAGCAGGCGTTGGCGTCGTACCGCCGGTTGACGGCGGTGTACGGCGAGGCGTTGCAGCGGCCCGGGGAGGCGTTGGACTGTCACCAGCGCATCCTGCAGCTCCAGCCCGGGGCGCTGGATTCGCTGGAGGTGTTGATCGAGCACCACCGGGCGGCGGGCAACTGGCGGGAGCTGCGGGACCGCCTGCAGCAGTGGGTCGAGCACGGACCGGCGGAGCCGGCGGCGCGGGTGCCGCGGTGGCTGGAGATCGCGCGGTTGTCGCGCGAGCATCTGGCGGACCCGGAGACGGCGCTGGCGGCGTACGCGAAGGTGATGGAGGTCGACCCGGGGAACGAGGAGGCGGCGCAGGGGGTGCGTTCGCTGACCGAGGGACCGATCGAGCCACCGTTGGAGCTGCGGCGGTTGCGGCTGGAGCTGGCGCATGCGACGCCGGAGCGGCGGGCGGAGATCCTGCTGGCCTGCGCGCGAATCCAGGAGGAGCAGCTCGACGATGCGCCCGGGGCGATCGCGACGTTGCGGGAGCTGGTGGCGGAGACGGGGCCGGCGGGGCCGGCGTTCGAGCCGTTGTCGCGGCTGCTGCGGGAGCAGCAGGCGTGGGGGGATCTGATCGAGCTGTTCGAAGCGCGGGCGGCGGCGCTCTCGGACGCGACGGCGCGGGTGGAGGCGTTGGAGGCGACGATCCGGGTGGCGCACGAGCATCCGGAGGTGGCGACGCCGGAGGTGCGCGAGCGGTTGTACCGCAAGTTCCTGGCGGACCGGCCCGGGGACCTGGAGGTGCGGCGGCAGCTCCTGGCGGTGTATCGGGATGCGGGACGGCAGGCGGAGCTGGTCGAGGCGTTGCGGGAGACGCTGGCTCAGCTCCCGGCGGGGGGTGGGGACGGCGAGCGGTCGTGGCTGGAGTCGCAGCTCGTGCGGGCGTTGGACCTGGGTCTCGGGCAGTTGGCCGAGGCCGAGGCGCTGCTGGGCGAGCGGTTGAAGCGGGCGCCGGACGACGAGGATGCGTTGCTGCATCTGGCATCGATCAAGCGGCGGCGGGGGGACTTCGCGGGCTGGTTGGGGCTGCGGCAGCGGCATGCGCGGAAGCTGCCGCCGGTGCAGGCGGCGTTGGCGTTCTGTCATCTGGCGGAGGCGTGCGACGAGACGCCGAAGCAGGAGACGAAGGTCGCGGCGTTCTACCGCGAGGCGCGGACGCTGGACGGCGGTTGCGTGCCGGCGACGAAGGCGTTGCAGGCGATCGGCCGGCGGACGAAGAGCTGGCGGGAGGCGGCGGCGTTGCTGCCCGAGCCGGGGGAGAAGGGACTGGCGTGGCCGGAGCGGGCGGCGCGATTGAAGGCGCTGGGCGACGCGGCCGGCAGCGACGCGGCGGCGGCGCAGGGGTGGTACCTGCGGGCGGTGGCGGTCGATCCGGACTGCTATCCGGCGTGGGACGCGCTGGCGCGGCTGGCGGCGGACCGCGGGGACCATGCGGGGGCGTTGCAGGCGCACCGGCGGGCGCTGGCGGCGTTCGAGCGTTCGGTGGCACCGGAGCCGGGGCGGCTGGCGGAGCACGCGCAGCGGATCCAGCAGGTCGCGGCGGAGCGGGCGGCGCTGGGGGAGGCGGACGCGGCGGCGGAGCTGTCGTTCCGGGCGTGGCGCCTGGTGCCGTCGTACGCGCCGGCGGCGCTGGCGGTGGCGGAGCGCCGGCTGGAGCGGGGCGAGCACGAGGCGGCGTTCGCGATCTACGACGCGGTGCTGCGGGACCGCACCCGGCCGTTGGACGACGCGGACCGCTTGCAGGCGACGTTCCGGCGCGGGGCGTTGCTGGCGCGCATGGGGCGGAGCGACGAGGCGGTGGCCGATCTGCGGGAGGGCCTGCGGATCGACGCGCTGCATTCCGGGCTGCTCAACGCGATGGCCGACGTGCTGGCGGACCGCGGGCGGGTGGCGGCGGCGGTGCAGCACTGCATCCAGGCCTCGCTGGTCGCGCACGAGGCGGCGCAGCGCGGCGTGCTCTACGCGCGGCTCGGGCGGCTGTGGGAGGACCGGCTGGACCGCAAGGACGAGGCGGGGGCGTGCTACGATCTGGCGATCGCGAACGGCGCGGCGGACCACGAGCTGATGGTCCGCGCGCTGCGGCACTACCGGCGGTCGGGGATGTCGGAGCGGGCGCTGGAGGTGATCGAGCGCCTGCTGCCGGCGACGACGGACGCGCGGGAGCTGGCCGAGTTGTGGACGGAGCGCGGCGGCGCGCTGGCGGCCGCCGACGAAGATCAGGCGATCGAGGCGTACGACATGGCGTTGTCGTACGACCCCGGCAACCAGGCGGCGATCTCCGGCCTGGCGGCGATCCTGGAGCGGCGGGGGGACTGGGAGCAGTTGCTGCAGATCTACGAGGCGCGGGCGGACCAGGGGACGCCGGAGGAGCGGGCGTTCGCATTGCGCAACCTGGCGACCATCGCGCGGGAGCGCCTGCGGGACGACGCGCGGGCGGAGCGCTACGTGCGGGCCGCGGCGGAGCTGGCGCCGGCCCGGGAGGACTACGAGCTGTTGCTGCGGATCTACGGCGACGACCCGCAGCGGCTGGAGGCGCGGCAGGAGGCGCTGGCCGGCCTGATCGGGCTGGCGGACGAGCGGCTGCCGCTGGTGGTGGAGCTGAGCAGGGCGCTCGCCGCGGCGGGCCGGCGGCGGCAGGCGTGGTGCCTGCTCTCGCCGCTGGCTTACGTCTCGGCGACGGAGAGCGGGCTCAAGCAGTTGATGCTGGAGCTGCGCAAGCAGTTCGAGAAGGCGGAGAACGTGGGGGCGTTGTCGCCGGAGACGCAGTACCTGGTGCGGCACCCGGAGCTGGGGACGGGGCTGTTCCGGGTGTTCGAGGCGTTGGACGAGCTGGTGCCGTTGGGGCCGGGCACGCCGCAGGAGGCGGGGGCGACCGGCGTCGGGCAGCTCGACCCGCGCACGCCGGTGGGCAAGGCGTTCGCCGCGATCGCCGAGCGGCTGGGGATCGCGGAGCCGGTGCTGCTGCGGGCGCAGGAGCTGCCGCGCTCGTTCCACGTGCTCGACGCGGAGGCGCCGACGGTGGTGGTGCGTTCCGAGCTGTTCCAGTTGCTGCAGCCGGCGGAGACGAACTTCCTGCTGGCGACGGCGCTGGAATCGACGCGGCCGGGCGTCCGGTTGATCCTGTCGCTGGAGCCGGAGGCGTTGCGCGGCCTGGTCGCGGCGTTGTTTGCCTGGACGGGGCTGGCGCCGGAGTCGCCGGCGGCGGCGCCGTGGATCGAGAAGCTGCGCGAGCCGGCGGGCGCGCGGCGGGAGGAGTGGAAGGGGCTGCTCGAGCCGCTGGCGCCGTCGTTCGCGGCGGGGACGCCGCTGGCCGACCGCCTGGCGTTCGGGGCGGGGGAGACGGCCCGGCGCGTCGGGCTCGTGGCGGGCGGCGAGCTGCGGTTCGTGGCGCGGATGATGACGCGGATCGAGCCCGAACTGCCGAAGCTGCAGATGTCGGGGAAGATGCACGAGTTGGAGGAGTTCCTGGCGCAGGCCCCGCCGGTGTTGTCGCTGCTTGCGTTCGCCGCCACGCCGGCCTTCGGCCGGGCGCTCGGCGAGTAGCGCGATCGGTCGCGGCGGCCTGTCGGGTGCGCGGGGATGCGGCCCGATCGGCCGCGGCCGGAAGGTCGCCGCCGGCGCTGGCGACGTGGAGCGCGGCGGCGATCGCCCCGGGGCCGGCGGCGGCGCCGGTGGTCCACAGGCGGCGACAGGCGGACGCGCGGGAGGCGCGGGGGAGTCCGGCGCCGAGGTTCGTCGCGGAGGAGTCGGATGGCGAAGGACGGTCGGCCGGACGGCGAGCGTTCGGGCCTGGGGGACATGGGTGCGGAGGAGTTCCGCGCGGCGGCGCACCGGGTGGCGGACCTGGCGGCGGACTACCTGGAGCGGGTGGCGCGGTACCGGGTGCTGCCGGACGTCTCGCCGGGGTTCCTTCGGGGGGTGTTGCCCGCGGCGGCGCCGGCGGGTCCGGAGCCGCTGGAGCGGATCCTCCGCGACTACCTGCGGTGGATCGAACCGCACGTGACGCACTGGCAGCATCCGGGGTTCCTCGCCTACTTCCCGTCGACGGCCAGCGGTCCAGGGATTCTCGGGGAGTGGCTGTCCGCGGCGTTGAACTCGAACGTGATGCTGTGGCGCAACGCGCCCGCCTCGACGGAGCTGGAGGAGACGGTGGTCGCGTGGTTGCGGCGCGCGTTCGGTCTGCCGGAGGCGTTCGACGGGATGCTGACCGACACCGCGTCGGTCTCGTCGTTGTTGTCGATGGTGGCGGCGCGGCAGGCGGTGCCGGGGCTGGAGGCGCGGGAGGAGGGGCTGGCGGGCCGGCCGGGGGTCTCGGTGTTGCGGTTGTACTGTTCGGAGGAGGCGCATTCCTCGATCGAGAAGGCGGCGGTGGTGGCGGGGATCGGGCGGCGGAACGTGGTGCGGATCCCGGTGGACGCCGCATACCGCATGCGGGTGGACGAGCTGGCGCGGGCGATCGCGGACGACCGGGCGGCGGGGCGCCGGCCGTTCTGCGTGGCGGCGACGGCAGGAACGACGTCTTCCACCAGCGTCGATCCGCTGGAGGAGGTCGCGGAGGTCTGCGCGCGGGAAGGGTTGTGGCTGCACGTGGACGCGGCCTACGCGGGGTCGGCGGCGATCGTGCCGGAGCTGCGGCCGTTGCTGGCGGGGTGGGAGCGGGCCGATTCGATCGTGGTCAACCCGCACAAGTGGCTGCTCACGCCGTTCGACGCGTCGCTGCTCCTGTTCCGGCGGCCCGAGGCGTACCGCGAGGCGTTCTCGGTGGTGCCGGAGTACCTGCGGACGCGGCGGGAGGGGGAGGCGCACGACTATCACGAGTACGGGATCCAGCTCGGGCGCCGTTTCCGGGCGCTCAAGCTGTGGTTCCTCCTGCGGTGGTTCGGCACCGACGGTCTGGCGGCGCGGCTGCGGGAACACTGCCGGCTGGCGCGGGAGCTGGCGGGGTGGGTCGAGGCGCACGCGGACTGGGAGCTGCTGGCGCCGGTGCCGTTTGCGACGGTGTGCCTGCGGCACCGGCCGCCGGGATTGGCAGGGCGGGAGGAGGAGCCGGCGGTGCGGGCCGAGCTGGACGCGCGGAACCAGGCGATCCTGGAGGCGGTGAACCGCGACGGCCGGGTCTTCCTGTCGCACACGCGGCTGCGGGGGCGGTTCGCGATCCGGGTTTCGATCGGCAGTCCGCGGACGGACGAATCGCACGTCCGGCTGTGCTGGGAGCTGTTGCGGGGGGCGGCGGCAGCGTGAGCGGTTCGGCCGCGGCGGCCCGGCAGCTTGCGCGAGGCCGGGGGGCGTGGTGTCGTGGTGTCGCGCGGGGAGGCCGGCGGAGGGAAGCGATGGTGGAGGGTCTGCATCGCGGAGGCCCGTGGTTGTGGTGGGCGTGGATCGCGGCAAGTCTCGCCTGTGGAGACGGCGGCGGCGGCGTGGATGCGGGCGGCGAGGCGGCGGACGCGGAGACGGAAGACGCCGGCGCGGAGGGGGACGGCGACGACGGGTCGGACGGCGACGCCGCGGACGCGACGGAGGAGGACGGGGCCGAAGACGCCGGGCCGAGGCGGGTGTTGCGGCCGGCGGTGCTGCTCGGCGAGGGCGGGTTCTTCGGGGTCTCGGCGGTTGCGATCGACGGGCTGCCGGCGGGGGGCGGGGCCGGGTTCGCGGTGGGGGCACACTACGCGGACGTGTCGGGCGGCGCGGGCGAGCCGATCCAGGCGGGGCGGGTGTACCTGTTCGGGGGCGACCCGTTGCCGGAGGGGGTGGAGGACGCGGTGCAGGTGCTGGAACCGGCGGACGGATTGACGCGTCCGGGCGGCGGGTTCGGCTACGCGCTGGCGGAGCCGTGCGACTTCGACGGCGACGGGCGTCTCGACCTGGCGGTCGGGAACCACCTATGGGGCGACGCGGCGGTGCCGAACGCGGGGCGGGTGGTGGTGTTCTACGGGGCGGCGGGCGGGCTGCTCGACGCGGGGCGGACGACGGAACACCTGTTGTCGGCGGGGCTGCGGGAGCGGAGCGACGTGTTCGGGCAGACGGTGCTGTGCGGGGACCTGGACCGCGACGGGTTCCGCGACCTGGCGGCGACGGGGCAGAACGTGGGGGCGCGGGACACGGGGGTGGCGGCGATCTTCGCCGGGTCGGCGGCGGGTCTACCGGCGAACGAGACGGCGGTGCTGGTGCCGCCGGTGTCGGGGGTTGCGCGGCAGTACTTCGGGTCGGCGTCGGCGTGGCGGGACGTCGATGGCGACGGTGCTTCGGATCTGTTGATCGGCGGCTGGGGATTGGTCGCGGGGGGTCGGGTTTCGGACCCACACACGGGGGGCGTCGTGGTGTACGCGGGGGGCGCGGACTGGTCGGTCGGTCCGTCGGCGGTGCTGGCGCCTCCGACGGTGGAGGAGGTCCAGGCCGGCACGTCCCTGGCAGTGTTCGAGGCCGGGGGGCGGGTTTTCGTGGCGGTGGGGGCGCCGGGGTGGGTCGAGGGGGGCGCGACGGGGGCCGTGCTGGTGTGGGAGGCGGGGTCGGCCGGTTTCGCCGCGGCGCCGCCAGCCGCGCTGCGGCCGCCGGCGGGGTTGGGGGACGTCGGTTTCGCGAACGCGCTGGGATTCGTGCCGGACTACTTCGGGGCTGGGCGGGGGGCGCTGCTGGTCGGGATGAAGTACGCGGACTGCGGGGGTGTGAGCGGCGGTCCGGGCGCGGTGGCGGTGTACCCGCTCGGGGCGGGCGGGTTCTTCGACGAGGTTCCGGACCTGCTGTGCGCCCCGGCGCCGGCGCCGATGGACGGTTTCGGCGGCTCGATCGCGCCGCTGGGGGACCTCGACGGGGACGGTTTGCGGGACTTCCTGGTGGGCATGGAGACGCACATCGAGGGGGATTTCGAGACGGGGGTGCAGACGGGCGGGGTGGTGGTGTACCGCTGAGGGGGCGGGCGGCGCGGGGGAGGAGTGCAGGCCGGGGGGCCGGGATGCGGATGCGCCCAGGTTCCGTCCGGCCGGGTCAGGGGGGACAGAGCGACGATGACCGGCAGACCTTCACGTCGAATCCGTCCGTAACGGGACAGCACGCCAGATCCTCGCCGGGGCAATCGGCCGCCGAGCGGCAGGCGACACCGCTGACCGTGCCTCGTCCGAGACACTCGGTCGGCGTGGATGCGCAGGTGACGGAGCCTTCGCTCAACGAGTACACCGTCATGCAACAGACCCCGGCGCAGTCCTCGGGCCCGTCGCAGAGCAGCGCCAGAGGGCAGCCCGTCGCGTCGGCGACGCAACGGAACGAGGAGTCATCGGCGCAGCACTGTGCCGCCGGCGGCCGACATTCGAGATCGGGACCGCAGCTCACGCCGTTGAAGGTCTCGGGCGGTTCCGCGGTATCGGCCGGAGCGTCTTGTGCGTCCGCTTCCGGCGGAGCGTCGACCGGAACGTCGGCTTCCGGAGACGCCTCGCTCCCGGCGTCGTCGATCGCGTCGGCCGTGGCGCCGTTGCCGTCGGAATCACCACACGCCGCCAGGCCCAGTGCGAGCAAGACCATCGAGACGAGGGAATGGTATCGGTTCATACGTCACCTCCCTGGCGCCCCGCAGAGCGCCTCCATGTGCACTTCGCTCCGGACGCGAAGTGCCGGCCATCGCTGTCAACCCGGGGCAATCGGCATCCTCTCGACCGGATCGCCGTACTCCTCCACGGGCGGCCATCGGACGAACGACCGCCGGCTGCCATTCACGCCAGGGGTTGCCGGCCGCCGGCCTGGTCCTCGAGGGATCCCGACCGGTCGAGGAGAACGCGGCGTCCGGATCCGAGGCGCCGGGTGAGCGACGGTCCGTCAGATCACCTGGGCGCGGACGGCGGCGTATTCCTGGCTGACGGCGAACTGGAGCAGGTCGGCCATGGCGGGGAGGAGGCGGGAGGCGTCCCAGGCCTGGGCGGGTTCGGCGGGGACGGCGGGGGCGCCGGCCATGGCGTGGACGGCGACGCGGGCGGCGGCGAAGTCGCCGCAGGCGACGAGGCCGGCGCGGTTGGCGGTGAGGGTGGCGAGCGGCTGCCAGCCGGAGAGGTCGGGGGGCGCGGGGGTGGCGTAGTCGCGGGCCTGGGGGGCGAGGCCGCGGCGGGTGCTCCAGCCCAGGACCTTGGAGACGCGCTGGACCATGGCGGGGTCGCCGAGGCCTTCGACGTGTTGTCCGGCGAGGCCGTCGAGGACGCGTTTGACCTCGCCCGGGGGGAGGAGGACGACGAGGGCGTGGCCGGCGGCGAGGAGGCCGAAGACGCGGCCGAGGTAGAAGCGGAGGAGGCCGCGGTCGGCGGCGGTGAAGGCGGGGCCGACGATGACGCGGACGCGGTCGTCGAGGACGAAGGTGGCGGTGACGCCGGCGCGGCGGGTGACGAACGGGTCGTAGCGGTCGACGCCGAAGGTGGTGGCGACGGCTTCGACCTCGGCGCCGAGGGGGTGGTTGCGGGAAAGGGGTTCGAGAGCGCCGTAGTCGGTCTGGGGGTAGAGCTGGCCGAGGCGCGGGCCGGCGGCGGCGAGGAGTTCGAGGGCGTTGCGGGGTTCGGCGGGGTGGACGACCCAGCGGAGGAGTTGGTCGCGGCGGAGCGGTCTGTCGCCGGCGGGGGCGGCGGGTTGTCCGGCGTGGAGTTGTTGGGAGGCGTTGGCGGAGCCGAAGGCCTGGAGGATCTGGCAGGCGGGGGTGGACCAGGGTGCGAAGCGGGGATCGCGGTTGGCGATGCGGGCGAGGCCGGCGTAGATCTCGGGGCGGAACGGGTCGCGTCTGGCGGCTTCGAGGAGGTTGAGGCGGACCTCGTCGTTGTCGCCGGAGACCTGGGCCAGCGTGAGTCGGGCTTCGACGTCGTCGGGGAGGAGTTCGACGGCCTCGCGCAGTTCGGCTTCGGCTTCCACGAGGCGGCCCTGGCCGGCGAGGAGGCGGCCGACGAGGGCGCGGAGGCCGCCGCTCTTGCGTTGGGCGGTCCTGGGCATGTGGTACAGGACGTCCTTGAGCAGGGCGACGGCCTGCTCGGCGCCGAGGTCGCGGAGCGAGAACTCCTGGACGGCGAGGAGGGCGGCGGGGGTTTCGAGGGCGAGGGCGGCGGCGCGGGCGAAGCATTCGGCGGTGCGGGTGGGGTCGCGGCGGTTGCGGGCGAGGCGAGCGAGTTCGATCCAGTGTTCGGCGGCCTGGTCGGGGGGTTCGACGGCGACGAGGCGGGCGAGGGTGTCTTCGAGGGCGGCGACGTTCTGCGAGCGGCGGAGGACTTCGGCGAGGCGGCGGAGGAAGTCGAGGTCGCGGCCGTCGGGGCCGAGGGCGTCGCGGAGGAGCTGTTCGGCTTCGGGCCACTGGCCGGTTTTCTCGCTGAGGATGTGGCAGCGCAGGAGGCGGATGCGGCGCCAGGCGGCGTCGCGTTCGGGCATCTCGCGTTCGGCGTTGCGGAACGCGTCGAGGGCGGCCTGCCACGATTCGGCGGCGGCGTGGAGTTCGCCGAGCATGACGAGGGCCTGGGGGTGGCGGGGGTTGGCGGCGAGGAGTTCGGTGAGGGCGGCCACGGCGTCGGCGGGCGAGTCGAGGTGTTCGCGGAGGACGCGGGCCAGTTCGAACAGGGCGGCGGCGCGGCGCGCCGGCTCGAGGGCGCCGGCGTGGCGGCGGAGGATGCGGGCCAGCCCGCTCCAGTCGCCGTCTTCGCGGAGGCGGGCGCCCAGGGCGGCGGCGACGCGTTCGTCGGCGGGGCCGGCGTCGAAGGCGCGCTGGAGCAGGGCGCGGGCGCGGGCGGTGTCTCCGAGTCTGGCGGCGGACAGTTCGGCGGCGCGCAGCAGGGCTTCGACGCGCGCGGCGGGTCGGGCGGTGGTTTCGGGGGCGCCTTCCTGTTCGAGGAGCTGGACGGCGCGGGGCCAGTCCTCCTGTCGTTCGGCCGACTGGCGGGCGAGACGGACGGCGGGGAGGAAGGCGGGGGCTTCGCGGGCGGCCATGTCGGCCACGCCGAGCAGGGCGGTTTCCTCGCCGGCGTCCTGCATGGCGAGGGCGAGGCGGAGGCGGAGCAGGGCGCGTTCGGGGGGGTCGCTGGTGACGGCGAGTTGTCGGGCGAGGAGGATGGCGGGGGAGACGGAGTCGGGGGCGGCTTCGGCGCAGAGGGCGATCGTCTCGCGGTCGTCGGGTTTCCGTTCGAGGGCGGCGGCGAGGCGGTCGCCGGCTTCCTGGCGGAGCTGGGCTTCGCGCAGGGAGGCTTCTTCCTTGAGGCAGGCGGAGGCGACGGCGGGATCGCCGGCGCCGGCGCCGAGGCGGGCGAGGAGGTCGGCGGCCTCGCGCCACTGCCGGTCGGCGACGCGGAGGAGCAGGGCGTCGCGCAGGGAGTCCGGGTCGTCGGGGGCGGCGGCGAGGAGCTGGTCCATGACGCCGAGGGCTTCGCGGCGGCGTTGGAGGCGCCAGGCGAGGACCGCGGCGAGCTTGCGGAGCCAGGGGACGCGGGCGGGGCCGTCGGGGACGGCGTCCACGGCGCTGCGGTACACCTCGCGCAGGCCGGCCCAGTCGCCGGCACGCAGCAGGACGCGTTCCAGGCCGAGGAAGGCCGGTTCGCAGCCGGGGACGGCGGCGAGGGCGGCGCGGTACTGCGCTTCGGCCTCGGCGGGTTGTTCGAGGCGTTCGGCGAGGAGGTCGCCGAGGCGGACGCGGGTGGCGGCCTGGCGGGCGGGGTCGGCTTGGAGGCCGGCGAGGACGGCGGTGACTTCGGCGAGTTCGCGCCATTCCCGGCGGCGTTCGTGGAGGGAGGCGAGTCGTTCGAGGGCGGCGGGGTGGCCGGGGAAGGCTTCGAGGGCGCGGCGGCAGCGGGCGACGGCGTCCGGTTCGTCGCCGAGTTTCTCGGCGGCGAGGCGGGCGGAGTCGAGCAGACGTTCGGCCTGTTCGGCACCGGGGAGGCCGGGGAGGGTGCGGTCGAGATACTGGAGGTGTTCGGCCCAGCGTCCGCCGCGCGCGGCGAGGCGGGCGAGGGCTTCGAGGGCAGGGCGGTGGTTGTCGCGCGCCTGGACGGCGGCCTCGAAGGCGGCGCGCGCGCCGGCCTCGTCGTGGAGGCGTTCTTCGAGGACGGTGCCGGCGCGCCAGAGGAGCCGCGCGCGGGCATCGGCGTCCGTCGTCTGTTCGGCTTCGGCGCGGAGCCGGGCGGCGTGTTCGGCCCAGCGGCCGGTGGCGGCGTAGAGTCGTTGGAGGTCGCGCAGGACGGCGGCGTCCTGGGGGTGGAGTTCGCGGAGGCGTTCGAGGGCTTCGAGGGCGCCGTCCTTGTCCTGGAGGCGTTCTTCGCGGACGGCGGCGAGGCGGCGGAGGAGGGCGCGGCGTTCGTCGTCGTCGGCGGCGACGGCGACGCGGCGGTGGAGCAGCTCGGCGAGGGCCTTCCAGTTCCCGTCGCGTTCGTGGAGGCGTTGGAGGGCGTCGAAGGCGCCGCGGTGTGCGGGGACGGCCTGGAGGGCGCGTTCGTAGGCCGAGCGGGCGGTGGCGGCGGCGTCGGGGTCGCGGTCGCAGGCTTCGCCGGCGCGGAACAGGGCGTCGGCGCGGGCCGTGGGTTCCTCGATCCGTTCCGCTTCGAGGAGCAGGAGGGTGGTGCGTTCGGCGGTCTGGCCTTCGGCGCCGAGGAGGGCGAGGATGGTGCGGGTGACGGCGGGGTCGGTGGGGAGGTCGGCGTGGGCCTGGCGGAGCAGGGCGACGGCTTCGGAGCGGCGGCCGAGCTGGTCGGCGAGGATGTGGGCGCGGCGGACGGCGAAGGCGGCCCGTTCGGCGGGGCTGGCGGCGAGGGCGGCGCGGCGGGCGAGGGCGGCTTCCCAGGCGGCGGCGTCGCCGGCGCGGCGACAGGTTTCGGCGAGGGCGTCGAGCGGTTCGGGGTCGTCGGGGCGGACGCGCGCGGCGGCGTCGAGCCATTCGGCGGCGCGGGGGGTATCGCCCAGACGTTCGGCGGCGAGCAGGCCGGCGCGGAGGTAGGCGGCATAGCGGGTGGTCGGGTCGGGGGTCGCCTCGGCGAGGCGGACGAGGGTCCGGCACAGGTCGAGCCAGCGACCGGCGCCGGCGTACAGACGTTCGACGGCGGCGAGGGCCTGCGGTTCGGTGGGGGAGGCTTCGAGGACGAGTTCCCACAAGCCGAGGGCGGCCTGGGATTCGTCGAGCGCGTGTTCGCGGAGCAGGGCGGCCTCGCGGCGGAGTTCCGTCGCGCGCGCGGGTTCGGCGGCGGCGGCGGCGCGTTCGAGGGCGGCGGCGGCTCCGGCCCATCGGCCTTCGGCGGCGTGCAGGACGCGGAGCGCCTCGACGGCGGACGGGTCGGCCGGAACGAGGGTCAGGGCCTTTTCGAAGTCCTCGGCGGCGGCGTCCGGGCGGTGCAGCGCGTCGCGTTGGAGGCGTCCGCGGAGGACGAGCAGCACGGCGCGGGTTTCGGCGTCGCCGGCGGCCTGGAGTTCGCAATCGATCGATTGCAGGACTTCGTCCCACGCCTTGCGCCGGCGGAGGAAGCGGCGCAGGGCGCGCTGGGCGAGGCCCAGTTCGGGGCAGGTCTCGGCGGCGAGCCTGACGCGGGCTTCGACCTTGGACGGCGGGGCGCCGGAGCCTTCGAGCAGCCGGGCGACTTCCATGTGGAGCAGGGCGGCGCGGCGGCGCTCGGCGGGATCGACCGCGCGGATCTCTTCCTCGAGGAAGGCGATCTCGGTTTCCGCGGCGACCGCGGGGAGCGGCGGCGCGGCGGGCGGGGGTGGAGGGGGCACGGAGGGCCGGCGGGGGCCGGCTGTCGGAGCGGGAGGGGGGGGCACGGAGGGTCGTCTGGGGGCCGGGCGTCGCGCCGCGGCGGGTTCGCTCGGGGGCGTCTCTTTCGCCGCGGGTTGTCGGCCGGCGGGGACCGACGGCTTGCCCATGTCGACCGGAGAGGTGGTGACGAGGTCGTCGAAATCGATTTCGGGGAGTTCCTCGGCGATCGGGGCCGGCTCGGGGGCCGGCAGTCCGCTGCGGGCGCCGGCGGGGGGTGGGGCGGTGGACGGCCGGTGGTGGGGCGGGCGGGCCGGAGGTGCGGCGGGTCTGGCCGGTGCCGGGCCGGCGGCGGGTCTGGGGCCGGGGGCGGCGGGTTTGGGGCCGGGGCCCGGGAGTCCCGGCTTGCCGGCGGCGGCGCCGGGTTTGCCGGCGGCGGTGCCGGTTCCGGGCGGGCGGATCGAGGGGCGGTTGGTGGGTTTCTTCTCGTCGGCCATCTCGTCACTTCCCTTGCCGGCGGCGGTGCGCGCTTCGTCGCGCCGCAGCGATGGAGATGCAGCCTGCGAGCAGGGCGATGAGCCGGGCGCAGGCGATGCCTTGCGGGGCGGCGGTCATGGAGCGGCAGCCGCAGCCGGCGGTATCGTCGGCGACGGCGACCGCATCGCGGCGGGTGTCGGCGTCCGTGTCGGCGGCGGTGTCGGCGTCGGCGGCGGGTTCCGCATCGAGGCCGGCGTCGACGGGAGCATCGGGTTCGGCGTCGGCGTCGGCGTCGGCGGCGGGGGCGCGGACGGTGACCAGGAACGGTTGTTCGGCGCTGCCGTAGTCGTTTTCGAGGCGGAGGGTGAAGGCGTATTCGCCGGCGGCGGTCGGCGTCCAGCGGACGGTTCCGGTTGCCGGATCGACCCGGGCGCCCGGGGGGCGCACGGTGAGGGACCACCACAGCGGCGGGGTTCCGGTGCCTGCCGGGGTGTACTCGTACGGCGCGCCGAGGTCGGCGGCGGCGGGGGGTGTGGAGGTGATGGCGGGGAGATCGGGAGACACGGGTTCGCGGAGGACGATGCCGTCGCCGGCGACGAAGGTGTCGGCGAACTGGAACAGGACGGCGCCGCTGGAGTAGGGGAAGGGCCAGCGGGGTTCGTAGGGGATGCGGCGCTGGACGAAGCCGGCGGAGGGGCGCCAGGAGGCGACGCGGTGGTAGGCGGCGCCGTCCCACTGTTGGACCTCGGTGGCACGCGGGATGGAGACCTCGACGGGAATCAGGCAGCCGCGGACGAAGTCGGGCGGGACGGTGAGGACGTTGGCGCCGTAGGCGGTGGCCTTGCGGTGATCGCCCTGGTCATCCCAATCGACGTGGTAGAAGAAGAACGGGCAGAGCGGCGGTTCGAACTCGGCGAGGTAGGCTTGGGCGAGGAGCAGGGAGCCGGAGCGGATCTCGTCGGGGGGGTAGTCGGCGTCGTAGAGGTCGCGGACGGCGACGTAGACGGTGGTGCGGGCGGGGGCGAGGAGGGTCCAGCGGCCGACCTGGGGGCGGTAGCCGGAGCCGTTGACGGTTCCGCCGCCGACGTAGTCGCTGAAGGTCGCGTCGTCGCGATAGACGTGCTCGACGAAGGTGGCGGCGAAGCGGTCGAGATCGGCGGGCCCGAAGGTGACGCCGTGGGAGGCGGCGAGGGCGGCGAAGCCGATGTTGATGCCGGCGTGGGAGACGTCTTCGCCGTAGGGGTCGTAGGAGCCGCCCCAGTAGTTCCAGAGGTAGGCGCCGGCGGCGTCGGTGGAGAGTTGGGCGCGGAAGCGGGTGGCGAGGGCGACGGCCTTGTCGCGGTAGGCGGTCTCGCCGGTGGCGGCGTGGAGGGCGAGGAGGAGGCGGCCCATGGCGTTGGACTGGTTGAGCGGCTGGTCGCGGCCGGCGTAGTCGAGGAAGGTGGCGGAGGGGCGGAAGACGTAGTAGCCGGCCGGGTTCCATTCGTCGTCGTGGTAGGCGGCGGTCTGGCGGGCGGCGTCGAGGTAGCGGGCGGCCTTGGCGCCGTAGGTTTCGCCGTCGGGGGCCAGTTCGGCATCGAGGCGGTGTTCGGCGACGAGCCGGGCGAACTCGGCCATCGGGTAGGCGATCATGCCGGAGTGGACGGCGTAGCAGTAGGGTTGGCCGGCGGGCTGGTAGGAGGTGTTGCGCCAGCAGGCGCCGGAGACGCCGCGGTAGTCGGCGACGCCGCGGTGGTCGTCGCGATGGGCGAGGACGCCTTCGATGTGGTGGGCGAGACGATCGAGGTAGAGGAGATCGCCGGTGGCGCGGAACATCGAGGCGAGGGACATCATGACGTAGGATTCGCCCCAGGCCAGGGTGGCGGATTCGTTGTCGGCGTCGCGGTACCAGTCGCCGCCGGCGACGTTGTCGTAGGCGGCCTCGTAGTCCCAACGGGCCGAGACGGCGGAGGCGGGGGCGGCGAGCAGGGCGGCGAGCAGGGCGGCGAGCAGGGCGCATGCCGCGGGCCGACGGCCCCGGTTCGTTGGAAGCGCGGTCATGTGGGGAGATGGTAGGCAAGGCGGGGCCGCGCGGCAAGAGCGGCGCGCGGCGCGGCGCATTCCCCCAACTGTGGACGGCACGCCCTCCTGGGGACCGGAAGGGGAATTTCGCGCAGGGACGCAGGGGCGCAGAGGCGCAGGGGCGGGTGAGTGTCCCGGTGGCACGGGCGGGGTGGTCCGCGTCGTCGAGGGCTTCGCCCGAGACGATGCGCGGGGGGTCCGGGGGGACGCGGCGGCCGCCCCGGTGGTGGCATCTGGTTTCTGGCCTTGCGTGCGGCCAGGTGGTCCCCCCCGGGGGAACGGCTACGGCGGAGACTGGCCGGCAGGGCTCCCACGATGGATGACTCGAGTTGGTTGCGCCGGCGAGCCGGGGGCTCGACCTGGGCGGCGTGGTCCGCAGCCGGGCTGCGGAGGTCCAACTCCACGAGGCGAAGCAGCCAGCCGACGCCGCCGGCATCACGTTCGGCGGATTCCTGCAGGGTGCCGGGGGAAGGTTCCCGCAGCCTGCAGCCTGGATATCGCGTGAAATCCAGGCTGCAGACGAAGTGGATACCCGACGACCCGTGCGCTGCCCGCGGGGCGACTGCACGATGGAGCTTGGGGGCCGCTGCTCGCGGCCGGTCAAGACGGTGCACGGGGACTTCCGGTTGCGGCGGGACCGCTGGTCCTGCGCCACGCACGAGGTGCCGCTCCCCGGGGGACGAGGAACTCGGCCTGTCGTACGCGAGGGAGCCACGGCCGCGCGGCACCAGACGCTCCCGAAGCTGATCACCGACTACACCACCCACGCCTTGCGCAAGGACTCTACCCGCGCGACCTCGCGCTCGGGCGGAGCCTGGGCAGCGGCTCCGTGGAAAGCTGCCACCGACAGGTGTGCACGTACGCCTACGGCAGCCGGGAATCCGCTGGAGCACGGACGGCGCGCGCCCCACGATTGCGCTGGGCGAGTCCCACGTGCGCGGGGTCTGGAGCCCGGCGGAGGCCCCGTGCGGCCGCCGTTCGACAAGCTCACGGCAGGCCAAGGCCGCCTGACCCGCACTCCGCCGCACCACCAGCCCGACCCCATCGAGTCGACACGCTCGCGATCCCCCGCCGGCCCGTCCCGCAACACCACCAGCCTTCCCCGCGATGGACCACCGCGCACCGTCGCGCCGGGCGGGCAAGGAGCACGACATGAACCAACGACCCCCGGAGAACCGCGTGTCCGGTGACATCATCCGCGCCGCGTACAAGGTCCATACCACGCTCGGCCCGGGCTTGTTCGAATCGGTCTACGAAGCCGCGCTGGCGCACGAACTCGTGCAACTCGGCCACCACGTCGCTCGCCAGGTGCCTGTCCCCGTCCGCTACGGACAGATCCACTTCGATTTCGGCTTCCGTGTCGACCTGCTGGTGGACAACCTGGTCGTCGTCGAGTTGAAGTCCGTCGAACGACTCCTGCCCGCGCACAAGAAGCAGACCCTCACCTACGTCCGCCTTGCCGCCAAGCGCCTCGGCCTCCTCCTCAATTTCGGCGCCACGCGCATCAAGGACGGCATCGTCCGCCTGGTCCACGGTCTTCCCGACTGACCCACCCCCCTTGCGCCTCTGCTCCCCTGCGGCGCTGCGCGAACTCCGGGGTCGGCCGGCTGCTGTGTGCGCAGCACCCCGTACGGGGGATGCACCCGCGCGGACCCGGTTTCCGCCGCAGCGTTTCTCGGACCCGCAGACGGAACGGTGCCGCCGCCGGGGCGCGTCAGCGCCGGGAGCGGGCGGGGCGGCGGAGGCGTTCGAGCAGGTCGAGGAAGTCGGCGGGGGGATCGCGGCGCCAGGCGACGAACGTGCCGCAGGCGGGGTGGACGAAGCCCAGTTCCTCGGCGTGGAGCATGATGCGGGGGACATCGAGGTCGGGGCCGTCGGGGTGGTAGACGCGTTCGCCGAGGAGCGGGTGTCCGGCCTCGGCGAGGTGGATGCGAATCTGGTGGGTACGTCCGGTCTCGAGGCGGCAGGCGACGAGGGTGGCGCCGGCGAGGCGTTCGAGGGGTTGGACGTGGGTGATGGCGAGGCGTCCCTGGTCGGGGCGGAGGGGGCGACCGCGGGCGGCTTCGACGGAACCGCGGCGGCCGTCGCCGCGGTCGGCGACGAGGCGGGTGCGGATGGTCTGCGCGGGGACATCGCCGCGGGCCAGAGCGAGGTAGCGGCGGCGGACGGTGTGCCGGCGGAACTGGCCGGCGAGTTCCTGCTTGGCCAGCCAGGTGCGGGTGAAGACGAGCAGGCCGGTGGTGTCGCGGTCGAGGCGGTGGACGACGCCGAGGGCGGGGCGGCCGGGGATGGGTCGGCCTTCGGCGCGGGCGCGGCGGGCGAGCCAGCGGCGGACGAGGTCGTCGAGGGTGCCCTTCTCGCCGGGCTCGTAGGGGACGGTGGCGACGCCGGCGGGCTTGTCGACGACGACGAGGTGTGGATCGAGGTGGACGACGGCGGTGTCGGGGAGGTCGTCGTCGCGGGCGGGGCGCGGGGCGGACTCGCGAAGCCCCAGTCCGGCGCCGGCGGGGGGAACGAAGCGCGGGTCGGTGACGGCGGCGCCGTCGATGAAGATCTTGCCGTTGCGGATGCGGGCGCGGGCGGCGTTCCAGGAGAGGCGGAACAGGGCGCGGACGACGCCGTCGAGCGGTCGGCCGGCGAGTTCGGGCGGGACGGGAACGGTCGCGGCGGCGGGCGGGTCGCGGCGCACGGGCGGAGTATACGCCGAAGGCGGGGCGTTCTCACGGGCGGAGGGACGGCTGAACCGCCGATCCTGCGGTTCGTGACGGGGCGTTCCGTTCTTGCGGACCGGAGGAAGTGGAGCGATGGAGAGAGCGGCTGGAGAGTTGGCGACGGTCCGGGCGCGGGTCCGGCGGCAGCGCGGCGGTGTGGACGTGGAACCGCGCGGAGGGGGCGTTGTCTGAACGCGCCGTCCGCGACGCCGCTGGAGTTCGATGAAGGCGAGGCGGCGCGCGGGCAGGAGGTGGACGATGCGCGCGCGACTTCCCTTCGACGAACCGAGGCCGGCGGCGTTCGAGGCCGCGGGCGAGTCCGGCGAGGCGATCGAACTGGTGGTGGTGTGGAACGGGTCGATGCTGGAGGTCCGGCATCTCGACCTCGGGGCGGCGGGGACCCGTCCGTTCCGGCTCGGGGAGCGGCCCGGGTGTGACCTGGCGTTGCCGTTGGAGCGGCTGGGCGGGCGGGACGAGGTGCGGCTGGTGCGGCGGGCGGGGGACCGGCTGGTGTTCGTGTTGCCGGCGGGGTCGAGCGGGGTGTTGCGGCGGGCGGACGGCGTGGAGCTGTCGTTCGAGGAGCTCGAGCGTTCGGGTCGTTCGGCGGATTCGGCGGAGCTGCCGGGGGCGCGGGAGGTGGTGCCGGGGCCGGGCGAGCGGTTGCGGGTGGAGTTCGGGGAGTACACGTTCCTGGCGCGGGGGGTGCCGCGGGCGCGGCTGGCGTTGGCGCGCCAGCCGGAGTGGACGGCGTTGGGGTTCGTGGCGGCGAGCCTGGCGTTGCACGTCGCGTTCCTGGCGCTCGCCTGGCGGCACGAGGCGGCGCCGGAGGGGTTGCGGGTCGATGCGCTGGCGGGGGACCGCGGTTGGGAGCAGCTCATCGCGCTGGCGCCGCCGCAGGCGGTGCGGACGGACGCGATCGCGCTGGAGGAAAGCGCGGAGCAGGCGCGGCGGAAGGCGGAGGACCGCCGGGTCGAGGAGGCGGTGACGAAGGAGCCGGACGAAGACGATGACGGCGGAACGGGCGCGGCGGCGGCGGGGCCGGAGGGGCGGATGGGGGAGCGGAGCGCTCCGGACGAGGACAAAATGGGCGGGGTGCGGGGGCCGGCGGACAACCCGGACCCGCACATGGCGCGGACGAAGTTCGTGGAGCACGTGATGGAGACGGGGGCGCTGGCGGCGCTGTCGCAGCTCGACCGTCGCGCGCCGACCTCGATGTTCTCGCCGTACTCGACGGCGCTCGGGAACGACCCGGTCGACGCGCGGGGGCATCTGATGGGTTCGGACTACGGGGACGCGTGGGGCGAGGGCGGGCTGGGGATGTTCGGCAGCGGGGACGGCGGGGGCGGTTCGAGCCTGCACGGATTCGGACTGGGTCTGGACGGGATGGGGCACGGGTACGGCACGGGGTCGGGGATCGGTTTCGGGCGCGAGGCGGGACGACTGGGGCGGCGGGGGGACGGCGAGGGGTCGGGGCGTCCGGGACCGGAACTGCGGGGCCGGACGGGGAGCGGCCCGGAGATCCGGCTGCTCGAGGCGACGACGTTCGGCGGGTTGTCGAAGGAGACGATCCAGCGGATCGTACGGGCGCACCGGAGCCGCATCCGGCATTGCTACGAGATCGCGCTGCGGGAGAGCGCGGAGGTGATGGGGCGGGTGACGGTGGGGTTCGTGATCGCGCCGCAGGGGAACGTGCAGAGCGCGGAGGCGCGGGCGAACACGACGCAGAGCGAGGCGCTGGCGCGGTGCGTCGTCGGCGTGGTGCAGCGGATCAGCTTCCCGCAGGCGGACGGCATCACGGCCTGCACCTATCCGTTCCTGTTGCAGACGGCGGGGGCGGAGGAGGAGTAGGGCGCGCAGCCGCCGGACGCCGAAATCGACTGCGACCACGACTACGACCACGACTACGACCACGACTACGACCACGACTACGACCACGACCACGACCACGACTACGACTGCGACCGCGAGTGGGCTTTGGGAAGGTGGGGGGGGGCGTGCTAGGCTCGGGGCATGTCATCGGGAACGTCGCATCGCCCTGCCCTGCCCCTGGTTGTCGCCGGCGTGGCGCTTGCCGGCGGGTTTCTCGCCGCGAGTCTCGGGATGCCGTCGTGCGCGGATCCGAACGTCGAGTGCCGGTTCAACTCGGAGTGCATCCGGCCGGGGCGTTGCGAGGGTGGAATCTGCGTGCGCGACTGCCGGGAGGACATCGACTGCGTGCACGTCTCCGGGTGGTGCGACGAGTTGGGGTACTGCCGGACGGGCGCGCCGGATGCGGATGCGGACGCCGATGCGGATGCGGATGCCGATGCGGATGCGGACGCCGACGCCGATGCGGACGCCGATGCGGATGCGGATGCCGATGCGGACGCGGATGCCGATGCGGACGCGGATGCCGATGCGGACGGGGACGGGAGGTATCTCGACCCGTGCGCGGACCACGCGTCGTGCGCGGAGCGGCATTGCATCGAGGATCCGTTGTGGGGGTCGGCGCATTGTTCGCGGGAGTGCGCACCGGGGTCGTCCACGGACTGCGCGGCGGAGCACGCGTGCCTGGAGATCGACGCGGCGACGGCGTTGTGTCTGGAGGCGCATCTGGGGCAGCCGTGCGACCCGTCGGGATCGACGGCGAACGCGTGCGGCTGGGGTTGCATCGGGGTGGCGGGAGGGGCGGCGCACTGCACGCGGCCGTGCCGGAACGCGAGCGACTGTCCCGGGGGGTTCGCCTGTTCGCCGCAGAGCGGGGGGCAGAAGGTCTGCGTGCAGATGAACATCCCGTGTCCGGGGTCGGCGGCGGAGTGTCCGTCGGGGTTCGGGGTGTGCTCGGGCGGTCCCGGTTCGGGGACGTGGTGCACCACGTCGTGCGGGGGGCCGGCGGACTGCCCGCGGGTCTTTGCGGGGTATCCGGCGTACGAGTGCGTGTACGACGACGGGGTGCGGACGAACGTGTGCATGCGTTCGGCGGGGATGGACGGGGTGATGGGGGAGGCGGGGCTGGGCGCGTCGTGTTCGGCGGGGAACGAGTGTCGGAGCGGGTTGTGCGGGAAGGACGCGCTGGACACCGCTTCGGGCAACTACTGTCTCGAGGTGTGCACGGTGCAGGGGTTGTGTCCGGCGGGGTTCGGGTGCGTGCCGTTCCGGACGGGGACGGGTTCGGCGTATTCGTTGTTCTGCGTGCTGGCGGGGGTCGGGGAGTTCGGGGAGAGCTGTCGTCTGAGCCGGGACTGCCGGAGCGGGTACTGCGACGGGGGGCGCTGCACGCGGATTTGCAACGACGGCTACTGTCCGACGGGCACGACCTGTTCGGCGACGGGGATCACGGCGGACGGGGTGGCGATTCGCGTGTGTCGTTGAGGGGGGCAACCCACGACCACGAGCGACTGCGACCACGACTGCGACCACGACTACGACCACGACCACGACTACGACCACGACCACGACCACGACCACGACCACGACCACGAGGGTGAAGGGGGGTCACGGGCGGGCGAGGAGGGCGAGGTGTTCGCGGCGGTCGGCGGCGCGGTAGGCGCGGCGGGTTTCCTCGTCGAAGATCGGGCGGCGTTGGGAGGCGATGGCGGCGAGTTGGAGGCCGGCGGCGGCGGTCCAGCGGGCGAGGCATTCGTCGAAGCGGACGGGGCCGAGGGGGGTGGCGCCGTCGCCGCCGAGGATGCAGGCGCGGGCGCCGGGGCGCAGGACGCGGGCGAGGGCCGCGGTCCAGGCCCGGCCGTCGCGTTCCCAGCGGTCGTGGCCGCGGCGGGGGTCGTGGAACGAGCGGCGGGCGCCAACCTCGCCGGCGCGGAACGGTGCGTCGTCGAGTTCGAGCCAGGCGGCGCGGAGGGCGTGCTGGTCGGCGTAGTCGTAGACGTTGGCGTAGGGGGGCGAGGTGACGACGAGGTCGACGGACGCGTCGGGGACGCTGCGGAGAAGGCGCGCGTCATCGACCCGGACGTCCGCGGGAAAGGCCCGTTCGGGGAGCGCCTCGCGGAGGCTTTTCCAGCGGCGGCAGAGTTCGTCGGTCTTGGGGACGAAGAGGCGAACGGCGGAACCGGGGGCGCGGCAGACGGGGATGCGGCGGGGGTCGGTGTCGGAGCGGCGGCAGGAGAGCTTGACGAGGAGGGAGGAGAGGACGAGGGAGAGGGATTCGCGGACGAACGGGTCGCGGTCGTCGAGGATGGCGGCGCGGAGCCAGGCCAGTTCGGCGAGGGTGCGGGGGTCGAAGAGGTCGGCGCCGGGCGGGGGCGGGCCCGGGGGGCGGTGGCCCTGCCGGACGCGGCCGAGGGCAAGGCCGGCGATGCGGCGGGCTCGCTGGCGGACGGCGCGGCGGCGGCTTTCGGGGACGATGGCGGCGCGCAGGCGGGCGAGGCGGACGGCGAGGGGGTGGAGGTCGCGGCCCACGGGCCGGCCGCCGGCGACGAGCGTTTCGACAAGGACGGTGCCGGAGCCGCAGAACGGGTCGAGCACGACGGCGGCGGGGCGGGCGAAGGCGCGGACGAGTCTCTGGGCGGTGTCGGGGTGCATGCGCGCGGCCCAGGTGTGGAAGCCGTGGGTCCAGCGATCGAGTCCGGCGCCGGGTTCCACGTCGAGGGCGCGGGCGAGTTCGGCGGCGGCGGCGGGGTCGCCGCGGCGTTCGGCGGGACCGCCGACGTTGGTGAGGGCGAGTTTGCGCCGGCGTTCGCGGGGCGGGTCGAGGGTGTGGCGGGTCATGGGAAGCGCAGGACGACGGTGCGGTCGGGGGAACCGCCGACGAGGGTGACGGTGACGGGGCCGACGGTGAGGGTGCCGGGGCCGGTGACGGTGACGGCGCGCTCGACGAACGGGACGGGGGTTCCGTTCCAGTCGGCGGCGGCGGGAAGCACGTCGATGGGACCGCCATCGAGCCGGTAGGAGAGGCGGCCGCCGACTTCGGTCCATTCGGACGTGGCGCCCTCCCCTCCCGGCCAGACCCACAGTTCGCGGTCGTCGCCGGCATCGGCGACGGTGACGACCGCCTCGTCGGTATCGGGTTCGGCGACGGCTGTGTCGACGCCTTCGGGGAGAAGGACGAGCAGGGACCCGGCGGGGACGAAGGCGGGGAGTTCCTCAAGGGGTGCGGGGACGGTGAAGGTCGCGCCGTCGGGGCCCGCGGTGAGGGGCGGGCCGCCGAGGAGGGGGAAGAAGGTGCCGGGGGGGAGGCGGACGTCGCGGGAGGCGGCGCCTTCGGTGACGACGGGGGCGACGACGATGCGGTCGCCGAGGAGGAACTGGTCGGTGGCGGTCCAGCCGGGTTCCCATGCGGGCCAGCGGAGGGCGAGGGGGCGCAGGATGGGGAGGCCGGTGTCGTGGGCGATTTCGGCGAGGCGGTAGAGGTAGGGGAAGAGGCGCATGTGGAGGACGGCCCAGCGGCGGAAGTGTTCGGTGGAGGCGGCGTCGGATTCCCAGTTCCAGTTCTGGCGGGCGGAGCGGCCGTGGTGGGTGCGCATGACGGGGGAGAGGGCGCCGAGGGTGACCCAGCGGTACCAGAGTTCGCGGGTGGTGGGTTCGGTGAGGCCGCTCTGGTAGCCGCCGATGTCGTGGGCGAAGTAGGGGAAGCCGGCGATGCCGAGGCCGAGGCCCATGGGGATGACGGAGGGGAGGCCGTCGCCGGGAGAGAAGTCGGTCTGCTGGTCGCCGGCCCAGAAGACGGAGACGAGGGGTTGGGAGCCGAGCCAGCCGGAGCGGGCGAAGAACAGGCGTTCGACGCCGTCGAGGGCGTGTTGTTCGGCGAGGAGCTCGCGGTTGAGGCGTTGGAACTCGACGGGGTAGAGGTTGTGGAACGCCTCGGGGTCTGCGCCGGAGTGGAGGACGCAGTCGGTGGGGAGCCATTCGGCGTAGTCGGCCATCCAGCCGTCGGCGCCCTGGAGGAGGCCCTGGCGGTAGACGTCCTTGGTGAAGGCGACGGCGGCGGGGTTGGAGAGATCGATCAGGGTGGTATCGGCGAAGGTGACGCCGAGGAAGGTGTACGGGTCGCCGGCGGGGGTGCGGATGGCGTGGCCGGCGGTGGTGACCTCGTCCCAGACATCGGCGTCGCGGACGACGAAGGTATTGTTGTAGGTGAGGAACTTGAAGCCGAGGGCGTGGAGGTCGTCGGCGAGGGTTTCGAAGTCGGGGTAGAGGTCGCGGTCGACGCGCCAGTCCTCGTCGAGGGAGTAGGCGTCGGGGCCTTCGTTGCCGCCGCGCCAGTCTTCGGTCCAGATCACGGAGGAGGGGATGTCGAGGTCGCGGAGTTTGCGGGCGACGCGGCGGACGTTGTCGGAGCCGTAGAGGGCGTCGAGCCAGGGGGCGAAGGCGAAGGCGGGGGGAAGGTCGGGGCGGCCGACGCGGTCGGAGACGCGGCGCAGGACGCGGGCGGGGTCTTCGCCGGCGAAGAGGTGCAGGCGGAGTTCGCCTTCCCAGGCTTCGAGGCGGCCGCGGGCGGGGTCGGTCGAGCAGAAGTCGAACAGGGCGTAGCGGGAGGTATCGAGCAAGAGGCCGGCGGGGCGGCTGGAGAGGGCGATCGGGATCGGGGTGTGGGTCTGGTGGCGTCGTCCGACGATGTACCAGAGGCCCTGGTAGTCGTCGGTCTCGTCCTTGCCGATGCCGTCTTCCTGGACCCAGAGGGGTACGGTTCGGCCGCGGTGGTCGACGTCCCAGCTCTGGCCGCCCAGGCCGAGGAAGTGTTCGTCGGGGGTGCAGGCGAAGCCGAGGGAAACGCGGTTGTGGCGCGGGTCGGCGGCGCGCAGGACGAGGAGGAGTTCGCCGGGGGCGGGGGAAGAGAGTTCGGCGGAGCCGAGCGTCGCGCCGTCTTCGGCGCGGAGGTCGAAGCGGACGGTGTCACCGGCGAGTCGGGGGTCGTCGAAGCGCGCGACGCCGTTCCAGGGTTCGGCGGTCTCGCGGGGGCGGAAGGTGCCGAAGCCGGTGTCCCAGGCGACGTCGGCGTGGCGGACGGCGGCGGCGACGAGCGGCGGTGATCCTTCGGCGACGGGGCCGCCGAGAAGGCCGTCGAAGACGATCCGGCCGTCGGGATCGGAGACCTGGAGGCGGGCGGGGGAGGACCAGAGGCGGACGGCGAGGCCGCCGAGGTCGGTTTCGAGGGTGGGGGGCGGGGAGGAGGAAGAGCAGCCGAGGAGGAGGACGTAGAGCGGTGTGATCGTGATGCGGCGCATGGCGTGAAACCATAGCGCGGGTTGCGGGCGGCAACCAGAGCGGCTGACGTACCGGTCTTTCGACGCGCAGGGGGGTCAGCCTGCCGAAGCCGGAAGGGCGAGCACGACCACGACCACGACTACGACTACGAAGGAGGAAGGGGGGTGGGGTAGGATGTGGGGCGGGGGGTGGGGAGGAGCGGACGGTGCGGCGAGGAACGCGGCTGGTGGTGGCGGCGGGGATCGTGTCGGTGGTGGTGGCCGCGGCGGGCGTGGGGGTCTCGTGGTTGCGGTACTGGATGGCGGGGGCGTCGCGGGTGGAGCGGCGGGCGGCGGCGGGTCCGGTTGCGGCGGGAGGGGACGCGGGTCGCGCAGGGTGGCAGTCGGGAGGCGAGGCGAGCGGCGGGGAAGCGGTCGGGGAGGGAGGGACGCGGGCGGTGGAGCCGCCGGTGCGGGTGGCGGAGGCGGAGTTTTCGGCGAGCGCGGAGCAGGGGGGAGAGTTGGACGCGGGGTGGGTGCGGATGCGGCTGGAGCCGCGGGCGGTGGAGGGGGAGGTTTCGATTTCGGTCGGGCGGATGTCGGACGGTTCGGTCGAGGTGGAGATGACGCCGCCGGGGGTGTTGGCGGTGCCGGCGAGCGTTTTCCTGCCGATGCCGGCGGGGGCGGAGTTGGGGGGCGACGCGGAGCGGTGGCCGGTGGTGTTGCTGGTGTCGGCGGAGGGGCCGGCGACGGTGTTGGCGTTGGACGCGGCGGGGCCGGAGGGGGTGGTGGTGTCGGTGCCGCATTTCTCGACGTTGATCCCGGCGACGGCGGCGGAGGTGCGGCGGCGGTTGGCGGAGTTCGGGGTGGAGTTCGTGCGGACGATGGACCGGTTCGCTCCGGGGAATTTTTCGACGGGGGTGCGGTTGCCGGAGACGCGTTCGTCGGGGGCGCGGGTGTCGTCGGTGATCCTGGACGTGCAGGCGACGACGGGGGGGCCGAGTCCGCGGCGGCCGGAGACGGCCGACGGGCGGCTCAGGCCGGAGTGGTTCCAGTTCGAGGGGTTGCGGGTGGAGGTGGAGGGTCAGGTGCGGGGGAGCGGGTGGGTGACGGAGCGGTTGGGGGAGTTCGAGCTGGTGAACGGGGCGGGGAGTTTTCCGATCGACGTCGATTCGTGGACGCGGTGGGTGCGGCGCTCGGGTCCGGTGGGGACGATGGTGGTGCGGGTGCGGACGCGGGACGGTCGGTTGCTCGGGACGCGGAGTGTGGCGGTGCCGTTGGGGGACTACTGGTCGTCGTGGGACTGCAAGGCCGCGGACGGGAGGTTGGCGTCACGGGTGACGTATTTGCGGGACACGACGTTGGCGGACCATGCGGATGCGGGCTACGCGCCGCGGGGGTCGCGGATCGAGCGGGGTCCGGGGGACGTGGTGCCGGCGTTCGCGGTCGACGCGTGCGCGGCGTTCCTGGAGGCGTACGAGCTGTTGCGGGCGGCGTTCGGGGGGGAGGCGCCGGAGTGGCCGATCGGGATGACGTTGCAGCCGTGGCGGACGAACAGCGCGAGCCTGGTGTACGGGACGATCGAGGTGCAGACGGGGAACTGCGGGGACTGGGACGGGTTGAAGGTGGTGGTGGCGCACGAGCTGGCGCACCAGTTCCAGTTCCGGTATTCGGCGGCGCTGTTCGGGGCGGGGTTGTGGTTCCACGAGATGTCGGCGGAGTACTGGGCGCAGCGGATCTGGGACGCGGCGAACGGGGACCGGAACGTGGCGGCGTTCGTCGGGGGCCGGGAGGGGGATCCGGCGTGGATCGGGCACGGGCTGCAGTCGGCGACGGACACGGACAACTATCCGGCGTCGTCCTTCCTGGGGTTCCTGGCGGACACGCGGGGGGCGTCGGTGGCGCGGATCTGGAAGGAGGGGGGGAACGCGGAGAGTTTCCTGGCGGCGCTCGACCGGATCGGGCTGGGGGGTTCGGGGGACGGGTCGGCGGTGCGGGGGGCGTGGCGGGAGTTCTCGCGGGCGTACCTGGTGGATCGGAGCGCGTGGCCGGGGGCGATCGGCTGGGAGCAGGTCGACACCGACTCGCCGTTGCGGGCGACGGGGGGGCGGATCATCCTGTTCTCGTCGGTGTCGCCGCGGGTGGGGCGGGACCCGCCGGTGCGAACGCCGGAGCCGCGGCGGTTCGCGGCGCCGGCGTTGAGCGCCGGGGGGCAGACGGTGGGGTGGCGGCCGAAGGGGGGGGAGGCGGCGACGGTGGTGGTGCGGTTGCGGCCGCGGGCGGGGGACGGCTGGTGGAGTCGGATCGCGGGGGCGGGGGTGACGGGGGATGCGGGGATCGAGCTGTCGGCGGTGAGCGGGGGCGGGCGGGTGCGCGCGGCGGAGCTGACGGACGTGGTGGTGTTGGGGGCGCAGGAGGAGCGGCTCGATCGTTCCCCGCCGGAGTACGCGGCGCGGCAGATCCGGTACGCGTACCGGTACGACGATCTGTGGAGTCCCGGGGCGCAGGCGCGGGAGGTGGAGATCGAGGCGTGGGCGATCCCGGAGCTGCTGGATGTGCGACTCGAACCGGTGGAGCTGCCGCCGTCGGCGGCGCCGGCGGTCGAGGGCGGGGAGCCGTTGTGGAAGATCGTGTGGTCGCCGAGTCCGCTGGAGCGGCACGGCGATCGGTTCGAGGCGTACGAGGTGTACGTGGAGTTGCGGGAGGGGGAGGAGCGGGAGCTGGCGCGGCTGGGGGCGGGGAAGACGGAGTTCGTGTTGTTGCCCGGGGCGACGGAGGGGGCGCGGTCGGTGTGCGCGCGGGTGCGGGACCGGGAGGGGCATGCGGGGCCGCGGGCGTGTCTGGGGGTGGAGGGGAGTTGGCGGCGGCTGGAGCGGCGGGTGGTGGTGAAGCCGTTGACGAGGCATCCGGCGAATCCGGACCGGACGGCGGAGCATTCGGCGGAGGGGGGGACGGTGTCGATCCGGGTGCACGGGAGCCTCTACAACCAGGGGGAGATGTCGGCGACGTTCACGTTCGAGGAGCCGCCGGAGGAGTTGCGGCCGGGGGAGTCGTGGGAGGCGACGATCCGGGGTTCGCTGAGCGCGTCGCCGGCAATGGACCGGTTGCAGTGCGGGCCGGGGATGTTCGTGGGATGGGCGTTGTGTTCGACGTTCCGGCCGGACCGGCCGGGGGTGCCGGTGGAGGCGTTCCCGAAGGTGGCGTTGGGGTGCGCGACGCCGCAGGGTTCGGCGTCGGGGCGGGTGGAGATCCCGCCGTTGGACGCGGGGGCGGGGGAGCGGGTGGTGTTGACGATGCGGTTCACGCTGGAGGGGTACGTGGTGGACCTGGAGTACGTGTACGGGATGGAGGGTGGTGGTTGAGCGGGGAGGCGGGAGGGGATTGAGGTGAGTTCGGGTGGAGCGAATCGGCGGTGCGTGCGGTGCGGGGCGGAGTTGGTCCCCGGGGGGCGGTTCTGTCCGCAGTGTGCGGCGCCGGCATGGGCGAGCGGAGTGGGGGATGATCCGTTTGCGGCGACGCAGGTGGCGCCGGCGGTGCGGCCGGCTCCGGCGGCGGCGGTGGGTCAGCCGGCGGTGATGCGGCCGGCTCCGGCGGCGGCGGGTCAGGCGGCGGCGATGGAGCGCCCTCCCCTGCCGGCGGGTGGCGGCGGGGCACGGCGGGCGGTGGTGTTGCCGACGGTGATCGAGGTGCAGGCGCCGCGGGGGGAACAGGTGGCGGGACAGGTGGCGAGGCACGCCGCGGCGGCGGGACAGGTGGCGGCGGCGGCACAGGTCGCGGCGGCGGTGGTGCGGCCGACTCCGGCGGCAGCGGCGGCGGCACAGGTCGCGGCGGCGGAGCGCCCTCCCCTGCCGGCGGGTGGCGGCGGGGCACGGCGGGCGGTGGTGTTGCCGACGGTGATCGAGCGGAGGGTGGGGAGCGAGGCGGAGCGGATCGGTTGGGGGAGCGTGGTGGGGGCGATCGTGGTCCTGCTGCTCGGGATCGGGGCGGCGGTGGCGGCGCAATTCATCCCGTGGGATCGATGGTTGTGACGGGGAGGGGGGAAGGGGTCACGAGGGTCTTCCGGGCTTGCGGGTCGGGCGGGGGTGGTGGGGGACGAGGACGCCGAGGTCGGCGACGGTGCGGCCGAGGGCGAGGGCGGCGGCGGGCGAGCAGCCGGCGTGGCCGTGGGCGCAGTACTTGATGGCGTCGAGGAGGAGGCGGCAGGCGAGCGGATCGGTCGGACCGCCGAGGCAGCGTTCGGCGAGGGTTCGCCAGGCCGGTTCCGCATTGCAGTCGGTGGGACGGCACCAGGGGAGATCCTTGGCGGCGAGGGCGACGCGGGCGAGCGCTCCGTGGCGAGCGAGGTAGGACTGGAGGGCGTGGATCAGGACGCCGGCGGGAGGGCCGACGACGGGGGATGGGGAGCCGGCCGGGGTCCGGGAGTCGGCCGGGGATGCGGGTCGGGGTGCCGCAGGGTGGCTCGGGGTGGGGCGCGGGGTGGTCTGGCCGGCGAGGAAGGTTTCGACGAAGGGGGGGAAGGAGGCGAGGAACGTCTCGACGATGGCGCGCAGCAGGGCGGTCTTGGTGGGGTATCTGCGGAAGACGGTGGAGCGGGCGTAGCCGGAGCGTTCGGCGACGAGATCGATGGTCGTGTCATCGTAGCCGTGTCTTTCGAACAGTTCGGCGGCGGCGTCCAGGATGGGATCGATGTCGGGGGTTCCGTTGCCGGGAATACCGGGCATCGCGAAGTCGACCTCCCGGGACCGACCCGCGGATGTGGGAGCGGGGTCGATCGCGTCGCGGGAACGGGGGCAAGCGGCGTGCCGAGTGGGGGAGCGAGGGGTCTTGGCGGGGCCGGCGACGGAGAAGCGATACGATCGCGGGGGGTTGGTCGGGACCGTGGGCAGGGAGCGGTGGAAGTCGCGGACGGCGGGGAAGGCAGTTTTCGGGGGCAGGTTCCGCCGGGGTGGAACCCGGTCGGAACCCGGGGGGTAGTCGGGGAGGGATCAGCGGTAGAGCAGGCGGACGTTGTCGAGCCAGCCGGTGCTGTACATGTCGCCGTAGGCGGGGCGGTAGTAGCCGATCATGGAGAAGCCGAGGCGGGTAAGGGGCGTGCTGCAATCGACCTCGTCGATGGTTTCCTCGTGGAGCAGTTCGCCGGTGAGGCGATCACGGACGACGGCGTGGACGGAGTCGCCGTTGTAATCGATGCGGACGGACATCCAGCCCGGGTCGGGGAGGACGCAGTCGTCGAGGGGCGGGGGGCGATATTCGGTGACGTAGGTCTGGTGTTCGCGGTTGCAGGCGAAGAGGTGCCAGATTCCGCCGCCATCGACGCAGCCGAGGCCGAGGGCGATCTGGCGGGAGGTTTCGAAGTCCATGGTTCCGTCCCACAGGCCGAAGCGCCATTCGGCGGCCCAGCCGAGGAGGTCCATGCGGAAGTCGTATTCGAGGGTGAGGGGTCGACCGATCCATTCGACGTCGGCGGCGCAGACGTCATCGGACTGGATGAAGCTGGCGACCTGGAGCGTGCCGCCGTCGCGTTCGGACCAGCGGCAGTGTTCGGGGTCGGTGGCGGTCCAGCCGGGGTCGGAGCGGAAGTCGAGGTCGGCGCAGCGGCCCTTGCAGAAGGCGCGGACGTCGTCGAACTCGGCGGTGTCGGGGTAGCGCTGCTGGTCGGAGTAGGCGGCGAGGAAGAGGTGTCCGCCGGTCATCTCGGGGAGGGGGTTGGGCCAGGAGCCGAGGAGTTGGTGGTCTTCGCGCAGGGTGACGGAGGCGCGGGAGATTTCGAGGCGGAGGTTGCGGAAGTCGGTGGTGCCGGGGCGGCGGGAGCAGGCGACGGCGAGGGTTTCGAGGTCGGCGGCGCCGGCGCGTGCGCGATAGGCGACGGCGTATTCGGCGACGGTGCCGCAGGCGACGGCGGAGCTGCGGGCGACGCGGAGGCCGAGGCCGCGTTTGCCGGAGCCGACCATGGCGGTGCAGGGGGCCTCGGTGCAGCCGGTGTGGAGGAAGGTGTCGTCGGAGGGGTCGTCGGAGAGGAAGAGGGTGGCCGGGTAGCCGCCGGACTCGGGCTGCGGCGGTCGGGTGGAGGTCTCGAGGACGAGTTCGGAGTCGGTGTGGATGAGGAAGTAGGGGACGGAGCGGACGCCGTATTCTTCGGCGGCGCCGTAGCGGGTGGTGGCGCTGGTGATGCGCAGGCGGCCGTCGGCGCTGGCGGCGGACTTGTCGCCGGGGGAGCCGGTGGAGAAGTCGTGGGGGAGCCAGCGCGCGGGGTCGGGGGGGCCGGGGGAGTCGAAGGAGTCGTGGAAGGCGTCGGGGGCTTCGGGGAGGCACTGGAGGCCGTCGGGTTCGAAGCCCCAGTCGCAGGCGCAGAACGGGGCGCCGCCGGCGGCGGTGCAGACGCCGTGGCCGGAGCAGGCGACGCCGGCGCACGGGTCGGGGGCCGACTCGTCGCAGGAGGGGGCGAGGGGTGTCGAGGCGGCGGCGAGGAGGAGGAGCGCGAGGTCGGCTCGTCCGGTTGGCGATCGTGTCACGGCGTATCCTCCATGCAGGGCATGCCCGGGTCGCGGAGGGTCGGGTCGGTGAAGATGTCGCGGCGTTGGACGCCGTGGCAGGTGCCGCGAATGCACTGTTCGATGGCGGGGGTGCAGGGGACGTCGAGGCAGGCGCGTTCGAGGGGCACTTCGACTTCGAGGACGCCGGCAGTGGGCCACTCGACGACCTGTTCGCGGGAGACGATGGTGGTGCCGGCGCGTCGTCCTTCGATGCGGAAGGCGATCCAGGCGGTGTAGACGTCGCCGCGTTCGACGAGAACCTGGAGGGGGAGCTGGAGGGTTCCGGCGTCGGGTTCGGGGAAGAGGTGTTCGACCGGTTCGCAGAGCAGGTCTCGTTCGGAGCTGCGGGAGCCGACGACGGTGACGGCGATGGCGTCGAGTTCGGCGGGGGGGACGAGGTCGGAGGTGACGACGAGGCGGACGGCGGGGGGGTCATCGTCCCGGCAGGCGGAGGCGAGGGCGAGGGTGGCGGCGAGGGCGAGGCGGTTCACCGCATCCTCCAGGACCAGTCGGCGGCGGGGGCGTCGTCGGGCCAGAGCAGGATGCCGGCGGCGACGGCGCCGGCGAGGGCGGCGGCGCCGAGGGTGGTCCAGAGCCACCAGTAGCGTTCGCCGAGGCCGGGCTGGCCGGCGGCGGGTTCGGGGGCCGGGGTGGGCGGCGGGACGGGGACGAGGACGACGGCGAGCGATTCGGCGCTGCCGGGGTGGAGTTCGACGTCGCGTTCGATCGGGTCGAAGCCGGGGGCTTCGATGCGGACGCGGTGCGATCCGGGGGGGAGTTCGATCTCGTCGCCGGCAGTTCCGGCGGGGCGGCCATCGACGAGGACGGCGGCGGGGGCGTCGCCGGTGAGGACGCGGAGGACGGCGGGGCGCGGGACGAGTGTGACGTTGGCGACGGTGCGTTCGCCGCCGCGGACGGAGAGTTCGAGGCGGGCGGGGGTGAAGCCGTCCTTGCGGATTTCGAGGAGGTGGCGGCCGGCGGTAGTTTCGAGGTCATCGGGGAGGGGCGAGGTGCCGACGAGGCGGCCGTCGAGGAAGAGATCGGCGTCGGGTTCGGCGAGTTCGACGGCGAGGCGGCCGAGGTTGGGGGAGATCTCGGCGAGGAGGGTGTCGGCCTGGCGGCGGAGGTCGGGGGGGACGGCGTCGCCGCCTTCGGCGAGGTAGCGGCGGAGGTCCTGGGCGGCGCCGGGGAGGTCGGCGAGGGCGTGGCGGCAGAGGGCGCGGGCGAAGAGGACGCGGAGGGAGGGGACGAGCTGGTAGCTGCGGTCGAACTCGAGGAGGGCGGCGGGGTAGTCGCCGCGGGCGTAGTGGTCGGCGCCGGCGGCGTAGCGGGCCTGGGCTTCGGCGAGCGTGTCGGTCGGGTCGGGGGCGGGGGCGGTCTCCTGGGCGGTGGTGGGAGACGGTTGCGAAAGCGCGAGGAGGAGGGCGAGAAGAAAAGGGGTGTGAGGGGGTCGCATGGTTCAGGGTCCGAGGGAGTAGTCCGGGACGGTGCCGGGGCGGACGGGGACGGCGTCCCGGGTGATGGTGGTGGAGGAGTCGGGCGAGGTTGCGGTGGTGTCGCGGCGTGTGCGGGTGGGGGTCATGCGAACGTTGACGGTGCGGTCTTCGCGGCAGGGAACGTCCGCGCGCCAGTCGCGGTAGCCCGGGGCGGCGATGCGGACGGGGAGTTCGGCATCGGAGCGCGGGAGTCGGAGCCGGTCGCCCTGGACCGGTCGGCCGGCGGCCTCGATGGTGGCGCCGGCGGGGAGGCCGGCGAAGCGGATCTCGACCATGTCTTGCTGTGGGGGTCGGGCGACCGATTGGGCGGCCAGGGGCGCCTCGGCCGGTGCGGCGGCCGGGGTGGGGTGTGTGGGCGGAGGTTGCGGGGCGGCGGTCGGGATGGCGGCGGGTGTCCGGTCGAGAGTGGGCGTTGGGGTCGGGTCGGGGTTGGGGGCGGCCGGCGTCGCGGCGTGGGGGGCGGGGGCGGTGGAGCGGCCGGCGTCGGAGTCGGGGAGGGGGTGCAGGACGAGGGTGGTGGCGAGGGCGGCGGCGGCGACGGCGGCGGCCGCCGCCACGAGCCGTGCGAGGCGGCGGCGATGTCGGGTGTCGTGGCGGTGGGCGGCGGTGGAGTTGATGGAGACGGAGTGGAGGACGCCGGTGGGTTGGGGGCTGTCGGGCGGTGTGGAGTGGGGGCCGGTCTCGCCGAAGGCGGCGGGGGCCGGCTGGGTCTGTTCGAGGGGTGTGGAAGCCGGGGCGTCGGGGTGCGCGGCGAGGAGGGCGGCGCGCATGGTTTCGGCGTCGGGGAAGCGGGCGTCGCGGTCGCGGGACATGGCGCGGAGGATGAGGGCTTCGAGGGGTTCGGGGAGGTCGGGTCGGAGTCGGCGCGGGAGGGGGAAGGGGTCGAGGAGGATCGCGGAGACGATGGCGCTGTAGCTGTCGCCCTGGAACGGGAGGTGGTTGGTGGCCATCTGGTAGAGCAGGACGCCGGCGGCGTAGAGATCGACGCGCGGGTCGAGGTCCTTGCGGCCGCGGACCTGTTCGGGGGCCATGTAGAGCGGGGTACCGAGGACGGTTCCGGTCTGTGTGATGGAGCCGTCGGTCGGTGGGGCGGCGAGTTCCTTGGAGATGCCGAAGTCGAGGATCTTGACGAAGTCGTCGCGGTCGCCCATGCGGACGAGGAAGACGTTCTGGGGTTTGAGGTCGCGGTGGAGGATGCCGGCGGCGTGGGCGGCGGCGAGGCCGCTGAGGACTTGGGCGCCGATATCGATGCAGCGGGGGACGGGGAGTGGTCCGGCGTCGCGGAGGACGGCGGCGAGGGTCCGGCCGCGGAGGAGGGGCATGACGAGGTAGGGGGTGCCGTCGTCGAGGCGGCCGACATCGATCACGTCGCAGATGTTGTCGTGGCCGATGCGGCCGGCGGCGCGGGCTTCGCGGCGGAGTCGTTCGACGGCGCCGGACTGGGAGAGGGGGTCGGTGCGGAGGATCTTGAGGGCGAGGTGTCGTTCGGTCTCGGTGTGTCGGGCGGCGTAGACTTCGCTCATGCCGCCGGCGGCGATGCGTTCTCCGATGGCGTATTTTCCATCGACGATTCGCCCGCGCAGACCCACGTTTCGCCCCCTCGGGTCGTTGGAGAGAATCTGCCACGGTGGTGTGAGCAAATCAACGGGGCGGTGTGTCGGTGGGGGGCGGGATGCGGCGTTTGCGGATCCGGACGCCCCAGCGTTCGAGGAACACGGCGATCCAGCGGCGGTGGAGTTCGATGCCGCGTTTGCGGAGGGCGTCTTCGACGGCGGAGAGGTTTCCGCCGAGGTCGCGGTAGGCGGCGAGGATCTCGTCGCGGTGGCGTTCGTAGGGGGAGCCGGTTCCTTGCGGTCCGTCGGGTTCCGGGTCTTGGAAGCGCGCGAGGACGGGAGAGTCGGGGAGGCGTCGGAGGAACAGTCGGGCGAGGGTGTTTCGGCGGAGGTCGCGGGGGGTGCCGAGGAGACGGGCGGCGATTTCGGCGGCGAGGTCTTCGAGGAAGCGGACGTTGGTGTGGCGGGTGTCGTGGAGGAGGAGGGTTTCGAAGTGGTCGGCGCCGAGGAGCGGGGCGAGGTCGGCCTCGTCGGGGGCGGTGCGGCTGCGGATGCGTTCGAGGCAGGCGAGGAAGATTTCGGGGATGTCGGCGCGGCGCCGGCGCAGGGGGGGTAGGTGGAGGCGGTGGGTACGGGCGACGAGGTCCGGGGCGAGGGAGCGGTCGTCGGCGGGCTCGTCGGGGGAGCGGTTGGCGCCGAGGAGGAGCCAGACGTCGGCGGGGCGTCCACGGGACTCGCCGATCCTGGCGAGGATGCCGTCTTCGGCGAAGCGCAGCAGCGACCGTTGCACGCGGGCCGGCAGGTTCGGCATTTCGTCCAGGTAGAGGGTGCCGGCTTCGGCCTGTTCGAGCAGTCCCGCGCGCGGTTCGACGCCGGAGAAGACGCCGCGGGCGACGCCGAAGAGGGTGGTTTCGGCTTCCTCGATGGTGGCGAAGCGGGCGCAGTTGTGGGCGACGAAGGGACCGGTCGGACGGCGCAGGGTGTGGGCGCAGCGGGCGGCGAGTTCCTTGCCGGTGCCGGACTCGCCTTCGAGGAGCAGGTGGCGGCCGGTATGGGCGGCGTGTTGGAGTCGTTCGACGATGACGGGCGAGTGGAATTTTCCGGCGAAGCCGTGGCGGGCGGCATCGATGCCGGCGGCGGCGGCGAGTTCGCGGGCGTCGGCGACGAAGACGAACAGGCAGCGTCCGGCGCGGATCACATCCTGGTCGGCGAGGGGGCGGGTTCCGGCCAGGCGGACGGCGTTGACGAAGGTGCCGTTGCGGCTGTCGAGGTCGCGGACGACGACGGTTCCCTCGCGGGTGGTCAGGTCGAAGTGTTCGGCGGACAGTCGGCGGTCGGGGATCGACCAATCGGCCTGGCGGGAGCGGCCGACGCGGAGGGTTCCGGCGAGGCGGGCGCGATCGGCGCAGGGGGCGTCGGGGGGGGCCCAGGCGAGGAGGAGGGCGGGTTGTGGTCGAGCGGAGTCGGTCAAGGCGTCGTCGAATCCGGCGTCGGTTTCGGTGCGGGCGGTGCGTTCGCGGAAGGGGCGGTCTGGCGTGTCGTCGGTCACGGCGTGCAATGTGCCAGATCGGGAACCGGGCGTGCAAGGACGGCGGTTCGTTCGACCTTGCGGTGAACGGTTGCGGGCGAGGGTTGGTGTGTGTGAAGGGGGGCGATGGGGTCGGGGGCGGTCAGGGGTGCCAGCGGTAGAAGTTGCCGCTGGTATCGACGACGACGGCGAAGGCGGAGGAGCCGCCGCGTCCGTGGATGGCCTGGACGTGGGCGCTGCTGCCGGTGGACTCGGTGCGCCAGCCGAGAGGGGTACGCCGCAGGATGGTGCCGCCGGCGCCGACGGCGAAGGTGGGGGTGTCGGGGGTGCCCCAGACGCCCCACAGTGTCTGGGTGGAGCCGGAGGGGAGGCTGGTCCAGGTCCCGTCGCCGTTGCTGTGGAGGATCGTGCCGCCGGCGCCGACGGCATAGATGTTGGACCCGTCGACGGCCCAGCAATCGTTCAGTTCGATGCCCATGGTGGACGTGGGGGTTGATTCGCGGGACCAGTTGAAGCCGTCCCAGCGGACGATCGTCGCGGCGTGCGTAGTGTTCGTGACGCCGACGGCCCAGACGGCGTCGCTGCGGAGGCCGCAGACGCCGTTGAGGTTGTTGTTCAGGGCGGCGGTGGCGGCGCCGGGGTGCGCATCCCAGACCGAGCCGTTCCAGGCGAAGGCAGTGCCGCCGGCGCCGACGGTCCAGCAGGCGGAGGAGGATGCGCCCCAGAGGCCGTACATGGTGGTCGCTCTGCCGCGCCAAGGAATGGGGTAGGCATTGGGGTCCCAGCTTGTGCCCGCGTACCTGTAGGCCAAGCCGGTTGTGCCGACGGTCCAGGCGTCGCTGGAGCCGAAGCCCCAGACGCCGTGGAGCGCCTCGTTGTTGACAAGAGCATCGGTGAACATCGTCGTCCAGACACCGGGTGCGGACGGGTTCCAGCGGGCGATCGTGGGGTGACCGGGGCTGGTGTAGGTGAAGCCGACGGCGAAGCCGATGTCGGTGCTGCGGTCGATCCAGACGTCGTTGTACGAGGTGCCCGGGATGCTGGCCCACAGGCACCAGATGTCCTCGTCGGTGGCGGTGTCGCAGTTGTCGTCGACGCCGTTGCAGACCTCGACGGAACTCGTGGAATCGTCGGTGCAGGTGACGCTGCCGGAGGTGCAGACGAGCGTGCCGTCCAGACAGAGGTCGGCATCGGGTCCGTCGCAGGTGCTTCCGGAGCGGAAGTCCTCGTCGGTGCGGGTGTCGCAGTTATCGTCGATTCCGTCACAGGTGTTGTCGGGGAGGCCGGGGTGGATGGCGGGGACGGAGTCGTTGCAGTCGCCGCCGCAGGGGGCCATCGCGTGGCCGTCGTGGTCGGCGTCGACGGTGGAGCCGTGGCAGTGGCCGTCGGCATCGCAACGATCGTTCTCGGTGCAAGCGACGCCGTCGTCGCACGCGCCGCCGGTATTGGGGTGGTGGTTGCAGGTGCGAGCGCCGGTGGTGGCATCGGCGGCGGCGCAGGTGTCGTTGGTGCAGGGGTCGTCGGGGGACTCCCGGCAGTCGGGGTCGCTGGAGCAGGTCGGTCGGCAATCGGGTTCGCAGCCGTCGTCGGGTTCGTGGTCGCCGTCGTCGCACCCTTCGTCGGGCGGGGACCAGGTGCCGTCGCCGCAGCCTTCGGGGATGCAGATGCCGGCCTGGCAGGCGCCGGGTTGGCCCATGCCGGTGGTGCAGCGTTCGCCGTCCGGCAGGGTGGTTCCCGGCGCGCAGCGGTGGGCGGCGGTATCGCAGGTCTCGACGCCGTTGCACGGTTCGTTGTCGTCGCAGTGTCTGGACTCGGAGCAGGACCAGGTGCAGTCGGTGTCGCAGCCGTCCTCGTCGAGGTCGTTGCCGTCGTCGCATTCCTCGTCGCCGCTTTCGGAGTCCCAGGTGAAGCCGTCGCCGCAGGTGGCCCAGAGGCAGGTGGTGGGGCAGCGGTCGGAGTCGTCGTCGTCGCCGTCGTCGCACTGTTCGCCCTCGGCGGTATCGACCGTGCCGTTGCCGCAGGTGAGGGAGCGGCAGGCGCCGGAGCGGCACTGTCCGGGGTCTCCGGAGGGTCGGGTGCAGTCGGTGCCGTTGGGGAGGTTTTCGCCGGGGATGCAGACGTGGGAGGCGGTGTCGCAGGTTTCGGCGCCGTTGCAGATGTCGGTGTCGCGGCATTCGGGGTCGACGGAGCAGGACCAGGTGCAGTCGGGTTCGCAGCCGTCGTCGGGTTCGTGGTTCCCGTCGTCGCACTGTTCGCCCGGATCCGTCTCGCCGTTGCCGCAGTTCGGCGGGATGTCGGCCTCGGCGTCGGGCGTGTCGGCGTCGCCGTCGCCGGCGTTGTCGGCGGTATCGGTCTGCGGCGGGTCGTTGAACAGGCCGAGGCTGCACGCGGGGGTGAGGGCGAGGATCGCGGCGAGGATCGGCCAGGCGGGTCGGTTGGGGGTCATGGTAGTTCCTCCCGGGTCGAGGTTCGGACGAGGGGTAGGGTAGTCCAGGTTCGGCGTGGCGGCAAGGATGAGGACCACGACCACGACGACGACGACGACCACGACCACGACCACGACCACGACCACGACCAGGATGACGACCACGACCACGACCACGACCAGGATGACGAGAGGGGGTTGCGGGGAAGGGAGAGGGGGCGGCATGGTACGCGGCGAGGAGAGCGGGTGAGTGATGAGCGAGCGCGGGTTGACGTTGTTCCTGTCTCCGGAGGGGCGGTTGTTCGTGGGGCCGGGGGCGGCGGCGGAGGGGGCGCCGGGGGCGGAGGCGGCGGCGCGGCGGTTGTTGCGGGCGTTCGCGGGCGGTTCGGGGCCCGGGTTGTTGCATCTGGCGGCGATGGAGGCGGAGGACCCGTCGCCGGAGTGGGGGTACTGGCGGCGTTTCGGGACGTTGTTCCTGGGGCGTTTCCTGGCGCATCCGGAGGTCGAGTCGTCGTGGGAGACGCTGGAGGTGCCGCTCGGGGAGGACGAGGCGGCGGGGTTGGCGGGGGCGGCGCCGCCGATGGTGGGCGGGGAGTATCTCGACGCGGGGTTGCTCGGGCGGCTGTGGGGCGAGCTGCACGCGGCGTTGCGGGAGGCGATCCGGCGGGCCGGGGGGTTGGCGGAGTGGCGATCCGGGTGTGGGCCGGCGTGGCAGGCGGTGGGTCGGGTCTGTTTCCATCTGGCGGAAAACAAGGCGGACGAGCGGCGGCCGTTCGCGTTCCTGGCGACGTACGGGGTGCGGGTGGGGGAGCGGGGGGCGGTGCGGCACCGGCCGTTGGGGGAGGCGTTGCGGGAGTCGGCGGGGGAGCGGGACCGGGCGCGGCTGCTCCAGCTCCTGTTGCCGGTGCAGCGGGCGGCGGAGAAGTCGGAGCTGGTGCGGGAGCTGGCGGCGTCGGGGGAGCTGTACCACCCGTTGGCGTGGACGCCGGGGGAGGCGTTGCGGTTTCTGCGGGAGGTCCCGGTGCTGGAGGCGGCGGGGCTGGTGGTGCGGATTCCGGACTGGTGGAAGCCGGAGCGGCCGTCGCGGCCGCGGGTCGAGGTGAAGATCGGGCCGAAGCCGTCGGGGCTGCTGGGGCTGGAGGCGCTGCTCGATTTCCGGGTCGGCGTGTCGCTGGGGGGCGAGGCGTTGACGGCGGAGGAGTGGGAGTCGTTGTTGGCGGGGGCGGACGGGCTGGTGCGGGTGCGGGGCCGGTGGGTGGAGGTGGACCGGGAGAAGCTGCGGGAGGTGTTGGAGCACTGGAAGCGGGTGGAGCGGGCGGTGCGGGCGGGGGGTGTGACGTTCGCCGAGGCGATGCGGTTGTTGTCGGGGGCGCGGATCGGCGGGGTGGAGTCGGCGGAGCGGGCGCGGGAGGAGGCGGAGCGGGCGGAGTGGTCGGTGGTGACGGCGGCTCCGGGGTTGGCGGAGACGCTGGCGGGTTTGCGGGACCCGCGGCGTCTGGCGGCGGCGGAGCCGGGGCGGGAGTTGCGGGGGAAGCTGCGGCCGTACCAGGAGGTGGGAGTCCGCTGGTTGCGGCTGGTGACGGGGTTGGGGTTGGGGGGGTGTCTGGCGGACGACATGGGGTTGGGCAAGACGATCCAGGTGTTGGCGTTGCTGCTGGTGCGGCGGCGGGAGCGGGAGGCGGCGGGCGGGGGGCGGGGGCGGGGTCCGTCGTTGCTGGTGGTGCCGGCGTCGCTGGTGGCGAACTGGACGGCGGAGGTCGAGCGGTTCGCTCCGTCGTTGCGGGTGTACGTGTTGCACGGTTCGGCGCGGCCGGTGGAGGAGTTGAAGGCGGACCCGGGGCGGGCGTTGGACGAGGCGGACGTGGCGATCACGACGTACGGGACGGTGGTGCGGCTGGGGTGGTTGGCGGAGCGGGAGTGGGACCTGGTGGTGCTGGACGAGGCGCAGGCGATCAAGAATCCGGGGGCGAAGCAGACGCGGGCGGTGAAGCGGTTGCGGGGGGCGGCGCGGCTGGCGTTGACGGGGACGCCGGTGGAGAACCGGCTGTCGGACTTGTGGTCGATCTTCGACTTCCTGTGTCCGGGGCTGTTGGGGACGGCGGAGGCGTTCGGGCGGTTCGCGAAGCGGATGGCGGGGGATGCGGGGCGCGGGTACGCTCCGTTGCGGGAGCTGGTGGGGCCGTACGTATTGCGGCGGCTCAAGACGGACCGGTCGGTGATCGCGGACCTGCCGGAGAAGACGGAGATGCGGACGTACTGCGGTCTGACGAAGGCGCAGGCGGCGCTGTACCAGCGGAGCGTGGAGGAGTTGGGGGAGGCGTTGCGGGGTTCGCGGGAGGGGATGGCGCGGCGGGGGGTGGTGTTGTCGTTCCTGTTGCGGTTCAAGCAGATCTGCAATCATCCCTCGCAGTGGACGGGGGACGGGGCGTGGCGGCCGGAGGAGAGCGGGAAGTTCGGGCGGCTGGGGGAGCTGTGCGAGGAGCTGGCGGCGCGGCAGGAGAAGGTGCTGGTGTTCACGCAGTTCCGGGAGACGACGGGGCCGCTGGCGGAGTATCTGACAAGGATCTTCGGGCGGCCGGGAGTGGTGTTGCACGGGCAGGTGCCGGTGGGGAAGCGGCGGGGGCTGGTGGAGGCGTTCCAGCGGGCGGACGGTCCGCCGTTCTTCGTGTTGTCGCTCAAGGCGGGGGGGACGGGGTTGAACCTGACGGCGGCGGCGCAGGTGATCCACTTCGACCGCTGGTGGAATCCGGCGGTGGAGAACCAGGCGACCGACCGGGCGTTCCGGATCGGGCAGCAGCGGAACGTGCTGGTGCACAAGTTCGTGTGTCGGGGGACGGTGGAGGAGCGGATCGACGCGTTGATCGAGTCGAAGCGTTCGTTGGCGGAGGAGGTGGTGGGTGGGGGCGGGGCCGAGGCGTTGTTGACGGAGCTGCCGGACGCGGAGCTGTTGCGGCTGGTGCGGCTGGACCTGGCGGCGGCGTCGGCGGAGGATCGGTAGGGGGTCGCGGGTCGGGGGAAGAGCGGTTGGAGGTTCGGCATGGGTCGTTGGGGTTGGGGGCGGGGGCGGTACGAGTCGTACTGGCCGCCGTACGTGTCGGTGGCGGAGCGGCGGGCGCGCGCGGAGGCGCAGCTCGACAAGTTGCGGAACAAGGGGGAGCGGCTGGAGCCGGTGACGGTGCAGGGGGCGGGGATCGCCCGGACGTTCTGGGGGAAGGCGTGGTGCGACAACCTGCTCCGCTATTCGGATTTCTCGAACCGGATGCCGCGGGGTCGGTCGTACGTGCGGAACGGGCACGTGTTGGACCTGCGGATCGAGCGCGGGAAGGTGACGGCGCGGGTGGCGGGGACGCATCTGTACGCGGTGGAGGTGGGGATCCGGCCGGTTGCGGCGGCGCGGTGGCGTACGATCTGCCGGGAGTGTGCGGGGCGGATCGGGTCGCTGGTGTCGTTGTTGCAGGGGAGGTTGTCGGCGGAGGTGATGGAGGTGATCACGCGGCCGGGGGCGGGGTTGTTTCCGGAGCCGAAGGAGATCGAGCTGTCGTGTTCGTGTCCGGACTGGGCGGTGATGTGCAAGCACGTGGCGGCGGCGTTGTACGGGGTGGGGGTGCGGCTGGACGAGCAGCCGGAGTTGTTGTTCGTGTTGCGGGGGGTGGACCATCTGGAGTTGATCGGGGAGGCGGCGGCGGCGCCGGTGCCGGCGGATCGGAGGACGGAGCGGGTGTTGGAGGGGGTGGACCTCGGGGGGGTGTTCGGGATCGAGGTGGAAGGCGGGGCGCCCTCCCCTGTTTCGCGCGCGGAGGGCGGTCGCGTTGTCGGTCGGGATGAGGGAGGGGGTCGGCGACGTTGCGGGTCGCGGGCTTCCGCGCGGGGGGCAGCGGCCGGCGGGGCGGCGGCCGGCGGGAAGGGACGGGTCGCCGCCGGCGGGAAGGCGTCGGAGCGGGTCCGCGCGTCGGGGCGGAGCGGGCGGAGGGAGGTGGGAGCGAAATGAGCGGTGCGGTCGAGTCGGCGGGTGTTGGTGGGGGCGAGGTGATCTGGTCGAAGGAGGAGATCGAGCGACGGCTCGGGCACGAGAGTCCGGAAGTCCGGCGATGGGCGATGGATCGCCTGGCGCTGTTCGACCCTGCGGCAGCGGCGGCGGCGGGGGTTCGGCTGCTGGGCGCGAAGGACCCGGAGGAGTTGTCGGCGGCGTTGAAGGCGTTGGAGGAGGCGCCGAATCCGGAGTGGGCGGAGGCGCTGCGTCGGGTGTTGCGGCGTTCGGACCTGCTGCCCGGGCACGAGCAGTCGGCGTGGATCGCGCTGGTGCGGTGTGGTGCGGTCGGTGCGGTCGAGCTGCGCGAGAGCACCCGGGGGGTTCCGAAGTCGGTGGTCAAGAGCTTGTGGATCCAGGCCGGGCGGCGCGACCCGGCGGGAACGCGTGCGGTGTTGCTCGCGGCGTTGGGTGCGGGCGGGGGTGCGGTCGGAATTCCGGCGAAGGAGCGCGCGGCGCTGCTCGGGGGGTTGATTCCGATCGCCTTGCCGGAGGACATCCCGTGGTTGCTGGTGGAGTTGGGGCGGGTGGACGACGAGGACGAGGAGGGTCTGGTCGGGAGCCTGTTGGAGCGCTGCGGGGCTTCGGATCTGTTGTTGCCGCTGGACCGGGACGAGGCGAAGGAGTTTCTGGACGACCGGGAGCGCGACTGTGCGGAGGCCGGCGTCGAACCGGAGGAGTTGTTCTCGCGGGAGGCCTGGAAGCTGGCGAAGAAGTCGGCGGGGCGCGACCGGCCGGGCGGATCGGCGCCGGCGTTCGGGGGCGTGGAGGAAGTGCCGGAGGCGCTGCGGGAGTTGGAGATCTGGTCGCGGGGGGTGGTCGGGGCGCTGGCGGGTTGGCAGGGGTCTGGGCGCATGGCGGTGGCGATGACGGTCGCTCTGGCGCTCGCGGCCGGGCGGCGCAGGTTCCTTCGCGGGGCGCTCGAGGGGGCGCCGGCGGAGCGGCTGGTGCGGTTGCTGTCGGTGGTGTCGGAGGTGGAGCGGGAGGCGGTGTTCGGGCGGCTCCTCGGGCAATGGAAGGAGGGGGCGCGGGAGGCGATCGAGCGGGCGGTGATGGAGGGGGTGTCCGGCGCGTCGGCTTCGTGGGTCCAGCGGGAGGCGGTGGAGCTGGCGGGGCGGTTGGAGGGTTTCGGCGGATGGGGGGTGCTGTTGGACGCGGTGGACGGCGAGTTCTCGGACGAGGGTGCGGGCCGGCTGGCGGATCTGCTGGTGGACCGGCCGGCGGTGTTGCGCGAGCTGGCGGAGGGGCGGCTCGGCCGTGGCGGAAAGGACGGCGTCACCCGGGACGCCGTGCTGCTCGATGCGCTGGGGCGGCAGCCGTACCGCTGGGCGTCGAGGGTCGTGGCGGAGCGTCTCGGCGCGATCCTGGACACCGGGGAAGGCGGGATGGCGTGGGAGGCGTTGGCGATGCTCGGCGACCCGGCGACGCTGGACGCGGCGCTGCGCGAGTGGCGTCCGGGCGAGCGGAAGATGGCGTGGACGATCTACCAGATGGCGATGGTGGCGGACCGGGTGGCGTCGCTGCCGGAGGGGTTGGCGAAGGAGGCGAAGGAGCATCAGCGCGACAGGAGCCGGCTGCTGTCGAACGTGGGCATCGCGGTGAAGGTCTCTTCCGAGTCGCAGGGGCTGTCGGAGTTGGCGAAGATGTTCGACGGGCCGATGCGGGTGGAGCTGGCCTGCGAGCGCTGTGGGCGGAACTACTGGTACGAGGTCGGGCAGGTGTTCCTGCATCCCGACCGGAAGCGGTGCGAGAAGGAGGGGTGGGACGGCGTCACGTTCTCTCGGATCATCGTTTGCAAGAACTGCGGGGCGGAGGACGAGTATCGGTTGACGGCCGGGGCGCACGCGATGCTGCTCGGGTGGTTGATGACGCACGAGGCCGGGGGCCGTCGGCTGACGGATCCCGAGTCGCCGGTGACGACGTGCGTGCCGACGCTGTACGACGGCACGGTTCTTCGTCGTCCGACCCTGGGGTTGAAGGCGTTGCGGGCGAAGGTGGCGGCGCGGCCGACGGACGGGGAGGCGTGGCGGCGTCTGGGCAATCTGGCCAAGCGGTATGGGCGGCTCGAGGAGGCCGAGTCGGCGTGGCGCAAGGCGTTGGAGGTCGACCCGAAGGAGTTGGATGCGGCGTGCGAGCTGGCGGACCTGCATCTGCAAGAGGGGCGGTTGGGGGAGGCCGCGGCGGCGGCGTTCGATGCGCTGCATCGGTTCCACCTGGCGAAGCGCGACGACGAGGCGCGCGACATGCTTGCCCAGGTGGCGACGGCGGTCTTGCAGGCGCTGGCGGAGGTGGTGCGGGAGCGGAGGGAGCTGGCGGTGGCCTGGACGGACGGGGGACGGGCGGCGAAGGAGAAGGACTGCGCCGTCACGTTGAGTTCGGTCGACCTGAGGCGGTTCCGGCACTGGGAGGCGTTGTACGCGTTGATCCGTTCCGGGTCGGTGCTGGCGATGGAGTGGTCGGGCGAGAAAAACGTGGAGCATCCGACGATGCTGGAGCGGTTGTTGGCGAGCGGCGCGCTGGGCGGAGGGGGTGCGGAGCTGTCGGGTTGGGCGTCGGGGGGCGGATGGGGAGAGTCGGCGGCGGCCAGCGTGGCGCGGAGTGCGGGGCATCCGGGCCGGAACGCGCCGTGTCCGTGCGGGAGCGGGAAGAAGTACAAGCGCTGTTGTGGGCGATAGGGCGTCCCGTTCCGCTTGGTGAAGGCGGCTCCAGGGGCGACGGCGGCTGGCGGGATGCACGCCTGCGGCGGGCGGGCCTTGCCGTGCTCGACGACGGGATGAGTCAAAGGTTGGCGGGCGGTGGGTGCCGGCGCCGTCGGGGAGGTGCATCGTGGGGTGGGAAGAGCGGATCGTGGTCGACCCAGGGATTCTGGCGGGGAAGCCGGTGGTGAAGGGAACGCGCCTGGGCGTGGAGTTCATCATCGACCTGCTGGCGCAGGGTTGGTCGGTGGAGGACGTGCTGCGCAACTACCCGGGGTTGGTTCGGGAGGACATCCAGGCGTGCCTGGCCTATGCGAGCGAGGTGTTGCGCGGCGAGAGGGTGTATCGGTTTGGTGGGTAGGCGATGCGCCTTCTGGCGAACGAGAACGTTCCGGCGGCGGTGGTCGATGATCTTCGTGCGGCGGGGCACGATGTCGCGTGGGTGCGGCTGGACAGTCCGGGAGGGAAGGACGAGGTGGTGTTGGCCCGGGCGTGCCGGGAGGCCCGGACGGTTCTCACGATCGACAAGGACTTCGGCGAAATGGCGTTCCGGCCGGGTCTTCCGGCGGCGGCCGGCGTGATCCTGGTGCGGCTTCGAGCCGCTTCCCCCGCTGCGTTGGCGGCACCCTTCTCCAAGGAGATCCCCGACGCCGACCTGTGGCTCCCCCCGTCGAAGGAGTCGCTGGTCGCCGATCTCGTCGCCGCCCTGGCCGAGCGCGCCTCGGTCCTGCTCGTCGGCGAGCCGGGCGTCGGCAAGACCTGCGTCCTGCGCGCCCTGCGTCGTCGCCTCCCGCAGCAGGGCTTCCGCCTCACCGACTGCAACAACGTCACCCTCGGCCGACGGGACTTCTACCGCCAGCTCTGCGTCGCGCTCGGCCTCTCCCCGAGCGCCACGGCCGCCGCCGTCTTCTGCGCCGTCTCCACCCACGTCGAGGACCTCGTCAACGAGCGCGTCCATCCCGTCTTCCTGCTGGACGAGGCGCACCTGCCGCACCAGGACACCCTCGACCACCTCCACATCCTGCTCAACTACCAGTGGGACAGCCGGGCTCTGCTCTCCCTGCTCCTGGTCGGCCTCCCGGAACTCCAGGACCGCCTTGCGCTCCGCCGCAACCGCTCGCTCTACTCCCGGCTCCACCACCGCTTCGTCGTCGGCCAGCTCACCCCCGACGACACGGCGGAGTACCTGCGCGTCCGGCGGCGCGTGCCGGCGGCTCGGAGGACGGAGCGCGTGTTGGAGGGGGTGGACCTCGGGGGGTTTTCGGCATCGAGGTGGACGGGCACGACGCGCACGCCCACGCGCGCGACGCGCCGCCGCCCGGGAGGGGAGGCCGAGCCGACGGACGCCGGAGCGAAGAAGCGACGGCGTCCCGGCGGCGAGTCCTCCCCTGCGGGTCGAACCGGCGGAGCGGCTGCTCGGACGGCACGGCAACCAGAAGCGCCCCACAAGTCGCGGATGCGCCCCTGCCATCCGTTCCGCTGGACGTTCACGGGCTACCCGTTGCAAACTGGTGTGCAAGATGTCTGACGACGCACGATCGAAGGTGCCCAGGCCGCCGGTGCTCGAGGTCCCGTCCGAACCGGTCGTAGCGGAGGCGGTCTTCTCTTCCGAACCGAGCGAGCCGCCGCTCGACGACAAGGCGCGGCGGTTGGCCCGGACGATCGCGTCGGATCTGTTGCTGTACAACGAGAATGCATTCGCGGCGTATCGAGACGGCCCGCTGCCCGAAGCCCTCGCCGCGTCGATCCGCGAAGGCTACGAGCTGTTCGCCGGGCGGTGCGGTCCGGGACGGGCGCGCGGGTTCGCGGAAGTGTTGGTCGAGCAGGCGGGGATGCGGCAACTGGCGATCGATGCGTCCGCGATCCTCGCGGCGCTGGGATCGGGTGTCGGGGCGCCGCAGGCCTTGTCGACCGCTCCGGCGTTGGGAGGACTGCGGCTGGTCGTGCGCCGCGGCGTGAAGGAAGGGAAGACGTTCGTCGTGCCGGGCACCGAGGCAACGGTCGGTGGAGTGGAGGACTGCACAATCTGTCTTCCGAGCGTCATGCTGTCGCGACGACATGCCATGCTGGTCTTCCGTCAGGGGAGCTGGTGGGTGGTTGATCTGGCGAGCGCCAACGGCACGTTCGTCAACGAGCGACCGGTGGAGGCGAGCACCCCCGTACATGTGGGCGACCGCTTGCGCTTCGGCGACGTCGAGTGCGAGGTGCTCGACACGAGCGTCGGCGAGGCGGAGCCGGAGCGCCCGACGCGCAAGCCGTGGTGGAAGGTTCTGCTGGGCCGCCGGCGCCGTGGAAGGTTCGGCTAGAGCACCGACCGGTGCTCTAGATTCCGTGACGGGCCGCGCCCGTCAAGGAATCTGGCGGGGCGGGCAGCACTTCTTGTATTTGCGGCCGCGGCCGCAGAGGCACGGGGCGTGGGGGGCGGGAAGCGGCTCGCCTTCGCGGGGGGGTCCAGCGGTGGGGGGAGCGGAACTTGGCGTCCGGTTCGGAGGTGGGGATGAGGGAGGGGAGGGGCGGCCGTTCGAAGTGGCGGCGCAGGCGTTGGCGGAGGAGGGGTTCGAGGTCGTGTTGGGTGTGGAAGCCGGGGCGCGCGAGGACGCGGGCCATGGCGAGGGGGAAGGTGTCGGAAAAGCGTTCGGCGGCGCGCCGGAAGACGCGGGGCGGGATGGTTTCGGAATCGAGGTTGGCGCGGAAGGTGCGGTTCGGCGCGACCGGGTTGCGGCCGGCTTCGAGGAACTCGGCTTTGAGGGCTCCCATGCGGACTGCGAAAGCAAGGTCGTCGTCGGAGACGGTGTCGGTCATGGCGGTAGAACTGTCGGAGGCGAAGCGGGAGGCAAGGGGTTCAGCCTGGATTTCGCGCGCATCGATAGCGCCTCCCTTTCGTGGCGAGTCGAGCGAGGCGGCGGAATTCTCGAACGTCAAGGGGAATCGATTGGCCTGGTCGCGTGTTGATGCTGCATGACGGCC
>Ga0101944_10001093_pt1 | contig 62522 bp, 42 predicted proteins | sample DewCreD2012metaG_FD_75245 | JGI IMG/M metagenome (GOLD analysis project Ga0101944, IMG submission 75245) | Hot spring sediment bacterial and archeal communities from British Columbia, Canada, to study Microbial Dark Matter (Phase II) - Dewar... ...
TTTGGCTTGTAACCGTTGGCGTGACCCCGACGGTCTGGTGTATGTTGGTAAGGTGCTGCTCTCAGATACTGCTGACGCTCGGCCTGCATGGCGGCGTTGATCACGATCCGGATCAGTTCCGGTAGAACATCAAAGCCTTGGGAGGCAATTTGCTCCAGCAGTTCGGATGGTAAGGTAAAATCGCTTTGGTAGGTCATGGTGTCCTCCTTTTTTGGTGTGGTAACCTGAAGGATACACCAGACCTACCGCTTTTTGGCGGTCAGAAATTACAGAAACAAGGATACACTACTATCGGGAGGGAAACGATGAGAAATTTCAAATACCGGATGTCAAATATCGCGCTGATGTTGATGATTATTTCAGCGCTGCCTATTAGCTCAACAATGGCAATTGACTCGCAGGCAACAATAACAACCACTCACTATGTCTATCTCCCTATTGTCATGAATCGGTATAATAGCCCTCCGCCGACCACGATATCTCATTACATAAGTTGGGGCCAAAGTGATTTGACCTATCAAAGGTTTTATGACATGGGCAAGACATTAGGGCAAAGTGTTCCCTCCGGCTTCTGGGGTTACGTCATCCTTCAATTTGGTCAGCCATGGAAAGAAGGACAAGTGTATAAAATCCGGGATTATGCCTACGTGACAATGACCATCTCAGATGTTGAATATTTTACCAAAGGGTATCTTAAAGGTTTTTATGATTATTCGCCTTCGGATGCTTTTCTTATAACTGTTGTCGGCTTAACGAATCAAGGCTCGTATTTTTATAATGACCCTCAGGGTTTTGGTTATGCATGGGGTACGATGATATCTAACATCGTAAACTGGATTAATACTCCTCCCAGTTATGCTGGGAAATTGGCTATTGCAGGAGGAATAGATAATGAATTGGGATGGAACAATGCTAACAAATCACTTTCTTGGAAATATGCCTACATTGCGAATGCTTCGAGGTTTTATTTGTATTATGGGAATTGCGATAGTTGCCCGTATGAAGACCAGCCAGACTGGTCTCCTGAGCCGTTAGGTTGGACACTTGAGCAAGTATACGAAATGTCGAACGGTGCAAGCAGTTATGCACTACCACAAATATATCGAACCGATAGACAACACGCTGAGCAATGGTATTACCTCTCTCTATACATTTATCTTCAAGGCCAGGAACCAATTGGGTTTATGGGTAGTTTGACTCAATGGAGTGCCTGTAGCGAAGTTGGCGGATGCTCAAGTGGTTATCCAGATGCAACTGACAATACACCTGGTCAAGGTTGGGAGCAACTCTGGGGAGAAATTTCTAGCTACCCTCGCACCTCTCAATCCCGCATGGGTATTCCATTTGACCTTCCTGTCTCTACAGATATAAGCTGGAATCATTGGAGGGTAACGCCATGAAACCAAATCTTTTTCATGGTATTGGCAAACTGTTTTCCATAATGGCGATTATGCTTTTTATCGGGCTGTTTATTTTACTTTCAATAAAAAGTTTCCCTGTCTCACAGGATAATACAGCTGCCTATCCAGGCCCAAAAGAAGTTCTTGCAACCCCGACATTGATATCACCCGAGTCATTATGTGACCAATGGTTTTCATATCGAAAAGGATTGCCTGAAGAAAAACGTGCAATTGTTGAAGAAGAATATTTAAATTGTGTCAATGCACGTAAAACGCCTTCGCCAGTTGGGATTGAGAAGGCAGTCCCTAGTGCTCCGCCTGGTGGTATAAATGAGTTAACATTGGTAAGCCGACCAGCAGGTATAGGCACAATTCTTGAAACAAGCCTTTCCCCTTTGAACTCTATCTACAGAATCATAAACCAGTGGCATGGAGATATTGATGGTATGCAAATAGTCGTTTACGCTGGAGGGCGACGAAGCGATGCTGAAAGTGGATATGGTAGTGAACAGCCCTGGCCTGGAATTGTTGTTGTGGCAGTAAAGGATTCGAAAGGAAATTATATTGGTGAAAAGGGAGGTGAATTTTGGACTCCCCAGAATGCTGGTCCTGTCCGTATTGTTGATGCAATAGGCAATCAATTAATGTTGGTTGCACAGGATGGAACCCCATTCGTATTCGATGTGACGGCCAGGCAATTTCTCGCCGAAAAAATGACATCTCCGATAAGTCGTTCAATAGGAACCGGAACGCTTGTTGAGAGTGGCAATGCTCCTTATAGCCTTGCCGGTTTTGACTCCATGAATTATTGGTATTATGATAACCAAGATTTAAGCAGAATATTAGTTATGGCTGGTGGTGAGGCAAATAACCCCAAAAGTGGGATGCTTGTCATTGCGGTTTCTTTTCCTTTGAAGAACTCGGAGTTCATTCAAGCATTAGCCTTTAACACTACTATGTCTGATGGTTATTTACGGATTGTCAACGCGGACGGAGAAAAACTCACTCTTGTTTCGGCAGACGATTTAGTCTATGAATTCGATGTAGCTTCAATGCAATTTACCTCCTTGCCGTCCGGAAGTTCAGTTATAACAGGAAAGCCTATTAAGTTAGAAATCATCTCTACTCAGTCGAGTCCAATGTCTTCTAGCCCAACACCAGGTTTTACAATGACACCAAGACCTACACGAACGCTCTTACCAACTTATAATCCTTATCCTTGAAAGGTATCCAACTAACGGTATTTGAAGTCGGTCTCTGCTAACGTTTTATTTGCTCAAACATAGACCTGGCGGTTTGTCCTAACCAGAGACCTCGCGGTATATCGAAAAATAGCTACCTTGAGGTCTATCGTTGAGAGAAACAGATTCGCGGCTGTTAACCGCTAGGTTCCAGGTTCGAGTCCTGGTCGAGGAGCTGAAAACGCCCAGGCTTTACGAGAATGGGCGTTTTATTGTTAATTGCTTATGTCTTTAAGAGATATAAGAACTTCATAGAAGAGTCGCCACGCGGTTCCGCCCATTTTCCTTTGCCTGATACAGCGCCTGGTCGGCGCGTTCCATCAGGCTCTCCAGCGTCTTGCAGTCGTCGCGCAAAGAGGCAACGCCGACGCTGATGGTGATATAGAGCGGCTTGCCGTTGGCGCTGAATGGGATGCGTGCGATGCTGGCGCGCAGCCTTTCTGCGACCAGGCAAGCGTTCTCCAGGCTGGTTTCGGGCAGCAAGACAATGAACTCATCGCCGCCATAACGACCAAGCAGGTCAATCTGGCGCAGTTCCTGGGCGCAGCGGGAGGTCATTCCCACCAGTATTCGGTCGCCGGTCAGGTGTCCATACAGGTCGTTGATTTGCTTGAAGAGGTCGATGTCGAGCATCAGGGCTGACAGGGGGTGCCCGAAACGCAGCGAGCGTTCGACCTCGCGCCGCCCCAACTCGATGAAACCACGCCGGTTGTAGAAACCCGTCAAAGTGTCGGTGATAGCCTGTTTCTGCACCTCGGCGTGAAGCTGGGCGTTTTGGATGGCGGTTGTGGCAGTGGCGGCAAAACTGACCAGTAAAGACAGATCCGCCTCGGTAAAAGCCGCCTGCTGGTGCGACTCGAGGGAAATTGCTCCAAGGCATTCTGCGCCCACCACCAGTGGGGCGATGACCGCAGAGCCGCTTGCATCTGCCTTGGTGGTGGTCTCCCGCAGGTCTGGGATCAGCAGCGGGCGTCTTTCGCGCACCGCCTGGGCGGTGAAACTGCTCTCAGAGGTCCGTTTCATGGCGCGGATCCGCGGGTCTGTCTGCCCATGTACAGCCCGCAACTGGAGCTGTCCTGTGTCGCGTTCGATCAGGTGCACTAAACCATGTTGCGCCGCCGGGATGGCGCTCAGGGAGGCGTCCAGAATCTGGCTGAGTAAAGCCTCCAGCTCTAGCGTATTGAGCAAAGCAGTGGTGGCGCGCTGCAGCGCGTCCAGTTCGTGGGCGCGTTCCTGGGCTGCTTTCAGCGCGCTGACGCGGGCGATTGCCAGGGCAATCTGGCTGGCTGCCTGTTCGCCCAGGTTGACCTCACTCTGCGTGAAATTGTGTTGGCTCTGGAAGACCAGAACAACCGCGCCAAGTCTGCGCTCGCTGGTGATCAGCGGCAATGCCAGCAGCGATTGAACCTGAAGTTGCTGGCGCAGGTATGGGCTGAGGTCAGGGGTCTTCTCGGCTTCTTTTATTGCCAGAGCTTTGCCGGCGCGAATCACGTCTGCCAGGAGGGCGAGATCGCCGGAGTTGATGTCGGGGTCGCGTCCGGGGGTGGGGTTGGCTGAATAGTGCGCAGCGACCTTCGGCTGCTGGCGTTGCTCGTCCCACAAGGCGATCAAAGTATGATCGGCGCGGAAGAGGCTCCCCAGTTCGCGCGCGACTGAGTACAACAGCGTGGGCAGATCTGGCGATTGCAGGGCAGCCTGGGTGATTTCATTTAACATATGGAGCGTGCGCTGCTGACTGCGCAGTTCCGCCTCGCGCTGTTCGGCTTTTAGACGCTGTTTCTGCTGGCTTTCCAACAGGCGGGAATTGGCGATCGCCAGCGCCGCCTGATTGGCGACGGCGTTTAGGAATGCGTGATCTTGGGCGCTGAAAGCCCTTTTATCCTGGTTCTCGACGGTAAGTATCCCCAACACCTGACCGCCGGCTTGCATGAGAAAATCCTGGCGCGCCGGGTTGTAGAACAGCGAAGCTGGTGGCAAGTGGTCTTTGGGAAAGTCCCTCTTGAATATCTGCAGTTCAACATGGGGGTATCCCATGGCGTGTTGCAGTTCTTGCGTCACCAGGTTGGCGATGTTTTCTTCGTGCAGGGTTGGGGCGAGTTTCAAACTGAGTTGCACCAGCACCGCCTGGCGTTGGAGTTGCAACTGGCTGTCTGCCAACTGGCTGTCCATGCGCCGCTGTAGGCGGGCGACCTCTCGAAAGGCGTACAATATCAAGCCCGCCAGGGCGGCTGCGCCGATCAGCCAGATCGCCAATTGTGAGAGAAATATATCGCGCTGCAGGAGGTGAGCGACTTCGATCAGGGAGATGACAAGGATGCTCAGGCAAAGGATGATCCATCGGAGCCTGCGCAGCGGCTGAGGGGAAGATCGCTTATTATTCATTTCTCCGACCTGCCCTCTCCCTCGAACAAGGTAGTCATCTGAGGTGCGCCTTAATTGAAATTATAGTTGATATTTTGATCATCTGTCGCAAAATTAATAAAATTGCAAAGTGCCTTGTCTGGCAGATGGTGATGGTAAATCCGGGTTACAGCCGCGCAGATCGCTCTGACTGACGGCTTTCTTCAGGCTGCAATGGCATGAAGCCGCGCCCAAGGATTTCTTGAGCGGGAGAGACGATGACGAACGCCTGCGGGTCAATGGCGGTGACGATCGCCTTGAGATGGTTGACCTCGGTTACGGTCAGGGCGATCATCAACACCGAGTGCGACTTGCCGGTGTACATGCCCACCCCAGGCAGGGAGGTGACGCCGCGGCTCAACTCTTTGAGAATCTGGTTTGAGACGCTCTGGGCTCGGTCGGTGATGATCAGCGCCAGGAGTTGCTGACGGCGTCGGCTCAGGCGGAACCACGGCTTCAGCCATCCTTTCTCTTTGGCTGCCTCACCCACAGGGACGGATACTTTCCCCTCCGCAAAGCGGGGCAGCACCTCGCCGGTCGCCTGTTGTAAGCTGGCGGTGAGCAGGGCGAACAGCAGCAGCAAGCCGATGAAGACGAAGCCGGTCAGCACGACCACCCAACCGGAGATAGCGCCAATCGAGGCGTTCTGGATGAATTCATCCCATGAGCGCACCGAAACAGGATAGAGTGCCACCTTCGCCACCCAGGCGAGAGACAGGATGATATAGATCCAGATGTAATTGCGGCGCAGTCTGCGACCGATGGCTTCCCAGGCGGAGATCGGAAACTGTGGCTGGAGCAGGTTCTCAGCCAGGCTTTCAGCCCAATCTGGGGCAGGATGGAAGGGCGGCACCAGCATGGCAGCGTAGAAATCGGTCTCCATCAGGCGGATGCGATAACTCCACAGTTCGTAGTAGCGGTAGCGCCGCGCCTCGATGTATAGAAACAGACTGATCAATAAAGCGTTGAGGATGATTACGCCGTGGAATCCACCGGGGCTGAATGCTATCGTAAGCGCGGCGCCGGTGGCGACCACCGCCCAATTGGTGGTGGCATCTAGCCGGGAACGCCAGACGTTGGCGCGCTGCACTTCGGCGCGAAAGAAGTGCGCCATAGCGGTGGTGAACTCGCTGGGGCGCAGGCGGTAACCGCGAAAGGTCCACACCGCTTCTACTTCTGGTGGGTTCTGTCTCTGTGCCTCTGATGCGGTACTCTCGCTGCTGTTCTGGGTTTCATGATCGCTCATCGGTTTTCCTTCTCTGTTTCCGGACCGCGTCAGCCATTCCCTGGTACCTAGAGGTGCTGTCCGAGCCTGGAGCAGCCGTACGCGATCCAGGCAACTGCCGTCCAATACAGGATATATTCGAAAAAAGAAAAGATGACAACTGGCAGTGGCGTGATCCCCCGCAACCAGGGCACCTTCTCCAGGATATGCAGACTGTAGATGCCGAAAAGATGCTCGCCCACGCCTTCCAAACCTCCGATTACGGCGAACCATACTACGGCTGAACCTGGCAGACGGCTGGATAGCCACCACATTCCCAGAGCAACCGGACCGTAGAACAAGGCGCTGGCAAACCCCAATCGGCGCGCCCACTGAGGGTAAAGGTATTGATAATAAAACTCCCAGGCAAACCGGAAAGCCACCATTGCCACGATGCCCCATGCTATCGCTGAAGTCAGTGTTATCGGCAGCCCGGCACGCTGGAAATTATCGTTGCGGAAAATGAATGCCAGAGGGAGGAGCAAGAGCAACCCGCTCAGACCGAGGACAAGCGTGCTGCTCCACACATCTTGAGTGGTGAGTTTGAAATCCATTGAGTCAATCCAACGATGCGCTCTGAAGAAGAATATAAGGTATTTCCTTTGTTTGTCAAGCCTTCTGCTCGAGGCGGATGAGAAAACTGATATAATTTTGAAAAATAATCTTTACGGGGGTGGTTGGGTCCCGGTGGGCTCCCCGGTCTTCAAAACCGGTGGCGGGTCGCTTTGCGAGCCGCGGTGGGTTCGACTCCCATCCACTCCCGCCTGATATCACTATACAGGTGGAACTTACTGGATGTTGCCAAACGAACCTGAAATGCTTACCAGCATTGTTGCGCGGGTGATGCGCATTGAAGAGATCACCCACGGCGATGGAAAGAAAGGTTATTTCCTGCGCTATCGCGGCCGTCTCTACCAGGAGGATACAAGCGCGGCTTACGATCAACTCGCTGCAGCATTGCGCCCGCTGCAGTTCACGCCGCTTTTCCGCAAGGAGAAAGACCAGCACCTTGTCTTGCTGATGCAAGGGGTGATCCAGCCAGGGAAGTCCAACGGCTGGGTGAACCTGCTGCTCTTCGGACTGACGGTGCTGAGCGTCTTGTTCGCCGGCACCTACTATACCCTGAACAGCATCTACCAGGGACCGCCAAACCCCAATTGGCAGGATTTTATACCGTTCATCCGCAGCAGCCTGGGGGGCGGCTTGGCTTTCACAGCGAGCCTGCTGGCGATTTTATTGGCGCATGAATTTGGTCATTATCTGGCGGGGCGTTATCATCGCACCGCAGTCACGCTCCCCTACTTCATCCCATTCCCGCTCTCGGCGTTTGGCACGATGGGAGCGTTTATCCGCCTCAAAGAACCGCCGAAGAACAAGCGCATCTTGCTCGATATCGGCATTGCCGGTCCGCTTGCCGGGCTGGTGGTGGCAGTCCCGGTGTTGATCGTCGGGCTGATGCTGTCTGAGGTCAGCACCATTCCGGCGCGCTTGCCGCCTGGGACGGGTTTGCAAATCGAAGGCAACTCGTTGCTTTACCTGTTCATCAAGTATCTGGTGTTTGGGCGGTTGCTTCCGGCTCCTGCCGATCAGGCAGGTCTGTCTACGCTGCAGTACTGGGTGACTTACTTCTTTACCGGTCGCCCTATACCGCTGGGTGGCGTGGATGTGATGCTATCTCCGGTAGCCTGGGCGGGCTGGGCTGGGTTGTTAGTAACGGCGTTGAACCTGATCCCAGCCGGGCAGCTGGACGGCGGGCATGTGATCTACGTCTTATTGGGAAAGCGCGCCAACCAGTTGCTGCCCGTCATCCTGCTCGTTCTGGTGTTGCTGGGACTCGTCTGGCCTGGTTGGTGGTTGTGGGCGCTCTTGATCTTTATGCTGGGTAGATTGCACGCCGAGCCGCTCGACCAGATCACCACGCTGGATGCGCCGCGCCGCGCCGTCGCCTGGTTAGGCATCCTGATCTTCTTCCTTGTATTCACCCCCGTGCCGCTGCTGGCTGTAGGGTTGTAAATCCAGCGCGAGTGGGATTTTGGAGATCGTCCTTGGCTGCCAGCCTGGTAGTTGAACCCACCTATCAGTCTTGATAGTAACATTACAGATCGGTTTGCCGTTCCTTGTCGGCTCTGTTAGCCTGTGCTAAACTCCTCGGCAGGGCAAGTTATGGCTGAAGATGTAATGCTCAATGAGGCGATTCAGGCTGTCCGGCAGGGTCAACGCGCCCGCGCCAGGGATCTCTTGACCCGCCTGCTGCGAGCGGATCAATCCAATCCAGAATACTGGCTGTGGATGAGCGCCGTGGTCGACACGCTCAAAGAGCGCGCCTACTGCCTGCAAACTGCGCAGCGCCTGAACCCGGCAGATAGGCGGGCGCGTCGCGGACTGGTGTTGATCGGCGCGGCGACGCCTGACCAGCATGTGGTGCCGCAGCCTCCAGTCCGTCGCAAATGGCAGGTGGATGTGCTGCAAGAGCCACCCACGGGCATCCGCGCCCTCTGGTCAAGACCCGTCGTTCGCCTGGCTGTATTCGGTGTGCTTGGGTTGATTGTGATAGGTTTGATCCTGGCGGGGATCTTCAGCGCCAACCGACCGCCCGCGGCAGTGGCGGCTCGGCCCACCAAAACCCCTGGCCCGCCGCCCACCTTTACCCTTACGCCAACCGCGCTTGGCGGTAAGCCTACACCACAGGTTTCACCTTCACCAACTTACGTTGGTCCAAAGCCGCTGTGGATGCTGCTGGAAGCCACCTACACTCCCACACCGCTCTACGTCAACACGCCCCATCCCATCAGCGAGGCTTACCGCGCCGGGCAGCGCGCCTTCGAGCGCGGCGATTTGACTACCGCCTTGAACTTCTTCGTCCAGGCGAGCCAGGTAGAACCCAATGCGCCTGACATCCCCTATTACATCGGAGAAATTGAACGCGCTCTGGGGAAATTTGAGAGCGCATTGGAGTATTACAATCATGCCCTTGAGCTCAACCCCAACTTTGCCCCGGCTTACCTGGGGCGTGCTCGCGCCAGCATGGCGCTTGACCCCAAGGCGGATGTTGCTCAAGACTTGCAGGCGGCGATAAAACAGGATCCTGGTTTGGGAGAAGCCTATCTCGAATGGGCGGCTTATCTCCTGGCTCGACAGGATGCTGAAACCGCTCTCCAGGCGATTGAGGCGGCAGGGCAGGTGTTGCCCGATTCTCCACTGATCCTGCTCTATCGCGCCCGACTTGCCTTGCTACAAGGGGAGAACGAGCAAGCTCTTGAGCTGGCGCAACAAGCCAACCAGCGGGATCGAACCCTGCTGCCCGCCTACCTTACGCTCGGCGCGGCTGCCCTGGCTAACCAGGACTTCATGCAAGCCAGAGAAGCGCTGGAACTATATGTGGACTATGCGCCAGAAGACGCCCAGGGATGGCTTGAACTCGGGCGCGCGCACGCTCGATTGAGCCAGCCTGATCAGGCTTTCCTGGAATTTTTTGAGACCCCAGATGAGCAGCAGGTTCAGGCAGCTTTGCGGGCTTTCAATCGGGCTGTTGAGCTCGATCAGAAGAATCCCGACCTGTACTTCTATCGCGGTCTCCTCTACCTGGCGACCGGCGAAGGACAAAAAGCCGTGAATGACCTGTTCCGCGCTCGCAAGCTGGACGTCAAATCTTTTGCGATCAATCTGGCAATGGGGCGTGCCTTGCTCGTTGCCGGGCGGATACGGGATGGTTACGCCCAGATCGACGGTTGTGAGAATCTGGCAGCAGACGAACGGGAACTGGCAGCAGTCTACTACTGGCGGGCGCTGGCTGGCGAGAAGTTACGCCTGGACGCAAAAGTCGTCGCCGATTGGAAGGCGCTGCTGGCTATGCCGGAGGATGCTCTGCCCGCAGGCTGGGCGGAGACCGCCCGCCAGCATCTGTCGGATTTGACCAGCACACCCACCCCAAAGCCTTCGCCAACCGCCAAACCCTCAGCGACGGCGACTTCAACCAGGACGCCCGCACCTGAGCCGACGTATACCTCATCGAATCCCTAAAGCGCCTCTTGTCAATCATCTTTGAGCGCGCTATAATGATTATTTGTTGTTGTAATATCTTGTTCACTTGACGGTTTGGGGAAGTCGTATGCCAATCTATACATATCGTTGTGAAAATTGTGGCATCCAGTTCGAACGTCGGCAGAGCTTCAGCGACGCTCCGCTGACGCGCTGCCCAGAGTGCAACAAGAAATCCTTGCGCAAGGTATATTCGCCGGTTGGAATTGTCTTCAAGGGCTCGGGATTCTACGCCACCGATCACCGTTCCCCTTCTGGCGCCAGCCGGCAAGGTGGCACTGACAAGTCAGGCGAAAGCAAGAAAGAAAGCGCAGCGGAAGGCGCCCCAGAGAAACCCAAGACAGAGGCGAAGGATTAGCGCGCCCATTGCAAACAACGCCCAGCAGGGAGACGCCGCCGCAACGGGGCGTCTCCTTCTTATGAAGAGGAGGGATGATGAATAAAGAAGATTTGCTTGCTAAGGTCAAAGATGACAACATCAAATTTATTTCGCTCCAGTTCACCGATGTCACCGGATCGGTCAAAAGCGTGGATATCCCCATCCACCGCCTGGAAGCCGCCCTGGAGGATGGCGTCTGGTTCGATGGCTCATCAGTTGAGGGATTTGCGCGCATTCAGGAGAGTGATATGCGCCTGGTCATCGATCCCTCCACTTATGCGGTGCTCCCCTGGTCGCCTGCTGAGTATCGTCGGGCGCGCTTCTTCTGCGATATTTTTCAGCCCGATGGCGCTCCCTTCCCTGGCGACCCGCGTGGCGCGCTGCGCCGGATGTTGGCGGTGATCGAAAAACGCGGCTGGACCTATTATGTCGGGCCCGAACCCGAATTCTTCCTCTTTCGGCGCAATGGCGCAGAGACCATTCATCCCGTGCCCCATGATGTGGGCGGATATTTCGACTTTTCGGCGATGGACGAGGCGGTGCGGGTGCGCACCGAGCTGATGGAAGCCCTGCTCAGTATGGGGTTGGAAGTGGAAATGGGACATCACGAAGTTGCCCTCGGTCAGCACGAGATCGATTTCCACTTTGCCGATGCGCTGCGCGCCGCGGATAACATCCTCACTTTGAAATACACTGTTAAAGCCATCGCCGCCCAACATGGTTTGATCGCCTCGTTCATGCCCAAGCCTATCTTCGGCATCAATGGCTCAGGCATGCATTGCCATCAGTCCATCTTCGACGAGCGCGGAAATAACCTGTTCTTTAACCCCAACGATGAGTATCACCTTTCGCCGCTGGCGTATGGTTTTATTGCCGGTCAATTAGCCCACGCACGTGCCCTGGCGGCGGTGGTCGCGCCAACGGTCAACTCCTACAAACGTCTGGTGCCTGGCTATGAGGCGCCCGTCTATGTCTGCTGGGCGCAGATCAACCGCTCGGCGTTGGTGCGCATCCCGATGTACACCGCCGGTCGCGATAAGTCCATGCGCGCCGAACTGCGCTTCCCGGACCCCTCCGCAAATCCATATCTGGCGCTGACGGTGATGCTGGCAGCCGCCCTGGACGGCATTGATCATAAATTGCCGTGCCCGGAACCATTAAACAACGTCAACGTCTACCATCTCACGCCCGAGGAGCGGGCTGAGTTGGGAATCGTTGAACTGCCTGGCAGCCTGGCAGAAGCGCTGCGCGAACTGGAGAAGGATCAGGTCTTGCAGCAGGCGTTGGGACCGATGGTGTACGAGGCTTTCCACCGCGCTAAGTGGTCCGAGGTGGAAGAATCGCGCATGCGCGTGACGGATTGGGAAGTGGCGCGCTATCTCGAGGTAGCTTAGCTTATTCGCTTTGGCTTTATCCGCCTCGCCTGGTTGTCGGCTGTTCCAGCCGGGCGGGGCGGTTTAGATTCTGAACGGGTTGAAGCTGGTATCGGTATCGTAGTAGTCTTCCCGCTCGAAACGCTTGAGTTGATTGACCACCGCATAGGTGATCGGCGTCATCACTACTTCGATCCCGCACTTGAACAGGTAATTGGTCAGGGACAGGCTCAAGAACAGGCTCCAGGGAAAGACGCCAAAAAGCGTTGCAACCAGCACAAATACCAGCGTATCCACCATCTGCCCGACCAGGGTGCTGCCGATGGTGCGCGTCCACAGCCAACGACCGCGCGTGGCAATCTTCATCTTTGCCAGGGTGATCGAGTTGGAGAATTCGCCGGTCCAGTAACCCAGCAGGCTTGCCAGCACGATCCCACCACTGCTCATCCCGCCTAAGATGGCGTTGTAGGCTTCCTGACCGGCGTACTCCTGCCAGGTGGCTTCTCCTGGAAGCCACTCTACCACCCGGAACACCAATGCGCTGAAAGCCAGGCAAAAGAAACCTGCCCAGATCACCCGGCGGGAGCGTTGGTAGCCGTAGACTTCGGTGAGGATATCGCCAAAGATGTAGCTGATCGGGAACAGGATGGTGCCAGCGTCAAAAGCCATTGGCACGTTGAGCAGGCTGACGCCCCAATCTATAATCTTTGCCGAAGACGCGATATTGCTCACCACCAGCACGGTGACAAAAAGAGCCATGATGAAGTCGAACAGGCGGTAGCGGAAGGGTTCGCGGTTGGTCATGGCGATTATGGATGCACAGCGGGGGCTGCGTCAGGCTCGCCAACTGGCGCTGGACAGGGCAGGTGGGTGATGAAATCCAGAATCGCCCGGTTGACCACGGCGGGCTTGCCGATGTGCGGCAGGTGTCCGCAGCCGGGAATTTCGAGGCTGACCGCGTTGGGCATGGATTGCGCCAGGCGGGGAAAGGAGGCGGGTTCCAGGGTCAGGTCCTTGCTTCCCCACAAGATCAGGGTGGGGAGGGTAAGCTGGGGCAACAGGGGCGTCAGGTCGGGGAAAGAGCGGGTCAGGTTGACGATGTAGGGTGAAGCGCGCTTGTAATCATTGGCAATCCTGCGGCGCGCCTCGGCTGGAAAATCCGCCGGTTTGGTGGGATCCCAGCCCAGCAGCAGATTCATCAGCCATTCTGGGGTGAGGCGCAGCGCCTTTTCCCCGACGATCGGTCTGCGGCGCACCATATGCATCAGGGGCGAAAGCTGTTCTGGGGAGTAGAGCGGGTTGATCAGCACTAATCCACGCACGTTTGCCGCGTTCCGCAGCGCGTAAAGCAGGCAGAGGTAGCCGCCCATCGAATGACCAATCAGCACGGGTACATGGTTCAGGGCTAGCCCGTCGATCCATGCTGCCACCTGCTCGTAGAGGCAGTCAACCTGATAGAAACCGGGATCGGCTGGTTTGAAGCTTTCCCCATGACCGGGCAAGTCTGGCGCCAGGACAAGGTAGCCGTGTCCGACGAGTTCGGGCATCAGGCGATTCCAGTCGTGCAGCGAGGCAGCCACGCCATGTAGCAGGATCACGGGGTCGCCATTCCCCTGCCTTCGGTAATGGATGCGCTTGTCAAGCTGCTGGCTTTGAGGATGTGCTCGAGGTGAGGTAGGCGCGAGATCCATGGATAACAGGTTTCTGAAAAAGGGTGTATAAGCTCAAGCTTGCTCGGTACTTTCCATCTCCACCCGTCTGGCAAGCTCGCGGCGCAATACTTTGCCGATAAAGCTACGTGGAAAATCATCCACAAAGATTACCAGGCGAGGGACGAGCTCCGGTGGCAGACGGCGTTTGCAGTAGGCGATCAGCGCCTCCGCCGATGGTCGCTCGCGCCGGGCGATGACGAAGGCAATCGGTTGACCGGCGATCGCTACCACCGCAACCTCTTTAACCTGCGGCACCTCGAATAAGACTTCTTCTACGTCGCGCGGGAAGGCTGGCTCACCGATTTTGGAAGGATACCACATATCGGCTTTGCGCGAGATAATGCGGAAATAGCCGTCCGCGTCCATCTGGGCGACGTCGCCGGTGAGCAGCCAGCCATCGCGAGAGAGCACCCGACGGGTTTCTTCCGGCTTTTGCCAATATCCAAGCATGACCTGGGGACCGCGCACTGCCAGTTCGCCGATCTGTCCAACCGGTACCTCGGCACGTCCTTTCACCAGGTCGACGATGCGCGCTTCGGTGGAGGGGAACGGGATGCCGATGCTGCCGACTTTGCGCAGACCATTGAGCGGGTTGCCGTGGGTGACCGGCGAGGCTTCTGTCAATCCATAGCCCTCCACCAGCTTGCCGCGTGTCAGCTTCTCGAAAGTTTCCTGCACCTCCACCGGCAGCGGCGCAGAGCCGCTGATGCAGGCTTTGATCGAATGGACGCCGTACTTGCGCACCTGCGGGAAATCGTTGATCGCCATGTACATCTGCGGCACGCCCGGGAAGATGGTCGGGCGATAGCGCTTGATGGTCAAGAGGGCGTCTTCCACATCGAAGCGTGCCTTGATCAACAGGGTGGCTCCCAGAGCTATTGGAAGGTTCAAACCGGTGGTCAGTCCGTAGCTGTGGGTGAACGGCAAGACGCATAAGAAGCGCTCCTTGCCTTCCTGAGCGTCGGGCATCCAGTGGCGCGTTTGTAGGGCGTTGGCGACCAGGTTGCGATGCGAGAGCATTACCCCCTTGGGTACGTCGGTCGTGCCGCCTGTGTAAATGATCGCCGCCAGTTCGCCAGATGATACCAGCACGTCTGGGTTGTGAGGGCTAGAGGACGCTAACAGACGGTTGAATAGATGCATGTCGGCGTCCATGGGGATATCCAGCAGATGCAGCTTGCGCCGCTCGGCGGAAATGCGGAAAGCCAGGCGCTTCGGCAGCGGCAGGTAATCGCTAAGGTGGGTAAAGATGATATGCTTGAGTGAGGAAGCGCTCAACGAGCCGAGCTGCGCTTTGAGCTGGTAGATCAGCTCGTCGAACTGGGTGAGGGTGATCAGGACGCGCGCCCCGCAATCCTGCACCTGGCGAATCAACTCCTCCTGGTTGGTGGTCGGCAAGGTGAAAACTGCCACGCCGCCGGCTTTCAGTGTGCCATAGAAAGCGATCACAAGCTGCGGCAGGTTCGGCAGCAGCAGCATAACCCGCTCGCCCGGCTCCAGCCCCAGTCGGAGCAGGGCGTTGGCAAAACGGTTTACCTGATTTGCCAACTGACGATAATTGAGGCGTTTGCCTTCGAAGTTGATCGCTGTGTGGGCGGGGAAGCGGCGCGCCGAGGAATCCAGCAGGTGGTGGAGCGGCACACGCGGCACGGCAATGGTGTGCGGCACGCCCGCGTCGTAGTGCGCCAGCCAGGGGCGGGTTTTGAGCAGGCTGGAGCGCCGCGCCTCGGCTGGGGTTACCTGATCCTGTCGCCAGGTGCTCGGCGCAACGCTCAGAACGCGCTGGATAGCACGGTTGACGGCGTCTCGCCGTTCCAGCATCACCATGTGCCCGGAGGCGCCAACGTCCACATCTTCAGCGCCGGGGATCAGGCGGGTGACCTGCACGAAGAGCGGCTTTTCGAAGACGCGGTCCTGATGACCACGGATCACCAGCGTTGGCAGAGAGAGCCGGGTAAAGATGTCCCATCCACGCCAGCGGGAGAGGTTTTCCTGATACCAGGCTTTCAACACCGGCGGCGGTGCGCCCAGCCAATTGCGGGTGTAGGGCGTCAGCAGTTGTAAAATGGTCGCCGGCAGGCGCAGCAACAGCCGGTACAGGCGGTTAAGCCTGAACTCGCCCGAGGTGGCGATTAGCACCAGGCGCTCGACGCGTTCGGGGTGCGCCAGCGCGAACTCGGTGGCGATGGCGCCACCGAACGAGTGCCCCACCAGCACAACCTTCTGGTTGACGCCCAAGACTTCCAGTACACCCTCCAGGTCTGCCGTCAGGTCTGCCATCGAGAATCCCAGGCGGGGCTGGTCAGATCGCCCATGCCCGCGCAGGTCGATGGCGATGACGCGGTTTTCGCTGGAGAATTCGCGCAACTGGTAGACCCACTGCGCCGCTTTGCCGCCATAGCCGTGCAGAAAGACCAGGGTGCGCTCGGGCTGTTCGGGGGCGATGTCGATCAGCGAGAGGTGCACCTCTGGCTTCACGCGCACGCGCACATCCTGGCGGTAAAGCTCGAGGTCGATTTCCATAGGCGAAGTCTACTTCAATTATCTGGATTCGACAATGTCGCTCCAGGCTTATTGGCTCTCCTGTATAATTCTACTCAAACTTGAAATGTCATACCTGGAGTGTCTATGGCAGTCGTTACGGGTTCCCTGACCCTCTCCACCCGCGGCAACGCCGACATCCTCGACATTACCGGGGCGGTTAGCAAGGTGCTGACGAACAGCGGCTTGCAAAACGGCGTGGTCACCCTGTTTTGCCCTTCATCCACCAGCGCCCTTTCCACCATCGAGTACGAACCTGGTTGCCTGAGCGACCTGCGTCGGCTGTTCGATGAGATCATCAGTCCGAATCGCGACTACGCTCACCACGCCCGTTGGGGCGATGACAATGGGCACAGCCACGTGCGGGCTTCCCTGCTGGGCGCTTCGCTGAGCATCCCTTTCGTCAAAGGACGCCTGACGCTGGGCACCTGGCAGCAGGTTATTTACGTGGACTTCGACACCCGTCCGCGCCGCCGGGAGCTGGTGGTGCAGATGATCGGGGAGTGAGGCAGCTCAGTTCCGGCTGGCGACTATTACGCCCTCGACCAGCGCTTCCAGGTCGGCGGATGTGAGCGCCGGATAGACCAGCCAGGCGAGGAACTCCCTGTTTCCCTTCGGTCCGAGCAGCGGCGATGGCATCAAACCGCGCAGTCCGTAGCCCTGTTGCGCTGCGAAGCCCAGCACCTCGAGCAGCACCTGGCGGTGGATGGCAGGGTCGCGAATGACGCCCTCGCCGCGAGCTGCCTGCCGGCGCCCGGCTTCGAATTGCGGCTTGACCAGGGCGATCAGATCACCCCTCGCCTGAGTCTCCCCACCCTTGATCTCTATAGCCCCTGCTTGTGGGAGGAGCGTGGACGTTGGAAACCAACCGCGCACGACCGGCAGGACTTGCTTCAGCGAGATGAACGATAGATCAATGGTGATCAGCGTCACCGGCTCCGGAAGACGTTCCAGATAACGGGCGTTGACGCCTTCCAGGACGACCACGCGCTCGTCCTGGCGCAGCTTCCAGTGCAGGATGCCCCGCCCGACGTCAATGGCGTAGACGCGGGCAGCGCCGTGTTGCAGCAGGCAGTCAGTGAAGCCGCCGGTGGAAGCGCCAACATCGGCGCAGACCCGCCCTTGCGGGCTGACGCCAAACCCTCCAAGCGCCGCCAGCAGCTTCTCGCCGCCGCGGGAGACGAACTGCGGTCCAAGTGCGACCTCAACCAGTGCGTCGTCCTCTACGTGGATGGATGGTTTGAGCGCCACCTCGCCAGCGACGCGCACCTGACCTGCCATCACCAGACGTTGCGCCTGGGCGCGGCTCTCAGCCAAGCCGCGCGCCACGAGCAGCAGGTCGAGCCGAATTTTGGGCATGGGGAGATTCTAACATCGAACTGCCGTGGCAATTGAATGCAGATGTTTTATGTATTTGATTACGCTGGTAGAGGTGCTGCTGGTAAAGAGTATAATAGTTGGGTCTAAACCGGAGCTTTCTGTAAACTATTCATCGAGGAGTGTCTTATGACGAACTTGCGCCAGCAAGCCATTCAGTACGCCCATGCCAACCGGGGGCGCTTTCTGGATGAACTGAAAGAATACCTGAAGATCCCCTCCATCTCCACCGATCCAGCGCACCAGATGGATATGCAGCGCGCCGCCGAGTGGACCGCCAACCAGCTCGAAAGTCTGGGCTTCCAGCAGGTGCGCGTTTACCCCACCGGCGGGCATCCGGTGGTGTATGGCGAGTGGCTGCAGTCTGGCGCGCAGGTGCCCACCATGCTGGTGTACGGGCATTACGACGTCCAGCCGCCTGACCCGCTTGAGCTGTGGGAGAGCGGACCGTTCGAACCATCTGTGCGCGGCGAAAACCTCTTCGCCCGCGGGGCGACCGACATGAAAGGTCAGGTGATGGCGGCTCTCAAGGCGCTGGAGGCGGTGAAGCAGGGCGGCGCGTTGCCGCTCAACGTGAAAGTGCTGGTGGAGGGAGAGGAGGAGATTGGTTCGCCCAATCTGGCGGAGTTCATCAACAGTCATCGCCAGATGCTGAATTGCGACTTCGCCCTCAACCCCGATTCGGGCATCCTCGCCCCCGACGTGCCCACCATCACCTACGCCCTGCGCGGCTTAGCTTACTTCGAGCTGCGCCTGACGGGACCCGATCACGACCTGCACTCGGGGATGTTCGGAGGGGCGGTGCACAATCCGGCGCAGGCGCTGTGCGAGATCATCGCCGGCATGCACGACGAGCAGGGGCGGGTGACCCTCCCCGGTTTTTACGACCGCGTCCGCCCGCTGGACGAGGAGGAACGCGCCGAGTTGAGCCGCCTGCCGGTTGGCGATGAATTTTACCTGAAAGAGACCGGCGCCCCGGCGTTGTGGGGCGAGGCAGGCTACACCACCATCGAGCGGCTGGGGGCGCGCCCGACCCTGGAGGTCTGCGGGCTGCTCTCCGGTTACACTGGCGAGGGCTCCAAAACCGTGTTGCCCTCCAAGGCGATGGCGAAGATTTCCTGCCGCCTGGTGCCGGATCAGGACCCCGATGAGGTGCATAGCCAGCTATTGGAATATTTGCGCCAGCGCGTGCCACCAACCGTGCGCTGGGAGTTGATCAAGATGGCAGGCGCTCCGGCGGCTATCTCCGATCGGAGCTCGCCCTGGGTTAAGGCGATCTCGAAGGCGCTTGAGACGGTTTGGGGCAAGCGACCGGTGTTTCGAAGGGAAGGCGGCAGTGTGCCGGTAGTGACGCTGTTCAAAGAACTGCTGGGGGTGGAATCGGTCAATGTGGGCTTCTCGCTGCCCGGCGATAACCTGCATTCGCCGAACGAGAAAATCCACCTGCCCACCTGGTACAACGGCATTGATGCCCTGGTGCATTTTTACTGTAATCTGGGCGAAGGCTGAATTTGTAGACTATTTGCAAGCAGAAAAATGTCCTGCGTTTGCTGATTTAGTGGTAATTCCAGGAGTTTGATGAATGAATGAGCCAAAAATGCCCTCTTACGGAGGACAGGCTGTGATCGAAGGGGTAATGATGCGCGGGCGCAACGCTGCGGTAATCGCCATGCGCGCCCCGGACCAGCGGATTGTAATCCACCAGGAGAGATTGAGCGGGTTATATCGCTCGCGTATCACCCGCATCCCCTTTTTGCGCGGCTTGGTGGTGCTCTGGGATGCTCTGGGGCTGGGGATGCGGGCGCTGACCATCTCCGCCAACGTACAGACCGAGGAAGACGCCAAACTGGAAGGTCCGGTGCTCTACCTGACGCTCGGTTTCTCCCTGTTGCTGGGGATTGGATTGTTCTTCCTCTTGCCGGCGGCGGTAGGGCAACTCGCCGAAAAGTGGCTCGGTGTGAACTCGTGGTGGGGCAACCTGTTGGAAGGCGTATTCCGCCTGTTTTTGTTGATTGGATATATCTGGGTGGTGGGGTTTATCCCAGACATTCGCCGCGTTTTTGCCTACCACGGGGCGGAGCATAAGACGATCAACGCCTTCGAGGCTGGCGCCGAACTGACGCCGCAGGTAGTGGCTGCCTACCCGCTCGAGCACCCGCGCTGCGGCACCTCTTTCCTGTTAACCCTGGTGTTGCTTTCGGTGTTGCTGTTCAGCCTGCTGGGACCGATGCCCGCTTTCTGGCGCCTGGCGAGTAGGCTGCTGTTGCTGCCGCTGCTGGTTGGGCTGGCGTATGAATACATCCGCTGGACTGCCAGCCATCTGGGGTCGCCGTTGGTGCGCTGGATGATTCGCCCCAACTTGGCGCTGCAACGCCTGACCACGCGCGAGCCGAGCACTGACATGCTCGAAGTGGCAATTTCCGCGTTTAATGCCATGCGCCACAGCGAGCAGCAGCTTGGTTTGTAGCTTTCTACAACCTGTTCCCATTCGTGCCTGACAAATGAAGCGTAAGTTGTGGCTCTTGTTAGCTGGCGCGAGCCTGGTTTGTCTGTGCGGCGCAACAGGGTTGACGGTGGTCGGCAGGTGGTCTTTCCTGCGGCGACAACCGCCAGCCGTCGCCAACCAGACGCTCTTCGCCGGGGTGGTTTATACCCGTGAGGTGCGCTCTTCGCCGCGCCCGCTGGTTGTGCATGTGGTGACGGTGGACCTGCGCCAGCCTGGCGTAAGCCTGTTGGTCACGCCCGGCAACCCCGACGGAGAACGCTCGCTGCGGGCGCAGACCACCTCAGCTTTCCTGGAACGTCACGGGTTGCAACTGGCAGTGAACGGCGATGGCTTCACTCCCTGGTATTCTGCCTCGCTCTTGCGCTATTATCCCCATGTGGGCGATCCGGTGGACCCGCTGGGTTTTGCTGCCTCGCAAGGGAAGATATATGCCCAAGGCAACGGCGTCGCACCCACCCTGTATATCTCCCGCAACAATCGAGCGCGCTTCAATCTGCCGATTGGCGCGGTATATAACGCCATCTCTGGCAATCTGATGCTGGTTGCAGCGGGAAAACCCTTGCCGGAGGCGCTGCTGGCGGAGGTAGCCGGCGTGTTGCAACCGCGCACAGCCCTGGCGCTGGATAAGAGCGGTCGCAAGTTGATCATCGTGGTGGTGGACGGGCGCCAGCCAGGGTACAGCGAAGGCGCCACGCTGCCGGAGCTGGCGGAGATCATCATCGCTCACGGCGGCTTCTACGCCATGAACATGGACGGTGGCGGCTCGTCGGCGCTGGTCATGGCGGATAAGAACGGCAAAGCTCGACTGCTCAATTCGCCTATTGACCAGAACATCCCCGGCAGAGAGCGGGTGGTGGGCAACCACCTTGGCGTCTACGCCGCCCCGGCTGGCGATTGAGGGCGGGCATGGTATACTTTTGGCGCTGATGGGTACGAAACAGATTCGCAACTTTTGCATCATCGCCCACATTGACCACGGAAAATCGACGCTGGCTGACCGCCTGCTGCAACTGACAGGCACCATCTCCGAGCGCGAGATGACCGAGCAGGTGCTGGATAGCATGGAGCTGGAGCGCGAGAAGGGCGTGACCATCAAGGCTTCAGCGGTTCGCATGGAGTATACCGCCGCCGATGGGCAGACGTATGAACTGAACCTGATCGATACGCCTGGGCATGTGGACTTCGGTTACGAGGTCTCGCGGGCGCTGGCAGCCTGCGAGGGGGCGTTGCTGGTGGTGGATGCCTCGCAGGGGATCGAAGCGCAGACGCTGGCGAATCTCTATATGGCGCTGGATGCCGGGTTGGAGATCATCCCGGTAATTAACAAGATCGACTTGCCCTCTGCCCGCACCGAGCAGGTGGCTGCGGACATCGGGCAACTGCTTGGGGTCGAACCACAGAGCATCCCACGCATTTCCGCCAAGGCAGGTCTCAACGTGGGGGCGGTATTAGAAGCTGTGGTCAGGCAGGTGCCGCCTCCAGGCGGGGATGAAGAAGCCCCGTTGCGAGCGTTGATCTTCGATTCGCACTATGACCCATACAAAGGTGTGGTGGCTTATGTGCGCGTGGTGGATGGGAGCATCCAATCGGGTGATGCGCTGCGCCTGATGGCGAGCGGTGCCGAGATCAAGCCGGTGGAGGTGGGTATCTTTGCCCCTGATCTGCGTCCGGTGTCAGCACTGGGCGCTGGTGAGGTAGGCTACGTGGCGACCGGCTTGAAGACGGTGCACGAGTGTCGTGTGGGCGATACGCTCACCCTGGCGCGCAACCCTGCCAGCAGCCCGTTGCCGGGGTACCGCAAGGTCAAGCCAATGGTCTATGCCGGCATCTATCCGGTGCAGGGTGAGGATTATGAGAATCTCAAGCAGGCTCTGGAGAAACTGCAATTGAACGACGCCTCGCTGGTGTATGAGCCAGAGACCTCCCAGGCTCTGAATTTCGGCTTTCGTTGCGGTTTTCTGGGCATGTTTCACATGGAGATCATCCAGGAGCGCTTGGAGCGCGAATATGACCTGGACATCATCGTCACTGCGCCTTCGGTGGCTTACCAGGTGTTGCTACGCGATGGCAGCCTGGTAGAAATATCTTCCCCGGCTGACCTGCCAGACGAATCCCAGATAGCCGAAGTGCGCGAGCCGTGGATGAAGCTGGAGGTCTTCACGCCCACCGAGTTCTATGGCGCGGTCATGGAGCTAACCACCAGGCGGCGCGGCGTCTTTATCGAGCAACAATATCCGGCGCCCAACCGGGTGGAATTGATTTTCGAGATCCCGCTTGCCGAGCTGATCGTCGATTACTTCGACCAGTTGAAATCGCGCACACGCGGTTACGCTTCGATGGACTATCAGTTCATCGGCTATCGGGCGGATGACCTGGTGAAGCTGGAGATTCTGGTCAACGATGAGCCAGTCGATGCGCTGGCGACGATCGTCCATCGCAATGATGCCTATCATCGCGGGCAGGCGATCATCTCCAAACTCAAGGACGTGATCCCGCGCCAGTTGTTTGTCGTGCCCATTCAGGCTTACGCCGCCGGGCGGGTTATTTCGCGGGCAAATGTGAAAGCCCTGCGCAAAGACGTGCTTGCCAAATGCTACGGCGGCGACGTGACCCGCAAGAAGAAACTGCTGGAAAAACAGAAGCGCGGTAAGAAACGGATGAAGATGATCGGCAGCGTCGAAATCCCGCAAGAAGCCTTCCTGGCTGTGTTGCGTTACGGGGAGGAGTGAAATCACGCAACAGGGCATTCCTGAAGACAAACCTTCCACCACTGCCGGAGGAGACTGGCGCCGCATCCTGCCAGGGCTGATCGTCAGCCTTCTGGCGCTGGTGGCAGTGCTGTATCTTGCTGATTTTCGCCGCCTGATGGAAGCGCTGCGCCTGGCTGATTACACCCTGGCGCTGTTGGGGGTTCTCATCTCGCTTTTGTGGCTGGTTGTGCGCGGGTTCGCCTGGCGTGCGCTGATGCAGCAAGGCGCCAGCTACAGCGAGGTGTTCTTGACCCTGAATGAGGGCTACCTGATCAACAACCTGCTGCCGTTGCGCCTGGGTGAGATCGCCCGCGCATATTTGCTCAGTCGCAAGTCAACCCTGAGTTTCTGGCAGGTGCTTTCCAGCATCCTGATCGAGCGCGCGATGGACATTGCCCTGGCGGTGGGCGTGCTGCTGGTTTCTCTGCCGTTCGTGGTGGGGGCAAGCTTGGCGCGGCAGGCGGCTTTGGGGGCGGGGCTGTTGGTGGTGGTTGTGTTTGCTGCTCTTTACTTGCTGGCACGCTTTCGAGCGCAGGCGTTGCGCGGATTTCAGCGCCTGGGTAGCCAGGTGCCGCTCTTGTTGCGCTTGGGTGGAAAGGCAGCGCCGGCGTTCTTCGATGGATTGGCGGTGCTGACCAACGCAAGCGCCTTCTGGCGCGCCAGCGGCTGGATGTTGCTCAACTGGGGCATCGCCATCCTGCAATATTATCTGATGCTGGCGGCTTTTGTGCAGGCGCCCGGGCTGATCCTGGCTACTTTCAGCCTGGGCGTTTCAGCGCTGGGGGTGGCTGCGCCTTCGTCTCCTGGCGCAGTTGGGGTGATGGAGCTTTCGGTGGTCGGGGCGCTTTCGTTGTTCAACCTGGATGTTTCTACAGCACTGGCGTTTGCGTTCACTCTGCATTTCATCCAATACCTCACCACAGGCGCAATCGGCGGTTACGCCTTATTCCGTGATGGCGAAACGTTGACCAGCTTGTATCGGCGCGTGCGTCGGCTCAGAGACGAGCCCCGCTCGAATGTTGACGAGACCAACCGCGGCTGATTGGCATCCATGCGCATCCTGACGGCTCTCACCTATTACCGCCCGCACTATTCGGGCTTGACGATTTACGCCGAACGCCTGGGTCGCGCCCTTGCTCAGCGCGGTCACCACGTGACGGTGCTCACCTCGCAGTATCACCCGCAGCTGCCGCGACGTGAGGCGCTGGACGGCGTGGAGATCATACGCCTCAAAGTGGGGATGCGCGTGAGCAAGGGGGTGATTATGCCGGCAATGCCCTATTGGGCGCTGCGCCTGATTCGGCAGGCGGATATCGTACATCTGCATGTCCCGCAACTAGATGCTGCTCCGCTGGCGGTTCTCAGCCGCTTGTTTCACAAACCGGTGGTGCTCACCTACCATTGCGACCTGAAGTTGCCCGCCGGGTTTGTGCATGCGCTTGCTAATCGCGTCTCCCATCTGGCGAATCATATTTCTGCCCGGCTTGCAGCGGCGATTGTGACCAATACCCTGGACTATGCCCAAAATTCCCCCTTCTTGCGCCAGTATATGCACAAACTGCGCATGATTCTGCCGCCGGTCGAGTTGGAACCGGTAAGCCAGCAGGAGGTAGAAGTCTTTCGTCAACGGATAGGAGTTCAACCCGGTCAGCGCATTATCGGCATGACAGCCAGGCTGGCATCAGAGAAGGGAGTGGAGTATCTGGTGCAGGCTATGCCCGAGGTCTTGCGGCGCCACCCGGAGGCGCGGGTGATCTTTGTCGGGCAATACCAGGATGTCTTTGGCGAGCAGGAATACGCCCAGCGCCTGGCGCCCTTGATTCAGGAGTTGGGGAGGCACTGGACCTTTTTGGGTGTGACGCCGCCGAAGGATTACTCGGCGTTCCTGCGCACGGCGGAGGTGAGCGTCCTGCCGAGCATCAACAGCACCGAATCGTTCGGCATGGTGCAGGTCGAGTCGATGATTTGCGGCACGCCGGTGGTGAGCAGCGATCTGCCTGGTGTGCGTCAGCCGGTGCTGCTTTCGGGGATGGGGAAACTCGTCCCGCCGCGCGACGCCTCGGCGCTGGCGCAGGCGATCATCGACATCCTCGATCACCCGGAGTGCTACCGCGGCGACACTGCAGCGCTCGCGCAACGGTTTTCCCCTCCGGCGATTGCCGCCGAGTACGAGGCGCTTTTCCAGGAGTTATTGTCATCGGCGAGAGTTACTCGTTATGCCTGAGCGAGATTACCTCTGGCTCAACCTGCGCGATCTCCCGTATTTCCGCGCCATGCTGCGGGCGGTGGAAGCCAGCTTTTATCAACAGCTCGAACTGCCCCGACCCATACTTGATGTGGGATGTGGCGATGGTCACTTCGCTACGGTAGCCTTCGAAGCTGCGCTTGATGTGGGCATTGACCCGTGCGTTCGACCCTTGCGGCAGGCTGTTCGTCTGGGCGGCTACCGGATGTTGGTACAGGCGGATGGCGGTAGGCTGCCGTTTCCGGATGGTCTTTTTGGCAGCGCCATCAGCAACTCGGTGCTGGAGCACATTCCTCATATTGAGCAGGTGCTGCGGGAGACCGGGCGCGTGCTCAAGTTGGGAGCGCCGTTCGCCTTCTGCGTACCTAACCCCGGCTATCTTGCCGAGCTTTCGCTCCCCGCCTGGCTGAGACGGTTGGGGTTTACAAAGGCGGGCGAGGTGTACCGCCGCTGGTTCAGGCGCATGTCGCGCGTTTTCCATGCCGAACCTCCCGAAACCTGGCAGAGGTGGCTGGAAGCGGCTGGTTTTCGACTGGAGCATTGGTGGCATTATTTTTCCCCTGAGGCGATGCGCATGCTGGAGTGGGGACACTTCTTCGGCGTCCCAACCCTGCTGCCGCACGCTTTGAGTGGGCGTTGGATTCTCGTCCCTCGGCGCTGGAATCTGGCGCTGACCGAGCGGCTGGTGCGCCCTTATGTGCGCTTCCATTCGCACCCACAGGGGACGTTTACCTTCTTTTTGGCGCGAAAGGCGACGGAATGAGACCACCTGAGCTTGCTTCCAGCTCAGCGGGAAAGCCGTCCCTGGCGGAAACAGTTGTTTTCAACGAGACGTACTTTAAAAGCGGCGCATATGCAGGCGTCTCTTTCCGGCGTTTCAGCCAGTATTGGTGGTCCAATCGTTTCTACGCCCTGCTTGCCAGGCGCTATGGTCCTGCAAAGGGGCGAGTGCTGGAGTTGGGTTGCGGATTGGGGCATCTGCTGAGCTGGCTGACTGACCGCTATCAGGTCTTCGGCGCGGATATCAATGCCTGGGCGCTAGAGCAGGCGCGCCTGAACGTGCCTCCCGCCAGTTTTGTGCGCTTGTCTGCAGAAGATCTGGGGGCGTTTCCGACCGCAGCCTTTAATATTGTGATCGCCAAGCACGTGGTTGAGCACCTGGCGCGCCCCGAACGGGCTATCGCCGAGATCAGCCGGGTGCTGGCGCCCGGCGGGATGCTCTTGCTCGCCACGCCGAACCTGGATTCTTATATGCGGTCCATCAAAAAGGAAAAGTGGGTTGGGTATAAAGATAGCACACACATCAGCCTGAAAACGCCTGGGGAGTGGCTGGAGTTGCTGCGCGCCGCGCGCTTGCAGCCGCGGCGGGTCTTTTCCGATGGATTCTGGGACGCTCCCTATCTTCCTTTGTTGCCGGCGGCGTTGCAGAAGCTCATCTTCGGCGCGCCGGGGGGCTTGCAGGCAATCCTGGGATGGGGTATGATACCTCTTCGAATGGGTGAAAGCCTGATTGTGATCGCGGATCGGGTGTGAGTTGCTGTCCCAATCAGGCTAGAACCAGCAGAACATCGCCAGGTCGTCGCGGACGAATGGAAGAACCCAGCGTACTCGATTATCTCAAGGCAAAACTAACTCCCTGGCGGGGAAAAGCGCCTGAAATCCCCCCCTTAGAAGCGGCTGCTCCGGAGTCTTTAGAGACGATCACCCAGCAACCAGCGAGCCTGAGCGAGCCAGCACCCTCGATTCCACAACCTGCTTTGCTTGAAAAAACCGCCACCTTGCCCTGGCGCTCGGCAACCGCGCTGTTGTTGGCGCTAATCGGTCAGCTTACCCTGGAGCCCTCCCCGCAGCGCACCTGGACTGTGGGCGTCATCTTCTATCTGGCAGCGGCTGGGATGGCAATCATGGCTTTTCGCCGTTCGGAGTGGAGCTTGCCTGCCCTTTCTGTATCCCAAGCCGAAATCGAGCCAGTTCCAATCAAGGTCAACGCTCGCCTGCTTATCCTATCCTTGCCGTTGCTGCTGGCAGCCTTTCTGGCGATGGGTGGCAACCGTTTTACCGGCTTGAACGTGGCGCTCTGGGTGATGGGAAGCTTGCTTTTCATCCGCGCTTTCTGGCAACCTCAGCCCCGGGCGAGGCGCTGGTGGGAGCGATTAGTCGGGCTATTCTGGGAACGAGGCTGGCAGGTAACTATTTCTCCTTGGACGCTGCTTGTGCTGGCAACTCTGGCGTTGGTGCTTTTTTTCCGCCTTTATCGTTTGGGCGACGTGCCGCCGGAGATGGTCAGCGATCATGCCGAGAAGCTACTGGATATCTGGGATGTCCTGCACGGTGAGACGCGCATCTTTTTTCCGCGCAATACCGGGCGCGAGGCGATGCAGATGTATCTCACCGCTGCTGTCATCCGTGTATTTGGCACTGGCTATTCCTTCATCAGCTTAAAAATCGGCACGGCGCTGGCGGGGTTGCTCACCCTGCCTTTTATCTATCTGCTTGGCAAGGAAATTGCAAACCAGCGCGCAGGACTGTTGGCGCTGGCGATGGCAGGCATAGCTTACTGGCCGAATGTTATCTCGCGGGTGGGTTTGCGTTTTCCGCTCTACCCGCTTTTTGTCGCGCCGACGCTCTACTTCCTGGTGCGCGGCTTGCGCAGAGCCAGCCTCAACGATTTCATCCTGGCGGGGTTATCCCTGGGGATTGGGTTGCACGGCTATACCCCCATTCGCATCCTGCCGTTTGTGGCGATGGCGGCGGTGGGACTGTACCTGTTGCACCCGCAATCGCGCCAGTTGCGCCGTCGGGCAGCATTTGGTTTAGTCTTAATGGGGATGGTGTCGCTGGTGATCTTCCTGCCACTGCTGCGCTTCGCCCTGGAAAAACCCGAACTGTTTTCATATCGCTCGTTCACCCGCCTGGGGTCGGTTGAACAGCCATTGCCCGGGCCAGCCTGGCAGATCTTCTTGGGCAATCTGTGGCGCGCCCTGACCATGTTCGCCTGGGATGACGGCGAGATCTGGGTGCACTCGGTCACCCACAGGCCGGCGCTGGACGTGGTCTCTGCCGCCCTCTTTTACCTGGGGGCGCTGCTGATGTTCCTGCGCTACCTGCGTCAGCGGCATTGGAGCGATTTGTTCTGGCTGACGTCTGTGCCGCTGCTGATGCTGCCCTCGATCCTATCGCTGGCGTTTCCGGCGGAGAATCCGGCGCTCAACCGCATGGGCGGGGCGATCGTTCCGGTATTCCTGCTGATCGGACTGGCGCTGGATGGCTTCCTGACCTCGATCAACGAGCGGATGCGCCTACCATGGGGGCGGTGGGCTGCCTGGGTGACGGCGTTTGTGCTGGTAGGGCTGGCAGCTTTGCAGAATTACAATCTGGTATTCCATCAGTATCAGGATGCCTACCGGTTGGCATCCTGGAATACCACTGAGATGGGGAGGTTGATCCGGAATTTTGCCGATTCGATCGGCAGCCCCGACACAGCCTATGTGGTCGCTTACCCGTACTGGGTGGATACCCGTCTGGTGGGGATCAACGCTGGCTTCCCAACCAGAGATTACGCCGTTCAAGCGGATCAGCTTGCGATACTGGCGGAAGCTGCGGTTTCGTCGGGCGAAAAATCTGCCAGGCTTTTCCTGCTCAATCCACAGGATTCGTCCAGCCTGGATGCTCTCAGGCGGCTGTTCCCTGCTGGCGTGGTCCAGGTTTATCCCTCTGAGATCGAAGGTCATAGTTTTATCATCTATTTTGTGCCACCGGAGTCCTGATGCTTTCCGAGGTTCCCCCCGTCCCAGGTCAGGAGATCGAGGCTGAAGTATCGGCTAAGCCGGTTAAGGAACGCCGCGTCAAACCCTGGGTATACGATTTGCTGCTGATCTATATCTTGCTGGGTGGGGCTTATTTTCGCCTGGTTGGCATTCGTTGGGGGGAATATCAATACCTGCATCCCGACGAGCGGTTTTTAATCTGGGTGGGCACAGATATCACTCCCAAGAAATGCCTGAACCCGGCTTTGACCATTGAGAGCTGCCCGCCTGACCAACAAACCTGGATCGGCTGGAAAGAATATTTCGACTCGGCAAATTCGACCTTGAATCCGGTCAACCGCGGCCATGGCTTTTATGTCTATGGCACGCTGCCCATGTTCATGACCCGATACCTTGTGGAATGGTTTTATGGGCATTCCGGTTTCAATGAGATGACCAATGTGGGGCGCCCGCTTTCCGCCCTGATGGATTTACTGACGGTGCTGCTCGTATTTCTGATCGCCGAGCATCAGTATGACCGCAGGGTGGGCTTGCTGGCGGCAGCTTTTGCGGCTTCGGCTGTGCTGATGATCCAGCAATCCCATTTCTTCACCATGGATACTTTTGTCAACTTCTTCACCACCCTGGCGATCTATTTTGCGCTGCGGTTGGCGACTGAAAAATGGGGTGCTGCGGATTTTGAGGCGGAATCGGGAGAGGCGCGGCGTTCGTTCTGGAGCGGACTTACGCAATTTACCCGCAGCCCATTCTTCAGGTTGAGCATTGTCTTTGGGGTGGCGCTGGGCTGCGCTGTAGCCTCCAAGCTGAACGCCGCGCCGGTGGCAATTCTGCTGCCGGCGGCTTTGGCGCTGACCTTCTCGCCGCTGAGAGCGGAGGAACGCCGACGTTGGTGGCTGCATGCGCTGGCTTATCTGGTATTGGCGGCGGTGGTGAGCCTGGTGGTCTTCCGCCTTTTCCAGCCATACGCTTTCAGCGGTCCGGGTTTCTTCGGTTTAAAGCCGAACCCGCAATGGGTGGCAAATATCCGCGAGCAGCGCATTCAGGCTGGCGGCGATGTAGATTTCCCGCCGGCTTTGCAATGGGCGCGTCGTCCGGTCTGGTTTTCCGGGCAAAACCTCGTACTTTGGGGGCTTGGATTGCCGCTTGGGTTGCTCGCCTGGGCAGGTTTCCTCTGGGTGGGCTGGCGCATTTTGAAGGGGGAATGGAAAGAGCATATTTTGCTGTGGGGTTGGGTTGGTTGCTACTTCGTCTGGCAGTCGCTGGCGTTCAATCCCACCATGCGTTACCAGCTCCCAATCTATCCGAGCTTGACGATCTTTGCCGCCTGGGCGGTGTTTGCCTTGCTGGATAGGGGAAAACGAGCAGATGCGCCGCGTGAATCGGGCAACCGCTGGGCGCGGATAGCAGCCTGGTTGCTGGGCGCTTCTGTACTGTTAGCCACGCTCGCCTGGGCGTTTGCCTTTACCCGCATTTACGTCCGTCCGATCACCCGCGTGGCGGCGGCGCGCTGGATTTATCAAAATATCCCCGGTCCGGTAAACCTGAAGATTCAGACAGAGAATACACTGGTCAATCAACCCGTGCCGGTGGCGTACGGTTTTACCATCACGACAGAACAACCCTACTTTACAACATTCTCAGCGCAGGCGACCGGTCAGGTGACGGCAATTTACCTGGGACACGCAGTTGATGTCAGCGGGGCAGCCGGTGGTAAGACCCTGCTGGTGAGCGTTGGCAGAGAAGGTGAGGGTGGTTCTCAAGGCAGACTAACGGCTGAGTTTGGCATACAGCAGGACGCACGCGGCAAAGATTACTGGATTGAGCTCGACCGACCGGTGCCGGTGGTGAAAAATCAGACTTATCCTTTGAGCCTCACGTTGATCGCCGGCAGCGGTCAGATCGTCTTGAGCGGGGCGGCTACGGCGAACGAAAGTTCCTGGGACGACGGTCTGCCGCTGCGCATTGACGGTTATGATGGCTATGGCGGCATCTACCAGCCTGGGCTGAACTTTGAAATGTACTGGGATGACAACCCTGAGAAGCTGGAGCGCTTCTACACCACCCTGGATCAGGCTGATTACATCTTCATTACCTCGAACCGCCAGTGGGGCAGTCTGCCGCGCTTGCCCGAGCGCTACCCGCTGAGCATCGTCTATTATCGCAGTCTGCTGGGCTGCCCGACGGAGCGCGCCATCGAATGGTGTTACGCTGTTGCCGTACCGGGTCGCTTTCAAGGAGAGCTGGGCTTTGAGCTGGTGCAGGTCTTCCAATCTAATCCGTCCATTGGCGCTTTCGAAATCAACGACCAGTTCGCCGAGGAAGCTTTTACCGTATATGACCATCCGAAAGTTTTGATCTTTCGCAAGACAGAGGCTTACGACCCGCAGCGGGTGCGCGCCATCTTCGGCGCAGTAGATTTGTCCAAGGTAGTGCATCTCACTCCCAAGCGCGCCAGCGCCAGACCGGCGACGCTGACTTTGCCAGCGGAGCGCTGGGCGGAGCAGCAGGCTGGAGGCACCTGGTCAGAATTGTTCGATACCGGATCGCTGATCAACCGTTATCCGTTTATCGGCGTTGTTGTGTGGTATCTGGCGTTGTTTTTCCTTGGTGTCACCGTCTTTCCCCTCTTGCATATAGCTTTACCTGGCTTGGCGGACGCAGGCTATCCGCTGGCGCGCGTGGCGGGATTGCTCTTGCTTTCCTACCTGGTGTGGATCGCCGGGTCGTTCCGCCTGCCGTTTACGCGTCTGACAATCAGCCTGGCATTGCTGTTATTGCTCGCCGGGTGTGCTCTGCTGGCATATCGCCAACGAACCGATCTCTACCAGTTTTGGCAGTCCAGACGCCGCCACCTGCTCACCGTAGAATTGCTGTTCCTGGCGTTTTTCATCTTCGACCTGCTCATCCGGCTTGGCAACCCAGATCTGTGGCATCCGTGGAAAGGCGGGGAGAAGCCGATGGACTTTGCTTATTTCAACGCTGTGCTGAAGAGCACTTCTTTTCCGCCGTATGATCCCTGGTATGCTGGTGGCTATTTGAACTATTACTATTACGGCTTCGTCCTGGTAGGAGTCTTGGTCAAGTGGTTGGGGATCGTGCCAGCGGTGGCTTATAACCTGATCATCCCCAGCATCTTTGCCATGATCGCTATGGGCGCTTTCTCACTGGGTTGGAATCTGTTGCATAAGTCGGATGAGACCAACCGGCATGCAGGGTTGCAGTTTTGGGCGGGATTGGCGGCTGCGTTGGGGATGGCTGTGCTGGGCAATCTGGGCACGGTGCGCATGATTTACCAGGGGTATCAGCGGTTGGCGGCTCCCGGCGGAGTGATTGAAGGGGCTGGCTTACTGACGCGCTGGGTCTGGGCGCTGCGCGGGGCGGTGATCGCCTTTACCCAATCGCCGTTGCCCTACAGCCTGGGAGACTGGTACTGGATTCCCAGCCGGGCTATCCCCGCGCCGGGCGATGTTGAACCGATTACCGAGTTCCCGTTTTTCACCGTCTTATATGCCGACCCGCACGCGCATCTATTTGCCCTGCCGATCACGCTCCTGGTGCTGGCTTTCGCCCTCTCCGTGGTGCTGAGCCGCGGTCGCTGGCAGGGATGGCTGGCGACGGTTTTGGGCTTCCTAGTCGGAGCGTTGAGCATAGGCGCCTTGCGCCCAACAAACACCTGGGATATTGTCACCTACCTGCCGCTGGGTTGTGTGGCTGTCGCTTACGCTTTGCTGGTTGAGCCGCGCCCCCGGCAGGCAGGATGGCGCTTTCTGCAAGCTCTGCCAGACGCCAACCGGCGCGGGTTGCTGGCTGCGGCGGGGGTGGCAGCGCTGATTTTGCTCTCGATATGGCTCTATCAACCCTATGCGAACTGGTATGGGCAGGGTTATAACCGGGTGGATCTTTGGAAGGGGACGCACACGACCCTGACCGCGTACCTGACCCACTGGGGTCTTTTCCTGTTCGTGATCATCGCCTGGATGGTTTGGGAGACGCGCGATTGGCTGGCGAGCACCCCGTTATCAGCCCTGCGCAAGTTACAACCATTGCGATATTGGATTTACACCGCCCTGGCGCTGCTGGTTTTTATGGTGGCGGGATTCATCATCCTGGGCGCAAGCATTGCCTGGTTTGTCTTGCCTCTGGCAGCCTGGGCGGGCATCCTGATCCTCCGCCCGGGCATGCCAGATGGCAAGCGGTTCTTGCTCTTCCTAGTTGGGACGGCGTTGACGCTGACGCTGATGGTGGAAGTGGTTGTCCTGGTGGGTGATATCGGGCGGATGAACACCGTTTTCAAGTTCTACCTGCAAGCCTGGACGTTGCTGGCGATCAGCGCCGCGGGCGCCTTAGGCTGGTCAATTCTGTCGTTGCCGACGTGGTTGCCGCGCTGGCGCCTTGCCTGGCAGGGGGGAGTGACCGCGCTGGTGGCGGGAGCCGCCATGTTCACCGTGCTGGGTGGATTGGCAAAGGTAAAGGACCGCATGGCACCGCTGGCGCCCCATACCCTCGACGGCATGGCTTTTATGAACTACGCTGAATACCCTGAAGCGTGGGGGGTGATGGATCTGAGCCAGGATTACCGTGCAATTCGCTGGATGCAGGAAAATGTGATCGGCTCACCAGTAATCGTCGAAGCCAACCTGAGGGATTTATACCGCTGGGGTTCGCGTTTTTCCATTTACACTGGCTTGCCAGGTGTGGTGGGCTGGGAATGGCATCAGCAACAGCAACGCGCTTTGCTTCCTCCCAACTGGGTCAGCGACCGTATTGCCGAGATCGAAATCTTCTACACCACACAAGATCTGAAAGTCGCCCGCGACTTCCTGCGAAAATATGAGGTGAAATACATCATCCTGGGTCAGCAAGAGCGCGGCAAATACCCTGGGCTGGGGTTGGAGAAGTTCCCGGCGGCGAACGGTGTGCTGTGGAAAGAAGTGTATCGAGATGGTGAGACGGTCATCTACGAAGTCCTGCCAGAGGGGATAAGCGGTGGCTGATATGCTGGCGGCGCTCTCCTGGTATGTGGTGATCTCCTTTCTCGGGTGGTTGACCTTCCCGTTGACCTACCGCCTGCTGCCGCGGTTGGCGGATCGAGGCTATCTCTTTTCACGCGCCTTGGGGTTGCTATTATGGGGGTACTGCTTCTGGCTGCTGGCATCGTTGGGAGTCTTGCGCAATGATCCAGGAGGGTTGCTCCTGGCGCTGATGCTCCTGCTGGCTGCCAGCCTTTGGGCTGGTCGTAACGACGCCTTTGCTGAAATGCTCGCCTGGGCGCGCGCACAGCGCCGTCTGATCCTGAGCGGCGAAGCCCTGTTTGCGCTGGCGTTTGCTGGTATGGCTTTTGTGCGGGCAGCCAATCCCGAAATCCTTGGCACCGAGAAACCCATGGAGCTGGCTTTTATCAATGCCATCTTGCGCTCGCCCACCTTTCCCCCTCACGACCCCTGGTTATCGGGTTACGCCATCTCTTATTATTATTTTGGCTACGTGCTGGTTGCCTTGCTGGCAAAGCTGAGCCAGGTGCCGGGCGGGGTTGCTTTCAATCTTGGGGTGACGCTGGTTTTCGCCCTGAGCGCCGTTGGCGCTTATGGCGTGGTGTATAACCTGCTGTCCTTATTTACAGAGCATTTCAAGGGAGGGGAGGCGGTCCGCCTCGGACCTCGTTTGTGGCTGGCAACGCTTGGACCAGTATTTGCCCTGCTGGTAAGCAATGTTGAGGGTTTCTTGCACGTGTTGCACACGCGCGGGCTGTTTTGGCGGCTGGACTCTTCTGGAGAATGGGTCTCGCCATTCTGGCGCTGGCTGGATATCGTCGATCTGAATCAACCGCCTGCGCAGCCATTTTCCTGGATACCAACGCGCTTTTGGTGGTGGTGGCGCGCTTCGCGTGTGGTGCAGGATTACAATTTTTCCGCCTCGCCACTGGAGATCATTGATGAGTTTCCGGTGTTCTCCTATCTCCTGGCTGATTTGCATCCCCACGTACTGGCTATGCCGTTTGCCTTCCTGGCGATGGGGCTGGCGCTCAACCTGTTTCTCAGCCCAGAGCCGCCCCCATTGCGCTGGTTGCGCTTTCGTTTGGAATACCGCGCCCAAGCCTGGATCGCTGGCTTGCTCTTCATTTTTGGGGTAGCTGCTTGCTGGCTGGGATTGAGCACGCTCAGCCTGCGGTTGACTGCCCTGGGTCTGATAGCCATGATCGCCGGCGGGTTATTTTTCATTAAAATCCCGCCGTCGGCGCGCCGGAAAGTCGGGCGCTTGCTGACCCAGGGCGAATTGGGCGAGAGCGAGCTGGGGTTATCGCTAGGTCTGGAACCACTTGCTTTCTGGTTATATGCTTTGGTGCTGGGCGGCTTAGCATTCCTGAACACGTGGGATTTCCCCTTCTTTCTGGTTCTGTTTGCGGGCGTGTACACCTTTCGTCTTCTGCACTCCAACGCGGCGAAGAACCATCTTACATTGGGCATGGCGTTGTCGAGGTTCTTTAGCCCGGCGCTTGGGCTTGGGCTGGCAGGCGTCCTGCTCTACCTGCCATTCTACCTGGGCTTTTCCTCGCAGGCGGGCGGGATTCTCCCCAATCTGATCTATCCCACCCGCGGCGCTCACCTGTGGGTCATGTTTGGGACGTTGCTCCTGCCAGTGCTGGCATATCTGATATACCTTTGGCGGGAAAACGGGAGTGTTGAGCGGTTGAGACGCGGCTTTGCCGCATCGGCGGGTTTGATGGTTCTCTTGTGGGCGCTTTCCTTCCTGTTTGCCGGGGTGATTTTGCTCCTTCCGGTGGTGAACAGTCTGTTCCTGAGCAGCCTGGGCGCGGTCGGCGGAGTGGAGCTCTTCCTGGAGTCGGTCTTACGCCGCCTAACCAGCTCAGGCGGCTGGCTGACTGCCCTGGCGCTCTTGGGATTGACCATCGGCTTGTTGCTCCCTCGCGGGAACGAAGGCGCAGCCTCCAGGGAACGCCTGGGGCGAATTGCACCGGCGCCGATTTTTGCTCTGCTGCTGGTTCTGATGGGCGCGCTGCTGGTGATGGGTCCTGAGTTCTTCTACTTACGCGATCAGTTTGGCTGGCGCATCAACACGATTTTTAAATTTTATTACCTGGCGTGGTTATTTTGGTCTGTGGTAGCTGCCTTTGGCAGCGCGGTGCTTTTGCTGGCATTGCCGCGGGCGTGGGGTGTCGTTTTCCGCTTGGGGCTGTCTCTGATCCTGGTGATTGGCTTCACCTATACCCTGCTGGGTCTATGGTCAAAGACCAACGGCTTTCGGCCGGCGGCTGGCTTCACTCTGGACGGGACGGCTTACCTGAGGCGGGAGAAGCCCGACGAAGCCGCTGCAATCGACTGGTTGAAGGCGGCGCCGCCCGGGGTGGTTGCCGAAGCGGTTGGGGGCAGCTATTCGGAATTTGCTCGGGTTGCCACCTTGAGCGGTCTACCGAATGTGCTTGGCTGGCCCGGGCACGAAAGCCAGTGGCGCGGTGGGGCGCGTGAGATGGGCTCTCGTCAGGCTGATCTGGCGCGCCTGTACTGCACCCGGCATTGGGAGGAGGCGCTCCAGGTGTTGCAACAATATCACATTCGCTATGTGTATATCGGCGAACTGGAGCGGTCCAGCTACGCGCCCGGGACGCCGGACTGTCCGGCGGGATTGAGCGAGGACAAGTTCAGGGCTAATCTGGTCGAGGCGTTTCGACAAGGAAGTGTTGTCATCTACGAATTCCCCGCCGGCGGTGTTCTCTCAGCCGCCAGGTGAGGTGCCAAGCGCTACTCCAATCTTCTGTATAATACAGGAACGAGCGAGATGAAGTTAGAGGATGTGACCCTTGAAAAACTGCTGATTGCCCTGATCCTGCTCCTGGGTGCAGCTTTGCGCCTGCTAAATCTGGGGCAGGCGCCTCTCTCGGATGGGGAGGCGACTTGGGCGTTGCAGGCGTTGAATATCATCCGCAGCATGAGAGGGGAAGTTGGGGTGCAGCCCGGCTTGGTCACCCTGACCGCCGCTGGCTTCTTTCTTTTCGGGAGTAGCAATTTCCTGGCGCGGCTGCTGCCCGCCATTGCAGGCATCGGGCTGATATTGACGCCGGTGTTCTTCAAGCAGGCGCTGGGCAGACCTGTCGTGCTGGTGCTCATGCTTGGACTTGCAATTGACCCGGGGTTGGTGGCGCAGTCGCGCCTGGCGGGCAGTCCTATGCCGGCGCTTGGTTTTACAGCCCTGGCACTGGGTTTGGCGTATCAGGGTCGGGCGATCCTGGCAGGGTTGGCGGGAGGGTTGGCGTTGTTATCCGGGCCTGCCGTTCTGCAGGGCGCTTTGCCTCTCGCCCTGGCATGGGGCTTGCTGCGCTTGTTGGAACGCGCTGGAATATCCACTGCCTCGACGCAAAAGCCTGGCGAAAGCACCGCTGTCTGGTTGTCCAGGGATGGTCTCAATAAGGCTGTCATCACCGCTGCCATTGTGGTAGCCCTTTTGGGAAGCCTTTTCTTCGTTGTTCCGCAGGGATTGTCCGGCTGGGCTGGGGGACTTTCGGAATACCTGCGTGGATGGCTGCAACCATCTGGCATTCCAGCCCTGCGCCTGGCGGCGGCGCTGGTGTTCTACCAGCCCTTAGCGCTGATTTTTGGCGTGATTGGGGCGGCGCGCGGCTGGCTGCAGGGAAAACGCGTGGCGCAATTCCTGAGCCTGTGGTTGCTGTGCTCCTTTTTCCTGGCTTTGATCTACCCGGCGCGCCAGGTTGGGGATATGGTTTGGACGCTGGCAGCTTTATGGGCATTGGCAGCGCTTGAACTGGTGCAGGCGCTTTCGACTGAAGCCAGCCCGCGCCCGGTGGCTTTAGGACAGGCGCTGGCGATCCTCCTGCTGATTGGCTTATTCTGGTTGAACCTGGCAGGTACCGCCACGCTCTTCGCTGACCTGCAGACCTCGCTGATACGCCTGGCAGTGCTGGTTGGCTTGTTGGCTCTGGGCGGCATCTTGACTATCTTGGTCAGCTTGGGGTGGTCGTGGGATGTCGCCCGCACGGGATTGGTTGGGGGTGTATGCGCTGGATTGGGTTTGTATGGAATCTCAATGCTCTGGAGCGCGTCACAGGCGCGATTCGCGGGGCAGTACGAACTCTGGCAACCTGTCCCCCTGACGGTAAATGCAGACCTGCTCACGCGTACGTTGCAAGATTTATCCGAATGGAATCAGGGACTGACGGATTCTTTGGATGTAACCCTTGCTATAGATGCGCCTTCACTTCGTTGGGTGCTGCGCAACAGCAGCGCTCTCACTCTGTTGCCAGAATATCAACTGGATGGGATGCAAGGCGCGCCTTCGGTGGTAATCGCCCGTTTGACGGAAGTCGCCCCTTCGTTAGCGCAGGCGTATCGCGGTCAGGATTTTGCCTGGTGGGAATCGCCAGCCTGGGAGGGGGCGCTCCCGCCCGACTTTTTACGCTGGGTCACCACCCATCAGGCACCTCTGCGGCAGGAGCAGGTGGTGTTGTGGGCGCGCAGCGACCTGTTCCCGGATGGGGAGCTGACGCTTCCCGTGCAGGCGCAGCCCGAGTTGGTTGCGCCGGATGATGTGGGAGAATGACGAGCCGAGGTGGCGGGTCTGAAGCGCCTGGGAGAGAACCAGGATGAGCGTTCCCGCGATAATCGCAATTGATGGACCCGCTGCTTCTGGGAAATCCACGGTAGGGCAGCGGCTGGCGGAAATGCTCGGTTATTTGTTTTTCGATACCGGCGTGATGTACCGGGCTTTGACCTGGGCGGCGTTGCAGCGCGGCATTGCTCTCACCGATGAACCCGCCCTCGCCCGGCTGGCGGAGGAGCTGCAGATTGATGTGACGCAGCCTTCTAAAGACGATGGTCGTGTCTATGATGTATGGTTGGATGGCGAAGACGCCACCTGGGAGATCCGCCGCCCGGAAGTAGATGCCACTGTGTCCATTGTCTCGGCTTACGCAAGTGTGCGGAAAGCCCTCTCAGCGCAGCAGCGCCGGATTGGCATGCGCGGCAGGGTGGTTATGGTTGGACGAGACATCGGCACAGTTGTTTTGCCCGAGGCGGACTTGAAGATTTACCTGGATGCATCCCTTGAGCAGCGCGCAAGGCGGCGCTACCTCGAGCAGCTGAGTCGCGGTGAACCGACCAGCTTTGAAGAAACATTGCAAGCCATGCAACGCCGCGATCAAATCGATTCCTCGCGGGCTGTAGCGCCCTTGCGCCCGGCTGAAGATGCCGTGATTGTGGATACCGATCATCTGACCATTGAGCAGGTGGTGGAACGGGTTTGGCAATTGATCTATCCCCAGGAGCACAAGTGAGATGGCGGCGACCTCGCATCACCTCCCTGTGCGCGTGCGCTTGTTCCGCTGGGCGTGTCGCCCCCTTTTCCGCGCCTTGTATCGCCTGTTCAGCCCGATAAAGATCACCGGCTTGGAGAATGTCCCCAAAAGAGGGGCTTATATAATAGTTATCAACCATGTATCATTATTCGATGCCCCCTTCCTGCTGGCATTCTGGCCGGTGGCGCCGGAGGCGGTAGGGGCGATTGAGGTTTGGCATCGTACCGGACAATCATTTCTGGTGCGCTGGTATGGCGGCATTCCCATTCGTCGCGGCCAATACAATCGGCGGGAATTGCAATTGCTGCTCAGCGTGCTAAATGCCGGGCGTCCGCTGTTGATCGCTCCAGAAGGGGGGCGCTCGCACACCCCAGGTTTGCGAAGGGCTTTCCCGGGCGTTGCCTATCTGGTCGAGAAATCCGGCGTACCGGTCGTTCCGGTTGGCATTGTCGGCGCTACGGACGATTACTTGAGGAAGGCTTTGCGTGCAAAGCGCCCACCTTTAGAAATGCACATCGGCAAGCCGTTCCGACCTGACTTGGGCGGAGTACGTGGGCGTTTGCGGGGCGAGGCGCGTCAGAGGCTCGCCGATCAGATTATGTATCAGGTTGCTGCGTTATTACCTCCCGAGTATCGAGGCGTATATGCAGAAGGCATCCTTCCATCCGCCGAAGCCGGTCAGTGAATACATTCGCCCTGAGATCACCCGCCTGCCTGAGTTGACGATTGCCCGGCGGCTGTGCCGCAGGATTTTCCTGTGGCTTTTGCGCCTGCTCGTGCGCCTGTGCGCTCGCTGTACGGTCAGGGGATTGGAGAATGTGCCTCGCACGGGGGCGGCTCTGTTGGTGAGCAACCATCTGGGCGACGCAGATTTGCTGGTTGGGCTGGCGTTTACCCCTCGCCCGGTAGAGGTGCTGTCAAAGGCGGAACTGCATGACTTCCCGGTATTGGGAAAGCTGATGGACTGGTATGGAGTGATCTGGGTGCATCGCGGTCAACCCGACCGCCGCGCCCTCAAAGCCGCCCTGGAAGGCTTAAACCAGGGGCGCTTATTGGCGATCGCCCCAGAAGGCCGCGAGAGCCTGATCGGCGCGCTGGAGGAGGGCACCGGAGGGGCTGCTTATCTGGCTTATAAATCAGGGGTGCCCATCATTCCGGTGGCTTTTACCGGCACGGAAAACTGGCGCGTCTTCACCAATTTGAAACGCTTGCGACGCACGCGGATTTCGCTCACGGTTGGGGAGCCTTTTTATCTGGACGCTGCGCAAAACCGGCGTGATGCTATTCATCAAGGGACGCAGCAGATCATGCGCAGGCTGGCGCGCCTGCTGCCACCCGAGTATCGCGGCGTTTATTCCGAGGCGAAAACTGAAGCGGAAGCGCCGGTCGTCAGGAGCCGTGAACATGGCGGTTGACAGCCTGGAACATCGACGCTCTTTTCTGGTCAGCTACAATCATGCCGATTGGGAGTTGCGGCGGCGGTTCTGCCGCTTCTTGCTCCGCACCATCGGCTTCACCTTACTGGCGAAAATTGATGAAGTACAGGGGCTCGAAAATATCCCCGACAAGGGCGCGGCGATCCTGATGATCAACCATATTGCCTTTATTGATCCCATTGTTGTCCTGCACGTTGTCCCGCGCCAGATCGTCCCCTTGGCAAAGATTGAAGTATATAATTATCCCATTATTGGAATATTTCCCCGTCTCTGGGGGGTGATACCGGTGCGGCGTGAAGAGTTCGATCGCCGGGCGGTGCAGCAGGTGTTGGCAGTGTTGCGTGCCGGCGAAATCGTCCTGGTTGCCCCCGAAGGGACACGTCACCCGCAGCTCTCTCGAGGGAAAGAAGGGGTTGCTTATCTGGCGAGTCGCAGTGGAGCGCCGGTGATTCCGGTAGCGTTGGAAGGGACGCCGGGCTTCCCCGCTTTGCGTTTTTCAAAGCGTTGGAAGCAACCAGGGGCGCAGGTTCGCTTTGGCAAGCCATTCCGTTTTAAAAGGATGTTACAGAGCCCAGGGCGCGAAGAATTGCGCAAGATGACCGATGAAGCCATGTACATCCTGGCTTCTATGCTGCCTGAGCATCGGCGCGGCTACTATGCTGACCTTGCGCACGCCACACAAGACACAATCGAATGGGTCGGATAGTGACTGGCTGATGAGTTTCACGCTGCGAGGACCGAATGTCTGTATTGATTACGTTGCTGGCTAACGATCCGTATGTGTATCTTCCGCAGAGCCTGGTGGGACGCCTGAGCGCCGCCATCGGCGGTTTGCTGTTCCTGGGCTTGATCGTCTTCTTGCTTGTGCGCTGGCGCAGGTACAATGCATCGGCATTCCGCCGCGTCGGGTGGGTCTGGCTTGGATTATTGCTTTCTGTACCGGTAACCGGCTTGTTCTTCGGCTTAAGTTTGCCCTCCCTTGGCGCTCTTCCCCCTCCGTGGTTGCCGGTGGAGCCAACCAATCCAGCGCTGATGTTCTTTGCCGCAGTCCCATGGGTGCTGGCTGGCGGGTTGCTCGGTCCTTTGCCTGCCGCAATTATTGGCGGCTTGGCTGGCGTCTTACAAGGGTTGTGGGATACGCATAGTCCATTCACGCCGCTGGAAATGGTGCTGCTGGCTGTTCTTATGAGCGTGGCGATCAAACAACGCTATCGCTTGTCTGTTTATGCACTTTTGAGACGCCCGGCGTTTACCGCGTTTATCCTTGCTCTTCTTTATCCGATTCTTTTCCTGGTTACAACCATGCTATCTGCCGATGGGTCTCTGGCTGTTCGATTAGATTTCGCCTTGACCAGGGTGCGCATTTTTGCGCTTGCCATGGCTGGCGAGTTGCTGATCGCCGCCCTGGTAGCCGAGCTGGCTGCCTTAGCTTTTCCACACTTGTGGAAGAGTCACGTGGCGTTGTTGCCCGCGCCTCCAGAGAAGAGCTTGCAGGCGCGCTTCATCTATACGATCTCCCCTCTGGCGGTCATCTTGGTGATCATGTTGATGATCGCGAGTTGGAAGGTGGCTGAGATGGCGGCGCGTCAGATGCTGAGTGAGCGCATGGCTGATGCTGCCCGCGTCGCCGCGGAGGGTGTTCCCTATTTTCTGCACGCCGGTCAGAATCTATTGATGGAGATCGGGGATGATGGGCGTCTGCTGTCCCACGATCTTCAAACGCTTAGGGAAGCGCTCTCTGAAGACATGCTGTTGGTGCCATTCTTCACCCAATTGTATGTTTTGGACGACCAGGGGGAAATGCTTGCGTGGTATCCGCTCGCTGATGAGGTGGAACTGAAAAGCACGCCAGAGGAGCAGGCAGGTGTGACGGGCGCCCTGGCTGGGATTCCCTATCAAGGGTTTACGTGGGCGCCGCTCCCCGGTCAGACAGCAGCAGGGGTTTCGATGCTGGTGCCCCTTCGCGATGCTCAAGGGAGCATACAACGAGTATTGGTAGGGCGCACCAATCTTTCTGAGAACCCGATGACCACGCCTATCCTGGCTGCATTGGGCAATCTTTCAGGGGCGGATGGGGAAGCGATCTTGCTCGACGAAGAGCAGCGTATCCTTTACCACCCCAACCCCGCCATGCTGATGAAAAGCTACGGCATACCCTTACCGGAGACGGCTGGTTTCTTCGAGGATACTGCGCCCGAAGGCACCCGTCGCCTGGTTCATTATCGCCCAATGATGGGTCATCCCTGGTCTGTGCTCATCTCGATCCCCATGCAGCGGGTGCAGGCGCAGGCGCTCAACATTGCTGCGCCTTTGATGGGTATGCTCTTGATTCTAGGGGTGGTCTCGGCTTTGCTCCTGCGTTACAGCCTGCGCAGAGTGACTGGTTCGCTCGAGTCGCTGGCAGCTCAAGCTAGCAATATTGCTCAAGGTGAGCTGGACCAACCGATGCCGGTCAGCGGTGAAGACGAAGTGGGGCAACTCAGTCGAGCGTTTGAGCAAATGCGCCTCAGCTTGAAAGCGCGCCTCGAGGAACAGAACCGCCTCCTGATAGTGAGCCAGGGTGTGGCATCCAGCCTGGAAATGGAGCAGGCTGTTCGACCGGTGCTTGAAGCAGCTTTGGTAACGGGAGCAAGTTCAGCGCGGGTGGTTTTGGCGCCCTCCATCCTTTTTGAATTGAATAGCGAGGCTGGCGCGCCGATTGCCTATTGGGCGGGTTCAGCAGGAGATAATTATCGCTACCTCGACGAACAAATCCTGGAATTGACTCGCCAGCAGGAAAGACTGGTTTTAACCAGCCTGACACGCACACGCGTGGTGAACTTCAAGGTGGGAATGCCCAGGCCGCGTTCGTTATTGGCTGTGGCGCTCCGTCATGAGAACCAGTATTATGGCACGTTGTGGGTGGCTTTCGATCAGCCGCGCCAGTTTTCTGAAGCCGAAGTGCGCTTCGTCGCCACACTGGGTGGATATGCCGCACTGGCTTCTGCCAATGCCCACTTGTTTGCCAACGCCGAGATCGGGCGGCAACGCCTCTCAGCCATCCTGGCTTCCACCCCCGATCCGGTGTTGGTGACCGATCAGCAGAACCGCCTTCTGTTGGCGAATCCAGCGGCATGGCGCGCCCTGGGCATCGGCGTGGATTGGGATGAAGGGCAGCCCATCGAGCGCATCCTTTCCAACGAGCGCCTGCTGAAGTTGTTGCGTGACCCCAGCGACGAGAAGCCCTCTGACGAGATTACCCTCTCGGATGGAAGAGTGTATTACGCAACCGCTTCTAATATTTCTGTCGAGGGCAAGCGCGTGGGGCGCGTATGCGTCATGAGGGATATCACTCATTTCAAGAAGCTTGACGCACTCAAATCCGATTTTGTCGCCGCGGTGAGCCATGATCTGCGTTCGCCGCTCACCTTGATTCAGGGTTATGTCTCGATGCTGGAAATGGTGGGCGATTTGAATGAGCAGCAGATGAGTTATGTTTCCAAGATTAACGGTGCGGTGGATAGCATGTCGCGCCTGGTGAACAACTTGCTGGATTTGGGGCGGATCGAGGCGGGCGTTGGTCTTCAGATAGAAAAAGTTTCGATTGAGGACGTGATAGAACGGGTCATGAATGGGTTACGAGCGCAGGCGCAACAAAAGCGGGTAAATTTATTAGCCGAGCCTATGCAACCGCCCATGCCTATGATAGAAGCGGATTCTGCATTGTTGCAACAGGCGCTTCAAAACCTGGTGGACAACGCCATCAAGTACACCGATTCTGGTGGCGAGGTACGCCTGAAGGTCAACGTATATCCGGAACGGGTTGTCTTCGAAGTGAGGGATACCGGCATTGGAATAGCGCCGGTTGACCAGCCTCGCCTGTTCGAAAAGTTCTACCGTGGCGCTCACCGTGGGGGAAAACAACCGCGCGGCACCGGGCTGGGGCTGGCAATTGTCCGCTCGATTGCGGAGAGGCATGGAGGCAAAGTCTGGCTGGAGAGCCAGCTTGGCAAGGGTAGCGTGTTCTATCTGGCAATTCCCACGCACTACGCCCTACATGATGGCGTCGAATAGTCAAAATGCGCTCGCGTAGCCCTTGACCAAAACGGGCGGCGTGAATATAATTCACACCGCATGTATGATAATCGATGGAGTGGCGCTGGGTGAGCGCTTGAGAGGATTTTCTCACGCGCTTATATTTGTTTGTTTAATACACAAACATCGATCCCCTCATCATTGATGGATTGAGCACACCTTTCATGCAAGTTACAACCGCACTCACGGGCGTGTTGTGGATGGAATAAGTGTGTCTCAGGATCAATGAGCGCTTGTTGGAAAGTTTGCCAAAGGCACGAGCGGTTTGGGGTTTTAGCGGCGCAAGGTTCTATTATGTGCCATTTCCTCGATATTAGAGTCGGGTAGACTGGATTTGGATACGGAGGCGATCGAGTGGAAGCAAAGGGTTTAATCAAACTCCGAATCAGCCTGGCTTCGCCAGAGACGATCCGCAGTTGGTCTTATGGCGAGGTACTGAAGCCTGAGACGATTAACTACCGCCGTCTGCGCCCTGAGAAAGATGGTTTGTTCTGCGAGGCTATCTTCGGGCCGACGCGCGACTGGCAATGTTATTGTGGCAAGTATAAAAACATACGCTATAAAGGTATTGTCTGCGATAAATGTGGGGTAGAGGTCACCCGCTCATCTGTGCGCAGGGAGCGCATGGGGCATATTGAGCTGGCAGCGCCGGTGGCGCATGTCTGGTACACACGGCGCATTCCCTCGTACCTTGGATTGTTGCTGGATATCTCGCGGCGAAACCTTGATCGCGTGCTTTATTTTGCCCAGTATGTGGTTACCTATGTAGATGAGGATGCCCGGCAAAAGGCTCTCAAGCGACTCGAGGAAAAAATCACCGTCGCAGAGCGCGAACAGGTTGCCAAGATCAACGCCCAGATCGCTGAGATCAAGGGCGAGCGTGACCGCGCCCTTGCCGAACTGACGCAACGCCGGGCAGAAGCCGAGCAGCGCTACGAGGAGATTATCGCCGAACGCCTGGATCCGATCATCCAGGCGGGGCAGCGCCTGGAGACCAGCCTGCGTGAGCAACTCAATCAGCCGGCTCGCACGACAATCCACTTCCCTGATACCGAGATCGTCATTGTTGAGAGCGGGGAGATTATCGGCAATCAACACCTTGCCAGGGTTCAGCAGGTGGTGAAGGAACGCCTGGAGGAGTTGGAAAATCAGCTCAAGGATGAAAAACAGCGTGAGCTGGAAGCAATCCGATTGGAGTTGGAAAAAGTACGGGCGCAGGCGGATTTGGAAATGGAGCAACTCCGCCAGCAGTTGGACGATCAAGCCTCTGCCGCTCGAGACGAAACTTCGCGTCAGCGCGATGAATTGCTGGAATTGCGCCCACTCACCTTTCTTGGAGAAAGCCGCTATCGCGAGTTGAAATCACGTTGGGGTCAGGTCTTTCGGGCTGATATGGGCGCAGAGGCTTTCTATGATATCCTGCGTCGTCTCGACCTCGATAAACTCGCCAGCGAGCTCTGGCATGAGGTGCGCACCAGCCGTAGTAAACAAAAACGCAAGAAAGCCACCAAGCGCCTCAAGGTGGTAGAAGCCTTCCGTCGCTCTGGCAATCGACCGGAGTGGATGATCCTGACAGTGCTGCCCGTTATCCCTCCAGACCTGCGCCCCATGGTGCAGTTGGATGGCGGACGTTTTGCCACATCGGATTTAAACGACCTGTATCGTCGGGTGATCAATCGCAACAATCGGCTCAAGCGCTTGTTGGAGCTTGGCGCGCCGGATGTGATCGTGCGCAATGAGAAGCGCATGCTCCAGGAAGCGGTTGATTCATTGATCGACAACTCGCAGCGCGGCAAGGCGCTCTCGCGCCGCGGCCGACGAGAACTCAAATCCTTGAGCGATATGCTCAAGGGCAAGAAGGGTCGTTTCCGCCGCAACTTGCTCGGTAAGCGGGTGGATTATTCGGGGCGCTCGGTGATTGTCGTCGGACCTAACTTGAAGCTCTACCAATGTGGCTTGCCCAAGACGATGGCTTTGGAGCTTTACCGTCCGTTTGTGATTTCCCGTCTGGTTTCGCACAATTATGCCGCCAATGTCAAAGGCGCCAAACGCTTCATCGAGCGCAATCGTCCCGAGGTTTGGGAAGTTCTGGAAGAAGTGATCAAAGAGCGCCCGGTTTTGCTCAACCGCGCCCCCACGTTGCACCGTCTCGGCATCCAGGCTTTTGAACCAGTGCTGATTGAGGGGAGCGCCATTCAGTTGCACCCCCTGGTGACTACCGCGTTCAACGCCGACTTCGATGGTGACCAGATGGCTGTGCATGTGCCGCTGTCACAAAAGGCGGTTTGGGAGGCGAGGGAGTTGATGCTCTCTTCGAAGAACCTTCTCAAACCAGCGGATGGCGAGCCCATCATCAGCCCCTCTAAGGATATGGTCTTGGGCGTCTACTACCTGACCAAGACCGACAACAAACCCCACCAAGGCGACGGTCGCTACTTCGCCGATATGGATGAAGCCGAACTGGCTTACACCCTCAAACACATTGACATCCACGCCCGCATTCGTCTGACCGTCAACACCTGGTATGATGATCAGGGCAACCGCCTCCCCAAGTCGGAGCAGCGCATGATTGAGACCACAGTGGGGCGTATCATCTTCAACCGCATCTTGCCGCAGGAAATTCAGTTCGTCAACTGGGTGCTGGACAAAGGCGGATTGAAAGACCTGGTGGCTGACCTGTACGAAATCTGCGGCGAAGAGCGCACGCCGGAGATCGCTGATGCCATCAAGGACCTTGGTTTCAAGTATGCCACTCGCTCTGGGTACTCTTTGGCTGTTTCGGATATCACCGTTCCGCCGGAGAAACAACAGATTATCCAGAATGCCTTGCAAGAGCAGGAAGCTGTGCAACGTGATTACCGCCGTGGCTTGTTGACTGAGCAAGAACAAAACGACCGCATCATTGAAATCTGGCAACGGACAACCAACCAGGTCGCAGAAGCGGTAAAACAGACGATGGACCCGGATGGCAACCTGGCTGCTCAGGCAATTTCTGGGGCGACTAAAGGCGGCTTTGGACCTATCTCCCAGCTTGCTGGCATGCGTGGCTTGATGGCTGATCCTTCAGGTCGGATCATCCCCTTGCCGATCCGCTCCAACTTCCGCGAAGGGCTGACCGCGCTGGAGTATTTCATCTCCACTCATGGCGCTCGTAAAGGTCTGGCGGATACAGCTTTGCGCACCGCCGATGCCGGCTATCTTACCCGCCGCCTGGTGGATGTGGCTCAGGATGTGATCGTCAACGACGAAGATTGCGGCACGCTGGAGGGCGTGTACATCCGCAGGTCAGATGACATCGCCGGGCAGTCGATGAGCAGCCGATTGTATGGTCGGCTGGCGGCTGAACGCGTGGTCGATCCCGAGACGGGCGAGGTGCTGGCAGAGCGTGATCAGGTACTGGATCACGAACTGGCGCGCAAGATCGCTGCCTCGCATGTGAATGAGGTCAAAGTGCGTTCTCCACTGACCTGCGAACTGATCCACGGCGTTTGCGCCAAGTGTTATGGCCTCGACCTGGGCAGGGGAAAGCTGGTGGAGGTCGGTGCTGCAGTGGGGATTGTTGCAGCTCAATCGATTGGCGAGCCTGGCACGCAGTTAACCCTGCGCACGTTCCATACCGGTGGCGTGGCTGCTGGCGGCGACATTACCACTGGTCTGCCGCGCGTTGAAGAGCTCTTTGAAGCCCGTAAGACGCCGAAGGGTGAGGCTGTGGTCTCCGAGATCGGCGGCAGGGTGAGCGTGATGCAGTCCGATCGCTACAGTGAACAGCGTGTGGTACGCGTCGAGCACAGTGAGATGGTTGACGATGAATATGATCTTCCCGAAGGCTGGAAAATCGCTGTTGAAGATGGCGGCGAAGTGAGTCAGGGAGATGTAATCGCATACCTGGACGACGGCGCCACCATCACCGCTCAGCATGCCGGTCGGGTGCGTATCGAGAATGGCAAGGTGATCGTGGCGTATGAAGCGCGCCAGGAAGCCGAGTATGATATCCCCAGCAACGCCCGCCTGATCGTGCGTGATGGCGACAGGGTTGAGCCCGGTCAGCCGTTGACAGAAGGTTCTCTAAACCCACATCGCATCCTGCGCATCCAGGGTCGCACTGCCTGTCAGATGTACCTGCTGACCGAGGTTCAAAAAGTCTATCGCTCACAGGGACAGAATATCAGCGATAAGCACTTCGAAGTCATCATCCGTAAGATGATGTCCAAAGTGCAGATCACCCGCCCTGGCGACACAGACTACCTGCCCGGAGACCTGGTTGACCTGCTGGAATTGAAGAGGAAAAATGAGCGCCTGCTGGCGGAGGGCAAGCGACCTGCCAGGTACGTTGAGGTTTTGCTTGGCATTACCAAGGCTTCGCTTAGCACCGATTCCTTCCTCTCTGCCTCCTCCTTCCAGCACACGATCAAAGTGCTTGCCGGAGCGGCGATTGCCGGCAGTGAAGACCCCCTTTATGGTTTGAAGGAAAATGTGATCATCGGCAAGCTGATCCCTGCTGGAACAGGCTTTGTGCGCGGTCGCTTCGCTGAGGAGCAAACCCCGCTGGTAGCCTCGGAAGCGGAGAGAGTACCTTACCCTGCCGAAGAAAGTCTTGGGGATGCAGAGTCATATTCTTCTCTGATCGACTAAACGCCAGAGTGTTATCTGTACATGGCTCGATCATCAGTGAACCTCCCCTGGGGAAGCAGGGGAGGTTTTTCTTTCGCCAACCGAGTTAGCCAACCATTGGCTATCGGCGCAGCAATGCTTCCAATCTGGCTTTTACCGCTGGCCATTCGGATTGAATAATGCTGTAATAAACCGAATCGCGAATGTAACCGTCTGGCAGGATCATGTGGTTGCGTAAGACGCCTTCCTTCTGCGCCCCGATGCGTTCCAGGGCGCGTTGAGAGCGCTCGTTGCGCAAATCAGTTTTGAACTGGACGCGGATACACCCCAGAGTATCGAAGGCGTGCCTCAGCAGCAGATATTTGCATTCGGTGTTGACCGCCGTGCGCTGGTAGGCTATAGCGTACCAGGTGCCGCCGATTTCCAGCGAGCGATGCTCAGGGCGGATTTCCAGGTAGCGAGTGCAACCGATCGCTTTGCCGGTCTCGAGGTAGATCACAGCAAAGGGTAGGTCTGTACCGAGCGCCTGCGCCTGGAGTAATGAACGCACCCAGCGGCGCATGCCGGCTTCGGTGGTGATATCGCCGTAGCGCATGTACTGCCAGATGCTTGGATCGCTGCCAGCCTGGCTGAGTTCAGGCACGTGGGCTTCTGAGAGCGGTTCCAGGCGCACCCAACGACCCTGAAGGTCCACAGGTTCGATGTGCATGGCACTATTTTAACTGCTTTGGCAAAGCAGGGAAAATTATTTCCTTTGGGCATATATGGCTGGTGCGGGTTGACTTTTCCATGATTTACCTATAAGATAACGACGCAGTTTAGCACAAACTTTCCATAAAGCTGCAAGCTAGCGTGGCGATGAGCTGCGCTGTCTGCGTTAACCAGCGGAGAGAAAAATGGAAGTTGGTTTGGTTCGCAAAATTGACATCGATCGAGAGATGCAGCAAGCGTATCTGGATTACGCCATGAGTGTGATTGTAGCTCGCGCCTTACCGGATGCGCGCGATGGGCTGAAGCCGGTGCATCGGCGCATTCTCTATGCCATGTACGATATGGGATTGCGCCCCGATTCGCCGTACAAGAAGTCCGCCAGAATCGTGGGTGAAGTGCTGGGGAAGTACCATCCTCATGGCGATATGGCAGTCTATGAGGCGATGGCGCGCATGGCGCAAGATTTTTCGATGCGCTGTCTGCTGGTGGATGGACAGGGGAATTTTGGCAGCGTTGACGGGGATTCGCCGGCGGCTATGCGTTACACAGAAGCGCGACTGACGCCTGCAGCGATGCAATTGCTGGCTGACATCCAAAAAGATACCGTCGACTTTGAACCCAATTTCGATGATACGCTCAAAGAGCCGCGGGTTTTGCCAGCCGCTTTTCCCAACCTGCTGGTGAACGGGGCGACCGGAATCGCAGTGGGCATGTCCACCAGCATCCCTCCTCACAATTTGGGAGAGGTGGTGGACGCACTGTGCTTTTTGTTGGACAACTGGGAAAAGATGGAAGATATCAGCCTGGAAGACCTGATGCGTTTTATTCAAGGTCCAGACTTTCCCACCGGTGGTGTGATCCTGCAACAGCAAGGGGAGGAGTCGCTGGCAAGCGCCTATGGCTCGGGCCGTGGGCGGATAACTGTCCAGGCGCGGGCGCATCTGGAGGAAATGGAGCGCGGACGCAGCCGTATCATCGTCACCGAATTGCCTTACATGACGAACAAAGCCTCCCTGATCGAGCGCATCGCCGAACTGGTGCGCGAGGAGAAGCTGGTTGGGATTGCCGATCTGCGCGATGAATCGGATCGGCAAGGCATGCGCATTGTAATCGAATTGACCAAGACCGCCGACCCAGAAGCCGTGTTGCAGGACCTCTATCGGCATACCCCGATGCAAACCACTTTCAGCCTGATCATGTTGGCGCTGGTTGATAGCGAACCGCGCTTGCTCACACTAAAACAGGCTCTGCGCGTCTACCTGGATCATCGCCTGGAGGTTGTGCGCCGTCGCAGCGAGCACGACCTGGCAAAAGCGCGCCAGCGCGCTCATATCCTCGAGGGGCTGCGAATCGCCCTGAAACATCTTGATGAAGTGATTGACCTGATACGCAAAGCGCCTGATGCCGAGACGGCGCGGCTGCGACTGATCAAGCGTTTCAAGTTGAGCGAGATTCAGGCGCAGGCTATCCTGGATATGCAGCTTCGGCGGCTGGCAGCACTGGAACGGAAAAAGGTCGAGGAAGAATACAAAGAAGTACTCAACCTGATTCGTAATCTGGAGGCACTGCTGCGTTCCCCGAAGAAGATGCGCCAGGTGGTTTCCGATGAGTTGTTGGCAGTCAAAGAATCGTTTGCAGACCGGCGGCGCACCCAAATCGTCACCCTGAAACCCGGGGTCTCCCGCAAGGCGTTGCTGAGCCCCGCCGACCTGGCGCCCGATCGGACGATCTGGATCTCAATCACACCGAATGGTCTGATATCGCGGTCGCACGCTGATGAGTTGCCGCGTCAGGGTGGGAACGACGCTCCCGCCTGGCTGCTGCGTCTCAACACCCGCGACACACTCTACCTGGTGAGCGAGCACGGCGAAGCTGCTGCACTGCCGGCGCTCTCGGTGCCTGAAACCGATCGGGTGGCAGAAGGTGTGCCGGTGGATAAAATCTCTCCCCTGGGTGAAGGTCAAAAGCTGGCGGGCATGTTCTCGCTGCCTCCCAAAGCGGAGCGTTCCGAAAACAGATTTATCCTGAGCGTCACACGTCAAGGGATGGTGAAAAAATCTCCGATCAGCGAGTTGCCCGGTCCTTCAGCGAATACGTTTACGTTGGTGCGGGTCAATCAGGGCGATGCGCTGGGTTGGTTAGGGATTACCGACGGCGAATCCGAGCTGTTCCTGCTGACGGCGCGGGGGATGGCAATCCGCTTCAGCGAGCAGGAAGTGCGACCGATGGGGTTGGTTGCGGGTGGAGTGATGGGCATCAAACTCCAGAGCGGCGATGAAGTGAGAGGCATGGAAATCCTGCCTCGGTCGGGTGAAGTATTTATGGTAGCGACGGATGGGAGCGCCAAGCGCGTGGCAATTTCCCAATTTCCTCTGCAAGGTCGCTACGGGCAGGGCGTGGTAGCCTGGAAACTGCCGACAGGGGTGCAAGTGGCAGGGATGGCAATTGCCCCCGGGGAGACCCGGGCAACTTTGTTCCTCTCCCGGTTTGCTCCCAGGGTGATCCGCCTGGATGCGGCGCCCCTGCAGGGCAGGTCTGCGCGCGGGAAAGTGCTGCCAGAGCTCAAGCGGGGGGAACAGGTAATAGGGCTTTGTGTGCCCAGGGAGGCGCTGGTTACGGGGGGTGGACGGAAGGAAACCAGGCGGCGCGCTGGAGCGCGACAGCCCGCCTCGGTTGAGGCACCTGACGGGTTGAAAAAGCCCACATCCAGATCGAAGAAGGGGGCTGGCAAAACAGCTTCGGCGAAAGCTGTGCCCGGCGCTGAAAATAAAGTCAAAAAGAACGCTGCGAAACCGGCTAGCTCGAAATCAACCTCAAAGGCAGGGGCAGCCAAAGCCGAAGCTGCCGATAAGAGCAGCGCTAAACGCAGCGTTTCCAGCAAGACCAGCGCGGAAAAGGCTCAGCCCCAATCGCCGACCTCCAAAACAACCCAACCGGTAAAACCCTCACGCTCCAAAACCCGCCCCGCCAGCGCCGGCTCGCACAAGGGCGGCGGCAAGAAGTCAGCCATCCAACCTGACCCTACGTCCAACAAGTCGGGGGAGAGCCAGCCCCAGTCGTCAAGCCGCCGGAGAGCAAGAACCAAACCGGAGTAATCTGCCCGCGCGGGCTTCAGCTATCGTTCCCGTTCTGGTTCAGCGAACCGCCTGCCGGGGCTTCGATTGGATGGTGAAATAGGTGTAGTGGTAAGCGATTTTGCCATCCGCGAGGATTAAAGTGTCGCTTCCGTCCTGGACTTCTCCGCTGCTTGAGGCGGCGGTCCAGGTGAGATGGCGGTTTGCGCCGGAGCCGTTATATGTGGAGAGGATGAAGGTGGCATCAGGCAATAACTGGGAGAGCAGGGTTTGGTACCATGTACGAATCGCTTCGATGCCCTGCACGGTGCGCGCCGCGTTGACATGTACCGCGCCAGGGGTGTACAGATCGAGGATTGCGCCTAGGTCATGCGCATTCAGGGCGGCGATGTATTGCAAAGCAATATCGGCTTGCTGTGGAGTGGTTGGCCAGGAGTAATCCTGGATGGCTTGCCACACCTCCGGCAGGTATTTGCGACAATGCGCCCATTCCCAGAAATTAGCAGCGCTCAGGTTCAAACTCTGCGAAGCCTGTAGGAAATGAGTGACATCCTCTGGCGTAGCTTTCCAGCCCAGGGTTTGATAAGCTGAGCCGGTGGGGATGATGGGGCGGTATGGGGTGAGCGCCTGGAATTCACTCACCGATCGGCGTAGATGATCGGCAGGGTTGTGGGCGCCTTGCCAGTACACCTGTGGCATGTTGAAGTCGCACTGCTCCAGGAATTCTTTCCAGGGTACCTGGGGATGATAGGAGGGAAAACGATAGGAAGATAATCCCACGGGCAGGTTGGGCAAGGCAGCCCGCAGGCGGCTCATGAATGTTGCGGCAGCCTTTTTCTTTCCGGCATCCTTGTATTCTTTTTCTACATCCATAACATAACCATCAACACCAGTTTGATGGATGCGTTGGATTGCCTTATTGGCTTCGCCGATCGGATCGTCGCCGTAAAGATAGTGCCAGCCATAGACGAGGATGCCGGCGGCGTGCAAGGCTTGAACGATTGGCACCACCAGGTCTCTGCCGCCGATTTCTACATTGTAGCTGTATGTTCCATCGGCAATCTTGATCAGGGTATGGCTCAGGTTTGCCTGGCGAGCAAGGCTGACGATTGCGGCAATATCGCCGTTTTCGCAGCCCTGCACTTTCCAGATGAAGAAGCCCTTCCCGTGTAGCAACATCGGTCGAAATCTCACTGTGGAGCTGATGAGCTGCTCACTCACCCTTGAGCACCTGGCGGATCACCTGCATGATCGCTTCTCGCTGGGGGAGGAGCACCATGGCTCCGCCGGGGGTGATATAGTTGACAACGTGCTTGGGTCCGATGAAGTGAGAGTGAATGCGCGAGGTGTCGGTTAGTCTGGCGGCGAGCGGGAGGAAGCCAAGCAGATCTAGCAGCCCCAGATCGGTAGAGACGCTTTCTTTGTAGGCAGCATAAAGTTCTGGGGCACGTCGAATGGCATCCATGCTGATCAATTTTTCAGCCAGGGCGAGTAACACTTCTTGCTGACGGCGGTTGCGAGCGAAATCGTTCGAGGTCTTGCGCGAACGCACATACCACAGCACCATGTCGGCGTCCATCTTGGTCTTACCTTTTGGGATGGTGATAACCCCGCGTCCGCCATAGCGATCGGTGAGCGGCTCGCCCACTTTCACCTCTAAACCGCCCAGGCTGTCGATCATTTTCTTGAAAGAAGAGAAATTGATCAATACATAATGATCCGGGCGCACGCCGAAGTTGTATTCCAGGGTGTCAGCCAGCGTATCGAAGCCGCCGCGCTCCCAGGCAGTATTGATGCGGTCGGTGCCCCACCCGGGGATGTGCACGTATAAATCACGCGGGAATGAAACCATGCTCACTGTGCCTTTATCCGGGTTCAAACTCGCCAGGATGATGGTGTCGGTGCGAAAGAGCTTCTGGCGAGAGCGTGCGTCTGAGCCGAGCAGCAGGATGTTGACCTGACCTTTGGGACGCTCGATCAGCCCGACGGCGCCGGCTGGCACAGGCTCCATAAGCTGGGGGGCTGGCGATGGCGTCGCGGTAGGGACGTGGGTGGGGATGTAAATCGGAGTAGGGGGAAGCGGCTGGAATGGGGTGGCGGTAGCTGTCGCGTCGGCAGGAACCTGATATAGCGACGCCGATTGCGAAACTTGCAAACCCGGGGCGTATGCGACGGGTAAATGAGCCGCACTGGGCGAGGCGCAGGCGGTCAACGTAACCATCAACAGAATGAGAGATGCTTTCTTGGCAACTAACATCGGCGGGCTCATCATACCTGTGTTCGGGCTTTATTCACGGATAAGGGCTGGGCTCTGGCGGCGAGGTCGGTTCCAGGGTAGGTGTTGCCGCTGGTGGGGTGTTTGTGGGCGCCGGCGTGTCTGTGGGTGGAGGGATAGGCGTTTCTGTGGGTGGCGGTGTCGCCGAGGGGAGCCAGGTCGGGGTTGCCGTAGCAGGCCGGCTGGTGGGTGTTCTCCATGGTGTCGGTGTGGGGGGGATATAGGGTACCCATAATAGCTGCCCAACGCGAATGACGGTGGATTTTAGACAATTGACAGCTATCAACTGCTCTACAGTCGTCCGGCGTGCCTGGCTGATTCTCCACAGATTGTCGCCGGGTCTGACGTAATAACGCACCCATGAGGCTGGTCTTTGGATGCAGCGTATGCTCGGTCGTCTACTGGATTGCTTTTGCTTTTGGGGCGTGGCTGTGGCGCTTGGTGTGGGGGTTATGGTGGCGCTGCTGGTTGGAGACGCTGGTGGAACTAGTATGAAGGAACCAGGAATGAGCTTGACGTTGCTGTCCATTCCTGCCGCGAGACAATTGGCTTTGATCAGATCTTCCGGCGTCGTGCCAAAGATCAAGGCCAGGTCTTGGAGATTGTCTCCGTATTCGATGGTTACCCGCACCCAACCGGGCGGCGCCGGGCAGGCTGACGTAGCTTCGAAGGTTGTTGGGGTCGGGGCGAGCGCGGTGGGAGAGGCGGTGAAGGTGGGTTGCCCCAGCCCGGGCGTGCCGACCAGATAAGGGGTGTTGGTCGGAGATGCCAGCGAGCGGGCGACCGGCGGGGAGATCTCGGATAGAGCTAGCATCATGCTGCCGAGCAAGATTGAACTGGAGAGGAGAGCTGCCAGGATGCCGAGCAACGCCTGGCGCAAATCGCTCATTCGATCAGGTCTCCGGGAGAAGTCTCAGCCGTAGGTTCCGGCTCGGCTGGCAGCAGCAGGCTGAAGGTAGAGCCGATCCCGTGTTCGGTATCGACCCATATCCGTCCTTGCAGAGTATCAACCAGACGTTTGACGATGTAGAGAGAGGTATGGTCAGAACGGACGCCCGGGATGGGCGCCTGGTCGCGTCGAGCGAGGCGACTGAATACACGCGGGATATCCGCAACCGGAATGCCTCCGCCTTTATCGGTAACCTGGATCAGGATGAACTTGCGTTGCTGGTCGTCGTGTTGCTCCTTAGCCCGTACGCATACCTGCTCACCCGCCGGGGTGATTTCACCGGCGTTTTCCAAAAGGTGTACCAGCGCTTGCTGCAGGGCGACCCGGTCGGTTTGCAGGTAGAGGTTATCCTGCGGCAAGTCCAGTTTCAGGTTCAGGTTTTTCTCACGATAAAGGTCATCTGCGCTGGCAATCGCCTCTTGGATCAATTCGTTCAAATCCACGGTTTCGAATTTGATCAGCCTTCCGCCGCTCTTGAGGGAAGCCATGTGCATCAACTCTTCGACCAGGCGGTTCATGCGCTCGATTGAGATCCTGACGCGCTCCAGAAACTTGCGCTGCAATGAGCCGAGGATGCCCACAGATTCTGTCAGCAGGAAATCGGTGTAGCCCATCACGGTCGACATAGTCTGCCGCAGCTCCTGCAGGATAGAGACAAACGCCTGGTGTTGATTGCTGAGCAGCGGTATTCCTTCCATTTGATTTTGCATGTCAAGCAACTGCCGATCTGCCTCGGAGAGGGCACCTTTCAGGCGGGCGATTTCTTCTAATGCCAGGCGGAGCTCGCCTTCCAGATAGGTCGCATCAACTCCCATCGTCAGGTCGGGCTTCATCCATTGTTGTTCCACCAATTGTTCCTGGTAGTTCTCTCGCTCGCCCTCTTCTTCTACAAAGCGGAGCGCTTTTTGTAGTTCTTCTCTGGTTTTTTCTAACTCGGTTTGCAGTTGCGCCAGCCCATTAGTGCGTTGCAAGAGCTGTGCCACCGGTGGCAATAGATTGCGCAAGGTTTCAATTTCCGCCAGCTTCCAGCCACGCCGGGAATACGGCGACAGGAGGATGATGCCCGCCAGCGGCTCGCCGCTTTCTCGGAATACAGGCTCGACGTGTAGATAGCCGGTTTGGGTCATTTTGAGCGCCTGGGAAAGGGTTCCAGTGTCGGGGGCAAGGCTATCAGGGGCTAAAGTCTGGCTGATACCTTCCTGGATAGCAGCCGTGACCGCCGGCAAGTTCTGGCTTGTGGTTGTGAATCCTTCCAGGTGCCTTTCGCGAACCTGGTCGTATCCGCAGTACACGTTCAATCTGTCGTTTTCATCCGGGGGTAGAATGAGCAAACAAATCTCAGCCGGGACAGCACTGGAGATCGCCTGGGTGATGATCCTGCCAATTGTGGCAGGGTTTTGTTCTGAGTTGAGAGAAAGCAAGAGCTGGATCAGGCGCGGGTCGCTGCCAGGAAGAGTGTGCTCACGGAATGCCGGAGCAATCGCGGTTTGCCGCGCTGGCAGGATGGGCGGGAATCGAAGCGGCAATGCCAGCAGCAGGGGAAACGCCGCCATTTGTGTCAGTCGAATGGCTGCGGAGTAGTCGCCCCCAGGCGGCAACTCGAACAGGTTGGCTATGTGTCCTGTCAGAAGGGTCAACCCCATACCGAAGCCAAATCCCCACGCCAACGGTCTGCGGAAGACCAGATAGATGCATCCGAGCGAAAGCAGGGCAATGGCAACATATTGGGCAACCTGATCAGCCAGCGAATGGTTGTAAGAGAGCTGATTTCCCTTTCCGAGCCACCATACGATGGAAAATACCGAAAAGATCAAAAGCAGCAAGCCCAGGAGCAGGGAAGCTGCGTCTCCGAGGCGCGATGACCGGGGAAAAGCCCACAACCAGATCACGACGAGCAGGCTGAGCAGGGTAACAGCTCTGTCGATTGGGGGTTGCACCAGGTGCTCGTTGAGCAGCGCTTGCCAGGATAGACCCGCAACGATGAACATCGCCACGCGCAGGGCAAGAAGCAGACTCAAGCCGAGGGTGGTACGCCGTTCTGTCTCGGTGCTCGCCGCGTTGCGCTGGAGTAAGCAAGCGACCAACGCCCCGGTTAGAGAAAAGGTCAGGACGAGGTGATAAGTAAGGTTGCCAGGAGAGCTGGTAATCAGATTGCTGATTTGTTGGAGAAAATTGCCCATATCCGCCTTAGGGTGATTATAGCATAAGCGATAGTTGTTGCTTCCGAGCAAAACCCATGCTGTATGCTGGAGCAAGCATCATGCCAGTTTGAAGCCTGAGCGGCGCGAGGGCAGGGAGCGCTCAAATGTTGTTAGTTAATCGAGGGCGGTTCGGATCTCTGCATTGACGACCGATCCCGTTGACCGCTCAAGAGCGAAAGCAGGTTGACAAAAAGGTGATTCAGAGTAAAATTACCGGCGCGCCGAAGTGGCGGAATTGGCAGACGCGCTACGTTCAGGGCGTAGTGGGCTTACGCCCGTGTGGGTTCAAATCCCACCTTCGGCACAGGAGTTGCAACCTCTCCCGGGAGACCCGGGAGAGGTCGTTTTATCCCTCTTGCAGCATCAGCAAGGCTGCGGTAAGATGAAAAACATGAAACGCCTAAACATCAACTGGAAATATGCGCTGGCGATTGTTGGCTTGGTTGTGGCGGCTTATCTGGTGATGAATTTCAACAATCGTATCGCCGCGCTGCGTCGCCTGACGTTGCAACGCGAGGCTGTATCTGACCGCTTGCAGAGTCTGCAGCAAACGGTCGCCAGCCTGGAGACCGAGATGGCTCGGGCGACTTCGGAAGCAGCAGTGATCGAATGGGCGTACCAGGAGGGAAATCTGGTGCGTCCAGGGGATAATCCGGTGGTGCCCCTGCCGCCTTTGGAGAGCACACCTGTTTCATCTCCCACGCCGGTGCTTACCCGTCCCAGGGTGCAGAACTGGCAGGTCTGGCTGTGGCTGTTTGCAGACACGAGCGCGCCTTGACGGTTGTTGGGGCGCATGCTATAATGTCAGCCGCTCTGGAGATGGAGCGAATTATTGCGGGGTGGAGCAGTGGCAGCTCGTCGGGCTCATAACCCGAAGGTCCTTGGTTCGAATCCAAGCCCCGCTACTAAACGGTAACTGCACATCGTCGGGCTACTCAGAAACGGGAAGCCCGGCGATTTGCGTTTCAGGCAGGTCCGGCAGCCTGGAGGAAAATCATGAACCGTACATTGCCGGGCTTGTCAATATCTTTGCAGCCCGAAAAGGGCAATCACGCCCTCAGCCTTTTGGTTTCGAAAGCCATTCCTGGCTTCCTCCAGTTCAAGAGCGCCGAAGGAGTCAGCCCACTCGGTTTTTTCGTCTTGTAAATGACGATGGAAGCGCGTCAATGTTAGTTTTCCAGGTGTTCTATCACATAAATTGTATCTCCCATCAGTAAATCATATGCCTGGAGGTTGACTGCCTTTTCTCTTTGTGCATTCAGCTTATGGATAAAGGACAGCAACTGTAATCTGGCGGCTATATACCGATGGTTCATGATGCTTGCCTGTGCTGCCTCCAGGGAGGCGAGCAGGCTTTTGTAAACGCCCTCCTTTTCGATCCACCCACGTTCAAAGGCATAGCTGGTTGCTGCCAGCAGACTGTTGATATTTGCGGTTACCTCGAAGGTCACCGATTGGCTTGCTACGTTATCTGCATTATCGAGCGCCTGAAGCGTCAGGGTATGAGCGCCAAGGATGAGAGCGTATAGTTCAATGACTTGCCCGTTGACTACCGGCTGATTATCCAACATCGCAGAGGCGGTTTGGATACCAGAGAGATGATCCACCACCTCCCATGCGATGCTCAAGGAATCTGAGTGAAGATAGTCTGCTGCTTGCGGCGAAATGATGTTGATGGCGGGGGCAGTCTTATCAATGTTGATGTTGCCCAGCGTCAGTGAGCTGGAATTGCCGGCATTGTCAATCGCCGTGCCCGTCACCGACAGCCCGGCGCCCTCGTCTGTGAGGATGGTCTCAAAGGGTGTCAGACTATAGATGCCTGATTGAAAGTCAGAGGCGGTAAAGCTGACCGATACATCTGTGTTATTCCAGCCGTTGGAATTGGGTGGGGGAGAAACCGATCCGGAAATTTCCGGCGCCACCGTATCAATCCTGATAACCTCTTGGCGGTTAGGTTCAACATTGCCAGAATTATCTATAGAACGGTACTCCAGGTAAGTATGCCCTTCGGCGCTTATGGTGAACGGAGTACTGTAAGCGTACCATGGACCAGTAAAGGGCACCCAGGGCGTGTAATTGAAACCGAATTCGGTTTTTTGTACGCCTGAGCCGCCCGGATTATCCGTTGCGGTCAAAGCGACCTGGACGCTCGAGCGGTATCAGCCGTTGTTTCCAACGATCCCCGCGAGGCTGATGGTCGTTGCTGGGGCAATGTTATCAATGATGGTGAATACCCGATAGGGAGAGTTGAAGTCCACCGCTGGATTCACGCCGTAGATATGAATGCGGTAGGCGCCAGGCATTGCAATTGGGATGAACTCGTCTTTTCCGGTAGCGTTTGTGGATGCCGCCAATTGAACTTGTACATCATCCCGCCAGAGTTCGAGATTGTAATTCTTGTCATCGGGCACATCCAGGATCAACGTCGCTCCCTCCGTAGGGATCATGATCCGCTGCCAATCCTCATCGCCGCTGTACTCGAGGTTACCCACGAATGGCATATCGAACAGAACCGCGTTCACCCATTGGTTGTCATTAAGGTCTAACAGAGCTGAAACGGAATACCAACTGCCATAGTCCGCAGGGGTTTTGCCAAATACATGCACATGGTAGTCTTTTGGTTCTACCGGCATCACAAATTGCTCATCCACGCCCGCGCCATGCTGCGATAAAACCCAGACCGCCTTACAATCTGCGCTCCACACTTCTATTTCATAATCCTGATCGGGCGGCACATCGAGCGTCAACACCATCGTGCCCATAACGGGAGACCTGATCTTTTGCCAGTCGTGATCGCCGCTGAATTCTAGATTGCCTGCATAGGGCAAATCGAATGGAATGGCGTTCAGGCAAATATCGTCGTTCAGATCTAATTCCGTATAGGTCACTTCGACGAATGAATCGAAGGTCCGGTTGTGGTCATGCAGAAAGTCGCGAAAGTCTCGACCGTGGGCATTCAGGGAAATTTCATACGTGTGGAAAGCTTTGGCAGGAAAAGTACCTTCGTGTTTGGCTTTGAACAACGAATATGTCCCCTCAGCGACGGTGGTGTGTATTCCGCTGGGCGAAACTTCGGTGATTTCAAATGTTGACCCCTGGGCAAACAATGTGCAAAGCGGCGTTGGAACACCGGGTATAATCCACGGCAGATACGGACCCAAGTTCAGTCCCAGAAGTTGCAACAGCCATGTGAGAGTGGGGAGGTCAACAGAGTCTCCAGAGCAATCGAAGAGGTACGAAGCGGTATGCGTCAGATCTGCTTTGAACGATGCGCTGATACAACTGGCTCCAGGATCGCCAGGACAGGCAGGGGCATTTTTGGATGAAATGCTGATTGTATTCACCCCTCCTGCCTGCGCCAAGCCGGGGCTGGACACCGAAAGTCCTCCAAGCACGGCAACCAGCATCGTGAGGGTAAGCACAAGCCGGAAATAGCAATACCATTTTTTGTGAATGCTATTCAGTTTCATTTTAGCCTCCATTTCTATGCCAGAAAGATAAAAAAAAACCGACCATTCAGGCCGGTTTCGCTATTGGCTCACCAATGCTCGCCCCAAGCATGCAGGCATGCGTTGGTTTAGCGACCATCAAAAAAGCAATGGGTCAAAGCCGCCGATTAACTTTTACGGCGACGAAACATGATGGATAAAGATCAGTTGTCTGATACCCGCTTACCAACAAGCATCCCTGCAGGTACATCTACATTAGTCAACTTTTTTATAGCAAAAATCCACATAAAAATCAAGTTATTTATGTCCCAAACTTGGTTGGTGAATTTCTGGGATAGACGCGGACGTGTATCCACGTATTTGCCGCTTGGAGTCTGGCTCACGCCTGAACCTGCAAGCAGCAAGCCAGCCCTGTGTCAGTTTGT